>OCZT010007692.1_pt1 | contig 10534 bp, 15 predicted proteins | sample 1539031 | NCBI WGS metagenome assembly OCZT01 (sample SAMEA3539308, study PRJEB22396) | soil metagenome | biome: tundra; feature: field; material: soil | place: USA | collected 2010-05 | depth 0.15 m
CCGATCCCGGAGCGGGAATGCGAGCGCTGCCACGGAGAGATCGGACCCGAGCGCAAGCAGATCGCGATCTACTGCTCTGATGAATGTAGGCGTGCTGCCGTCGAGGAACGCCGACTCGCCGCTGCATAGATTCGCTCGTCTGCGAAGCGCTGGCACGGCGCCGTGTCCCGTTCCCGGCCTGGACGCTGGATCACCCGTTCGGGGCTCTCGGCGGCGCAGAAGGGGCCTCTCCCGGCTCTGAGACAGGCCCACAATCGCCGTCTCCGAGCCTTCGGGGATGCTGCCCTTGTGATCCCTTGGCCCTACCCCTCCGCCTCGAAGCCTATGCGCGCTGCCGTGAGGCCCTCACAGAATCGCTACGCGCCGTTTCACGTCATGATGCCCGCGTGGCCAAGAAGCGACCCACGCGCTGGCAGAAGGCCAAGCAGGACTGGCCGGGCTTCCAGTGGCAGGATCTGGCGGTCGCGCTCGTGGCGCTTGTACTCGCTGTCGTGGTGCTTGCGGTGCTCGGCTTCCCGGGGAAAATCGTGGCCGAGGTGAGCATCGTTGCTGGAGCCGGCGTAGCAGCAGCGCTGGTCCGGGCATTGGGACAGCTTGTGTGGGCATGGCTCCAGGCCCCGATGCGCCTCTTGACGAAGGACGTGGTCGCTATCCGCGACCGGGTCGAGGCGATCCCGACGACCCCTCTACCGCCGCCGGGGCCACCGTTCGACATGCGGTATTCCCTGCTGAACTCGATCCGTCTCGGCCAGCAGCTCACAATGATGCACTCGGGGCCAGGCATCCGAGAACTTGAGGGATGGGTAACGCCCGTCGTCGCACTACTGACGGAGCATGCCGACCGGGCCGATGCTGAGAGGTTCCTGCGACGGGACAACCTTCCAGCTCAGCTCGAAGTCTTGAACGAGCTACTCAAGAAGTACTGAGGATGAGCGACGACGAAGAGATTGCGCAGCTTTTTGCCGTCACGGTTGACGCGCTGCGCATCGCCGATGACGCCGAACAAGCGACGGCTGCGCTACGAGAGCTGTGGGAGCGGGTCGAGGACCCCGTGATGCTGCGGGAAGCAGTCGACGACGCGGACGGTAGTTGGGCGGACCTATTGCCCATGTTCGGAGGCGACCGGTGACCTCCCTTGTCAACGGCGTGTCAACGAACGTAGCCGAACGGGTGGACCGAGCTAGGCGTTTGTGATCGTGATGCGCTCAGCACCGCGTCCGGGGTCGACCGTGGCCCGACTGACCATCGCGCGGATGAGGGCGCGCTCTACCGTCTCTACAGTGTGGTACGCTGTACGGCATGAACACGACACGGCAAGCACGGACCGAGACGCTGCAAGTGCGCCTGCGCCCCGCAGAAGTAGACAGGCTACGGGCTCTCGCTGCGCAGGATGACGAGATGACCGTCTCCGCGATCGTGCGGCGGGCGATCAGCCGCTACATCGAGCAGGCCGAAGGAGACGATGCGTGATGGCACGTCGATCACTGACCTCGCAGCTCTACAAACTCGCGCGTCTGAGCGCGACCGGGCGGGCGATCCGCACCGGCCACGCCGGCAGGCGGGCTAAGAACATCGTCGTGGGCCGGATGCTCGGCAAAGCGGGCGTGTGGAGGAGGCTGTGGAGATGAAGAGCGACGAGGCGGTGATCGACAGGATTCAGCTAGTGGCCGCCGCCTACCATGAGGCCGGGCACGCAGTTGTCGCAGCGGCGATGCGTTACGACGTGTTCGGATGCTTCATCGATGAGCATGGCTCAGGGGTCATGAGCTTCCGCTGGCCGGCGGAGGAGATGGCGACGCTGGAGGGGCGCCGCCGGTTGCTTATCGTCGCGGCGGCGGGCGACGTCGCCGAAGTGATCGGCCTTCGCTTCGACGACGATCCCCGGGACCTTGACGTGGACGCCGGACAGGCGGCTGTACGGGTCGCATGGCTGGCCGCCGACGGACACGAACGCAAGGACGCGGCGCGGCTGGAGGAGCTGGCCCGCGAGGAGATAAGCACGGCGCGACTCACGGCGCGGCGAATGCTCGATGAGGAGTGGGACGATGTGGAGGCGATTGCCTCCAGCATCCGGCCGACCGAGGGAGGCGATGCGTGATGGCCGCTCCTAAGCTCGAAAAGACGAAGACGCCGGGCGTCTACCGGCGCGGTGGTCGCTACGTCGTGCGCTACCGTCACGGCGGCGAGGAGCGCAAGCGCTTCGCCCGGACCTACGCCGAGGCTAGGGCGATCAAGCAGACCGTCGAGACGGACAAACGCCGCGGCGAGCACCGCGAGATAGGCTCGCTGACCTTCGAGGACTACGCCCGCGATTGGCTGGACACCTACACCGGACGCACGTCGCGTGGTTTCCGGGAGTCCACGCGCAGGGGGTATCGGTTCTCGATCGAGCAACGGGCGATCCCGTTCTTCGGGGACTGCCTGCTGGCCCACGTTGACGCCAAGCTCGTGAAGCGCTTCATCGCCTCGCTGTTCGAGCGGAAAGTGAGCAGGCGCATCGACGGGAAGGCTCAGAAGGTGCCGCCGGCCGTGAGCACCGTTCGCGGGCATGTAGCGGCACTCAAGGCGCTGATGGCGACGGCCGTGGAAGATGTGGAGGGGATCACGCACAACCCGGCGTCCGGGGTGCGGATCGCGCCGAGCGGAGATCCCGTTGTCGAACCTGATGCGGCCGAGCTGCGCAGGGCGCTGGACTCGGACGAGCTGGAGCGGTTCCTGGGGGCCTGCCCGGCGGACTGGCGGCTGTTCTTCCGCCTGCTGGCGATGAGCGGCATACGCATCGGCGAGGCGATCGAGCTGCGCTGGTCAGACGTGGACTTCGGGGAGAAGCGTCTACGGGTGCGCAGGCGCTTCTATCAGGGCACCGTCGCCCCGCCGAAGTCCGAGAATGGGCGGCGCGACGTTCCGCTCTCCACAGATGTCGCGCAGGCGCTCTGGCGCCTCCAAGGCGATCCGGGCGAGCTGATCTTCACGAGCCTTCGCGGCTGCCGTCTGGACCGTGATTGGCTCTGGAAGAACGTCCTAAAGCCGAGCGCGAAGAAGGCCGGGGTGCCGTGGGCGGGCTTCCACACCTTCCGCCACACCTGCGCGTCGATCCTGTTCGCGTCGGGGAAGAACCCAAAGCAGGTCCAGATGTGGCTGGGGCACTCAGACCCCGGCTTCACGCTTCGGACCTATGTCCACCTGATCGACGATGGGCTCGGCGATGCGGACTTCCTCGACGCCGCGAAGTGGGCCACACCGAGGGCCACATGGGCCACAGGAACACAGGCAAAGCCCGAGCCGGCGAAAGCCCGTAAAACGGCTTGAATACAGGCGAACCCCGAGCGCAAGCAAAGCCATGCAAGGGCAGAATGGCACTCATAATCGGTAGGTCCCTGGTTCGAGTCCAGGCGGGCCCATAGCTCAGACCCCCTAGCCAAGCCATTCTGACGGGGTAGGGAGGTGGACCGGGTTCTCGATTCGAGGCTGCTGGGCCACCCTCGGGGCCACCCACCGCGCCGAGGGGCGTCTCCAGGGGTTGTCCCCGGTGGCCCCCGGCGGGGGCGCTGTGTGTAAAGTAGTTGCACGGAAGCAAGGTGCTCATGGATGAGCCCTCGCCAGTCGAGTACGTGAGAGATGACTGGGACTGGAGATGAGATGACGCGCGTGGACCACCCGACCGCTACTAGCGAGCGCACCGCCGACGAGGGCTGCGTTTCGGTCACGGGGCCTCACCGCGACTTCCACCTCGCCGACGCGCTCGGCTGGCGGGAAGGCGACGTGTACGTTCTCAAGAGCCCCGAGTTCGGCGTGCTCGCGGAGGACGAGGACTTCGCCGCCGCCCTCGACGTGTTCGTCGGCCGGCTGTTCGATTACGCCTCGATGCTGTACGAGCTCGTGGACGCTGGGACGGCCACGATGGACGAGGCGCAGGAGTTCGCCACGCTGTCGGCGAGGCTCTTCCCCATGCTGCAGACCATGCGCGAGGAAGAGCGCGCTAAACGGCGACCAAGGGGCCGCCAGCGCGGGTCAGGGTCGGGGCATTGGCAACACCGCGGGACTCCAGCAAGCGCCTCCGCGCAGCTGTCGCGCGCCTAACCGGCGAGTCTCCTCGGAAGGTAACCCACGGCGTGATGTTCCGCGTCGTGGTGACCTCCTCCGATGGACAGCAAGTCGCTGTCACCGTCCAGGTCGACACGCACCGGAAGGTGCCGAGCGCAGCGGCGATGAATGATCTCGCCGATCGGCTTCGCATCCCACGCGATTCCATCGACGACGTTCTTGCCAACTGGACGCCTGAGCAGCTCGCTGCGCAGCTCGCGTCGCTGACGAAGGCCGAGCTTCGCAGCCGTGCGCCGGTCAAGCCAAAGAGCTGACACCCGTGATCGGCTAGACGGAGCGTCAGGCTGCGTCCCCTCATCAGGCCCCGCCAGGGGTGCTGGTAGCCAGCACGTTCGCCACCCCGGCATGGCCTGGGAGCCGTGCTCGATCGGTCGCCGGCGAGCGTCGCGGAGGCAATTGAGGCCTCCGGTCTCGGCTGGAGCGTTGCGAAGGAGCCGATCGCGATCGACCGCGGGGGTACGCCGAGCGCCGACTGGTGGGTGCCGCGCTGCGAGGAGATCCCCGGCTACTTCGCGACCGTGCGTCAGGACACCGGTGAGGTGCTGGGGATCGTCGGCGAGCTGCTCTGCTGTCTCGGTACTCGGCATCGTCTCCTCCGTTCGGTTTGCGATTACTTCCTCACCGAATAGAACGGCAGATTTACCCCTCGACTTGAGCCCTGAGCGGGCGTGGACTGAATGTGTGACACAATGTCTGGCAGGAAGTATGACAGTGAATAATCTTGACAGCGGCTACGGTGTGTGCTTGAATCCTCGCCGCCAGGGAGGAGTGCCGGAATGGCTCTGTGGGGGAGGTAGCGTTCATCGTCCCCACAGCGGCCACGTAACGGGCCTGTGAGGGCACGGGACTATGGGTCCGGCGAGAGCCCCGAGCGTTGACGGCGTAGCCGATCTCCGGTAGGGTTCTGACCATGAACTCTCTGCGCAGGCACCTCAGCTACGCGAACGTCGTCGCCACGCTCGCCCTCGTGTTCGCCATGAGCGGCGGAGCATTAGCGGCATCCCACTACCTCATCACCTCCACCAAGCAGATCAAGCCGAGCGTGCTCAGGAAGCTCAAGGGCAACACAGGCGCAACCGGCGCGAACGGCGCGACAGGTACCACGGGTATCGCCGGTGCCGCCGGCCCAAAGGGACCCCAGGGCTCCAAGGGAATCCAAGGGGAAGAAGGATATGAAGGCGAACCCGGAACCGCCCGCGCCTACGGCGAAGTGACTGCCGCAGGCGCTCTCGGCATTGCTGGAGCGTCGAAGAATATCGCCTCGGTGTCGAGCCCTAGCGTAGGCGTATATTGCATCAGAGCGACGGGCTTGTCCGGGCCCGTCTCCACGCTGGTAATCGCGACGATCAGAGATGGCTCTAATGGAGCGAAGGTCGAAGTGCGTGGCGGGGAAGGGACTGGTGGGCCATGCTTCGGTCCTGTCCCGCGGTTCGAGGTCGATACCTTCGTATCAAAAGCAAACACCACAACAGGCGTGATATCTGACGAACCCACCGCTGAGCCGTTCAACTTCGTGATCCCGTAGCACCCGATGTCCCCGCTGGACCCCCGACCCGTTCGGTGAACACCGCGCGCTGAGGAGGCGAGCGCGTGGCTTCGCCGCGACCGTGAAGCGCCGGACGCGTGACTTTCTCGCACCGCTGAAACAGTCGAACGCCGTGCGGCGGATCTGGGCCGCGATCTTGCTCGCTGTCTGGGTCGGGTCTATCGTCTATTCGCTCGTGACCGACGAACGCAGCGGCGCGGGCTCACCTAGCGATGCGCGCTCCCACGTCGATCGCGTCGAGCTGCGAGTGCTGCGGGTTGGCCGTGCGGCTGACCACCGTCCCGGTTCATAGCCGTGAGGGCAGCGAGCGTCGCCGGCTCCGGCTCTGCTCGCGTTGCATCGATGGTAAGTACCGGGCGTGGCGGTTGCGATGGGTGCCCGAGTCCGAGGCGGCGTAGATGCTCACGAGCACGCCCGAGCTGCACGAGTACGCGCGGGAGTGGGTCGAGCGCTATCAGGGCCGTGGCCGGCGTGGGTTCCGCGAGAACACCCGCGACGAGTACCGGCGGGTTCTGACGCACTACGTGTTCGCTCACTTCCCCGAGCGCATGCGGCTCACGGAGGTCACGCCAAGTCGCGTCGCGAGGTTCGTCGGGTGGCTCTGCGACTCCAGCTTGTAGCCCATGCCCCGCATGGGCTTGCTGAAGCTGTTGAGCGCGGCTCCGAGCACCTCGACCCGTGGCTTCGGCGAGGAGATCTGGCGACTGAAGGTAGCCATCGGCGTGCTGGACACTAACCTACGCCTCAGATCCGCGATTATTACGCGATGCCCCTGTTCCGCGCGACTGTCGTCGGCTCATACCCACCGACCGGCGACCTGGGTGCACCCTCGGCGCTTCTGCCCGCTGGAACTCGCTCCATCACCTGGATCGAGGAGCCGTGATCCGCGGCGAGTTAGGAATGCTCGCAGACGCGATTGTCGGGGCTGCCGTAGAGCGTGCCAGTGCCGGAGTCACCTATGCCGAGCCCAAGCGGCCGGAGGCCCAGCTGGTTCGTGCGCTGTACCGCGAGCTTGCCGCTGACGAGCGGGTGGGAACACCACGTACAGAGTGCGGATTCCTCCTGCCCGGCTGGACACGGCCTCCAGGGGGCGTCGACCTGTCCGCAGGGTTCACCGACGGCGGCTCGTGCGTTATTGAGGCCAAGGTTGGCAAGCCGGAGGAGGCCATCTGGGACATCATCAAGCTCGCAGATATCCTCGCGCTCGACGCGACCGTCACGGCTGCATACCTGATCTACGATGCGACCTCGAAGACTTGGGCTAAGACGGATCGAGCCACCTCGCTATTCACCGAGTCCGAGCAGCTGCGCTCTGTGAGAGAGCTCATCGAGAGTTCTCGCCAGGACTGGGACTGGCTCCTCAAGGGGGGACGCGGCATCAGGCCCATCACTTGCGTCGCGGCGGTGCGAATAACGCATATCGGATCGCGTGACCTGTCAGCGCACGAAGGTCACGAGCTGCGCGTGCTACGCGTGGCGCCCGATGTCTCGTCGGACCTGCAACGCTTCGATATGGGGGGCTGGCCAAGCGATTAGCAAGCGCGCTGGACCAGGAACCATCCACTGCTTCCGGGGTGCGAACAAAGTGCAAGCAGGTCCCACACCACTCGACGCCATGGCCAGAGGGCTATCCGTGGAGCACGCCTGCGGGAAGTAGCGTCTCGAAGCGCTTGTTCGTGTCGAAGTAGCTGGAGTGCGTGCGCTTGATCGTCGCCAGCGAGTCGGCGCTGAGCAGCACGGCATCGATGTTCGGGCGGTCGAGCGTCTCCTGCTCGATCTGCGCGTACGCCTCCTGCGCCGCGTCGTAGTCCGTCCCGAAGGAACGGACCTCGGTGTGGCGCGTGTTGGTGTCGTGGATTACGAGGAAGTGCTTGATCTCGTCTGGGCTCATGGCTGCTCCCGCTCGTCGGGCAGTATGTCCTTGATGATGGCATAGCGCGTCTTCAGGGTTGCTGCGACCTCATCGGACAGGAGCTCGCCACGGTCAAGAAGCGCGAACGCCTCGGACACGGCCACGTAGTAGGCGTGGATGTCGGCGGACCCGGCGCCGAACTTGAGACCCACGCCAAGCACAGTGCCGTCCTCCTCGACCTGGTTCGCCCAGGCGTCTTGAAGGCGAGTGCGCAGTTGAACCTCGATCGGGTAGCCGTCGCGGCGCACGATGAGGTGCAGCGCGCGGTAGCCGGACCTCTTCGGCTCGGCGATGTAGTCGCGTACCCGAACGATCGTCCACGTCTTGCGCAGACGCCGGCTCACTGCATGGACGTGGTCGAGGCTCGGAAGCCGTACGCGTACGCCGCCGATGTCCTGCATCTGCGTGACCTGCATCTTCGGCTCCCGCGCCAGCTTGCCGATGATCGTCTGCCGCCGCTTCAGGCGCTGCGTCACATCGATACGACCCCCGGTCTGGCCGCCCTCCTTGTCGACGTGGTAGCGCAGGCCCACAGCGACCAGGGACAGTGGGCGAGCGTGCAGGCTGCGCCACCACGTCACCGTACGAAAGGCGTCGAAGACGTCCACAGCTCCAAGTTCCGCCAGGGCGCTGTCCGCACGTCCATCGGATGCTGCTTCTACGAAGCGCAAGATGAGTCGGCCAGCCCGGTTGACCTGCCCCTTGGAGTAGGACACGCCGGGCTCCGCCTTGAACGGATCGCGAGGAGGGCTCACGCGCGTAGCCTATGACCGGCGGTCGTCGTCTCCCGATCCAGGGCGATAATCCCTCGGTCGCCCGTACCGTCCCATCTTGCGTGCCAATGATCGTCGAGGGTGCAAACAAAGTGCAAACATGCCCCACACCGCTCGACGCCATAGGCGCTGACGGGCACGAGGCGAATCTCCTGCAATGGAGCCAATCCGCAGATTCCACGACGCTCCACAACACACCTGGAGCCGACTCACAATCGGTAGGTCGCGGGTTCGAGTCCCGCCGGGCCCATGGTGCAGTTGGGCGATGGCGAAAGTTGCGACAGACGGTACCGGTACGCCACCCGAATACACATCCCACCCCCAATGTTTCAAAGAAGACACGAATTGGGCAGACAATCGTATGCATTAGGTCATATCACCTGTAGTCATGTTCATGTTGAACAGCGACGGTCCATGTGTGTCCGCTGCCGCTGCACCCACCAACGCCGAGCTGGGCCGTGCGATCCGCCGGTTGCGGCGTGCGCGCCGCATGACGATCGAAGGCCTGGCCCACGCCGCCGACATGCACCCGACCTATCTGTCGGGCATCGAGCGGGGGGTGCGCAACCCGACCTGGAGCAAGCTCACCGCTCTCGCCGGCGCGCTGCAGGTTCCGGTCGCGGAGATCGCCCGGGACTCCGAAGGCGAGGCGCAGCTGGCGGCGCGGATGCGCATCGCCAGGGCCGAGCTCGGCCTGTCCGAGCGCTTCGCCTGATCGGCCGCGTCCGGACGCCGGCGGAACCCTCCGGCGCGGCGAATACGCTCAGGGGTATGACCCAACAGCCTCACCCGCGGCCGTGCGGCGAGCGACTGGCGGTGATCGACCTGGGCTCCAACTCGTTCCGGCTCGTCGTGTTCATGTCCGCCGGCGGCTGGTGGCGGCGCATCGACGAGATCTATGAGCCTGTGCGCATCGGCGAGGGCCTGGCGGCGAGTGGCAGGCTGGCGGAGGAGCCGATGCGCCGCGCCCTGGCGACGCTGGACGTGTTCGACCACTTCTGCCGGGCGGCCGGCCTGGGTGAGGGAGAGGTGGACGCCGTGGCGACCAGCGCCATCCGCGACGCGGAGAACGCCGAGGGCTTTCTGGCGCTGGCGCGCGAGCACACGAGCCTGCCGATCCGCGTGCTCAGCCGCGAGCAGGAGGCGCGCTACGGGTATCTCGCGGCGGTCAACTCGACGACGCTGGACGACGGCTGCGTGCTGGATCTCGGCGGCGGATCGCTGCAGCTCGTGCGCGTCGTCGATCGTCGCGCCCGCGAGCTCGGCTCCTGGCGTCTGGGCACGGTGCGCATGACCGAGCGGTTCCTGCCCTCGAACGGTCCCGCGAAGCGGCGGCAGATCGAGGAGTTGCGCGAGCATGTCGCGCGCGAGTTGGCGCAGGCCGACTGGCTCTCCCGCGCCGGTCCGCGCCTGGTGGGCCTCGGCGGGACGGTCCGCAACCTCGCCGCCGCCGTGCAGCGGGCGCAGGGGCTGCCGTCCAATGGCGTGCAGGCGATGGTCGTCTCCGGCGAGGAGCTGGGAGAGCTCGTGCAGCGGCTCGCGGCGCTGCCGGCCTGCCAGCGCAGCTCGGTTCCGGGTATCAAGCCGGTACGGGCCGACCTGATCCTGGCCGGCGCGATCGTCTTGCAGGGCGCGCTGCTCGCCGGCGGCTTCGACGGCCTGGAAGTCACCGAGGCGGGGCTGCGCGAGGGCGTCTTCTTCGAGCGCCTGCTCGCCGACAGGGACCCGCCGCTGTTCGCCGACCTGCGCCGCACGAGCGTGCTGAACCTGGCCGCGCAGTACCGGCCCGACGTTTCCCACACCGAGCATGTGGCCACGCTGGCGCTGGCGATGTTCGACGAGCTCGCTCGCCTGGGACTGCACGAGGGAGATCGGACCGAGCGCGAACTGCTGTGGGCCGCGTGCATGCTCCACGACATCGGCATGTCCGTGGACTACGACGACCACCACAAGCACTCGCGCTATCTGATCCTCAACAGCGGCCTGCCCGGGTACTCGCCGATCGAGCTGGCGATCATCGCCCAGGCCGCCCGCTATCACCGCAAGGGCATGCCCGACCCCGGCCCCCTGGCGGCGCTGTTCGGCCCGCAGGACGCCGCGCGCCTGGACCGCTGTGCGGTCCTGCTGCGCCTGGCCGAGGATCTCGAGCGCTCCCGCGATCAGCTCGTGCGCGGCACCCGCTTCACGCTCGCCGGCGCC
>OCZT010007694.1_pt1 | contig 10532 bp, 10 predicted proteins | sample 1539031 | NCBI WGS metagenome assembly OCZT01 (sample SAMEA3539308, study PRJEB22396) | soil metagenome | biome: tundra; feature: field; material: soil | place: USA | collected 2010-05 | depth 0.15 m
AACTCTAAAAACAGTTTACCACAGAGGAATTAGAAAAGCAAAGTTTGGGGGGATTTTTTATATATTTGCACCTGATTTAAAGCAAGCTCGTTTGATGAACAATATCCGGAATTTTTGTATTATAGCTCATATTGATCATGGTAAAAGTACACTGGCAGACCGGTTGCTTGAGAAGACAAATACAATAACCGAAAGAGAATACCAGGCACAGGTGCTCGACGATATGGATCTTGAAAGGGAGAGAGGTATTACGATTAAGAGCCATGCAATTCAGATGGAATATTTCCATGATGGTCAAAAATATATCCTTAATCTGATTGATACTCCGGGGCATGTTGATTTCTCTTATGAGGTATCACGTTCAATTGCTGCCTGCGAAGGCGCACTGCTTGTTATTGATGCTACTCAGGGTATCCAGGCTCAGACGATTTCGAACCTTTACATGGCTATAGATCATAACCTGGAAATTATTCCTGTCCTGAACAAAATGGATATGGCCAGCGCAATGCCTGAAGAGGTAAAGGATCAGATAGTCGATCTGGTTGGCTGTAAAAGGGAAGATATTATTGAAGCAAGTGCAAAGACCGGGATGGGAGTGGAAAAAATTCTGCGTGAGATTGTTACACGGATTCCAAATCCTGCCGGCAACCCGGATGCTCCTTTGCAGGCCCTCATCTTTGATTCGATATTTAACTCATTCAGAGGTATTATAGCTTATGTTAAAATTGTGAACGGTACAATCCGTAAGGGGGAGAAGGTCAAATTCATTAATACCGATCATGAATATAATGCTGAGGAAATAGGTGTTCTGAAACTTAAGCTGGATCCTCGCGAAATTATGGGTGTGGGAGATGTCGGATATATTATCACAGGTGTTAAGGTTTCAGCGGAAGTTAAAGTCGGAGATACTATTACTCATGTTAAAAATCCCTGTGATAAAGCAATATCCGGATTTGAGGATGTAAAACCGATGGTGTTTGCAGGAATTTACCCGGTTGATGCAGATGACTATGAGGATCTGAGAATCTCTATAGAGAAATTGCAGTTGAATGATGCTTCACTATCATTTATTCCTGAATCGTCAGCAGCCCTGGGATTTGGTTTCAGGTGTGGCTTCCTCGGGTTACTCCATATGGAAATTATACAGGAACGTCTTGACAGGGAGTTTGATATGGATGTAATTACAACTGTTCCGAACGTTTCATTTAAGGCTTATACAACGAAGGGAGAAGAAATTGATGTTCATAACCCATCGGGATTACCTCCGGTTAATCATCTGGAACGTATTGAGGAACCTTATATTATCGCACAGGTAATCACATTATCGGAATATGTTGGTTCCATTATGAATCTTTGCATTGATAAAAGGGGAGCTTTAAAGAACCAGGTTTACCTTACACGCGACAGGGTGGAACTGACTTTTGAGATGCCTCTTGCAGAAATTGTTTTTGATTTCTATGATAAACTGAAGAGTATCTCTAAAGGGTATGCCTCATTTGATTATTATTATACAAACTATCAAAAAGCTGATCTTGTACGACTTGATATTCTTTTAAACGGCGAAATGGTGGATGCACTTTCTACTCTTATTTATAGAGGACATGCATATGAATTTGGCCGGAAGATGTGCGTTAAACTGAAAGAATTGATTCCGCGTCAGCAGTTTGATATTGCAATACAGGCTGCTATCGGAGCGAAAATTATTTCCCGTGAAACAGTAAAAGCAGTTAGAAAAGATGTGACTGCAAAATGCTATGGAGGTGATATCACCAGAAAAAGAAAACTTCTGGAGAAACAGAAAAAAGGGAAAAAGCGAATGAGGCAGGTAGGGAATGTGGAAGTTCCACAGCAGGCATTTCTGGCAGTTTTGAAACTTGATTAATTATTTGGCATGTATGTACGTTGCATGCAATGTCCCTACATGGCCTTCAACTGATTAACTTATACCCTCTTCCGTGAATATTCAGTATTTTTACAGAAGAATCTTTCTTAAGGTATTTTCTTAAACGGGTGATATAAACATCCATACTCCTGGCATTGAAATAATTATCATCGATCCAGATAGTTTTTAATGCGAAGTTTCTCTCCAGTATCTCATTTCCATGCCGGCACAAAAGCTCCAGAAGCTCAGATTCTTTGGTAGTCAGTTTTATAATCTGTTCCTTGAAAACAAGCAATTGTTTCAAAGGATCAAAAGAATACCCACCTATTGTATAGGATTCATCTTTTCTGTTTACTGCAGGAGATGTTGTTCTTCTCAGGATCGCTTCGATGCGGTAAAGAAGCTCTTCCATAGAAAATGGTTTTGTGATATAATCATCCGCGCCCGTTTTGAAGCCCTCTAGTATGTCTTCCTGTTGGTTTTTTGCGGTCAGGAAAATAATCGGTATATCCGGATTTATAAGACGAATCTCTCTCGCAAGAGTGAGCCCATCCATTTCAGGCATCATAATGTCCAGCAGGCAGAGTCCAAACATCCCTGATGGGAATGCTTCAAGAGCCAGACGTCCGTTAATAAACAGTACAGTCTCATAGTTTTTAGCGGTAAGATAGTTGCGCAGCAATATGCCCAGATTGTTGTCATCTTCAGCAAGAAGGATTCTGATATTATTCATTTTACTCTGTTTTGTGGAAGGAATAACGTGAATTTTGTTCCTTTGTTTACCTGGCTTTCAGCTTTAATTGATCCGTTATGTCCTTCAATAATTTTCTTAACATAACTTAAACCTAGTCCGAACCCCTTAACATTATGGACATTACCTGAATGTACACGGAAAAACTTGTCGAAAATCCTTTTCAGGTTTTCTTTACTTATGCCAATCCCTTTATCTTCAATAGTTATCTGAATACCTTTCTTGTTGTTCCGTGTAGTGATTGTTATATCAGGATTATCCTTTGAATATTTAATTGCATTATCAATAAGGTTTGAAACTGCGTTCAGAAAATGAATTTCATCGATATAAACAAGAGACCTTGTTGCCTGGAGGTCAGTATTGATTATTCCGTCACGGTTACTGATCTGTAGGGCAAAATTTTCTATAGCCTTATCAATAATGCCATGTACATCCATCTCAACCAGGTTGAGCTTCATTTTAATCCTTTCAAATATTGCCATCTGAAGGACCTTTTCAACCTGAAATTTCAGTCTCATGCTTTCATCGGAAATAACTTTTGCCAGGCTTTCAATATTTTTATCCTTATCGGCTATGGTTTTGTCAGCCATCATCTGGGAAGCGAGGGAAATTGTTGAAATAGGGGTTTTAAGTTCATGAGTCATATTGTTTATGAAGTCGTTCCTTATTTCCGAAATCTTTTTTTGACGGAAGATTACGATAAATGTTCCAGTAGAAAGGATAAGTAAGAGCAGGGTAAAAAGCAATGTTATGAACCCCAGGTTTCCGATTTTCTCAATCTTATACTGGTTTTCCTGCAGACAATATAAAACTATCTGATTCTGACTTGGTACCGGATCGTTCGGGAAAAGCTGAATTATGAATTTATTTGTGCCGGGTTTGTCAGTATACCCTGGTGTTTTCCAGATACTTCCATAACGCCCTGACCGGATTGAGAATTCAAAATCGAGATATATTCCGACATTATTAAGTGCTGTCCGGAGTTCCGCCTTAAGTTTTTCCGGATCAATTCTTTCTCTTATATCGGGTGTATTGCGAAGAATTTTCTCCATTATTTTCTCAAGAAAAACGATTTTATTGGTTACCCTTCCTTTGATTTCTGAATTAGAGATTTGTGGCGAAGGTTCAGTTGTTTCATCAGCGGAGAAGGAAGTGATGTTTTCCGATGAAATGAATATCTTACGGCCCGAACTGGTTATGGCAATCGGTTCACCCGGATTATTAAGTCCGTACCTTTCGAGGAGTGCTGAATTAGGATGATATCCCTTCAGTTTTCTGGCTAGCGGAGAATTAGCAGGAACTATTGCAGTAACTGAATCTGCAGATGCAGGATCTATATTGTCAACTATATTTTTGATTAGTTCCTTTTCCTCAAGATTAAGAACCACAGACTCAAGAGCTTTATTACCCAGATAACGGAATTGTTGATCTGTAATAATAATTGCACCGCGGATCCAGTATAGTTGTATAAGGATCAGACCCGAAATAGCCAGAAAAAAAAAGACGGCAAGCAATACAATGGTTATCCGCTTCATACAATTACAAAAGTACTTGTATAAATTTTATATTGTCACACTTTAACTTTCTTTAACAACTGAATGCGGATCAGGCGTTTCTTATATGATTCCTCATAGCCCAATAAAAAAATAATTTTAACTTTTCATTAAAGTATTGTTAATTTTCAGCTATTTAGCTAAAATCATTTTTTTATTCCGGGAATGCATAATATATTTGTAAAGGATTTGGCACGATATTTGAAATACAAGATATAGGTTTTTTTCATAGGTTAGGTTAGTTTTAGGGTTATCAAAACTGTGGGTCGCTTTCATGGCGGCCCACTTCTTTTTAATAAGGTCATGTTTCTTCCAGAAGAACATGAAGTCACAAGGCTATACAAAATGGCATAAACCATTCATATCTTGCCAGAAATGGTCATAACTTTTTTTACCGGCAGATCCTTTTCCCTTGCCATATGAAAAAGATGTTTTCTTATCCTGCTTGATTTTTCTCTCTGAATCCAGGTCAGATTTATGATAAATGAAGACCCGTCTTTAAAAACAAGCTTTACTTTTTTCTGGCGGCGCGGCATAACAAGCTCACTGATATCTATCCAGCTGAATAAATGTGTCAGTGGTTTGATAAACCCATATTTATATTCAATTTTATCTTTGTCGATTGAAAAGAAGAGATCCGTGCCTTTAAAAGTTGCAAAAGAGGCAATTATGAATACCACCAGACTAATTCCAAAGGGAGCAGCGGAAAGAATAGTGGGGATGCTCTTTTGACCTAGAATGAGACTTACAAACAAAACGTATACTCCTGCAAGGAAGAAAAGTGATGCAAAACTCCATAAAAGGGTTTTACTTCCTCTTGAAAACTCCTTTTCTGACAGATTAATATGCAAGTTTTCCATACTCTATTGGGTTAAGTAATGTAAATTCTTATCCTTTATTGTACTAATATCGATATTAAAAACTGCGTTGATAGTGTCAATTTCCCTGAGACTTGAAGTTATTTGGTTAGTGCTGATTTCTTTTTCAGAAATATTTATTTGCAGAAGATAATCAATGTTTTTGAGCTTATTGAGCAGAAAGCTTTTGCCGCTTCGGTTTGAAATCAGGCTGAGTGTCAGATCAGTAGAATCATCATTATTTGAAAATCTGCTGAATGCAAGTTCAGATTTGGTATCATCCGTTATTTTGAGCGGTGCAATGTTTTTAAGAGAAATCCTGAATTTTTTATTTAATGAAAGGGAAAGTTTGTAATCCGGTTCGGCAGAAACAAGTCCCAGCAGAATGTAGTCATTATTCTGTTCAATATTAAGTTTGAGCCGTGTGACTTTTTGAGTACTCTTCATCTATCATTACTGAAAATGATAAAGTTAGAAAAAAAATGAGATACAAATCCTTAATTGCTGAAATTATCTTTAAGTCTTTTCCAGGCCTGACTGGCTGCTTCCTGCTCTGCCTCCTTTTTTGAGGAACCATGTCCTTCTCCGAACTCCTGCTTGTCAATTGAAAGAATTGTTGAAAAGACTGATTTTTTTAAATTGAAATCATATTCTTCATTATATGTGAAGATAAGGGTTGATTTATGCTTTTGTACCCACTCAAAAACAAGGCTCTTATAATCCAGATCCGTTTTAACTATCTGATTCAGGTCGAGATATTTATTAAGCACATTCTTAATAAAAAGTTTTTTTGTCCTTCTAAATCCCTTATCCAAAAAAACTGATCCGATAAGCGCCTCAAAAGCATCTCCATAAAGGTTTTTTGTCAGATGGGATGAACTGATTTTGCTGATAAGGATTTTATTGATCCCCATAGATACAGCGAGTTGATTAAGGACCTCACGATTTACTATACGCGAGCGGATTTTTGTCAGGAATCCTTCATTAGCCTCGGGGAATTTTTCGAAGAGATAATCTGAAAGAATTGCGTCCAGTACTGCATCTCCAAGATACTCAAGCCTTTCATTGTTCACTTTTTTACCATTTGGAAGGGTAAAAGTTGCTGAACGGTGAATAAAGGCTATTTCATATAATTCAAGGTTTCCGGGATTGAATCCCAAAATCTTTTTTAAGCGGGAACTGAATTCCCGCTTATCCTGTAAATAAGTACCATTTATTCTTTTACGGAATAGCGACACTAAGCTTCAGCTTTTTTAATAACGATAGAAGCATTATGACCACCAAATCCAAACGTATTGCTGATGGCTATATTAACTTTCCTGTGCTGTGCTTTGTTAAGTGTTAAGTTCAGGTTCTGATCAATATCCGAATCCGGAACCTTGAAATTAATAGTAGGAGGAATGATATCATGAACAACAGCCATGATGGAAGCAATCGCTTCAATAGCACCTGCAGCGCCAAGAAGGTGACCGGTCATGGATTTTGTTGAACTGATATTAAGTTTGTAAGCATGTTCCCCAAAAACAGTTACAATAGCTTTAGTTTCAGAAACATCTCCGAGAGGAGTAGCTGTTCCGTGTACGTTGATATAATCAACATCTTCTACCTTAAGGTTGGCATCACTTACAGCAAGCTTCATTACATTTCGTGCACCAAGACCATCCGGATGAGGGGCCGTAAGATGATAGGCATCAGCAGTTAATCCGGTGCCGACTAATTCTGCATATATTTTTGCACCTCTTTCCTTAGCATGTTCGTACTCCTCAACAATTAATGCACCGGATCCTTCTCCAAGAACAAATCCATCGCGGGTTTTATCAAAAGGTCTTGATGCGGTTTTAAACTCAGCATTATTTGTTGAGAGAGCCTGTAAAGCATTAAAACCACCAATTCCCGGTTCATTGATACTGGCTTCGGAGCCTCCGGTAACGAAAATATCTGCTTTTCCCCAACGTATATAATTGACAGCATCAATTATTGAGTTGGTCGAAGAAGCACAGGCTGATACAGTTGCAAAGTTAGGTCCTCTGAAGCCATATTTTATTGAAATTGAACCTGCGGCAATATCTCCTATCATCTTAGGGATAAAGAACGGACTGAATCGGGGTGTCCCATCCCCAAGGACATAGCTCTTAATAGCCTGAAAAAAAGTTTCAATTCCCCCGACACCAGAAGCCCATATTACACCAACTCTGTCTTTATCAACTGTTTCAAGGTTTAACCCGGAGTCAGTTATCGCCTCATCAACTGCTACAAGTGCATACTGTGAGTATAAATCCAGCTTGTTGGCTTCTTTTCTTTCAAAATACTTAGCAGAGTCGTAGTTCTTTACTTCGCATGCAAATTTTGTTTTGAACTTTTCAGTGTCAAAACGTGTGATCAATACTGATCCGCTGACACCGTTTTTTAATCCTTCCCAATATTCATGCAAATTATTACCTAAAGGAGTTAAGGCTCCTAGTCCTGTTACTACAACTCTTCTCATAAATGGGTTTTTAAAAATGCAAATTATTTTGCATTCTCCTCAATGTACTTGATAGCATCACCAACTGTGCCGATGGTTTCTGCCTGATCGTCGGGAATTCCGATATTGAATTCTTTTTCGAACTCCATGATTAACTCAACTGTATCAAGAGAGTCCGCACCTAAATCATTGGTGAAACTGGCTTCCGGAGTTACTTCTGATTCGTCTACTCCAAGTTTATCAACTATTATTTCCTTTACTCTTGTGGCAATGTCCGACATAATAATAAATTTTAATTAATATTAATTTTTGAACCATGCAAAGAAATATATTTGTACCATATTTTTCAAGAGTTTTGATGTTTTTTTATTTATGCTACAGTTTAATGTGTTGATAATTAGAAAAATAATCTTACTTTAATGAATTATTAAAATTTGTTGACAAATATGCTAATTATCAAAATATGAGGAACATAGCTATTTTAGCCTCCGGCGCTGGCACCAATGCTGAAAACATAATTAAATACTTTTCGAACAAAAATACTGCCAAAGTAAGTCTGGTTTTATCGAATAAGCGTCAGGCTCAGGTTCTGAAAAGGGCTGAAGCGAATAATATCCGTACTGTTTTTTTCGAACATAAAGAATTTTATATTACCGGAAAAGTACTACGTTACCTTTTACTATATAAAATAGACTTTATTGTTCTGGCTGGTTTTTTATGGCTGGTGCCCGAAAGTATTATCGATCAATATGCCGGACGGATAATAAATATTCATCCCGCCCTGCTGCCTGCTTACGGTGGTAAAGGAATGTATGGTGAAGCTGTTCATAAGAATGTGCTAACCAGTCATGACAAAGAATCAGGAATTACTATTCATTATGTCAACAAATTGTATGATAAAGGAGATATAATTTTTCAGACCCGTTGCAAAGTTGAGCCTTCTGATACACCAGCTTCACTTGCTGAAAAAGTTCATGCACTTGAATATCTGCATTATCCAAAGGTTATTGAGGATCTTGTCGAAAAGCTGCCAGATTTTTTAATTAAAAGTCCCGAGGAGGCTTAAGACAACGGTTTTGATTTTTTCAAACTTAACCTTGTTTTCTTCTGTTACTGGTTCAACAGGTGGTGCATCTACTTTCAGGGGGTCAACCGGTGATCCATTCTTATAGAATCTGAAATCGAGATGTGGTCCGGTGGAAAGACCACTGGTTCCAACATAACCTATAATATCACCCTGTTTAACAAATTTACCGGGTGAGACTCCTTCTCCAAACCGGCTCAGATGCAAATAACCGGTTACATAAACACTATTATGCTGGATTTTTACCATTTTTCCTGCTCCACCTTCATTCGTGGCTGAAATAATTCTGCCATCACCTATTGCATGCACTGGGGTACCTACAGGAGCAGCATAATCAACTCCATAATGCGGACGTATTATTCTCAGTATAGGATGCATTCTGGCTGAGGAAAAGTGAGAGCTGATTCTTGAAAACTGCAAAGGAGCCTTCAGAAATGCTTTCCTCAGACTATTCCCGTCTATGTCAAAAAATGATTCCCTGCCGTCCTGAATAAACGGGATAGCAGTTATTGATGAGCCTGTCCTGTTAAACTGTGCCCCATAAATTTTTCCCGTCCCTAACGACTTTCCATCAATGAAAAACTCCTCATAAATGACCTTAAAATTGTCTCCTTTCTGCAAACCGAAGAAATCAACGGTCCATGCAAAAACTTCAGATAGCTCAACAACTAAAGAAGGATGCAGACCCCCATTAATCATCGCATCCCAGAGAGAGGTTTCAATAGTACCGGATGAATATTTTATTTCACTTTTAATCTCTTTTCTGAAAGGAGTAATATTTAGTGAATCATTAAAGCTGAATACGAAGCAGGTTGTTGGATCATGCTCGTAAACCATGTACCTGGCCCTTGCAATGCTGTCCCTGTCGCAAAAGAGAATATAATTGTTCCCCGACCTGATTTTCCTTACATCAAAAACAGATCTGGAGTTTTTTAATGCCTGATCAATCTCCTGCATGCTGACCCCATGTTTGAGAAGGATTTCTGAAAGGAACCCGTTTCTTTTTATATGGCCGGAGACCAGATCGAATGAATCGGATGGGATCCCATACATAAATACCGGGCTGTTAACTTGCTGAATGCCGCTGGTATCTGAGGTGACTGAAACAGATTCAGTTTTAGTCTTCTCTGAATTATTACAGGAAAAGGAAAGGGAAACGAGCAATAGATATATTAAAGTTTTCTGGGGGGGAAACATCACTTTCTCAGTTTAATTTTATTTATGGGTCCGAGGTACGGAGTCCGAAGGTTTCTTATTATAATTGATTCCAACTTCCGTCTTCCGACCTTCACTTATTCAGCCTATAATAACAATGTTAACAATACGGTTAGGAACTACAATTATGTTCGAGGGTATGGCAGCTCCGATCCACTTCTGTGATCTTTCATCAGCCAAAACAATTTTAATGATCTCTTCCTTTGTCAGACTTACAGGCAGTTCAATGTTAAACCTCATTTTACCATTAAATGAGACAGGATAATTGAAACTGTCCTCTTTCAGATATTCCTCATTAAAGTCAGGCCAGGGCTCGTATGCGAGAGTCTTATTATTACCCAGAATCTGCCACAGCTCTTCAGCAATGTGTGGTGCGAACGGGGAAAGTATCTGAGTAAATGTGCAGGCAGTATCAGTTGTTATTTTGCCCTTCTTTGTTGAAAGATTGAGAAAGATCATCATAGCAGAAATAGCAGTGTTAAAGTGAAGATTCTCAATATCCCAACCTACCTTTTTGATAGTCTGGTGAAGTCCTTTCAGAATCTCTGCATCTTCCTCTCCGACAAAGACATTTTCAGGATTTGACAGGAACCTGAAAGCTCTTCCAAGAAATCCGAAAACACCTTTTACTCCTTTTTCGTCCCACGGTTTTATAACATCAAGGGGTCCCATAAACATCTCATAAAGCCTGAGGGAGTCAGCTCCGTATTTTGATGTAACATCATC
>OCZT010007695.1_pt1 | contig 10532 bp, 8 predicted proteins | sample 1539031 | NCBI WGS metagenome assembly OCZT01 (sample SAMEA3539308, study PRJEB22396) | soil metagenome | biome: tundra; feature: field; material: soil | place: USA | collected 2010-05 | depth 0.15 m
GCGTACACGCTTTCGGTCCCGCCGGGGAAGGCCGACGACGCGCGCGAGGCGCTCAAGACGTACATCACTCAATGCCCCGCCGCCATGAGCGTGAGGGGGTGCATCGAGATCATCGATTCGGCGCAGATCAGCGAGTTTCCGGCCTGAAGCCCGCTACCGGGGGGCGGATCGAAAACAGACGGATCGTCCGCCCTGAAGGAGGGACTCCGATGGGACTCCTCGACCTGAACCGAAGCCTCCTCGTCGTCATCGATCTCCAGGGAAAGCTGGTGGAGAGAATCTGGCGGTCGAGGTTCGTCCTCGACGCCACACTCCGCCTCCTGAAGCTGGCGGAGCTCTTTCAAGTCCCGGTCGTCCTGACCGAGCAGAACCCGCAGGGCCTCGGCGGTACCCACCCGGATGTGAGGAGCGCGTTCGACGGCCTCACCGTCACGAAGCGCTACCTGGCCAAGACGAGCTTCAGCTGTTGCGCGGATCCTGGCTTCGAGGAGGCGCTGGCGGCGGTCCGTCCGGCTCTTTCCCCATCTCGGAGGCAGGTCGTCGTGGCTGGGGCCGAGGCACACATCTGCGTGATGCAGACCGTCCTGGGGTTGCTCGAGACGGGACACGAGGTCCACGTCTCCTGGGACGCCGTCAGCGGCCGGGGTGAGGAGTACCGCCGCCACGCGCTCGAGAGGATGGCGGCGGCCGGAGCGACCCTGACGAATCACGAGTCGGTCGCGTTCGAATGGGCGGGGGACAAGAACGATCCCCGCTTCAAGGTGGTCAACGCCCTCTTTCGCGAGGGACAGCTGACCGACTAACGCACCTCTGTTTCGACCTTCGGAAAAATGTCGTAGACATAGTCGTGCGCGGCCAGCGCAACCCCGCTCAGGGTGCCTGCTGTAACGCGCCTGACGATTTCCTCGTGGGAGAGATCGAAAATCGCATCCAGAATCTGCACGCGTTCCTGCGCGTTTGCCTGTCCCACGACGAACAGTACGCGGGCGCTATGCTGGATGTAGCGGGGCGACAGCAACTGCCGCTTCAACAGCTCCATGATCACGGGCGCTTTGGCGCGGTCGAAGCGGCCCGGATCGCCGCGGCGGTCCAACTCCGCGAAAAACGCGGCTGTCCACTCATTGTGGTAATCCCACAATTTCTGGAACAAGTCCGGGGTGAAGCGGGCCCCGGCCTTGACCTGTGCGGCGTTCGCAGCCGGTTCAACGCCATCGTCGGTCAGCACCGGCCGCTTGAGATAGCCGTCTTTGGTGATGATCGCCTGGTGATGGATAAGGGTCCATAGCCACGAGACGTCGATCCGGTAAGTGGCAAGGTCGTTCATGAATCGCAGCTTGAGCTCGTAGTCGTCAATGGCAGCCGCAAAGTTGCCGTTGAGGATCTGGAAGCCGTAGTTGGCCGCCATATAGAAGGCGTGTTGAATGTGCTCGATGGTGACGTCACCTTTGGGCACGTCGTAGATCGCCTCCCAAAGTTCCTGGCTGAACAGTGCTTCGGGCGTGTCCAGCTTGGCCTTGTTGATGACCATGGGCGTGATCTTGCCGTGCGCGTTCAACAATCCACGGGATTGCAGCAGATGCCGCTCGGCGGCGGAGAGTCCACTGGAGACCGTCGGCACCGGGCTTCCGTTCACGTCCGCCGTCTGCAACGGTGCATCCAGGATGGCTTGAAGCTGTGCCAGAGGGGTGCGCATTGGTGTATTGCCCGCGGCCACATAGGCCGGCTCCGGACTGGCGACCCAGCTTTGCCGATAGGCATCATAGAGCCGTGCCTTAACCCGGCCAGTAAGAATGTCGTCCAACGTAGGCTGCTGGCCGGCCGCGAGCGGTTCCTCCGGCATGAACATCAAACCCAGCAGGCGTTCGCGCAATTTGTCCACCACCACGGCCCGCAGCGCCAGCAAGTTGTACCGCGAGCGACCATAGGGATCGCTAGGCTGATAAATCATCACCGCCGCCATGCCGCCGATGGGGGCCGCCGTGCTGAGTTCGCCATTCTTCATTCCGGCCATCAGCATCAGCAGCGCGTTGTAGCGCTGATAGGCAATCATGTTGGGCGAAGCCATGCCGATCATCTGCGGATCCGGAAACACACCCTTCGGATCGTCCTTCCAGATCTCCATCAGACTGCCCAGGTAGTCCCAGCGGCCGACGTTCGTTCCCAGCAGGCGGCGCCGCAACACCCACGCGATGGCTGCCAATGAAAGGCCTGCGGTGCCTTCCTCATACAGCATCTTGATCTTCATCGTGCCGGCGGGTACGCCGATGATCCCTTCCATCCGCGCCAGCAGCTCCTCCAGGACCAAGGCTTCCTGCGGAGTCTGCACCTTCGGGATGTAGAAATACATGCCGGTGCCGGCGCGATGGAGGGCCTCGTAATTGTTGAGCACCCAGAGAACGACGATGGCAATCAGTCCGGGCGCCGGCTGGCCGTCCACCGTAACGTGGTCGTAGAGCACGTGCATGCCGGGTGGGCGGCCGAAGCGCGTCGGCCACTTTTCGGGAGGCGTGTTGATCCTGTACGCGCGTGTTTTTCCTTTCTTCTCCACCTCATAAGGACGTCCGTTCCAGCGGCCTTCGAAGATCTCTTTGGCGTTTTGCAGGGCCGCGAAGATTCCGACCGGCTCAGTGGTCGGCGTGCCATCGGGTCGAAAGTGGGGCGGCGAGGCGTCTTCAAAATCCGGCATATTCATGGGTGCCGGGCTGTTCAAGGCGTTGAACGCCATATCCAGGGGATGCCAGGGCCCGGTCAGCTCCAGGCCGGGATTGGCCAATGGGTGGGCGTCGTCCGGGATGGGCACCTCGTCATTGAGCCGCCAGCGCCACTCGCTCTCGTGCCCGAGGAAGTTATCGATCAGCCCTTGCACAACGTGACGAAACGTCCATGCCTTCCCGCTCACCGGATCTTCAAAGCTCTCGTCCCACTTCGGCCACGCGTATTTCTTCCGGACGGGCTCAGGCGACCGCAGCAGTAGCCGGCGCGCCGTCAGCGCGGTTGCAATCGCCGGACGCAGCTCTCGAGTGAGCACGGCGATCGTCTCTTCAACATCAATGTCTCGCCCGTTCACCTTTTTGGTCCCGAAGAGGTCTGGGAATCTCTGAAGAATGTCCTGACGAATCATGGAAATGGTTCTCCTTAGCTCGTGTGCATGCAAATACCCGGGGGCTCTTCTCGCCCCAGGATTCCCCCGGTATGCGGAGTTTCCCTCTTTTTCTCGCCCCGCGCCCGGCAGGTCAGAGGGCGGGCGGCCCCGCGTACGCCTCGTCGAGCATCTGGCTGATGTGCTTCACCTGGACCGGGAGGCCGCGGCGCCGCACCCCGTACGAGAGGTGCATCATGCAGGCGGGGCATTCTGTGGTGAGGACCGTGGCCCCCGTCTTCCCGACGTTGTCCATCTTCCGGTCCAGGACCCCTGCCGCCTCGGTGTGGTGAAGGAAGGTGTAGCTGCCGGCCGCGCCACAGCACCAGTCGGCCTCGGGCATCTCCTTGTAGGTGATGCCGGGGAGGCTCTTCAGCAGCGCTCGTGGCTGGGCGGTGACCTTCGCGAACCGGTTCGAGAGGTGGCACGGGTCGTGGTAGGTGACGGTGGCCTCGACCTTCCCCGGGCTCCCGCCCAGCCCCTTGACCGCGAGGAACTCGCTGAAGCTTTTCACCTTCCGGCTCAGGGCCGCCGCCTTCTCGGCGTAGACGGGGTCCTGCGCGAGGAGCTGGCCGTAGTCCTTGAGGAAGGTGCTGCAGCTGCCGCAGTCCGAGACGATGGCGTCGAGCTCCATCGCCGCGGCCATCCGGTCGACGTTCCGCCGCGCGATCTCCCGGGCCGCGTCCACATCGCCGTAGGAGTGGGCCGGGCGGCCGCAGCAGGTGTTGTCGAGGACAGTCACCGCGCAGCCGGCGCGGCCCAGCACCCTGAGGGTCGCTTCGACGACCTCCGGGTACTGGAAGCTCAGGCCGCACGAGACGAAGTAGCCGACCTTCGAGGTCGCCCTGGCCGGGTCGGCGCCAGCCGGCCGCTCACCGCGCCGGAAGATCCGCTCCGGCATCGTCGGCACGACCTCGTTGATCCCCTGCATCCCCGGCGCCGCCAGGCGCAGGAGGCCTGACTTCTCGGCCGCGCTGGCCAGCCCGGTCCGCTTGGCCCAGACGGCCATCCGCCCGGCCCACTCCAGCTTCTTGCTGTCGGCCAGGACGGAGCGGAACAGCACCTTCTGCCACATCGGCTGCCCCTGACTCTTCAGGTAGGCGTGCCGTATCGCCGTCACCACCTCGTCGGTTTTGATGCCCGGGAAGCAGTGCGCCGTGCAGCCGCGGCAGAGCAGGCAGTCCTCCAGCGCCTTGGCCACGTCCGGCGTCAGCTCGAGCTCACCGAGCATCAGCCCGCGGGCGACGGCCAGGCGGCCGCGCGACAACGAGTGCTCCTCGCCGGTGACCCGGTAGACCGGGCACCCGGCCTGGCAGAAGCCGCAGCGATTGCACTTCGCGATGAGGTCGTTCAGCGGAGAGAGTTCCGCGATCTCCATTTTGGCCTCCGCTTGGATGTCCGTGGCCATGTTCAGATCCCTCCCAGGAAGCGTCCCGGGGTCAGGAGGGCGCGGGGGTCGAGCTCGGCCTTCAGCCGCCGCATGACGGAGAAGCCCTCGCGGACCTTGCCCCACGTGTCGAGGGAGCGCTTGAGCGACAGCGGGGCCACCTCGAGGACGAGGCTCCCGTCCAGGGCCTCGGCCTCGCGCCGCAGCGAGAGGAGGGCCTCGCGGAGCGGCTCGAGGGCCGAACCGGCTCCGACCTCGATGCCCGCCCTGACGATACCGCTTCCGGCGTGGGCGGTGATCGCCCCGCGCCACTCGTGGCGGCGCATCAGCCCTTCAGCGGCGGAGAGTAGGTCGAGCGTCTTGCCGATCGGTACGGCGATCTTGGCGATCACGCGCCCCATCGGCAGCTTCGCCTGTACGTTGCGGATCGCCCGCCAGGCGACGTCCGCCCGTTCGGCCCCCAGGGTCTCGACCTTCAGCGCCTTGCCCTCGCCGAAGAGCGCGGCGAAGTCCCGGACCTGCCGCTCCACAGTCTCCCGGCTGCCGGCCATGGACACGGCCAGTCCGTATCCCGGGGCGCCGTCCAGCCCGAGGGCCGGGCCGAGGGTGGCGAGGGCCTGGGGATCGAGCGCCTCGAGCGCCTCCGGGAGGAGGAACGACTCGAGCGTCCGGTCGACCACGGCGCCCACCTCGGACAGCCGGGCGAAGACCCCCACGACCGTGGCGCGCATCGCCGGGGCCGGGAGGAGCTTGAACGTCGCCTCCGTGACGATCCCCAGCGTCCCGAGGTTGCCGATGAAGATCTTGTTCATGTCGTAGCCGGAGACGTTCTTGATGACCTTGCCCCCGCAGCGGATCCTCTCGCCGCCGGGGAGGACGACCCTCAGCCCCAGCACCCAGTCGCGCAGCGACCCATAGAGCTGCCGGCTCGGGCCGCTCGCGTTGGTCTGGACGAGCCCGCCCACCGTGACCTGGTCCGACTGGGCGGGATCGAGCGGCAGGAACTCCTGCTTGGCTGAGAGCACCGCCTGGAGGGCGTCGAGCCGCACCCCGGCCTCGACGGACACGTTCAGGTTGGCGTCGTCGAACTCGACGATCCGGGTGAGCCGGTCGAGGTAGACGACCACCTCGAGGCGGCTCGGCGGGTTCCCGAGGCCGATCAGGGCGCCGTCGGTCCACGGGAGCATCGACGCCCCGGCGGCGCTGCACGCCGCCGCGACCGAGCCCACCTCCTGCTGGGAGCCGGGACGGACGGCCAGGGCGGGCTCCACCTCGTCCACCGCGAAGCGCGCCGCGGCAGGACCGGTCAGGACGTACTCCCCCCCCACGAGGGAGGAGAGCTTCTGCGCCAGGCTGTTCGGGTCAGCTGGCATGGGCCACCTCCTGCGCGACCGGGAAGATCTTGCCGGGGTTCGAGAGGTCCTTCGGGTCGAAGGCCCGCTTCACCTTCATTTGGGCCTCGATGTCCTCCTCGGTGAAGCAGAGCCGCATGGCGTCCATCTTCTCGATGCCGACGCCGTGCTCGCCGCTGATCGTCCCGCCCACCTGCACACACAGCTCCAGGATCTCCATCCCCGCCTTCATCACCCGGGCTTTCTGCTCGGCGTCGCGCCAGTCGAAGAGGATCAGCGGGTGGAGGTTGCCGTCGCCGGCGTGGAAGACGTTCGGGATCCTGAGGTCGTACTTCTTCCCGACCTCCGCCACCTTGCGGAGGATCTTCGGCAGCTCCGTGCGTGGCACGCTGCCGTCGCAGACGAGGTAGCTCGGGGTGATGCGGGCCACCGCCCCGAACGCGCCGCGGCGCCCGGCCCAGAGGGCCGCCCGCTCGGCGTCGTTCTTGGCCACGCGGACCTCGCGGGCGCCGTGCTTCTTGCAGATGTCGGTGATGGCCTGGACCTGTTGCTCGAGGTCGTCCTTCAGCCCGTCCACCTCGATGATGAGCACCGTGGCGCAGTCGAGCGGGAAACCGCACTTGATCGACGCCTCGACCGCCTCGATGACGAGCTGGTCCATCATCTCGAGGGTCGCCGGGATCATGCCTGCCGCCACGATGGCCGAGACGGTCTCGCTTCCCTCCTCGATGCTGTCGTAGATGGCGAGGAGCGTCTTCACCCCCTCGGGTAGGCGGACGATCTTCGCCACGATCTCGGTGCAGATGCCTAACGTCCCCTCGCTGCCGACGAAGACCCCGGTGAGGTCGTAGCCCGGCGAGTCGGGCGCCTTCCCGCCCAGGCGCGCCACCTCGCCGTCCGGCAGGACGACGGTCATCCCGAGGACGTGGTTCGTGGTGACGCCGTACTTGAAGCAGTGGGGCCCGCCGGAGTTCTCCGCCACGTTGCCGCCGAGCGTCGCGGCCTTCTGGCTCGCGGGGTCCGGCAGGTACTGATAGCCCAGCGGCGCCAGGGCGCTGCCGAACTCGAGGTTGAACATCCCAGGCTGCACCCGGGCCCTCAGGTTGGCCCGGTCCACCTCGAGGACCTTGTTCATCCGAATCATCTCGATGACGACCCCGCCCTTGACGGGCACCGTCCCGCCGCTCAGGTTCGTGCCGCCGCCCCGGGCGACGAAGGGGGCGCCCCACTTGTTGCAGGCCTTGACCACTCCGACAACCTCGTCTGTCGAATGGACGAAGGCTACGGCGTCAGGGCGCCTCTCCTCGAGGTAGGCGTCGTAGCCGTAGAGCGCCAGGTTCACGCCGGAATCCAGCACGTTGGCCTTGCCGACGACCTGACGCAGATCCTCCGCGAGACAGGATGCTCTCATGGCCTTCATCCTCCTTCTTCCGGGGCGAACGGGCTCTTGTGCGTGTGGGGCACGGAGGCACTCGGTCGCAAGCAGGTCTCGCCAGAGCCCATAGGCATCGGGTGCCCCTTCCCCCGCAACAATGCACCATACTTGAGCCCGTTTAACCATAGTTAGTTTGATTCACCCCGGCCAGGGTTCGGGGTCGGTCGCTCATGAGCCTGTCTGATGAGGCGGACGATTAGACTCCAGAAAACGGGGTGGCCATGAAGTTGATTGTTCCGAGAGAAACCAGGGATGGCGAGAAGCGGGTGGCGCTCGTTCCCGAGTCCGTCAAGAAGCTCGTGAAGGCCGGCATTTCCGTGGCCATTGAGCAGGACTCGGGTGCGGGGTCGTTCCTTGGCGATCGCGCTTACGTCGAGGCCGGTGCCACCGTCGCAACGGATCTCAAGGCATCGCTTTCAGAGGCGGATCTCGTGTTGAAGGTCAACCCACCCACCCTTGACGAGGTGGACCTGATGCGGCCGGGCGCCATGCTCCTCGCCCCCCTCACGCCCACCCGGAACCTCGACCTGGTCCGAAAGCTCCTCGAGCACAAGGTGACGGCGTTTTCCACCGACACTATCCCTCGCATCTCCCGGGCCCAGGCCATGGACTCCCTCTCCTCCATGGCCTCCATCGCCGGCTACAAGGCCGTGGTCATGGCCGCCGATACCCTCCCCAGGTATTTCCCCATGCTCATGACCGCCGCGGGTACGGTGCTGCCCGCTAGAGTGTTCGTGATCGGAGCCGGGGTCGCGGGGTTGCAGGCCATCGCCACCGCCCGGCGGCTGGGCGCCGTCGTGGAGGCCACCGACACGCGCCCGGCGGTGAGGACCGAAATCGAGAGCCTGGGAGCCAAGTACGTGGGCGTCGAGGCGGGCGAAGAGGCTCAGGACGCGGGCGGCTACGCGAAAGAGCTGTCCCAGGAGTTTTACCGCAAGCAGGCAGAGCTGATCGCGAAACACTGCGCGGCCGCCGACGTCGTGATCACGACCGCGCTCATTGGCGGCGTCACGGCGCCGAAGCTGATCACCGCCGAGATGGTCGACAAAATGAAGCCCGGCTCGGTCATCGTCGACCTCGCCGCCGCGGGGGGCGGGAACTGCACGCTGACGAAGCCCGGCGAGACCGTGGAGCACAACGGCGTGAAGATCCTCGCCCCTTTGAACCTTCCCTCGGAGGTGGCCTTTCACGGGAGCCTGCTCTACTCGCGCAACCTCACGGCCTTCGTCCTGGCCTTCTGGAAGAACGGGGTGTTCGCGCTCGACCTGTCGGACGACATCCTCAAGGAGGCCACCATCACGCACGACGGCAAGGTGATTCACATCCCCACCGCACAGGCCCTGGAGAAAGAAGGAGCCCGCCCGTGAACACCGATCTCCTGATCTCGCATCTCTGGGTCTTCCTGCTGGCGACGTTCGTGGGGCTTCTGGTGATCCGGCGCGTTTCGCCCTTGCTCCACACGCCCCTCATGTCCCTCACCAACGCCATGTCGGCCATCGCGGTGGTGGGCTCCCTCGTCGTGACCGGGCGCCAGCAATCGACGCTCAGCACGGTCCTCGGCACCGTCGCCGTGACCGCTTCCATGATCAACATCGTCGGCGGCTACCTGATCACCTACCGCATGTTGTCCATGTTCAGGAAGGGCAAGCAGGCGAAGTGATGGGCGCCGAGTCCTGGATCCAGATCGTCTACGTTCTGTCTGCCCTTTGCTTCATCCTCGCCCTCAACTGGTTGAGCGCGGTCCCCACCGCCCGCCGAGGGGTCCTCACGGGCGTCCTCGGCATGGCGCTCGCCGTCGGCGGCACCCTGCTCAACCCCGGGATCGTCAGCTACACGTGGATCGCCGTCGCTTTCGTGATCGGCTCCGTCATCGGCGTTCCCATGGCCATGATGCCGATGACCGCCGTCCCACAGCGGACGGCCCTCTCCCACGCCTTCGGCGCGCTGGCCGCGGCCCTCGTCGGCACGGCGGAGTACTTCCTCCGCGCCGGTGGCGCGGAGATGGACCGGTTCACCATGGGCGCCCTCGCCGTCGAGGTCATCCTCGGGTTTCTCACCTTCACGGCCAGCCTGATGGCGTTCGGCAAGCTGCAGGAGATTCTCCCTCAGCGGCCCATCACGTACAGGGGACAGAATCTCGTCAACCTCGGGATGCCGGCCGCGGCGGTGGCCCTCGCCGTCTGGCTGGTCATCCACCCCGGGAGCCATGGCCTGTTTCTGCTCATGTGCGGGTTGGCCCTCGGCTTCGGCGTGCTGCTGATCGTCCCCATCGGCGGCGCCGACATGCCGACGGTCATCTCCCTGCTCAACGCCTACGCCGGGCTCTCCGCGGCGGCCATGGGCTTCGTGCTCAACAACAAGCTGCTCATCATCGCGGGCTCGCTGGACGGCAGCTCGGGCCTGATCTTGTCCATCATCATGTGCAAGGCCATGAACCGGTCCTTTTCAAACGTCCTTTTCGGGGCTTTTGGCCAGGTCACGGCCGCGGTGGCGGCGGGCGAGCAGAAGAGTTACCGGAGCGCCAGCGCCGAAGAGGCGGCCAGCATCCTTTTGAACGCCTCGTCCGTGATGGTCGTCCCCGGCTACGGCATGGCCGCGGCCCAGGCCCAGCACAAGGTGAGGGAGCTTTACGACCAACTCACCAGACAGGGCGTGAACGTGAAATTCGCCATTCACCCCGTCGCCGGGCGCATGCCGGGCCACATGAACGTCCTCCTGGCCGAAGCGAACATCCCCTATGACGCCTTGCTGGATCTGGAAGAGGCCAACTCGGAGCTGCCCCAATGCGACGTGGCCCTCGTCATCGGCGCCAACGACGTGACCAATCCCGCCGCCCGCCACGACAAGGGGAGCCCCATCTACGGCATGCCCATCATCGATACTGACAAGGCCCGCACCGTGATGGTGATCAAACGCAGCATGAACCCCGGCTTCGCCGGCGTGGACAACGAGCTCTACACCCTCGACCGGACCCTCATGCTGTTCGGAGACGCCAAGGCTTTCGTCGCCGATCTCATCAAGGAAGTCGACGCCCAGAGCGGCGGGCGGGGCTGATTCGAGGAAGCGTGTGCGCCTACGCGCCCTTACGGCCGCCCTTGGACTGCGGCTTCGGCGGCGCAGGCTTGTCCGTTCCCTTCGGCTGGTCGCCGACCGGGAGAAAGTCATTCAGCTCGGCGTAGAAGCGAAAGGTGGCGGCTCCCATCTGGCGTCGGTCCAGCC
>OCZT010007697.1_pt1 | contig 10532 bp, 8 predicted proteins | sample 1539031 | NCBI WGS metagenome assembly OCZT01 (sample SAMEA3539308, study PRJEB22396) | soil metagenome | biome: tundra; feature: field; material: soil | place: USA | collected 2010-05 | depth 0.15 m
AGCCTCCACGCGTACGCCGTGTACCCGCTGGTCGCGCGGCCAAGTGCCCTCGTGCTGGAGCGCGCCGGGCCATTCGCTGGGCAGATCCTGCACGAGGGTGCCGCCGAGGGCGACGTTGGCGATCTGGATGCCGCGGCAGATGGCCAGGGTCGGTAGCCGGCGTGCCATTGCCGCCCGCACCAGCGCGAGCTCGAAGCTGTCGCGTCCGGCATGGACGTCTCCCAGTTCCGGATGTGCGCGGAGGCCGTAGTGCCGCGGATCGATGTCCTCGCCGCCGGTGAGCACGAGACCATCCATCCCTTCGAGCATCGCGTCGGCGTCGCCCGGATCGAGGAGGGGGAGAATGAACGGCCGCAGACGGGCCGAATGGAGCGAATCGGTGTACGATGCATTCGCTCGCACGCGCAGCACGCCGCGGATGGACTCCGTCGTGGCGGTGACGGCGACGGCGGGGAGACTCGTCACTGGGGTATTGGGTTGCGGGGGCGGGAGTGGCTTCTGTATCCTAAGCGTTGGCGTTCGGCCGCTCCAGCGCCGTACGCGTCCGCCAACAGTTGTGCTGCGAGACCAAGCATGTTCGAGTCGTTCCGTCAATCGCTCAACGACCTGATGGATCGCGCCACTCCTCCCGAGGAGCGTCGGGCCGTCCTGACGCGCATGAAGCAGACCCTCGTGCAGGCACGAATGGGGCTTGATGACCTGCGCGGAGGAGTGGCGATCACGCGGCAACGGCTCGACGTGGAGGTGCGCGAGCTGGAGACGATGCGGCGCCGGAAGCTTGCGGCGACAGCGATCAACGATGCGGAGACGGTCGCGCTGGCTGAGAAGTACGAGACGGCGCACGCGGAGCGCGGTGAAGTCTTGCGTCGAAAGCTCGAGGCGCAGGAGGCCGAGCTCGTGATGGTGGAGCGTGAAGTCTCCGAGATGACGGCTGAGCTCAAGCAGGCGATCATGGGTGCCGGGAGCGCAGCGGGCACGATCACCGACGACGCACGCGCCGAGGCCGACGTGGTCCTCGATGAGGGCGCCGGTGTGGCTGAGGAGATCGACGCGCTCAGCCGCGCAGGCAAGCGGTCGGCTCGAGAAGCCGAAGCGGAACGTAATCTCGCCGAGCTCAAGCGACGCATGGGGAAGTAGCGGACGGTGCTGAAGCGCCTTCCACCGCGAGCGATGATGCTCGCGGTACTCCCGTTCGCGTCGCTGAGCGCCCAGCACTCCGAGATGCCCGTCAGGCCGCTGCTCGCGCCGTCCGGTCGTCCGACGGCCGACTGCATGGGCCAGCGGATCGACGACATCGTCGTGTACTCCGAGGCACCGTCGATCGCGAATCTGCAGCGCGTTCCGGTGCTCGCGCGGCTCGCGCGCACCCTGCACGCGACCACCAAAGCGGAGCTGATCCGCCGCTTTCTGCTACTCGACGAAGGACAGGCGTGCTCCGAGCTCCGCCGAGCCGAATCGGAACGCATCCTGCGCGCGCAGCCATTCATCGCGGATGCGAGCGTCTTCGTGATCCCCAACGATCATGGCGGGGTGGATCTCGAGGTACGCACGAGCGACGAAGTTTCCATCGTGATCGGCGGAGGCGTGCGCGCGCGCTCGCCGAATGTCTCGTTTCTGCTGCTCGGCAACGCGAACCTCGCGGGGCAGGGCGTCTTCGTCTCGGGCGCGTGGCGCGATGGCGACGGTCTGCGCGACGCGTTCACCTTCCGCGGCATCGACAATCAATTTCTCGGTCATCCCTGGGTGTTGGGCGTCGAAGCAGAGCGCGCGACGCTCGGCGGCTCGTGGCGCGTGGAGGGCACCCAACCCTTTCTCACCGACCTGCAGCACGTCGCGTGGCGTGTGCTCGGCGGGATGAAGAAGGGATACGTCGAGCTGCGCCAGCCGAACGGCGACATACCCACACTGGCCAGCGAGCGATCGTACTTCGACGTGGGCGGCATCGTGCGCTTGGGACCGCCCGGGCGCCTGAGTCTCTTCGGTGTCTCACTCACCGGCGACGACGAGCGAACGGGCGACAGGCTGCTTCTCCCCGACAACGGCGTGTTGCGCGACGTCGGGCCAACGCCCCGCGAATACCCTCCGCACCGAATTGCGCGGGCGAACATGCTCTGGGGCGTGCGCAACATCACCTTCGTTCGCCGCGAAGGGCTCGACGCGCTGACCGCGACGCAAGACGTGCCGCTCGGCTTCCAGTTGGGCACCCAGTTCGGACACAGTCTCGCCCTGCTTGGAGCACGGGAAGACGACATCTTCATGGCCGGCGATCTGTACATCGGCGCGGCCTCCGGCATCGCGACGCTGCGCATTCAGGCGCAGGGCGAGGGGCGTCGAGGATCGGGTAGCGCGCAATGGGACGGTGTGCTCACCACGGGGCGTATCACGCACTATCTCAAGTTCTCTCCCCAGCACCTGAACCAGGCGATCGTGGAGTGGAGCGCGGGTTATCGTCAGCGCACGCCATTCCAACTCGTGCTCGGTGTTCCGGACGGCGGCGTGCGCGGCTACGAGGCGTCATCGCTCGCGGGCGGGCAGCGCATCGTCGCGCGGCTCGAGGAGCGCTACGTGCTGGGCAAGGTGTTCGGGGTCGCCGATGGCGGCGTGGCGCTGTTCGCCGACGCGGGGCGTCAGTGGGCGGGCGATGTGCCCTTCGGCGTCAACACGCCGGTAAAGACGTCGATCGGCTTCAGCATCCTGGCGACGGTACCGCCGCGGTCGGCTCGGCTGTTGCGTGCCGACGTTGCGTTCCCGCTGAACAGCGGCGCGAACGCGCGGTGGACGATCAAGTTCACGAATGCCGACCGCACGCAGTTGGCGTTTCGCGAAGCTCGCGACGTGGAATTGGGTCGCGAACTGACGGTGCCGTCGTCGATTTTTGCGTGGCCGTGACGGCGAAGGGCCCGGGGTTGCAGGGCCCTTCGCGTGAGTCGGTGAAACGGTGGGTCGGTGAATCGCATCGACGCGCTCTCAGAGATTCTTACGCGCCTTGAACGGTCGACGTCAGGCGCTTCAGCGTCGGGACCAGCGCGAGCATGACGAGCGCGGCACCAATTGAAGTCACCACGGGGATAGTGAAGAAGACCGGCAGTGAAGGGACAACGGTCATCTTGGAGGCGAGGAAACCACCGAGGTAATTCGCCACAGCGGTGGACAGGAACCAGAAGCCCATCATCAGCGAACCGAAACGTACGGGTGCGACCTTCGTGACGTACGAGAGGCCCACCGGAGACAGGCACAGCTCGCCGAACGTGTGGAAGATGTACGCCGAGACGAGCCACATCGGGCTCACGAGCACACCGCGATCTGCCGGTCCGCCGGCGACGACGAGGAAGAGAAAGCCAGCACCCACGAACGCCAGGCCGAACACCATCTTGATCGACGTCGACGGCTCTCGCCCGCGTGCCGCAAGGGCGCGCCAGAGCCAAGCGAAGAGCGGCGCGAGACAGATGATGGCGGCGGGCTGAACGAACTGAAACCAGCTTGCCGGGAACGTGCCACCGCCGCTCAGCGAACGATCGGTGTTCTTGTCCGCGAAGAGTGTAAGCGACGATCCCGCCTGCTCGAAGGCCAGCCAGAAGATGGCGGCGAAGATCGCGACGATGAGCAGCGCAGTGATCCGCTTTCGATCAGTGCCGCGGGTTCCGAAGAAGGCAACGCTGGCCGCAGCGCCGGCTGAGGCAGCCATGAGCACGCCGAGCAAGTTGCTGAGCGTGAGACTGGAACGCGCGCCGAACAGGGCCAGTCCGCCCAGCACCACCGCTCCGCCGATAGCGTGAACGAGTGTATTCCCGGTGGAATCCTTCTCCGCCGGTGTGCCAACCGACTCGGATGCACCTGCTGCGGGCGCGACGCCGGCGCGAGGTGCGGTGAGACCGATTCCGGGCAAGAGGCGATCGCGCGCGTACAGGTACAGCGAGAGCCCGAGGAGCATGCCGACGCCAGCTGCACCGAACCCATAGTGCCAGCCAACCCTCTCACCGAGATAGCCGCAAGCGAGCGGCGCAATGGCGGCGCCGAGATTGATGCCCATGTAGAAGATCGTGAAGCCGGCATCGCGCCGTGCATCACCGGGCGCATAGAGCTGGCCCACCATCGTCGAGACGTTCGGCTTGAAGAATCCGGTGCCGAAGACGACCAGGATGAGGCCGAGATAGAACGGCAGCATCGCCGCCGCGACTGGTGGCAGGCCGCCCGCACTGACCGCACCGGGGCCGAACGCGAGGAGAAAATGTCCTGCCGCTATCAGAAGACCGCCGATCACGAGCGAACGCCGTGTGCCGAGAAAGCGATCGGCCAGCCAGCCGCCCAGCAGCGGCGTGAGATACACGGACCCGGTGTACGCGCCGTACAGGAGCGACGCCTTGCCGCGGTCCCATTGCAATGCGTTGACGAGATAGAGCACGAGCAGCGCGCGCATCCCGTAGTACGAGAATCGTTCCCACATCTCCACGAAGAAGAGCAGGCCGAGACCTCGCGGATGGCCGACGAAGGCGCGGTCGTCCATCGCGGACATCGGCGCGCTGCCGGACGTGCTTGCGGCGCCTGTAGAGGCAATCATTAGCTCAGGGGAAGGGGAACGCTTCGATGAAGCGCGGCGCGCGGAAGATAGAAGTCAGGTGAATGCTGCTTGATGCACGCGGCCCAGTGGCCGGTTGCCTTCTCCTCCAGCGGCGGGACGATTGCGGCACAAGCCGCGTCGCGCGCCGGATGCTGGCAGCGTGGGTGGAAGACGCAGCCCGACGGCGGATTCGCCGGAGATGGGACGTCGCCGGCGAGAAGGATGCGCTCGCGCTTGACGCCCGGATCCGGCGCGGGCACCGCGGAGAGTAGCGCCTGCGTGTACGGCATGATGGGCGTGCCGTAAAGATCGTTCACCGCCGCGAGCTCGACGATGTGGCCGAGGTACATCACGGCCACGCGGTTCGCGATGTGCTCGACGACCGAGAGATCGTGGGCGATGAATAGATAGGCGAGCCCGCGATCGCGCTGCAGATCCTGCAGCAGGTTCACGACCTGTGCCTGCACGCTGACGTCGAGCGCGCTGACCGGTTCGTCGCACACGATGAACGTGGGCTCGACGGACAGCGCGCGAGCGATCCCGACGCGCTGCCGCTGTCCGCCGGAAAACTCGTGCGGGTAGCGGCTCGCATATTCGGGGCGCAGTCCGACTTCTTCCAGGAGTTGACGGACGCGCGCGTCGGCGGCGGCGCCCTCCGCGAGCTTGTGAATCGTGAGTCCCTCTCGCACGATCGCGCCGATGGACATGCGCGGATTGAGCGACGAGAAGGGATCCTGAAAGACGATCTGCATCTTCCGTCGCAGACGACGCAGATCGCCCGCGCCGAGGGCAAAAACGTCGTTCCCGTCGAACTGCACCGAGCCGGAGGTGGGCTCGATGAGGCGAAGGACGACGCGGCCGGTCGTGGACTTGCCGCACCCCGATTCACCGACGAGCGCGAGCGTCTCGCCGGCGGCGATGTCGAACGACACGCCATCGACGGCGCGCACCTGTCCGCTGACCTGTCCGAAGACGCCCCGCTTGATCGGGAAGTGCTTGGTGAGATCGCGAACGGAGAGCAGCGTCATGCGGCGGTGACTCCCTGTTGCGCAGCGAGGGGCTGGTGCGGCTGCGAGCGCCGCTCGGGCTCGACGGCGAGATGACATCGCGAGACGTGGCCCGCGCCGATCTGATACAGCGGAGGATGCTCCTTCGCGCAGCGCTCCCAGGCGTACATGCAGCGTTCGTGAAAGCGACAGCCGTCCGGCCAGGCTGTTGGCGACGGGACGGTTCCGGGAATCGTGGCGAGTCGCTCGGCATTCCCACCGACCCGCGGCATCGCGCCGAGCAAGCCCTCCGTGTACGGATGGTGTGGATGAGAAAAGAGCTCGGCCGTCGTCGCTTCCTCCACGACTTGGCCCGCGTACATCACGATGACCCGCGCACAGTTCTCGGCGACCACGCCGAGGTCGTGCGTGATGAGAAGAATGGAGGTGCCGAACCGCTTCGTGAGATCCGCGAGGAGCTCGAGGATCTGCGCCTGGATGGTGACGTCGAGCGCGGTGGTGGGCTCATCGGCGATGACGAGCGCCGGATTCATCACGAGCGCCATCGCGATGACGACGCGCTGGCGCATGCCGCCGGAGAGCTGATGCGGATACTCGTGCGCGCGTTGCTCGGGGGCGGGGATACCAACGAGCCGCAACATCTCGACCGCCTTCTCCCACGCGTCGCGCCGGGACATCCCGGCGTGGATGCGCGCGACTTCGGCGATCTGATCGCCGACGGTGAAGACCGGATTCAACGCGGTCATCGGCTCCTGGAACACCATCGCGATCCGATTGCCGCGCACATGCTGAATGTCGCGCTCAGCAAGCGTGAGCAGATCCTTCCCCTCGAAGCGGATCGCGCTCCCCGCCTCGATGCGGCCCGGTGCACGGATCAAGCGAAGAATAGAGAGGGCCGTCACGCTCTTGCCGCATCCGCTCTCTCCAACGACGCCAAGCGTCTCGCCGTGATCGACATGCAGAGACACGCCGTCCACCGATCGCGCGACGCCGGAGTCGGTGTAGAACCAGGTGCGAAGATTCTCGATCTCGAGGAGCGGTGCGGTCATGCCTCTATGCGAAAGGTGCGTCGTCGTGCGCCGGAAGAAGCTGCCGAGGGTCGAGCGCATCCCGCAAGGCGTCGCCGAGCGCATTGCACGCGAACACCGTCACGAGAATGGCGAGACCCGGAAACAGCGTGAGCCACCAGACATCGGAGACGCGAGTCGCCCCCTCCTCGATGATGTTGCCCCAACTGGGTGTGGGGGGCCGGACGCCGATGCCGAGATAGGAAAGACCGGCCTCGAGCAGAATGACGTTGCCCACCGCGAGCGTCGCGGAGACAATCGCGGGTCCGATCGCATTCGGCAGTATGTGCCAGCCGAGAATGCGCCATCCCGGAACGCCGAGCGCGCGCGCCGCCACCACGTAGTCCGCGTCACGCACCGCGAGCGTCTCGGCGCGCACAAGCCTGCTGACGGTAAACCAGCCGACGCCGGCGATCAGGAGTGTAAGCGAGACGACGCTGATGTCCCCCCAGAGTGCGATCACCACGATGAGAAGTAACAGGGTGGGAATGGAGAACGCCGCGTCGACGAAGCGCATCAGCACGGCATCAATCGCGCCGCCGACATAGCCGGCGACCGCGCCAAGCAGTGTGCCGAACGTGATCGAAATGGAGACGGCGGCCAGCGCGACGGCGAGGGAGACGCGGGTGCCGTAGATGAGACGCGAGAGCACGTCGCGGCTGAAGGTGTCCGTGCCGAGCGGATGCGCGAGCGAGGGCGGCTGGCTTTGTAGATGAGCGATGTCGAGCTGAGCGCGCGGATCGTACGGCGCCAGCAGTGGCGCGAAGACGGCGGTGAGGACGATCGCCGCGAGCACGCCGAGCGCGATCCAGACGCGCCTGTCACCTCGCAGTCGCCGGCGAACTGTCGGGGCGGCGATGCCCGCGCCGGCGGACGACATGGAGGTCACGTCAGCCCAGCCTGATGCGTGGGTCCGCGGCGGCGACGGCAATGTCCGCGAGGAGGGCGCAGCCGGCGACGAGGACGCTCATGACCATGACGCCGGCCGTGACGAGTGGGTAGTCCCGCGCCGCGATGCCATTCACGACGATCAATCCCATGCCGGGCCACGAGAACACCTTCTCGACGAAGATCGCACCCGTGGCGAAGCCGGGAATGGCGAGTCCGAACAGCGTGATAGTCGGCAGGAGCGCATTGCGAAAGGCATGGTGCCGTACCGCCGCTCGCCAGCTCAATCCCTTCGCCAGCGCGGTCCGCATCCAGTCGCTCGGCAGCACGGCCAACAGCGCGCCGCGTTGAAACCGCGCGATGCCCGCCGCGGTGAGCACGGCGAGTGTGAGGACGGGCAGGACGAGATGCTTGATCCGGTCGAGCAGTTTTGCGCCTGGAGATAGATACTCGTACATCACCGAATCGGTCATTCCTCCGGGCGGAAAGAGAGGGAGCCGGTACGCAAAGAGAATCAGCACGACGAGAGCGAGCCAGAAATCAGGGACGGAGTAGAGCACCAGGAGGATGCGTCCGAGCCAGCGATCGCGCCTGCCGCCCGGCCGCTCTGCCTGCAGAAGGCCGACCATGATTCCGATCGCGAAGCTGAGGACGAGCCCGAGTCCCGAAAGAAGCAGCGTGTTCGGCATCGCATCGGCAAAGACGTCGCGCACGGGACGGCGATGCGAGAAGGAGTAGCCGAGATCTCCACGTGCCGCGTTCACCACCCATCGCACGTACTGCTCGTTGACTGGACGGTCGAGGCCGTACGCGACGCGCCATTGTTGGCGCACCGCCTCGGTGATGTTCGGCCGCGCCAGCGCCGAGGCGATGGGATCGCCCGGCGCGAGATGGACGACGACAAACGCGAACGTCGTGACGAACGCGACGACGCCGATCGCCTGGAGCAGCCGTGCAGCGAGGTACCGCCGCACCGGTTATGGCGTGGGCCGAAGACCGATCCGGTCGCGCGCGTTGCGCTGACTCGCCGGGATCCACCAGTCGGCAATGCCGGACCAGTACCCGTCGGCCCGCATGGTGGTGGTGTGGATGCGCTTGTGCAGACCCATCACCGCCGGCGTCTCGTAGAGCCAGATGCCTGGTGCATCCTCGATGATCGTCTCGAAGGCGCGCCGCGCGTAGGCTTTCGTGCGCGCAGGATCGAAAGTCGTCGTGGTGCTATCGAGCATCGCGTCAACGAAAGGGTTCGAGTAGGAGCCAGGGTTCCCGCCGTCCTTTCCGATGCCGGCGGTAGACCAGCTCTGCTTGAATCCCGACACCCCCGGATCCGTGACGTAGTTGCCAATCTGCGCATCGAAGGTGTGCGCGGCCAGCTTCGCGCTGTAGGTCGCGAAGTCCGTCTGATCGACTGTCGCTGCCGCGCCGACGCGGCGGAAGGCGTCTTGCAGAAGCACGGCGTACTGTTTCCGAGACGCACTCGAATTGGGCACGCTGAGCGCGAACTCGAGACGCCGCCCATTCTTCGCGCGCACGCCGTCCGCGCCGACCAGCCAGCCCGCGGAATCAAGGAGTGCCTTTGCTTTGGTGGTATCGTATGGAATCTGCGGCAGCGTCGTGTCGGCGACGGACACCGCGTGCGGGAACGGCCCGTAGAGGGCCTGTCCGATCGTGTCGAACGCGTTCTTCAGCATCGCGCGCCGATCGGTCGCCATGGTGAGCGCGCGGCGGACGGCGCGATCGCCAAAGATCGGATGCGCCTGTCCCGGTGACTTGGGGTCCCTCAGGTTCATACCGAGGATCGCGTACGCCAGCGTTGGATAGCGCTGCAGGCGATGTGCTGTGTCGTTGACGAAGCGCGCGACCTGCTCGGGCCGAATGTTCTCGAAGAGGTCCGCGTCGCCGGCAAAGAAACGGGTGGCGGCGCCGTTGAAATCCGGCGCGATGGCGAAGATGACGCGATCGAGCTTCGGGCGGCCGCGATAGTTCGCGGTGTCGGCGACGAGCTCGATCTTCGCCCCGGGCTCCCACGTCGCGAGACGAAAGCGTCCTGACCCGATGCCACGCCGCCCGACTTCCGCATCCTTGAGCTTCGCGGCGGGGGTGTTCCCGAGAACGTGCTCCGGCAGGATCACGATCTGATAGACCAGATCGTAGAACTGCTCCGGCGTGTGCCTCTTGAACCAGGCGACCGCGGTCAACGAATCGCGTACGGACACCGAATCGACGTTCGTGACGAGCGGAGCGGCAGTAGAGCCGAGCGCCGGATCCTTGATGAGACTCACGCTGTAGCGCACGTCGTTTGCGCGCACCGGAAAGCCATCGTGCCAGCGCGCGTGCGGATTGATGTGAAAGGCGATCGAGAGCGAGTCCGGCGCCCAGTCCCATCGCTCCGCGAGCTGCGGCTTGAAGCCCTTGTCACCCACTGAATTGAGATCGTCGCCGATGTCGGCGAGCCGATCGTAGAGCAGGTCGGTCACCTGACGATCCGTAATGCTCGCGATGAGCGGCGGTAGGAGCGTCCCCGCATCGGCCGCCGTCGTGATGACGAGCGTGCCCCCGATGTCCGCCGGGCCCGCGCTCTTCGAGTCCTCCAAGCCCTTGCACCCAGCGACCGCGAGCAACGCAAGAAGAAGGGGTGCGGCGAGGCGGAGCGGTCGAGATGAAACGCGGAAGGAGCGATGCATGGGCGTCGGCGGAAGGAAGATGGTAGCGTGAACGATGAACGACCGGCAAGGTGCGGTCAAGAATGACTTTCGCTTCTATTCGACGTCACCGCCGCCAGGTCCACCCCGGGTCGCGGTAATGTTCGGCGAATGTTGATGTGTCGAGTTGTTCGAGCTCCTCGCTCGTCAGAGGCGTCGCCAAAGCGTCCTCCATGCGACGAACGGCCGCGAAGAGCGCGTCGGCCATTTCCGGCGCGGCTGGAGCGCGGCCCAGCACCTCTTGAAGGGTAGCAGGTGGTGGCGGCACGTCGGCGGACTCACGCATCAACTGTGGAATGATCGCCTGATC
>OCZT010007698.1_pt1 | contig 10531 bp, 7 predicted proteins | sample 1539031 | NCBI WGS metagenome assembly OCZT01 (sample SAMEA3539308, study PRJEB22396) | soil metagenome | biome: tundra; feature: field; material: soil | place: USA | collected 2010-05 | depth 0.15 m
CGGCGGCGTGCCGCTCGCGACGATTCAACGCTGGCTCGGTCATACGAACATCGCGCAGACGAGCACGTATCTGGCTGGCACCTCGACGTCAGAACATGACGCGATGCAACGCTACGAGGCGCGGCAAGCGATTGTGCAACGGGGTGCAACGGAAGCCGAAACAGGGGGGCGAAAGGGGCTGTCTACGACCGAGCACACCGAAGAAACACCCAATGAAACCGCGGGCGGCCGCAATACGCCTATCATGTAAGATGGCCTGGGGGTCAAGGGGTCGCAGGTTCGAATCCTGTCGTCCCGACCAATTTTTTCAACGCCCCATGGCCGCTGCCGAGCGGCCATTTTCGCGCTGCGAAGAAAATCGTGCGATCGGCGGACGGGAAGCGCAAAATGGCGAGATGCCCCGTCTTCCTCATGTCTCCGTTTGCGTGTTGAGCCTCGCGGTCGGCGTGCTCGCGGTTTCGACGCACGGCACCGCACAAACCCCGACACCCGCGGCGGCGCAAGCGCGTCAGAAGGCCGCCGCGCCGGTGGCCATCACCCCGGTGACGGGCCCGAGCACACTGCATCATCTCGGCCTCTCGGTCGAACGCTCGAGCATGGGCTGGGACGGCCAGTGGGGCGCGCCGCCCGTCAACGTACCCTCGCAGGCGCAGCCTGCGGCCCGCGCCGAGAACCCGGCCGGCGACTTCGCCCTGAGCAGCGCCGACCTTTACCGCGTGAGCTGCCGCGCCTGTCACAAGCCGGATGGGTTGGGCGTGCCGCCTGAGATCAACTCGATGATCGGCCCGGTGCAGTCGGCGTCGGTGGAGTGGACGACCGCGCGGATGAAAGAAAATGGGCGACCGATCGATCCCAAGTTCATCCGGCAGCTCACGTCGGGGGCCGAAGCCGATCTGCGGAAGCGGCTCAAGGTTGGCGGCCACAACATGCCGTCGTTCGCGCATCTGTCGGACGAAGAGATCCTGGCCCTGCGTCCGTACCTCGACGAGCTTGCGGGCGTGCCTGGGGCCAAACGTCAGCAACGGCAGATCACCGAACCCGCGGTCCGGGTGGGCGAGCTCATCGTCAAGGGCACGTGTCATATCTGCCACGACGCCACCGGGCCCGACGACAAACCGACGACGGTCATGAGCGGCGTCATTCCGTCGCTCGCGGGGATTCCACAGCAGAAGACGCTCGTGCAGTTTCTGCAGAAGCTGCGCGAGGGCGCGCCGGTGCCGTTGAGCGCCCGCGGCGCGGCCGCGAGAGGGCGGATGCCCGTGTTCAATTACCTGAGCGAAGCGGAGGTGACGGCCGCGTATTCGTACTTGATTGCATACCCGCCGAAGTAGGCGTGCTTCGCGGGCCACGTGCTCAGTAGTGGAAGCGGTATCGAAGTTCCCCATACACTTCTCGCGGGCTATTGAAGTGCGTGCCGCCAAAGGTGAGGCTGTTGTCCGTGAGCACGTGGCTATTCGCCAGGTTCAACGCCGTGACGGCCAGCGACACCTTCTTACCGAACGATTTTCCCAGTGAGACGTTCACCGTTGTATGGCCTGGCAGATGCGCGGGAGGGGCCTCGCCGTCGAGAAACCCGGAACCGTAGGAGACGTTGGTCGCCGCGAAGACGCCCTTCGGCAATCGCGCGTCGAAACCGGCGCTGAACGTCTGGCGCTGGTCGTGGTCGAGCAGGAAGTAATTCCCGCCAGACGAAAAGTCGGTCAATCCTCCGCTGATCGAGCCTCGGCCCTGGGCGGTCTGGTAGGAATACGCCAGGTGGAACTGCCCGAGCGGCAACGTTCTGGGTGACCGAACGGTGATCTCAGTCCCGCGGATGAGCGCGCCGTCGATGGTGACGGGAAAGAAGACATTCGAATTGCCCACCGGATTGTGGTCGAAGAAATTCGTGGCGCGGGTCTGGAATCGGTCGGCGTCGATCGTCCAGCCTTGTATCGGCACTGCCACGCCCACCTGGTATTCCTCGTCGCGTTCGCCCTGCAAGGGAATGAAACCCAGATTCTGCGCCGTCACGAAGCTCAGGAGCGGACCAGAGGCGGTGATGAGCGGGGGCGCCTGGTAAAAACGGCCGTAGAAGGCTCGAACCACCACATTGACCGACGGGATGTGGATTGAGGCCCCGATGCGTGGACTCGTCGCGTCTTCAGTCGTGCCCCCGGAGAAGTGCGTCTGGCGCACACCGCCGGTCAGCGTGAGCCACGAGGTGACGCTGATCTTGTCCTGGACGAAGACCGCGACCAGATTGCCGGACGGCTGCTCGCGCGTGGAGAGGTTGGGATTGCTGCCGTCGTTGAAGGTCAGCGCGAAGAGTTGATCGTCCTGCTGGTGGAAGCCGTAGAACCCGACCTGCAGGTTGTGCTTCGCGACCGCGGCGCTGAGCGTCGCCTGCGCGCCGCCGTACTGCGACTTGCGTTCGTCGACGGTGACGATCGGGTCGTTCGGTCCGCCGTCGAAGTGCGCCGTGTTGTAGTGATAGAAGGGCGACACCGTGAGCAGCATGCCCGAGTTGAACGTGCGGACCCAGGAGAAGTTGACGAACGCATCCGATTCCCGCTCGACGTCGTCGATGCCGGCCGCCTGATCATCGGGTCCGTTCGGAATCTGGTAACTGTCGTGTCTCACTGAGGTGACCAGACGCAGCTGATTCGCCGGATTCACGTTGAAGATCAACGACGCGAAGCCACCGCCGCCGACCTGGCGATCGTGAACCACGTCGGCGACCGGCGTCCCCAGCCCCAAGTCACTCCGATTGCCATTTCCGCTGACGAAATACGCAAACCGCTGTGTATGGCCGCCAACGCTCCCATGATCGTTGGTCTGGTAAAAGTTCCCGGCGCTGACCACCAGTTCCGCGTCGTTGTTCCGTTCGAACCCCGTTCGGGGAAGTACGTTGAACACGCCGTACGTGCGGTCGCCGTACGCGGCGTCAAAGCTGCCACGCTGGACTTCCAGGAAATCGACATCTTTCGGATCGAATTGTGGTCCGACATTGCTGGCGATGTTGGTGTTCGGCACCGGGACGCCATCAATCAGCCAGCTGACTTGATGGCCCCCGCGGACATGCAACTGATCATGGGTGACATAGGATCCGGGCACGAACGCCGTGATCGCCTCCAGTCCATTGGTGCGGTCCGCGCCGGGGGTGTTCTGAATGTCCTGCCGACTCACGAGCGTCGTCGGCGTCACGGACCCCGGGTGGATGTCTCCCGCGCTCGCGGAGACGGTCACCGCTTCGCGTACGCCTGCCAACTCGAGCTGAATGTGCAACACAGGCGCAGTGTCCGACACTACCGTGATCGACTGCTCCACGGTGTTGAACCCCTGGAACGCCACCGTCACGGTGTAGTCGCCGACGGGGACCGCGGCGATCAGAAACGCGCCTTCGGCGTCCGTCATCCTCGTCTGCGTCCAGTCGGACTTCTGGGCCTTCAGGGTGACGACCGCACCGGCGACAGGCCGATGCTGTGGATCATGAACGACGCCTTTCACGGTCGAAAAGATCGTGGCAAAGGCGGGCGTCGCGACAATTATGAGCATGCCAACGAGAGAGAGCATTAGCTTTCGCACACAAGGCCCTTTTTCTCCAGCCCTCATTGGGCTGTCCTCAAGGCGCGACAACAAGCGCGGTAAAGCGAGAACGGATTAGGACGCTTTCGAGTGAGTCTAGCGGACGGTTCGCGCTATTCGGATCCGTCGGCGCGGCCGACCTCGACGTCGCGATCGTCGCCGCGTCCCGACACGCGGACCCGCCACGGATTGCAGCAGACCTCGCAGTCCTGGACGAAGCTGCCGGTCACCTCGGGCTCGACGTAGATCTCGACCTGCTCGCCGCAATAGGGACAGGTGACAACAAACTGGTCATCCACGTGACTCAGGCGAGCGACGCCGCGTACTCCTCGTAGGCGCCCTTGAAATCGTGAATCGTCCCGTTCTCGAAGTGCCACACGCGCGTGCCGACCTCTTCCATCACATCCTGATCGTGCGTCGCGATCAGCACGGTGCCCTCGAAGCGCTGCAGCGCCACGTTCAAGGCGTTGATCGATTCGAGGTCCAGATGGTTGGTCGGCTCGTCGAGCACGAGCACGTTCGGCTTCTGCAGCATGATCCGGCAGAAGAGCAGCCGCGCGGTTTCGCCGCCCGAGAGCGCGTCGGTCGGCTTCAGTCCTTCTTCGCCGCTGAAGAGCATCTGTCCGAGCAGCCCGTGAAGGTCCTGCCGCGACGCATCGGGATCGAATTGATGCAGCCAATCGACCGCGGTGAACCCTTTCGCGATCGCGCCGGTGTGATCCTGCGGGAAATAGCCGATCGACGCTTCGTGGCCCCAGCGGACGGTGCCCGCGTCGATGTCGGACGGGGACGGGTCGAGATTCGGCGCGTCGGCGAGCAGCGCCTTCAACAGCGTCGTCTTTCCGAGGCCGTTGCGCCCCACGAGCACGATCTTCTCGCCGCGATTGACGATGGCGCTGAAGCCGGAGACGACGGGTGTGCCGCCGTGGGCCTTGGTGACGCGGGAGCACTCGAGCGCGACTCGGCCTGTCGGCCGGTTCATCGTGAACTTGATATACGGCCGCTGGATGTTCGATCGGGCCAGCTCGGTCGTCTGCAGCCGCTCGACCTCCTTGCGCCGCGAGGTGGTCTGGCTCGCCCGCGTGCCGGCGCCGAAGCGCGCGATGAAGTCGTTCAACTGCGCGATCTTCTTCTCGCGCTGCGCGTTGTCGGACTCGATCTGCGAGCGGATCTGCGTCTTCGCGAGCACCATGTCGTCGTACGCGCCGGTGTAGGTGATGATCGTCTGATAGTCGATGTCGGCGATGTGCGTGCAGACCGCATTCAGGAAATGGCGATCGTGCGAGATGACGATGAGCGTGCCGTCATAGCGGACGAGGAACTCGCGCAGCCAGTGGATGGAGTCGAGGTCGAGATGGTTGGTCGGTTCGTCGAGCAGGAGCGCCTCCGGATGGCCGAAGAGCGCCTGCGCGAGCAGGACGCGGACTTTCTGGCCGCCCTGCAGCTCCGCCATCGTCCGTTGGTGCAGCGCGTCGGGGATGTCGAGGCCCTGCAGGAGGATCGCCGCGTCGCTTTCCGCCGAGTAGCCGTCCTCCTCGCCGACCACGCCTTCGAGCTCGCCGAGACGCATGCCGTCCTGGTCGGTCAACGCGGCCTTCGCGTACAGGTGCTCGCGTTCTTCGAGCGCGCTCCAGAGGCGATGATTGCCCATGATGACGGTGTCGATCACGCGGAACCGGTCGAAGGCGAACTGATCCTGCCGCAGGACGCCGACCTTCTTCGGCGTGACGACCGTGCCCTTCTGCGGCGGCAGCTCGCCCGTGAGCAGCTTCATGAACGTGGATTTGCCGGCGCCGTTGGGTCCGGTCAATCCGTAGCGGCGCCCCGTGGAGAAGGTCGTGGTGACATCGTCGAAGAGCACCTTCGACCCGTACCGCATGGACACACCTTGGACTGCAATCATCTCGCGCGACCTGCCTGTGGCTGAGGTTTAGAGAGGAGGAACGGACAATTATACCGCGATACGCGTTCTGCTAGAATCGGCTGCCGTTGAACCCCCAGCCATTCCCTGCGTGGCCCGATCGTTCGCATACGGGCAGCGTCCTGATGAACGCGGGCATTGGCAGCGCGCCAGGCAACCGGGGCAGTGCGTGAGAGTGCTCATCACTGGCGGCACGGGGGGCCTCGGTCGGGCGATCCTCGCTTCGTCCGGGGCGAAGGACGTTGTGCTGCGGGCTCAAAGTCGGCGCGCGGCGCCGCGGGATGCTGCGGCCAACGTGGAGTGGGTGCGCGCTGATCTGGCCAGCGGAGCGGGTGTGTGGGAGGCCGTCGCGGGCGTCGATGCGATCATCCATACCGCCAGCAATTCACGGAATGCCGAGGCCGTCGATGTCGAGGGCACGCGGCGGCTGGTCGACGCCGCTCGCGCTCGGGGCGTGCGTCATGTCGTCTTCATTTCCATCGTCGGGATCGATCAGATCCCGTTTGCGTACTACCAGAAAAAGCTGGCCGCCGAGTCGATTGTGATGAGTGGCGGCGTGCCCTACTCGGTGCTTCGGGCCACTCAGTTTCATTCCCTGGTGGACGGTCTCATTTCAACGGCCGCGCGCATGCCGTTGGTGATCCCGCTGCCGACCGCTTTCATGGTCCAGAGCGTGGCCACCTCCGAAGTGGCCGACCGTCTCGTGCAGGCCCTGGTCGATGGACCGGGTGGGCGGCTCCGCGATCTCGGCGGGCCAGAAGTGATGACGCTCGGCGAGGCCGCCGCCGTGTGGAAGGACGTGGCACGCGTGACGAAACCCGTCGTGTCTCTGCCGCTTCCTGGCAGGACGGCCGCCGCGTTCCGGGCTGGAAAGAACACCGCGCCGGACGGAGAGCGGGGCACGATACGCTGGCGAGACTGGCTGATTCACGGCCGGCGTGAGACGTCGCCGCCTAGTACAGCGCCGCGTTGAACACGACCTTGAACGTGCCGAATGACTGATCGCGATACTGAGGACGGAAGCCGAGGAGCACGACGTGGCCGGCGTCGAGCTGGACGTCGAGCGCCGCCGCCTTGCCCTGCAGATACTTCTCGCCGATGAGATACCCGGAGAGCAGGGGAGAGCCCGAGTCCTGATATCGCGCGAGCACCGTGCCTTTGAATCCCTCGAGCGTCTCGAAGACCGGACTGCTGTCCGCGAACACCGCGGCCTTGGCCGGCATGCCGGCCATCACCGGATGTGTCTGGTCGGTCGCGACCTCGACGATCGACGCGCGCAGGTAGAACTCCTCAGGCTTCAGGCCAGCGACGACGTTCTTCACGGGCAGCTTGAACTGTTGAATCGCAAAGGCCGTGGCGTTGTTGAAGCACACGACCGTGCCCCCGGCTCGAACGAACATCTCGAACGCCTGCAGATCGTCGGGCGTGAGCGCGTACGCGTATTCAGGCCGAATCGACCGCGGTTCGCCCCCGCGCCCCCCTCCGGCTCCGCCGCGGCCGCCCCGTCCGCCGCCGCCTTCCACCGGAATCCGCGCGTCGTCGGCGATGATGACGACGTCGACCTTGGCGCCGAGCGGCGCGTGAAAGTCCTCGGGATGCAGCGCGACGATTGCAAAGCCGTACTGCTCGAGGAGCCAGCGCGTCGCGCCCGTGTCCATGCTGCCGCTCCAGGGCTGATACACGCCTATGCGCGCGTTCTTGACCGGCCGGGCATCGGCCGGTGCGGATATTCGTTCCGCCCGAAGCGCGAGCGAGGCGACCAGATCCTGTTGCGCGCGCTCCGGCAAACCGCCGATCGCATATCGGCCGCCGGTCATCTGCACGGTGGCGCCCTGCTGCCACGCGCGGTTGATCGCGCGGAACGCGTTGTTCTCGGCCGGATCGACCGCCAGAATTGGGCCCGAGCCGGTGATCGTACCGGGCGGTGGAACGATCGCCGCCGCCGCTGGATTCGTGTTGAAGCCGACGCCTGGGACGCTGTCGAACGGAGCGGCGTCTTTCGCGGTTGACGAATCGTAAGGCGTCGGCCTCACGTTCGGATCCGGCATCGGGCCGAGCGATTTCATCTTCGCGCGCACATCGGCGGCGAGCGGCGCCGTCGCGGTCACCACGCGGACGCCCATCTGCAGCGGCAGCGTCCAGCCAGCCATGTCGTACGGCCGTTCGGGCGGCCCGTTTGGATACTGACGCAGGTCAGGGTACTTCTGCACATCGAGCACTTCACGCGCCATGGCGGCGAATTCCTGATCGGTGGGAATCACCCACGTGCCGGCCGGGAACGTCTCGGCGCCGATCGCGGCGGATGAGGTGAGCTGCGAGACGCGCACGCCGCCGAACGCGAGGCGGCGGAGCAGCTCGACCGCGGCGACGGGATCGCGCTGATCCTGCGGAACCACATATGCGTACGGTGCGCTCTTTGTCCCTCGGGCAATCTGATCGCGCCCGGCCTGGTAGCGATCGAACAGCACCGACTCCTTGTACTTGGCCGCGAATTCGAGCACGGAGAGCGACGCGGTTTCCATGTAGTCCACCGCATCGCGGAGGCGCCACATGCCTGGCGGCCACGGGCTCGAGTACAAGCTGTGCGGACGCAGGTCGCGCATGTTCTGCGGAAAGTCTTCGATCGTGTATTCGTGCGGCGTCGCGTACTGATAGAGCGCCGTCTCGGTCCAGAAGGCCGCGATGTTCTTGAAGTTCGGCGCGTAGTCGACGTAGCCGGGATACCAGGCGTCGAACGCCGTGCCCATGTGCGTGGCGCCGACCTGCCCGTGCTCTTCGAGACCTCGGGCGATCGCCATGCCGAGCATGTTCACTTCGCGCGACATCAGATACGGCGCGTCGGTGCCGACCGGCTCGGAGAACGGCGGCAGCCAGATGCGCGACGGAAACGGGCCCGACTGATGCTGCACGTAGATGATCTGCGGCTCCCAGATCCGCCAGGTGTGCTCGAGCGCGCGCGATTCGATCATGTTCAGCATGTACGCGTCGCGGTTGTTGTCGTGGCCGACGTAATCCTGGTACAGGCGCGGCAGGCCCGACAGCTCGTACGGCGTGCCCACATTCTTCATGTACCACTCGGCCACGATCTGCTGGCCGTCCGGGTTGATCGTGGGCCACACCATCGCGACGACGTTGTCGAGAATCAGCTTCGTCGCCGGCTCGCTCGCGCGGTTGACCAGGTCGTACGCCAGCAGCGGCGTCTGCGACCACCCGGCCACTTCGGTCGAGTGCAGGCCGCCGTCCAGATGGACGAAGGCTTTGCCTTCGCGCGCCAGCTCGTGTGCCTGCGCGTCGGTCAATCCTTCGGGATGCGCGAGCCGCTGCGCGATCTCGCGATACCGATCGATCTTCGCGAGATTCTCGGGCGTCGAAATGAGCGCGAAGTACATCGTGCGCCCCTCGCTCGTCCTGCCGGCGTCCACGAGCTTGACGTAGCGGCTCGCCGCCGCGAGCTTCTTGAAGTACTCAATGGATTGGTCGTAGGTCGCCAGCTTGTAATCGGCGCCGGGCTGGAAACCGAACACCGATTCAGGCGTCGGCACGCCGGAGGTCGCGTGCGATTGCCCCACGAGGATCGCCGGTACGGCCAGCAGCAGGAGGAAGAGACCAAGCCTCGCGTAGGTTCTCATGGAGGCGAAGTATACACGCGGTAAAATACCTGGAACAGGAGCACACCTCATGATTCGCGACCGCCGGGCATTGGCCGTCAAGATCGTCCTGACTCTGGCGTGTGTCGTCACGCCGCTCATCGCCCAGACGCCCCCGTCGCTGACCTACCCCAAACCGCACACGGGCGGCGTCGTGGATGACTTCTTCGGTACGACAGTCGCCGATCCGTACCGCTGGATGGAGGATCTCAATGCGCCGGACGTGAAGCAGTGGGTCGAGGCGGAGAATGCGGTCACCTTCAAGTATCTCGACACGCTGCCGATCCGCGACGAGTTCCGCCGCCGCATCACGGAGCTGTGGAATTATCCGAAAGTGACCGTGCCATTCTTTCGGGGCGGACGCTGGTTCTACGCGCGTAACTCCGGTCTGCAGCGGCAGTCGGTGTGGTACTCGCGCACGTCGCTCACCGGCCCGGAATCCACCGTCCTCGATCCGAATACGTTTTCACCGGACGGGTCGATCGCGCTCTCCGGTTTCGACCCGTCGCCTGACGGCAAGCACCTCGCGTTCGGACAGTCCGAGGGTGGATCGGACTGGTCCACGTATCACGTGCGTGAGCTGCCGGGCGGCACCGAGCTCGCCGACACGATCCGCTGGGTGAAATTCAGCGGCCTCTCGTGGACGAAAGACGGCAACGGTTTCTTCTACGGCCGGTATCCCGAGCCGCCGGCGGGGAAGGCGCTCGAGGCCGCGGTTCGCGACAAGAAGATCTACTACCACGTGCTTGGCACGCCGCAGGCCTCGGATCGGCTGATCTATGACCGCCCGGACGAACCGGCGCTGTTCATCAGCGCGGGCACCGACGAGACGTATCGATACCTGTTCATCACGACCAACAAAGGCTCGAGCAACAAGAACGAGCTCTTCGTGAAGGACCTCGGCGATCCGATGGCGCCGAAATTCGACGCGCCGGTGGCGCCTCTGTATACCGGACACACGGCGGCGTACGAGCCGCTCGGCATCGTCAACGGCATGCTGTATCTGCAGACCGACCGCGATGCGCCGAACAAGAAAGTCGTCGCGGTGCCAATCGATCGCCCGGACGTTGCCAACTGGAAGACGATCGTCACGGAGGGGAAGCAGGCCATCGAGTCGGCGGGGCTCATTGCTGGCATGGTCGCCGTCAGCGCGCTCGCCGACGCGGCGAGCGAGGTTCGCTTCTACCACCTCGATGGATCGGCGCCGACCAGCGTCAAGACGCCGGGCCTCGGAGCCGTCAGCGGCCCGTTTGGCCGTTTCGATCGTCCGGAGGTGTTCTATTCGTTCACGTCGCCGCTCTATCCATCGACCGTGTTTCGATTCGACCCCGCCACCGGCACGAGCACAGATCGGAAGAGCGTCGTGTAGGGAAAGAGTGTAGATCTCGGTGGTCGCCGT
>OCZT010007699.1_pt1 | contig 10530 bp, 10 predicted proteins | sample 1539031 | NCBI WGS metagenome assembly OCZT01 (sample SAMEA3539308, study PRJEB22396) | soil metagenome | biome: tundra; feature: field; material: soil | place: USA | collected 2010-05 | depth 0.15 m
GATCAGGTAGTCGTAGGCGAGCCAGCCGTCCTTCAGGACCACTTTCCGGTCCGCCACGTCGACCGCGGTCGCCTCGGCCAGGATCACGGTCGCGTTCCGCTGGCCGCTCAGCACCACGCGGATCGGATAGGCCACGTCACTCGGTGCCAGACTCGCCGTCGCGACCTGGTAGAGAAGAGGCTGGAATACGTGGTGGTTGGTGCGGTCCACTACGGTGACTTCCACGGGCGTGCGCTTCAGCGCTTCGGCGGCGTAGAGCCCCCCGAACCCGCCACCCACGATCACGACGCGGGGCGAGGGGCTCTCACTCGGCTTTCCGGCCATCACCTCTCCCCTGCCGTCCGGCCAGGGTCATCCCCTCGGCTTCCTACCCGCTGAGCTCCGGCTTGTAGCTGCCGGGTACCGTCCTGAAGGCGACCGCCAGGCGGTTCCATCCGTTGATCGCGACGACCGCCAGCGTGAGGTCCACCAGCTCCTTCTCGCCGAAGTGCCGGCGCGCCAGCTCGTACACCTCGTCGGGCACGCGGGTCTCGCCGACCAGGGTCACCGCCTCGGTCCAGGCCAGCGCGGCCCGCTCGCGCTCGCTGAAGAACGGCGCTTCGTGCCACGCCGCAACCGCGTAGAGGCGCTGCTCCTTCTCCCCCGCGCCGCGCGCGTCCTTGGTGTGCATGTCGAGACAATAGGCACACCCGTTGATCTGGCTTGCCCGTACCTTCACGAGCTCGACGAGCTTCGGCTCGAGACCCGCGCTGTGGACGTAGCTCTCGAGCCCGAGCATCGCCGCGAGGCCATCGGGTGCGACTTTTGCATATTCGATTCTGGGCTTCATATCCATCACGGACCTACTTCAGATCGCTCGCCGAGAGCGGTTGCTCCGTTTCTTCCATGGCCGCCAGAGCAATGGTCGCGTGCGCATATGCGGCACCAGCGCGCATCTCCGCCGCCACCCAGATCGCCTCCATCAGTTCCTCGGGGCGCGCCCCCGCGCGTAGTGCCGTCTTCGTGTGGCTCCTGATGCAGTAAGGACATTGCGTGACGTGGGCCACGGCGACGGCGATGATCTGCTTCGTCTTGCCGGGCAGCGCTCCCTCGGCGAATACTTGGCTCGAGAAGGCGTGAAACGACTTCTCGGTCTCGGACGCGAGCTTGTGCCGCTTGCTGGAAAGCTCGCGGCTCGATGATGGATAGACGGGTGAGTCCATTCGGTGATCTCCTTTATCGGAAAGCCGGGGCGCTTGCCCGAATGTGCGCCACGGCTGGTTCCCCTCGTCTGAGGTGCTCTTCAATCCCTTTCAACTTGCGCGGGAGGACCTCGAGTCAGCAAACAGGTTGTCGGCCGCGGCCCTCTTCCCTGTTCTTCGTACACCACGGACCCTACTCCCTGATCCTCAGGTACGACGCCAATCTTGCACCGGATTCAGTCGAGCCCGCGGTCGAAGCGACTTCGGAGCGAGCGCGTGAAAGCTCTTACGGACAGAATCTGTCTTCCGTCCTATATTTGATATGGAAAGTCGCCGGGCCAGGAGTAACACTTGCAGAAGCCTGCTACGCCGCCACCGCGCTCCCCTCCCGTCGTGTTGACCGTCGGCCATTCGACGCGGTCTCTCGACGACTTCCTGGCCTTGCTGGCAGCCCACTCGGTGACGCGGCTCGTCGACGTGCGTACCGTACCGCGCTCTCGCCACAATCCGCAGTTCAACCGCGACACGCTTCCGGCCGCACTGGAGACTGCCGACATTTCTTATGCGCACGCGGCCGGCCTGGGAGGTTTTCGCCGCACGCATCCGGGGTCGCCGAATTCGGGTTGGCGCAATGCCTCCTTCCGCGGGTTCGCCGACTACATGCAGACCCCGGAATTTGCCGATGCCCTCGCCGAGCTCATCGCGGCGGCATCGCGGGAGCGCGTCGCGCTGATGTGCGCCGAGGCCGTGCCGTGGCGCTGCCATCGCTCGCTGATCGCAGACGCGCTGGTGGTCCACGGGGTCCAGGTCGATGAGATCATCAGCGGGACCCGCCGCTGGTCCACGCCCTGACGTCCTCTGCAAGAGTGGACGGCCTGGTTCTCACGTATCCGCCCCCGGCGCCCGACTCGCCCACGAGCGGCAGGCAAGGAGGTTAAGAGTGCAACTTGGAATGATCGGATTGGGGCGAATGGGCGCCAGCATGGTGCGACATCTGAAAAGACGGGCGGGAGGGAGCTGAGATGGGAAACCGCTCCGGCGGCGAGGTGCCGTCCGATGCGCTCGTGCTGTTTGGCGTGACGGGTGATCTCGCTCACAAGATGATCTTCCCGGCGCTCTACGAGATGGCGAAGCGGGGCGCCCTCACCGTCCCGGTAGTTGGCGTCGCCTCCCCACCCGAGAACCTTCACGGCGCTCAAGCAGGCGCTGTGCGGTGCCCGGCGCCCGGCGCACTACCTCGCCATTCCGCCGTCGCTCTTCGCGACGGTCATCAAAGGGCTCGGCGCTAATGGCCTGGCGGACCACGCGCGCGTCATCGTCGAAAAGCCGTTCGGCCGCGACCTGGCTTCCGCGCGCCAGCTCAATCGCGTCGCGCGATCGGTCTTCCCGGAGGATTCCATCTTCCGCATCGATCATTTCCTCGGGAAGGAAGCGATCATGAACATCCTCTATTTCCGCTTCGCCAATTCATTCCCGGAACCGATCTGGAACCGCAACTACGTGGCCAGCGTCCAGATCACTCTCTCCGAGGCTTTTGGCGTGAACGGTCGCGGGGCGTTTTACGAAACGGCCGGCTGCCTGCGCGACGTGGTCCAGAATCACCTTTTTCAGATCGTAGCCCTTCTGGCCATGAAGCCTCCGGCGTTCCGGGGCTTTGGCGCCGTGCACAGCGAGAAGGCGGCGGTCTTTCAGGCGATGCGGCCGCTCACAGCCGCCGACGTCGTCCGCGGCCAGTATGGGGGCTACCGCAAAGAGCCTAACGTGGCGCCGCGCTCCGACGTCGAGACGTTCTGCGCCGTTCGGCTCTTCATAGACTCCTGGCGCTGGGAGGGCGTTTCCTGGTACTTACGGTCCGGGAAGCTGCTGGCCGAGACGGCCGCAGCCGGTAGCGGCGGCCTATTTCTTCCTCGCCCCCGCGTTCTCCTTCGTCCCCAGGAGATCGCGGATCATCTCCTGGATGTACGGCTTCTCCTTGAGGCTGGCGTACGAGCCCGGGAAGTAGACGAGCGCGACCCGGGCACTTGCCTTCCCGAAGTTCTTGATCACCACCGCGCAGCGCTGGTCGCGGGAGAGGCGCGTGTGGTCGATCATCGGGAAGTCGTAGTAGTCGACCCAGAACTCCGCGTCGTCGGTGTTCACGTCGCGTGAGTCTTCCTTCGGCGTCTTCACTTCGAGCCGGAGCAGCAGCACCTTCTTCGGCGCCTCCACGCTCTTGACCACGACCGCGAATTCGCGGGTTACGCCGTTCAGCGTGAGCCTGGCGTGGTCGAGCGCGAGGCCGCCTGGGCTCTTGGCGACGTCATCGAAGTCCACGTTCCGCTCGAACGACGCGCCCACGCCCTCGAGCACCACCATCTCCTTGCGGACGACCTCGCGCGCCACCTTCTCGAGGCGGTCGGAGTACTCGCCCTTCGCCGGCGACGTCGACTTGCCGATGTCGGCCGCCAGCTGCACGAAGAGGGGCTTCAGGTTTAGCGACTCATGGAAGTTGTAGGCCAGAAGCTCCAGCTTGACGATGCGGTCGTCGATCGAGGCCGACTCAGGCCTGAGGAACGACTGGATGATGGACATGAACATGTCCTTGCGCAGCGCGCTGTCCGCCTCCTCGCGCTTGCTGATCAGCTCGGAGTAGAAGCGGGCCCGGGTCTCCTCCGACTGCCGCCTCTCCAGGAACTGCGAGCCGAAGAACCCGAGGCCGGCCACCGCCAGAGCGGCGAGCAGGCCGCCGAGGGGGTGAAGGACGATCGCGGCCTTGTCCCACGCGTCCTTCTTCTGCGGGGCCTCCAAGGCTACTCCGCCCGCAGCGTGTACTTGCCGTCCTTCTTCTCGAGCACGAGGTTGTAGCGGGCGGAGTCGGCGTAGGAGTGGATGACGGTGGAGGGGCTCTCGCCGCCCACCTTCACGGTGAGCGCGCATTTCCCCTCGTCGGCCGCGAATAGGCGGTAGGCGCCGTTCTTGTCGGTTTCGGCGGCGGCGCTCTTCTCGCCGCACGCCACGGCCACCTTGACCCCCTCCTTCAACGGCTTGCCGTTCTCCTTGATCGTGCCGTAGATCTCGCCGGCGGTGGCGGCGCCAGGGACGAGCGCGAGGGTCAGCAGCAGGGCAGGAAGTGGCTTCATCTGGGCCTCCCGGGGCTGATTCTGCACGCGCCGTGTTGATTTTGCGGCCGTTGCGCGTCCAGCGGCGCGGGAGGCGACAGGCTCGCCTTGACCGGAGGCCCCTGTACCGCACCACGAGCTTCGCCCAAGTTTTTCTTTTGGAGGCACTTGCATCTACATCGGCTCAGCGGCATGAACTCGGCCGCGCACTTGGCCCCTGACCTTCACGAGGGTTCGTCACAGCCACTTCCTCGTGGCGGAGCACCCGGCGTCAGACAGCCATCGGGTAGCGGCGTCAACGGCCTCGTCCTGCTGCTCCGGAAGCCAGACTCCTAGCCGCGTTCCTCGGACTCCTCGAGAAGAGCACTCACCTCTGCGATGAGCCGGGGAAGCCGCCCCTCGACCCCAACCGCCGACAGGCGTCCTCGACATTGCTGACAGCGACTGGGAGCCGCTACGATCGATCGTCCGCGAGAAGCTCGACGGGAGAGTCGAGATCACGACGCACCGTGCCATTCGAACGTCGTCGAAGTCGAGCAAGGCGAAGTCCGGCCACTTCCGGTGGCGACAGGACGAGTCCCTTTGGGGCAGTCTCGCGAGGAACTGGCGCGGGTCAGAACGAGATTTAAATGCTATTTACTACAAGCTACGCTATAGACTTATCGCGTTTTATTCCCTAAGCTGACTCCGATGGCTTTCGAACTCGACCGCTCACAGATCCTCAACGTCCTCCGCGGCTTCAACCCGTGGTGGGCCGGGTTGCCCGTGAGCGTCCCCACGTTTCGCAGGCTCGCGTTCGACCAATGCGTCCGGCTACTGGAGGATCCGAAGTTCAAGCGGGCCATCCTTCTCAGCGGCCCTCGACGTGTGGGCAAGACCACGGTACTGAAGCAGATCGTCGAGGTGCTGCTGGCGCGGGGAGCCGCGCCTGTCAGCGTGGTCTACATCAGCCTGGACCACCCCCTCCTGAAACTCGCCAGCCTCACCGACCTCCTTCGGATCTACCGTGAAGACATCTTCGCCGAGGGAAAGCCCGCGGTCCTCCTGCTCGACGAGGTGCAGTACGCGGAGAACTGGGAGCTCCACGTGAAGACCCTCGTCGACCACCACCCCGATTACCGGATTCTTGCGACCGGCTCCGCGGCGGTGGCTACGAAGAGGAAGCAGGCCGAGAGCGGCGTCGGGCGCTGGATCACCGTCCCGATCCCGACGCTTTCCTTCTATGAGTACCTCCGGATTCGCGACGTCCCGATCCCGAAGCCCCTGGACGAGCTGAAGCTCCAAGAGTTCTTCACGTCCGCGCCTGGCGTCTTCGGCGGCATCTCTCAATCAGCGCGTTCACTCCTCCCCGAATTTCGCCGGTACCTGCTCGTCGGTGGCTTCCCAGAAACCGCACAGCAGGCGAGCATCGAGATCGCGCAGCAGATCCTCCGAGAGGACGTCGTCGAACGGGTGCTTCGGAAGGACCTGGTCGCTCTCTACGCCGTGCGCTCAGTCCGAGAATTCGAACGGCTCTTCATCTACCTCTGCCTCCACACCGGGGGTATCTTCGCTGTGAAGACGGTGGCCACCGCACTCGGCGTCGCAGCCCCGACGGTCGAGAACCACCTGGAGGTCCTCGAGCAGGCCCATCTCATCTACCGACTGCCTCCCATCGCGATCTCAGGGAAGAAGATCCTGAAGGCGAAGGACAAGATCTACATCGCCGATGCGGCTCTTCGAAACGCCGTCCTCCTCAAGGGTGATCAGATCCTCGACGATCCCGCCGAGATGGGCCTGGTCGCCGAGACGACGGTGCTTCGCCACGTCTTTGCCTTCTACTACCAGGACACCCCACGCGTCTCCTACTGGCTTGCGCCCACCACAACGGGTGGGAAGCGCGGCCGGCCGAAGGCGGGCGAAGAGCGCGGCGACGAGAAGCTCCTCGAGGTCGACATCGTCGTCCAGAGCCCGTCGTACACCATCCCGTTCGAGGTGAAGTACCGCGATACGGCCGCACTTCATGCCACATCCGGCCTCGTCGCCTTCTGCCGCGCGGAGAAGGTGGATCGAGCCTACTTCGTGACGAAGCGGAACGAGGACTTCGGCGTCTCCACGTTCCAGGACCACCGGACGAAGTACCTCCGCATCCCGGCGCACATCCTGACCTGCCTGCTCGGGAAGGCGGAACGAATCCAGTGGCGAGGGAAGACGCCCTAAGGTCCCCGTCCAAGCGTAGCCATTGCAGGAGAGACCCGGTCGAGCAATCGCGCTGAGACTACGGAGACGCTGCCCAATGGCTGCCACGCCCTGTCAGAGGCGGTCGCATGCTCGAGGCTCGCCGTTCCGAGCCTTCCGACCAAGGCCTTGGCTTCCGTGTTCTTTCACACCGCTCCAGCGTGTAGCCGCACGCCGAGCGCGCCGGCCGCCCACCGCCTCTTCCACGCCCTATCTTTCGCTTGACGGAGGAGTCCAGGTATAGGGACGGCTCGGCCGCTTTATGCGTCGCCGTGCCTGACCGGTCCTTGCGCTCGACGACCTGGGCCCGAAGGTCCGCGCAGCGGTCGTAGGTGATCTCGGAGATGGGAGGCTTGCCGAGCGGTCCCGCGAGATGGGTGCGAAAGCGGGATTCGGCACAGCGCTTTGTCGAGTCCTTGCGACCCGCCTAGGCGTCAGGTGCGAAGACCTTCTCGAAGAAGCTCTCCAGTGTGACGCTCTTCGCCGCCTGGGGAGCCGACAATCGGCGACCTTGTCTACCGTACTTCGCGGTGTCCGGCGTCCGTGCCCACGGCGAGTATGTGCTCTCGTCGGTCGACGAAGGCCGCCCAATGCCCGTCATAGTGGCGAACCTTGTTCCCATCCTTGTATTGCAGGCATACCGTATAGTGTGTATGCACTAGGGTAACCGCAGCGCCCACATCGGCCTGGTAGGTGGTATCTTGGGTCAAGGGATCGAAATTGTTCTTGACCGAGCTCATTTGGAAATCCTGAAATTTCACGCCGATCGCACTCGGAGACGACAGGGTGTGATCGACCAGAAAGGAATATTGCTCCCAGATCAGATGCTTGATCTTTTGCTCCAAGGGGGCACTGGCCGAGGGCGCGATGTTGATGCCGGGGTCGGATGGGCACCCGGCTTGGGCCACCTGAACTGCAGGCCCCAAGTGTACCGGGGTCTCTCGATTCGCACCGCCCGCTTTTAGCGCTCGAATCCATTGCGTGTCCACAAATCGAATGATTTTGGGATCGGTGCCGGGCTCGTCCAATTTTATGGTGTAATGCCCAAAATGCATTTCAGGGTCGTCCATTGCGGCGATTGTTCCTTTGCGCCAGTAAGTTGACGTTTCCGGAGTAGTCGTATACAGAGTATCGACCTCTACCCGGTCGCCGACCTTGAATTGTGGTTTCTGGTTCTGCGCGGAAATAGGAGCCGACATGCCGAGTATTACAAATACGATTGCCGCTAACGCAGTTAGCAGGACGTATGGCCGGTCGAGGTTCGTTTTCTTTTTCATCTTTGCCTTCTATCTTGTTGTCAGGTTTCCGTACACTGGATGAACCGGACCTCATTGTCAAGAAAGGAACCCGCCTTCCTCAGAGTCTTCCACCAACAGAGGGCTTCCGCGCCAGCGCCTTGAACAAGGAACAGCCCACGGGCAAGCTTTCCACCGGCACTCCACGAGCGGCATCAGTGTCAAAGGGGTCAACGGTCCGCGACACCCACCGTTCCCCGCTCCGCCCGATGCTCAGGTTCCTCTCGGCCCCGCCGGCCTGCTGGGACGCCGACAGACTCGACCTCGGGCGCGTGGAGATCCGCTCCATATCGGAGCTGCTCTGCACGGAGGCGGCGTGCGGTCTGATTGACTGGGCCCATGTACGGGCTTCGCCTCGCCTCAAGGAGCCGATCGGGAGTGGGGGCTGGAGGCTCTGAAGGCCTCGCGTGTGCAGAACGCGAAGGGCAACCGGCGAGGGCTTAGAGCGCCTCGATCGGATCAGGGGAAAGACGTCGAAAGCCCAGGGCCTCCTCCGTTCCGTGGGTGACGGGGCCGACAACGCCTTCCGCGATCCGGTCCGCCGTCCCTCTCGCAAGTACCCCGCGAGAGCCGTCAGGCGACCGCGAGCGCCGCCCCGAGCGCACCAACGAGCTGCGGCTCCGGAACCACATGAACCTCACGCCCGAGGGCCTCAGCGAGGGCCGAGACCATCGCGGGATTGAGGGCGACCCCTCCGCTCATGAAGAGCTCGGTGCCGTCCGGGACGCGGGCGAGCGCGGCGACGCGTGAGGCGAGGGCGGCGTGGAGCCCCTTGACGATCCCCTCAAGCGGTTCCCCCCGCGCCACCAGGGAGATCACCTCGCTCTCGGCGAAGACCGTGCACGTGCTGGAGACGGAGACCGCGCGGCCAGCTCGACGCACCTGCCCGGCCACCTCGTCGAACGGCACGTGGAGGCGCCCGAGGATGACCTCCAGAAATCGGCCCGTCCCCGCGGCGCACTTGTCGTTCATCGAGAAGTCGAGCACCTCGCCGCCTTTGCCGAGCCGGATCACCTTGGTGTCCTGCCCCCCCATGTCGATGAGGAGGCCCGGGCGGCCGAGGAGAGCGAAGGCTCCCCGGGCGTGACAGGTGATCTCGGTCAGGACGCGGCTCGCCGCGACGCGCTTGCGGCCGTAGCCGGTGGCTCCGACCGGCGGATCGCCACCCACCTCGGTGCGGAGCTCGGCGAGGAGCCGCGACGCCTGCTCGTCGATGCGGGGGCTCGCCGGCTCGAGACGCCGTCCGACAATCTTTCCGGCCGCATCTACCGCCACCGCCTTGCACGTCGTGCTGCCGGCGTCGACCCCCAGCGCGGCGGCGCCACTCACCCGAAGCTCTCCATAAAGGCCGCGATTCGGTTCTCGCCCGGCTCCGCCGCCCACGCTCGCGGGTCGTTGTGGTCCGCCTCCAGGAGCAGGACCCGGATGCCGAGCTCCTCCCCGAGCCGATCCTTCAGGTCGACCTGCCCGATCGAGTAGGGCTTGCAGGAGCGGTCGCTGTGGAGGACCGCACCATCGCACGCATAGTCGCGCGCGAGGCGCCGGAGGATGCCGAGCCGGTTCGTCAGGTCCTGGTTGAGGATGATGTGGGTGTACGCCCGCGCGATTGACCCGTAGGGGTCGGCGGGGTCGACGAGAACGCCTGCCTCGGCCCAGGCGTTCGTGTAGCTCGTGCAAACGAAGTTGAAGCCCTGCTCGGCGAAAAGCGTCGACAGCTCCCGCACCGCGAACCACATCGGGAGGTTGTCCCAGAGAAGGCGGTGCCGCTCCTCCCGGATCCCGCCGGTCCCCCGCGCGACCCGGTCCCTCAGCTCGTCGAGAAGGAGCCGGTAGTAGGCGTTGCAGGCCTCGCTCCCGCGCAGCGCGACGATCGGTGCCATGTGGAAGAAGCCGTCGAACCCGGTCCAGGGCGCGGGACGGCTTCTGGCCGTCGCCAGGCACTCGCCCCAGAGGCGCGAGCCCTCCTTCGCGCGCGCGATGACCGCGACGAACTCCTGCGGGTCCACGCGTCGGCCGCTGACCCGCTCGGCGACCGAGACCAGCTCCTCGAGCTGCTCCCGGACGTAGGCGACGTGGTGCGGCTTGGCCTCGCCGTAGACGAACGGGGTGTCGATCAGGACGAGCGGCACGCCGAAGCGCCGGGCGAGCGCCTTGTACCAGTAGAGGACCGTCTGGCAGATGTTCGTGCAGCAGGCGAGGAGATCGGGCTTCGGGAGCCGTCCGGCGGGCGTCTTCCCGGTCGCGACACAGCCCAGATCCGTCCGGGCGTAGCTGCAGAGATCGCGGGAGTAGCCCTCCTTCTCGACGGCGTCCGAGAGCTCGGGGACCGTCCGCGCCACGCCGCACATCGCCGCGTGGTTCTCCGGGTAGAGCGTGAAGAAGCCCAGGGGGCGGAGGAGCTCGACGGGGAAGCCGCTCGTGACCCAGGCGACGGGGACCGCGCCGTCGGCGAAGCGCCCCTGGAGGTAGTGGAGGCTCATCAGCTCCTTGAGCTTCCGCGCCGACTCGAGCGGGGGGCCGAAAGGCCCGGCCTTCGGCGCGAGGCCACGCCGGGAGCGGCGACGGCGCCATTCCTTCGCGCGGAGGAGGGCGGGACCGACGAGGTGACCCGACAGCTCGTACTGGATCCGGCGCAACATCACGCGGCTCTCCCCCGCGCCCGGAGGAGCTCGACGAACGCCTCCACGCGGGTCTCCGCCTGCCCGGAGAGCGACCGTTCCAGCTCGCCCTCGAGCACGA
>OCZT010007700.1_pt1 | contig 10529 bp, 12 predicted proteins | sample 1539031 | NCBI WGS metagenome assembly OCZT01 (sample SAMEA3539308, study PRJEB22396) | soil metagenome | biome: tundra; feature: field; material: soil | place: USA | collected 2010-05 | depth 0.15 m
GTGCCAATACTTCCCAACATTCAGGACAAAACCAGTTTCCGCCATCGTCTTCTGTCATATCCTCGATGTCAAATTCTTTATCACATCCAGTACATTCCATCAAGCATTCATCTCCACCGGTGAAAATATTGTATTTTCGGGTGACACAATTCTCAGGAAGTTCTGAACGGTTGACACCTGATTGTTTTAGAAGTGAATCTTTGAAGTAAATCATACCAATAGAAATATCAGTTATTGACTTTATAAATGATTTATCTATTCCTTTTATCTTCGAACCTGAAAGAATACCGATCTTATACAAATCACAAAAATCTCTTGTGCTTACTATTATATCCCATGCACTCATGATATCAATAATAGGTTCAATGCTTGCAAAGGTTTTGAATCCGGATTCATGCAATCGTTTCATTGCTGCTATTCGTTCATCATTAGTACTGGCATTAGGTTCCAGTTCATCATGTCCTGTGAGAGTGAAACCATAGGCAATATATTTTCTTAATTCTAAACTATAAGCATCTTCTAATGGAATGCTATGTGGTGATTCTTTAAAATATCCAAATCGTGGTTTTGGATATTCATTCAATAATTTATCAACCCAATCTGCTTTTTTTGTTAGTATTTTTACAGGTACTCTATAATTGACACATAATTCTATTGCATCCCAGTTAAGTTTAATTGTTTCTTGTAACATTGGATCACTTGTGAACGTAAAGAATAACCCATATTTTCGCAGTTCTTCAAGGTTTTGTTGTAACTCCTTTTGGAATACTTCCAGTGCGTGTTCTTCGTTTTTAAAGCACTTTTTCAGTGTTGGTGTAGTTCCACCCAAAATAGCTGATCCACGACCTTTTTTAAGGTAACAGTATGTGCAACTATTACTACATCCTACATAGAAATTACAAGCCCAGTATGAGTATTCCTTGGCTTTTCCACTAGGGTTATAAATTGCTTTTCCGTCAAATCCTTTTTCTGTTTTCATAAGATTGAGTTTATTTTTTCTAAGTCGCAAGTGTATCCACTGTCCCCCGATTAATTAATATCTAAATTTCGTAAATTGTATAATTGCCATTGGTTCGCTCAAGTCGTAATTTTTAAACCATGCTTTGAAGTCTTCGAGTGAAAGACCATCATTTTTAGATAGCTCAATACAATTAGTTCTATTTGCCATTCCCTCAAACATTGGAATTAAAGAGCCTTTAATTTGTCCAAATTCAATTTCCTGCACACCGCAACCTGAATCCTTATCTAGAGTTGCAAAAACCACTTTTTTATTTTCCGGATTATATCTTCCACCGGGCAGCGTCCAGTAAAAAAGATCAATAACTGCTTTTCCTTCCATTACCTTTTTCATCCGTTTTACCCACATTGGATAATTCTTTCTGATTGTGTGAAGTTTAGAATCGTATGGGTAAAAAGGCATTTCATTCCATGTACCTAAGTTCAATGCAATTTCTATTTTTTCAATAAAATTTGTTTCTTCTCCTTTTCTCGGATGTGTACTCTGATACGTTCTACTTACCGCAACCTGATAGTATACTATTTTCTTATCTTTCATAACTCTGCTTATTTATGAATTTTACCGCCACTCAATTCACACAGAAAACTCATCACCAGTTCCATTTCAGTATTCCTAAAAGCATGGTTCAAAAATACCTGTGGCTTTTTCAGGTTATGACCGTTTACTCTGATATGTTCCTCAGCACCTTTCTTTGTAAAAAATGCATTCTCACACTTTTTCTCATAGTCGTAATACACTTTTCTGTATCCTATCTTTTCCATCAAGTCATTACGATCATCTTCATCCAGTTCCTTGATTTTTTTCTTTGACATGCTACCATCCTTGTAGTCATAGATAGCTTCAATTATCTCATCTTCTTTTTCGATAAGACTTCCATCATAGAACCATGCTTGTATTCCGTTTCCTTCCGGAACAGCTATCTGATGTTTTGTCTGAATTTGAAAGATGTACGGCATTGCCGTACACAAATGATCCTGCATGTTCAACTCATTTGAAATTTCCATTAATGCTGCATGCATTTTGTCTGTAACCTCTATTGTTTTCATGTTATTTTGAATTTAGTAATGTGATAGTATAGTATTAATTCTATTAGAAATCATTTGAGCTTGCATCACTTTGTCTACTCTGGATTTATAGGTGTAGATTAGTTCACCATTTTTTTGAGGACATACTGTTATGCCGGCCGTTTCATCTTCCGTATGTATAAAAACAGATAGCCAGTTGATGAACTTAGTAGTTAGTTCCAATAGCGGATCGTTAGGAATTACTATTCCGAATGTATGTTGTTCATTCGCTTCGGAGTATTTATGGTATAGTTTTACTTCGGGCATGATTTTGTTTTTATCAAATAATATTAGTATTATTTCACCCCACCATAAATACTAATCCCAACAGCATTAAAAATACTATGGCCATTAGCGAAATAGTAGTAAATTTGATTTTATCTTTAAGAGTTATCATATCAATTCAGTGTTTTGAAAAATTCATTCATTGCTTCCGGTATTTTATTGCTATTCATACAACTATAACTAGGTTTACCATACTCCTTAAAAGTTACTTGTACCATGCTCAACCGTTCGCTGTATGTGTGGAAGTTTACTCGGTAATGTTTCAAATTAAATCCTGTTGTATTCGTATCTTTAAATATGGCACTGATACTTTGTATATCTGTACTTCCTTCTTCCAGTGGTATACGATCGTATTTAATAAACTTCCAATGTGGTGGTATCTTCAATGCTCTTAAAGCATCACCACATATCTTGTTCAAATCCTCTACCGTTCGTTCCGGCCGTTGCCATTTCGCTGCGCGTGTTGTGCTCTGTTGTGCCATAACTATACTTGGTTATGATAGAAATATATCTCAAGTGATTTACGTATTTCACTATCGCTGAGCGTATATAACGGTTGCTGAGCGGAGTCGAAGCAAGCGGAGTCGAAGCATTGTGCTATATAATTCCTCAAATTATAAATTCCCAGTTCCAACGTAGCTAGTTTATTCAATGCTTCAGCTATCTGTTCCGGGTCATTCAAATCATTGTGAAGTTGTATTGAGCCCTTACAATCATGTATGGTGAGTTTCATTATACCTTCGTCAGTTACCTTGGCATGATAACACGCCATGCTTCGGTGACTATCAGGAAGCAAGAATTGCTTTTTGTTGTGGGTAGGTCTTTTCGGCATAGCTTAGATTATTAGTGAGTGATTTCAATTTTTCTTCTAGTACCTTTACTTTTTCTTCCAGTTCCAGTACTTTTTCATGTTCTGTGTAATAGTCTGCCGACAGTCTTTCAGCCTGACGTTTCCAGTAATACCAGTTATTTTTAAATATCCGGTTATCCTTTTCAATTTGCACTATTCGCGCACTCTCCATGTCCGAAAACTTACCGCCTTTTCCCTTATAATAAACCCTGAATAAACTTTTTTCCTTTTTACGACTGTTCACTTTCAATGGGACGAGCGAAGCGGATGGATTCTCTTGAGTCTCCCCATTTTTAAGGGGAGTACCCGTAGGGGGAGGGGTTTGTATGTTTGTAAATAGATCCTGCATAATCTCATTTTTAAATTAGCTTTTTAATAATCCGTACAATTCCTCAAAACTTGGTGGAGTTATTCCAAACAAAATCAATATTCCGCAACACTCATGATAATTAAGTGCTGTCTTATCGGTTTCAATCCAATCGTGCCAACCTATTTTTATTTCGTGTTTTACATTGATTTTGGCTTCAAATCCTTTCAATCTATTCGAAGGAGTTATTATGATAACTTGGTCTTCATAAAGCACTGCTTCAAACTGTTTAACTAATTCTGAGTTTTCCATAATCTCAATTTTTAAAATAAAAAAAGGGTACCGGAGTTTGCAGCCTCTTTCCCCTATTCTTTTATGTGCTGCAACACATCTATAATATTTTAAAAAACATTTACTACTTCTTGGTTGCTGAGCGTAGTCGAAGCAAGCGTTGTCTAAGTTCGTTCACTATCTTGTAACTGAGCTTATCGAAGTTCGGTCACTTCTTGGTCACTGAGCGTAGTCGAAGTGACTCCTCCACACTCTTTATCTCCTTGTAATTTCTGCGCATATACTTGTCCAGCTCAACGCGTTCAAACCGGATTGATGGAAGTTTACTTTCACCTTTTTGCTCCAGAAAACTTATCTTTCCGGCCTTGCGCTCATTGTCAATATACTTTACGCTATACCCCAAATAAGCCGCAGCCTCTTTCCTGGTAAGCCATATTTTAAGTGATATGTCGCAGTTTATTTCCATTGTTTTATTTCGTATAAAAAGAAACAAACGCAAGTAAATTCCACGAATTCACTGGTTGCGGTCAGTGGAGGAATTACTTGCGTTTGTATTAAAATTGTATTATTTTGTTCCGCAACGAACTTTTTTTTACCAAAAATCCCTATATTTGTAGCGTAAACTTTTCAAAACCACAACTTTCGGAGCATCGCTATGCATAAATTGTGTTCGGGGATTGTTGTGTGGTTTCGTTTTTTATTCAAAAGCACGTTGCAAATATAATGAGTATAATCATTAAAAACAACATCTATCAATGATTATTTTCATTGAACACGATTATTTATAATAATTCTAAATAAACTATATAAATAAATAATTATGAAAACATCTGTAATTGAAAGACTTAAGGAATTTTTGAAACACCTTGAATTAGGTCAGAACATTTTTGAAAAACGTATGGGTTGGGGTAATGGATACATTGCACACATCAAAAAGAGCATTGGATCTGATAAGCTCAATGATTTGATTAATGAATATCCTCTATTAAATATTGAATGGCTTATTACCGGGAATGGTAATATGTTGAAAGAAGAAAAACAAAATAATATTTCTATAGCATCAGATTCCGTCCCTAAATATGGAATAATTGCCAATAAGTCAATTGAAAATACGAATTTAGAAAAATATAATATGGACTACAAAGAAAAGTACTACGAGCAATTAGAAATTGTGAATGAATTACGAGAGAGAATTGACTATTTTCAGAGAGAAAAGTTAGAAGTAAAAAACGAACCGACAGGTGCAGGGGGTGTTGTAACTCCTGCGAGAGTGGGTTAATCTGCCCTGTCAGAAAATTAGCATTACAATTGATAGAAAAAAAATATATAAAAAAACCGTGTATTAGCGGGTTCTTATGTCATAAATAAAATAATAACTTACATTAAAAATAAATATTATGAAAAAAACCAAAGATGGATTGAAAAATGCAGAAATTGTAAAATCAAAGAAAAGTGCGTAAAACTAAACGGTTATTTCATTGAATTTGAATATGCATAAAATCAATAAGTCAAAAGACAAGTTATTACTAACAATTCTATTTGTACTATGGGGAATACTAACATTAGCTTCCGCAAGACTTTACTATTATATACATGATCATTCCGAAATCAACGAAAATAGTATAATTGATTGGATTATTGGATTTGTTTTATGCTTTGTTGCTCCAATGCTTCTGTTCTTCATTATACAATTTCTGTACAAACAAATAAGTAATGATATAAAAGAATAAATAATATAAACTGATTATGAAAAAACTCACTTTACTCCTATTTACTGTATTATTCGTATCGTGCGATAAACAAGATACAAACACTCCTGTCAATGTTGATAAAGGCACAAAACTTACTGTATCCCCTACCCTTACATCAATCGACGATAATTCAGGTACAGTGTACATAAACGTAAAATCGGATACCGAATGGACCGTCACTATAAATAATCTAGGTACAGCAGGAATAAAAGATATAGATGTTTCCCCTATGTCAGGTAGCAAAGATGCAAATATAAAAGTAAAGTATGGCAAACGTGCAAACATTTTGTCTAATACTAAGGAAAGTATATCTATCGTTATTTTTTATTATAACTATGGATACAGGCAAGGAGTAACATCTACTATTAAAAGAAAATAATTATTGAAACACATAATCCAATACCTTCCTGTTTGCCTCATCAATCTTTTTTCGGTTATACTTCACGTAAATATCCGTCACATCTTTTTTTTCGTGCCCCAAGGCCTTAGAAATAGTTTCCTTTGGTATCTCCAATTCTCCGGCAAGCGTAGCCCACGTGTGACGCATATAGTAAGCCGTCAGATCACCAATACCCAACTTTTCACCTATAGTACTAAGCCCGTACTTAATGCCTTCATATCGCTTTGTTTTCTTTTCTGCTTTACAATACTTTTGTACAATCCATTTTCCACCGTTTATTTTCTTTGTCAGTTCCCGGCTATCCTTGAATTGCTCCGAGAAACACAAGAATGATCCTTCCCCACTAAACCGTTCAAAAAGTGGAAGCATTTCCGATTCTACCTTTATGCTGTACAATTTTCCAGTTTTATTTCTACGATAATTAATAATACCGTCTTTAGGTGCTTGCAGATCGTAAAGGTCCGTAGTGTTTATTCCTATCAGTAAAAAAATCAACTTTGCACAATCACGGGCATAATTTTCGGCTTCAGTTCCTTCGTATGCAAATATCCTCCGCAAATTCTCCAGACTTACATCCCGGTGTTCGGTTTCTTCATTATTTATTTTGTAGTCATCAAACGGGTATAGGTCCTTACTCACTATTTTCATTTTCATAGCTTCATTGAACACTGCCCGGATATTACGCAAATGAATAGACAGTGTATTTATCTTATTTCCATTCTTTCGGCATTCTGCACTAAACACTTTCAGAAATTCATAGTCTATATCTTCAAAGTACATTTCTTTCGGATATAACTTTTTCAGGGTATTGTACGTGTGTTGATACACCTCTTTTGTGCGGCCCTCTTTTTCCGATATAAATTTTTCGAAAAGCGAATAAAATGTGGTAGCTTGTTTTTTATGATCCGAAAAGAATAGATCCGAAAAATGAGTTGGAGTAATGTTAGCTTTACCTTTCGTTTTCAATTCATGGTAAAGCCGGTTGGCACGTTCCAGTTCCTGGGTGATAACAATATTATTCCGGCGATTTTCATTCCGCGTTTTTAGTTCCTTCAGCGAAAAAAGATTATCTTCGTCAAATTCACCTTCCGCAGCAAACATACCGGTAGAAACATATAATTGTTTCCCCATATTGTAGAAATAATACTTTACTGGAAATTTGTAATCTTTGTTTGGAAATCTTTTGTCTAGTTTTACCGCAATTTTCATAGACATTTAGTTACATAATATTTGCATACAAATGTACTGCTTTATTCCATTTTATTCCACAATTAATGCAAAAAGTATGTAATTTTTATTTTTACAAACACAAAAAAGACTTTGATTTCAACCGTATTTAGCTGATAATCAAAGTCTTTAATTTGTCGGGGTAGCGGGATTCGAACCCACGACCCCCTGCTCCCAAAGCAGGTGCGCTAACCGGACTGCGCTACACCCCGAAATTGTCATTCCAATTGGTCAACTTTAAATGTGTTGTTGTTTCTCAATTGCGAGTGCAAAGATACGCGTTTTTTCCGATTATACAAACTATTTGTAGTAAATTTGTAGAAAAAATAAGCACTTTTTTTTGACCTATTAGACAAACATCTGAAACTTAAAAACTTAAAAATGGCAGGCATTTATATTCATATTCCTTTTTGCAAGAAAAGATGTACATATTGCGACTTTTACACAGAAGTTGCACCCCAATTAATTCCAAATTTGATTGAATCTATCGTTGAAGAACTGAAAATTCGTAAAGATTATCTGCAAAACGAGACAATTCATACCATTTATTTTGGTGGTGGAACGCCAAGTATTTTGAATAAAAGTCAATTCGAACTAATTTTTGATATAATTTACTCGACTTACAACGTGGCTAATGATGCTGAAATAACATTCGAAGCTAATCCAGATGATCTGACAACGGATTTTCTTGCATCCATACGCCCACTTCCGTTCAACCGAATGAGCATCGGTATACAATCGTTTGATGATACGGATTTGAAACGAATAAATCGCAGGCATTCGGGCAAAGAAGCCAGCGATGCCGTAAAAAATGCTCAAAATGCGGGATTCGGTAACATTAGTATCGATTTGATCTACGGCCTGCCCAATCAAACACTAGACGCATGGGAAAAACAAGTTGACACAGCCTTTACTTTAAATGTTCAACATATCTCGGCTTATGGGCTAACCTACGAAGAAGGAACTGCTTTGTGGAAACAGCGTGAAAAAGGACTTGTAAAAACGGTTGAAGATGATATTATGAATGAAATGTATTTACTTTTAATCGAAAAAGTAAAACAAAATGGTTTTGAGGCTTACGAAATCTCAAATTTTGCCATTCCAAACCATCGGTCACGACACAATACCTCCTACTGGAAGCAGCAACCGTATATCGGCATTGGTCCGTCAGCTCACTCTTACAATCTCACTTCACGCCAATGGAATGTATCGTCCATCACAGCTTATGTAAAAGCAATAGCTGAAAACAAAATATTTTTCGAAAGTGAGATCTTAAGTATCAACGATAGATACAATGATTTTGTAATGGTTTCGTTACGTACATCTGATGGTATAGATGTAACATTGCTTGAAAAAGAATTCGGTACTGATTTTAAGGAATATTGCCTGCAAAATGCACAAAAATTCATAAAAACGAATAAAGTAGATTATTCAAATGACAGACTGTGTTTAAGCTCGCAAGGAGTACAGATTTCGAACCTCATTATTATGGATTTAATGAGGGTATAATTATCAAAAAAAGTAGTACTTTTGTGGTCTTATTACGTAACTCAAATTATGGAAAAAACAACTAAAAAAAGAAGCATTCGCTCTAAATTTTTACGCATATTTTGGCAATTATTTGCATTCGGAATTCTTTGTGTCGTTTTAATATTCGTTTTTATAAATATAGGATGGATTGGTTATTTACCTCCAATCGATGAGTTACAAAACCCCAAAAGCAAGTATGCCACAGAAATATACTCATCTGATTTACAATTAATTGGCAGTTATTTTAGAAAAGAGAACCGTGTAGGTGTTCAATATAACGAAATATCCGAAAACGTTGTAAATGCACTTGTGGCCACTGAGGACGTACGATTTTATGACCATTCGGGCATTGACGGTATGGCATTAACCCGTGCCTTTGTACTTACAGGGTTGTTTCGCCATAAAAGTTCAGGTGGAGGTAGTACCATCACACAGCAATTGGCGAAGCAACTTTATTCTCCACAAGCCGAAAATTTTATCGAGCGTGCATTGCAGAAGCCTATTGAGTGGGTCATCTCGGTAAAACTTGAAAAATTGTATACCAAAGAGGAAATACTTACCATGTACCTCAACCAGTTTGGATTTCTGAATAATGCAGTAGGGATTAAATCGGCAGCATATATCTATTTCAGTACTACTCCTGCTAAATTAAAAATTGAAGAAGCTGCTACACTGATTGGAATGTGTAAAAATCCATCTTACTTTAATCCGGTAAGATTCAATGAACGCACACGCGATCGTAGAAACGTGGTTATGAATCAGATGCGAAAGGCTGATTTCATCACCGAACAACAATATGACTCACTAAAAGCACTCCCTTTAACTCTTAAGTACAACAAAGTCGATCATAAACTAGGTCTGGCTGCCTATTTCAGAGAATATCTTCGAATATTGCTCACAGCTAAAGAACCAAGCAGAAGTGATTATGCCAGTTGGCAACAAGAAAAATTTGATGAAGACCGTTGGTCATGGGATAATAATCCACTTTATGGATTTTGCAACAAAAATAAAAAAGCAGATGGTTCGCCCTATAATATTTACAGCGATGGTCTTAAAATTTACACTACCATCGACTCGAGAATGCAAACTTACGCTGAAGCCGCTGTGAGTGAACATATTCATTCATTACAAAAAACATTCTTCAAGGAAAAGAAGAATCGCAGTTATGCTCCATTCTCACGAAAAATGACTCCAGATCAAATAGAAAGTAGTATGAGAACTACTATGAAACAATCCGATCGTTACCTGAGAATGAAGGCTGCCGGTGAAAGTGAATCTGAAATTGAAAATGCATTTAAAACTAAAATCGAAATGCAGGTTTTCTCGTATAATGGTGATATTGATACATTAATGACACCCATGGACTCTATTCGCTACCATAAACATTTCCTCCGCTGTGGATTTATGTCGATGGATCCACACAACGGAAATGTAAAAGCGTATGTTGGCGGACCAGATTTTAGCCAATTTCAATATGATATGGTGAATGTGGGCAAACGCCAAGTCGGTTCTACCATAAAACCATATTTATATACTTTAGCGATGGAAGAAGGAATGTCTCCATGTGATATGACTGCTTGGCAACCACCAACTACATTATATGATGGAAATGGAAAGCTTTGGCAACCCAAAACCACTACAAAAGGTAAAAATGTAGGTGATATGGTATCTTTACGTTGGGGTCTTTCTAACTCCGACAACTGGATTTCCGCTTATTTAATGAGTAATTTTACTCCAGATGCTTTAATAAAACTGATGCGTTCATTTGGGATTAAAGGTTTTTTGCCAAATGTTGTTTCATTATGT
>OCZT010007701.1_pt1 | contig 10528 bp, 11 predicted proteins | sample 1539031 | NCBI WGS metagenome assembly OCZT01 (sample SAMEA3539308, study PRJEB22396) | soil metagenome | biome: tundra; feature: field; material: soil | place: USA | collected 2010-05 | depth 0.15 m
TAAAAGGAATTGAAGCTATGAATATGATCAAAAAAGGACAAGTAAATGATCTAAATTACTCTATTTTTAATGAAGTCAAATACATTAATCACTTATTTGGTATAGTTTTATAATGTTGGTACATTTTCTTTGAATATTTTGATTTTTATTCATTAATTATAGATTTACATATTTTTTTGAATTTTTTGCAACGGAACCGGTAATAATATTGCACTCGGTTTGACTTATAGGTTGGCTGCCGAATCGGCTGGTGTAACTTACAAAACGTTCAACGAATGGATGAACAAGGGACAGACAGAAAAATCTGGGAAATATCATCAGTTTGCACAATATATTCAAAAATGCAATGCTGATGCCGCCAAAGTTCTTTTGGAACGCATAAACGAAGCAGCCAAATCTGGTGATACGCAAATGTGTACTTGGATACTCGGACGTCGCTTCAGCGAAGACTTCGGAAGAAGAGTATATAAGAAAACAAATATTGTATCAGAGAATCAAAATGTGAATGTTGATATAGCAATCAATGATGCAGATGGCATTCGGGCACAAATTCTAGAAAAGTTTGCATTAGGTAAATAAGATCGAGAGTCTCCAATTATATATTCTTTTTAAGTTAGTATTATATTTTTTAATATGATATATTCTCTTTTTATAATTATTGTGCCTAATTGCAGCCTAGCTTACCAAAATTTGGACCATCTATTTTACCCAGTCTTTTCAGGAAGTAACTTTGTGTTTAACCTGCCATTATCTTGAATTAAACTTTGAATGTTAACTGCCTGTTTATGCGTATTCTCATTTAGCTTTTCTATCTGCTCGTCCTTAATAGCCATTTGGCCGTAAAGTGCTTGGACCTGAATTTTCAGATCGTTTATTCTGGCGTGTTTGAGTTCATCATTATCTTTGGTTTCTATTGTTAATTCTATTAATTATAGTTTAGTTTTGAGAAATATTTTTAGCAATAACAGAACTAAGACATTATAACTATTCATATGCTAGTATAATGCATGTCTCAACATAGTAAGACACCAGTTGCAATCAAGATACCTACTAGTCTATATAATTCCCTTGTTGATGCTGTAAGTAAAGGAAAATATCCAAATCAGACAGCTGGTATTGTGATGGCATTAGAGAGAGATCTTGATGAGACTTTTGTCAAGGAGATATCTCGACTAGAAGAGACTATTCAAAAACAAGTTTTAAATATTGACCAAACAGAGAAGACAATACAAATACTAGCTTCTGACTTGTCAAACGCACAAGCAATATCTGAAGGACGTTCAGGTATATGTCAGGAGAAAGATATGCGAATTGTGGACTTGCAGAAAGAAATAGATGTGAAAAATAGTCAAATTGAAAAGCAAGCATTTCACATTCAGGGTTTAATCCAGGAGAATAGTAAGTTAAACATTAAGCTACTTCCAGAGAATAATAAAAGATCTTGGTGGAAATTCTGGTAATTTGCTGTATGGTTTTGATTTAACGATATAGAATATTTAACTTAATGGAGATTCATATTCTTGTGACAGTTTTTGATATATAGTCTTTGTATGAAGACTTCCGCATCATCAAAAAGATAAATTCTATTTTTGTGGTGCAAGAAGAAGGACATAGAGTCAATGAGATTTAACAGAACTTTAAGCACAATGCTACAGAGAATATCTTTCTAATATGATAATTTCATCCTAGTTAGTTGATACAGAACTAAATTTTCATTATAAAGGCAGATTATTAGGTTTTAAAAGCAGAGCTGAGGCAACTTTGTAATAATACAAAAATGTAGAAGAGCTTTATGGAAAATACATGATTTTGAAGTTTTTGCAACGGGACCCCAATTAGCACCACAAATTTGTTCGTCATATTGAAGTTATCACTGGAGACATTGGCGTTATTTGGTGTAAACGCCCCTTTTCTTTATTGGTACTAATAGTTCTAATGCTTCAGTTCTAATGCTTCGTTGATTGCTTACACTGCGCTGAGGTAATGTTGGCGGTATATTTTTGCGCAAAGTTTTCCTGACACTCCGGCTGAGACATGTATTTGGTATTGTTGTGATACCATAATTGGACCAATTTGGTGCTAAATAAAAAAAATTGTGGTTGTCTTTGCTAAGTTCCCCTATTTGTTTAATTTAAATGTTGGAAAGATGATATATATAATGCTATTTAACTACATGCGACAATTTATCTTAATATATTATTAAAGCATTTGTTATTAAATTATTACGTAAATAACATAACAATTGAATTTTATGAAGGTTTTATTATGAAAGCTGTTATGAATGGAACCGGAAAAGCAGAAGTTTTAGATAAACGTTCTGAAAAAATTATCAGTGGACCTATAACAGACTTAGTAACAATATTCATCCCAGATGCTCAAGTCGCAACACCACTGAACACTAAGGAGTGGCCTATGAATGATCTGAACTGTACAGCTATAGGCACTGGTGAAGCAATTTTTAGTGCTACCTAAGGCAGTTTCTTAATGTACACTTATGTTGATACCAAAAATATTACTCATGTAGTGATAAATTACACTGCTAGTTACATTTCACATAACAATTATAGAATAGATTACGGAAGCGCCGATCATCCTTTTCCGATTTTTTTTCAAGTGGAAATATTTGACGATAAACAAACCTCTCTCTACTTACAAAAATTTGGTGGATTTATACTCAAATGTAATGATAATAATATTCGTAGATCCTACATCGACACCTATTATCCCCCGGCTTTATTTAATCTAGCAGCTTCTGTAGCTGTGCGTATTAGTGCTACATTTATAAAATGTTAAGAAAATATTCCAAAATGATAATATAGAAATCTTATCAAAATCTGCTATAATAAGTTGAGAATGAATGTAAAACCATGTCAGATTTATGCTTGAATGCATCGCAGAAGAAACAAAGAAAGAAGACTACTTTCAAGGAATATGGAACGATGAAAAATTTTAAGAGTTTACTAAGTAAAAATTAAAGAATTATTTAACAGATTAATAACGATATAAAAAACAATAATTATAGCCTAAAAAGGTAGTAAAATTATTTTTGCAACGGAACCTTAGAATCTATATACAATTTTGAAGGTTGTAGTTTTTCTCTTCTCAATTCACTTTCAATAGCCTGTACTCTGATAACTATCAGACCGGGAAGACCGCTATGTAGTAGAAACACAGGATCCTAGACAAGTTGCACGATCACCCTTTAGATGAACCCAACCATTGCATCTATAACCATACCCGCAACCGGCCTGCGTATCCCAAACGTATTTGCTATCAGGATCACCAGGTTCAGGAGGCTTATCTTTACCACTATACACTTTACCTTTATACACTTTACCTTTATACACTTTACCACTATACACAGGCACCATTCCAACACATCTTCCGGAACAATACTGCTGATATTGGCACTCTCCTATACAACATGGCTGTTTTATTGGACAATCAGGGCATTTGTTAGTACCCGGGGGACATGCAAGTGCACTCTTTTCAGATGTCGCCTTTTCTTTTCCAGTCGATGACAATGCGCTTACTGCTGCAACGGTCACGGATACTATAAATAAGACTGCCAGCAAAATAGCCAGTACCTTTGTAATTCTAATAGATGATTGTTTTAACATTTATTCACTCCTTTCTAGCTAAAATTAATAATATAATGGAATTCATTTTTCGTAATATCGAAGCTACCAAAAAATTTCGGTGAACTACACTTAATGATCTCAATTGGTCATTTGAATTACTTATAAATATCAATTCCAGAATAATATTTTTAATCTCAATTATTATTTGAATTACTTATATATATTAGTTTTGGAATAATATTTTTACATAAAATATTTTAAAATTGGACAACAATTTGACATTAATACTGCTTTATACTCATTATTGAAAATAGCATTTTTAAGAACAAGCGAGCACTTAAGCCAAACTATCCACTTCATGGAATATCAGATATCAGATCACGTTGAATTCTCTGAAAATAGATCACCCAAACTACTTCGACAAAGAGAGTTGATGAAACCTATATCAGAGTAAATTTTGAATAAAACTACCAATTTTAAACTGAAAATGAATACCAATAGGAGAAAATACAATATGGAAACACTCAAAGGGCTTGTATATATAAAGCAAGGGAGAATTGGAACCAGATCTGAAGGTCCAGATTACTATCTACAAACGTTTAACATGTAATACCTGTTAAAGTATGCAGACAAGGGTCTATGGGAACTGGATTACTACTTGGAGTTTTTCTGTCGTAAATTTGTTGAAGTTGCTGGCGAATATGATAAAGAGACAAATACAATAAATATAAAAAATATACACGAAATTTGTGTGAATATCATACCGGAAGACAGTGTACCAAAAGTTATGTAAATTCTAATCTACTTTGTACCCATTATCTTCATCAAAAAAACAGGATTTTTGGTATTTATTGATACATAGTTTTTGTATCATAACCTATGTATTTTTACCATCTTAGCCAAAAATTGAGAGCATTTTTGCTCAAATTAGTGCAAAACACATCTGTTTTATTATTACATATGCATCAAGATAGGCAAAATGGTACTATCTGATTAGATTAGGTTCCAGCTTGATATTGGAAAAAACAGGAACTATAAGCCTTTTTGCTAAAGTGGAAAATGGAGACACCCCTAAAATGACATGAATGACATGTAAATCAAAAAGCAACACTAATTTCATTATATATCCCCTCTCTCCCCTGTTAGTGACATGAATGACATGTTAATTTAGAAAGGAACGGTTGTCAAGGAGATAATATTTATTCAAAACAATATTAAATTTTTACTGTTATTAAATACTTATAAATACCATTAATTAAATAAAACCAATGTTGCTCTTTACACTTTTTTCAATAAATTTTACTTATATTTTAGTCTTAGCCGTTTTTCATGTCATTCATGTCACTAACAGGGGAGAGAGTGTTCTTCCTTTGTCATATTATGATTAGATGGCAAAGGGTAACGAAAAACCAGTAAAAATAAACACGTTTAAATACTTCATGTCATATCAAGTATAACATGTCACTTCCACAAAAACACGTCATTCTTCCTATTTATTTTAATGAAATACTAGACTCGGCAGAAAATAAAGAACTTATTATCAGGGAAGATGTTCTTACTCCTGATTATGTTCCGGAAAGGTTGATTGGCAGGGACGAACAGATAAAAGAAATATTATGGTATTTTGTCTCTCTTTTTAGAAGAGGCTTCCCTAATAATATCTTAATATTTGGTGATCCCGGTTGCGGTAAAACGGTAGTCTCTAAATTTGTTTTATTAGGTGTTCAGGAAAAATTAAAAGCTAAACCGATAGACGTAAACTTCGACTGGGTTTATATCCACTGCAAAAAAGTCTTTAATACAAGTTCCATTTTATTTTCACTTATAGAGTACCTTGATCATGATACTAAAATAAAAAGGTCTGGGTATTCATTGGATTATTATTATAATGCTTTATTCCGTTTAATGAATCAACAGAATAAAGCTCTAGTTATTATTCTGGATGAAATTGACTTTTTAAAATCTGACAATATCTTGTATAATTTTAGTAGAGCTGTAGGCAACGAAGAGTTAAAAGATGGGCGTTTTATACGGATAATAGGATTATCAAACAGCAGAAAGTATGAAGAATCACTTGATCCAAGAGTCGTTTCTTCATTAGGCTTTAATAAACTGAATTTTCCTTCTTACAATCCCGATGAAGTCAATCAAATCCTCAAAGACCGAGTAGAACTAGCTTTTTTGCCAGATTCAATAGATGATGAGACTCTATTTAGGTTTTCGAGAGAAAAAGCAAAGAGAGGCGGAGATATTAGAAATGCTCTTAGTGTTCTTCTGTCTGCTGCACAAATAGCTTCTAAATTAAGTTGTAAAGAGATCACTGAAGTACATCTAAAGCAAGCAGAAGAAATTGTTGAAAAGGACTGCATCGTAAGTTCAATATTAACTCTGCCTCTGCATCATAAACTAATTTTATTCGGCATAATCAAAGCAACAGCTTCTAAAGATACAGTAAATACAGGCGATCTTACTAAGACATATGAGAAGATTTGTAAGCACCTTGATATAAAGCCGTCTCCTCGAGCTGTAGTTTCTAAATGGATCAGCTCCCTTGATATGCAGGGCTATATTCAGTCTAAAACTACTAACACAGGCCGAACCGGAGGGGTTACGAGAATTATTTCTATCTCTCCAAACTATAAACAAAATACATCAAGGGTTTTAGAAGGTGACGAAGAGTTAGAAGGTTTAAAAGATTTTACTCTTGGCTTTTTCGGCAATATATGAAATCTCTTTAATACTTGCATATACGATACTTACTAAAGGTTCTGTTATCATTGAAGAGTTCATTCACTGAAAGGGACGTAAAGTTTAGGATCCTTTCATATTAAGAGGGAAAGTGGTATAGTTTTATAATGTTGGTACATTTTCTTTGAATATTTTGATTTATTACTTATAGATTTACATATTTTTTGCAACGGAACCGTTTTTGCTATGAAATCTATGCAGGATTGAAAACAAAAAAGCGGAAACTTTGCCAGCAAAACTATTGGCTTGGTATCCTATCTTTTTACAATGATTAAAAAATTTAATGCATATTAAATTGAAGTTTATTTTTAAAATGTTTCGTACTGAAGTAAGCTTTATTCAGGAACTATTAATAAAATAGTATCAATATTTAATTATTGTCTCGCATTAAAAGATTTTATGGGAAAATAAGTTTTATTCAGACAATATTTTTTTTACAATTAATTTAAAATAACCAACAAACTAAGTGAGTTTTGTAGTTCATTAAAATTTGTTGGTGTACTAGAATCAATATCGATTAATGAATTTTTGGTAGTTTGAATAGTTATCAAAAACAAATTCCAAGATAATTTCTAATTTTAGTCATAAAGGAGTGAAATAATTGTTGAAACAATCATCTATTAGAATGAAAAAGGTACTGGCTATTTTGCTGTTGGTCCTTTTTGTAGTATCAATGACAGCTGCGATAGTAAGTGCAGCTGCTGAAATGCATAATGTGACAAAGACACCGAAAATAAAAGAATTTACACCCGAAGAACTTGCAAAGTACAATGGTAAAAATATGAATGCGGCTTACGTTGCAGATCAAGGCATTGTCTATGACGTCTCTAATAGCTATCTTTGGAAAAATGGCGAACATAAGGGGCACCATGCAGGAAGGGACCTCACCGAAGAACTCAGCAAGGCAGCACATGGACCTGGAGCACTTATGGGTTTTCCTGTTGTCGGGACTTTGAAAAATGATTCAAATAGTAGCTTTCTAACACGGGTGATAACACGTATTACTCACATTGTGTAGTTCGTGTGGTTAACCGTCAAACTAACTTCAGAGCTCACTTAATAGTAATCTAAATTCCCGCAAACTACACAGAACCGTATTGTTCTACCGTAAATGATAGATATATATAGAAGAATGTTAATATATAGTGACGAAAATTTTACCGAAAATGGTTATGGTTTCAAAAATCTGCTTTTGTATAATAAATGTAAACCTGTAAAGTTAAGAAAGTTAGTAAATCTCATCGCCAGGAAAATGGTACACATAGCTAAAAATTCTAGCATCAAATTGAAGAAATAATATTTTTACAACAGAACTATAACTTAAAACAAAAATGTATATTGCCTTTGATTTTTGATATTAATTACTTAAGCTTCAAAATTAAAAGTATAAAGAAAGTATGGAAAAATCTACATCTATTTACTCTTGTCTTTATTTTTATGGTTCCGTTACAAAAAATCCTTTATAATGATACAATAGAATAAAAAGAAAACCAAAGATCGTAATATGCTATCTAATTCCTTTAAATGGAAGCATTATGAAGGAAAAATTATCCTATTGAATGTAAGATGGTACTTAAAATACCCATTGAGCTATAGAAATTTAAAGGAAATGATGATAGAAAGAGAAATTCAAGTTGATCACGTACGATATTTAAGACCAACAAATGATCCATAGAGGGTTGATGAAACCTATATAAAAGTAAAAGGTGAATGGAAATATCTTTACAGAGCAATTGATTCAGATGGAGACACACTTGATTTCATGCTTAAGTACAAAACTGGATAGAAAAGCCGCAAAGAGATTCTTTAAGAAGGCTTTGGGTTCAAATCACAATCAAATGCCGAGAATAATAACAGTTGATAAGAATCCATCTTATCCGATAGCCATAGATGAACTGCAAAATGAGAAGAACTTATTTAAAAAAAAAGTAAACATATCTGGTATACATTGCAAACAAATAGCCATATGGTGTGCGCCATGCAATGTATACAGGGTATTCGCACAATAGTGATTATACACAATACTTTTCTAGATATGAACTGATATTTTCATGTGTTTAAACATTGTAGCACATGATTTAACTTTTAATTAGTCATCATTTTCACAAGTGATATCGTCATTACAGCTACCATGATGACATGGGATTTTTTCATTACAGCAATGACCATGGGAACTACCACAAGTGTGAGAGTTGGCGCTACCGCAGATATTACAATGAGAACTACTACAACTATTGCAGCTATCACTCACAGGGTGATGGCCATGCGAATGGCATGCACTTGCTGCTCCTACGGTTAATGATGCTACAAAAAGAACTGCTAGCAAAATAGTCAATACTTTTTTTGCTTTACTGAATGACTGTTTCAACATTAGTTTCACTCCTTTTTTGTTAAAAATTAATAAATTAATATGATTTTAGGGGTGTTTGTTTGTCGATTCAAATTGTTTCTATGGTAAATACACTTTGGACTTGGTTCAAGTGCGTAAATTAAATTTTCTGAAAAAGATCTGATTGGCTATCTGCTGTTTGACTATTGAAAAGTTAATTAGGTTCCATAAAACATTACTTGTTTATATTCATAAATTTGCCACGTTTAACAATAAATTACTATAGAAATCCAAAAATTAATTCAAGTTGTTCAATCAAAGTGTCAAATGAAACTGAAATATGTTAAATGATCAACATAAAAGAGCTATCGTTAACGAAAAATCATCAAATAAAATAGCTACGGCCAAATATTTCATGGAAACAATCATTGTCTATGTGAGGATCTCTATAACGATCTCTGACATACGATCTATGACATAATCACCATGGCCATCAAAACCAATTAATATAAAAAAAGAGAATGATTAGAGTAATAGTTGACGATAGAAGGATACCTTGGAAAAGTTGTATTTACTGTTCCCATATACAATTAATTCGAATATATACTCCTAGCAGTATATTTAATTCGAAGTAAGATCAACATCTTCCAAGTAACCTACTATATTGTCTCATTCCATTACGCCCTTATCTCGTTCCACTTCGCCCTTTATATTACACTCTTTTCAGTTTATTTTTTTCTGCTACTCTGGTACAATACATAATTATCTGCATAGTTATTTTAAATTAATTGTATGAAAATTTGCTTCTAAACAAAAAATGATCCCACATAAGATTTTTTGCAATCAAAAAACAAATGATTGTGAGTAATTATCTTTTAGCATTTATGAAGTAGTCAGAACATTATGTTTTTTTCATTATAGCAGTAAAAGTGAGAGAATCCATAGGTGTAAGAATGTGGGCTGCCATAACTATGCAGGTTCTGTAACCAATTTAGCATTTGCAATAAGTTAATTCAACAATAACTCAGTAAATTCACCACTAACAGTTGCGCTAGTTCACTATAAACAGCCAACCAATGACAGAGATAACAATGTAGGATATGACAATGGTGGTTATGCCGATGCTGTAGCTCCTGTAATACCTGTAGCTCCGGTACCAATGATGTCTAGCAGCCCCTATGTATGGGTAATACCTGATGGGTATGGTGATGAACCCAAGGTGTACACAAGTGGACCTTCCACAACAAAAATACAGAATTTAGAGTCCAATGCCCACAAAGCTAAAGCTCATTTGAGCAAACCTAAAAATAAGAATAAAAATTACATAGTATTAAAGTAGATAAAAGATCGTTAGATTTCTAGATAGGGTATCCAGATCTAAAAGCATTGGATATCCTATATTACAATTTTAAAAATAAAACAACATTTACTATTAACTTTTTCAACACAAAGATAAGTTGGACTGGAAATAAATATGTCTGCTTAAAATCAAATCTGTATGCGATTTTCTATACTTTTATGTTTGTGAGTGTAGGTTACTAGTGCAATAATGTGATTGGTCGTTGATGTTAAGAATATACATCTGCTTTACTCTAAAAACAAGGCATCAGTGAGAATAATAGACACAAGAGCTTTATCGATAAAACTATTGGTTCTGTATCCTGCTTTTTTGAAAATCCAATTCATTTAGTGACTCTCTAATCGTTTTTTTGGTAATTAGTATGTTTCCCATTGTCATTGAGCTCGGTAAAGATATTTCCATTTACCTTTTACTTTGATATAGGTTTCATCAACTCTCCACGAATCATTTGTTAGTCTTAAATGTCTTCTTATCTTCTTTTCTATTTCAGGGGAATATTGATGTACCCAC
>OCZT010007702.1_pt1 | contig 10528 bp, 8 predicted proteins | sample 1539031 | NCBI WGS metagenome assembly OCZT01 (sample SAMEA3539308, study PRJEB22396) | soil metagenome | biome: tundra; feature: field; material: soil | place: USA | collected 2010-05 | depth 0.15 m
ACAAGCGGTGGTACCGGAAGGCTTCCCCCGAGGGACACGCTGCCGCATAAGTTGCTTGGTTGTTTGATCGTTTCGATCGACTCTGGTAAATCATTAACTCATTGTGAGTTTAGCTTCCATTCCTTCAGCACCAGCCGATCTGGAACTCATCGCACAACTGAAGAGCAAGCTACAGTACGCGGAGCTGCGGATTCGGGTACTGGAAGAGCGACTGCGGCTGATGCGGATCGAGAAGTATGGAGCAGGCGGAGAAAAACTTTCGCAGGCGCAAATGCAATTGTTCGAGCTTGAGCCTGCCATCAGTGAAATGATCGAGCAGCGGGAGAGTGAGCACACGCCAGCGCATCGTTCGAGGAAGTCGGCCAAGCATCCGGGCCGCCAGGAGTTGCCTGCGAATCTTCCTCGCGTCGAGAGGATTCTGCCTTGCACGCCGGATCAGCGCGTGTGCAAACGCTGCGGCAAAGAGACGGTGGTGATCGGCTACGAGGAAAGTTCCCAGTTGGATGTGGAGCCAGTGAAGTATTTCGTGCTGGTCACAAAACGAGAAAAACGGGCTTGCCGGTCGTGTGATCACCTCGGCGTCGTCTCAGCGCCCCTGCCGCCACGGATAATCGAGAAATGCCTGGCGAGTGACAGGATTGTCATCGAGACTGTCATCAGCAAGTATTGCAATCACACCCCGTTGCATAGGCAGAGCATGATTCTGGAAAGGGACCTCGGCTTGGACATCAGCCGCGCAACGCTGGACGGGTGGGTCCTCAAAGTCGGCGAGTTGCTGATCCCGATGGTCGCGGCAATGAGGCGAGAATTGATCAGCGGAAGTTACATTCAGGCGGATGAAACCCCAGTCGATGTGCAGACACGCGAGGGCCGAGGTAAGAACCACCAAGCGTACCTCTGGCAATACAGTCGCCCCGGAGGAAGCGTGGTGTTCGACTTCCGTCTAGGCCGTGGACGCGATGGGCCGAAGCGGTTCCTGGGACAGTTCGAAGGCATTCTCCAAACTGACGGCTATGCAGCGTATGACCAAATCGGTGGGCCGAGAATGGTACATGCCGCTTGTTGGTCTCATGCAAGAAGACAGTTTTTCGAAGCAGTGCAGCTAAATCCCCGAGATCCGGTTGCAACCCCGATTGTGGCTCAGATGGACGAACTGTTTGCCGTCGATGCAGAAGCTCGCCGCAAAACGCTGACTACTGCGGCGCGCCATATCCGGCGTCAGGAAACAGCGAGACCTCTTCTCGATGATATCCGCAGCAAGATCGAGGCAGCGCAGTCCGCTGCTTTGCCTTCCAGCGCACTTAGCAAGGCCTGCCAGTACGCGCTCGCACTGTGGAAGAAGCTCACCCGCTTCTTGGAGTATCCCGAATTAGAGCTAAGTACTAACCTGGCGGAGAACTCCATGCGTCCGGTAGCTCTTGGTCGAAAGAATTGGTTGCACATCGGCAGCCCACAAGCGGGACCGAAGGTTGCGGCCATTCTCTCGGTCGTGGAAAGCTGCCGCCGGCTGCAAGCCCCGGCGCGCGATTACTTCTCCACGATTCTTCCCGGGCTTGCCGATCTCCCGATCAGGCGCCTTCCAGACCTTACTCCCACTGTGTGGGTCGCCCGGCATTCATAGACTCAAGCGACCTGCGTATTAGCGTGAAGTGATTTTGCGACCAAAAAACGTAGTTTCCTGTTTGCCGAGGACTTGGGAGGTGGCCAAAGATCTTGCCTTCGGCTGGAGAGTGCTCCGGCATTGCCGGGCATGTTAGTGGTAATCCGCAACTAATTCAATGGCAAACTACGTTTGCGAGCCCGCGGACCGGGCTCAAAGTAGGGCCTTTCGCCATCGACGTTGAATCTGAACTGCGACCGATCGTGGGTCTAGTGCCTCGCTGGTTGCAGGTTCTTCATCATTTGCTCATAGATGGGCATCGACCAGTTGCTTTTTACTAACCGCCCATAAAAGCCTTTCCCGGTCGTGATTACAATCCGCGTCTTGCTCCCCTGCGCTTCCAATACCGCAGTTACGCTTTCACCGCCATAGACGCGGTTGCCGCTGGTATGGCGTGGACGCTTGCACTCCACGCGAGTGGCACTCTCCTCCTTCACATTGCAGTCGACGCTCTCCATGGAACGCTTCAGGGCCGCCAGCACTTTGTCCATTTCGAACGGAACGACCTCGTCCACGTCCTCCGCTCCCACAGATTTCGTCTCGACCGTGGCTGCCTTGAACGTATTGATCCATTGTGTTCTCGTCTCGGGGGCCAACTCCTTCACTTTTGCGGTATAGCGCAGAAGGAACAGGTTATGCTTGCCGAAAATAATCCTGGCCACTTCGTGCTGATCCGGCCATGACATGCATGGTTTGGCCTGCCACTCGTACAAGATGCTGTTTTCATCGTGTTCGATTACATTCCATTCGGTGACGCCAGGACACTCCTTCTCGCGCAATGTCTTCAATGCATTCAGAAAGTCTTCCGGTGTACGTTTCCCGTGCAGACCGAAATTTTGGTAAGTGAATAGCTCCTTCCAATTATTGATGTCGTCGCCTTCGCGGACCCACTCGACGATTACTGATCCACGTCTCTCAGCTTGGTTCGCCTTCTTCCAGCCGAGATCGATTTGAAAGTTCAGCTCTTCGCTCTGGGCCGCGCGTGCGGGGATTGCGCCACACAAGATGACACAACAGAGGCCAACGACTGGAATCGCATTCCTCACGACATCCCTCCGATATTGCGGCGCGTTACTTCACCCACATTGGGAGCACTCTTTTCCGCACTCTGCCAACTGCCAGAAATGTTGCCGACCACTTTTCTGCCTGAGCCCGACTCCGATTCAGCTAAGGGCATCAATCTCACCGACGAACCGGCGGAGCAGAATCGATGCGGAGAAAGTCAGAGCAATTCCAGAACCGAGTCAGTTAATTCGGAAGCGTGCGGCAGGTGGAAACATTAGAGGGTGCGCGAGATTATGAACGGGGATCAGGATCCGCGGGAATCTGCAGCCGCTGGAGCTTGATCCGTAACCCTTCGCGGCTGATCCCAAGAATCTCTGCGGCACGCGTACGATTTCCGCTGGTGTGTTGGAGCACGGACGAAATGAGTTGCGCTTCCATCTCTTGCAGCGACATTGGCGCGACGGGTGCGCCTTGATTGGAAACGGAAGGCTGACCATTGCAGCGCTTGCGGATCCTGTCGCTTAACAAATCGGCGCCGCATGCGACGTCGGCAGAAGCCAGCGCGACAAGCCTGCCCATCTCGCTCTCGAGTTCCCGCACATTCCCCGGGAAACTGTAGGCTGTCAGCGCCGACAGGCAGTCTTCGGTCAGGCAGGGCACCGGCCGTCCGTAACGCGCTGCCGCGGCGCGAAGAAAATGTTCGGCAAGAAGTCTGGTGTCGTGGGGACGCTTCCGCAAGGGTGGTAACCGCAGCGTGATAGCGGACAGTCGGAAAAACAGATCGGCGCGGAACCTGCCGGCCGCCACTTCAGCCTCCAGATCGCGGTTGGTCGCGGCGATGAAACGAACGTCAACATGCTCCGTGCGGGAGTTGCCCAGTCGTGTAAATTCACCCGACTGCAAAACGCGAAGGAGATGAGGCTGAAGATCGAGCGGAAGGTCGCCGATCTCATCCAGAAAAAGAGTGCCACGGTGGGCGGCGCCGATAAACCCGACGCGGTCGCGATTCGCACCAGTAAACGCACCCTGCACGAAACCGAAGAGTTCTGAACCAATCAGCGTTACCGGAATCGCGGCGCAATTCAGGGCCACAAAAGGTCCCTTTACCCGCGCGCTATGGCGATAGACCGCCCGAGCGATCAATTCCTTTCCGGTTCCGGTTTCTCCCTCAATCAGGACAGGCAAATCAGTGGTTGCAATCTGATGTACGCTCTGTAAGACCCCCGCCATTTCGGGATCAGCGGTTAAGATTCCGTCGGAGTGGCTGTGAGCGTGTTCTAAGGCTTCAGCGCGTTGCTGCGCCTGGCTCATGGCCACCGCGGCACGCAGTCGCGGTGCCGCAAGCGAGCAGACCTCGTCCAGCAAATCTCGCTGATTTTCTGTAAAACAATTGCTGACCTGGCGATTCTCAAGGTAGATAAGCGCGTACGCTTCCTCGCTCGTCACGAGAGGCGCGCACAGAACCGATCGCACCGAAAGTTGTTGTATGCTCCGATGCTTGCTGTAAGGCTCGGTGATCGAAGCATCACCAATCAGAATTGCTCTCCCGCTTTCCATCACGGTCCGGGCGATCGAACGGCTGAACGCTTCTTCCACCTGGGCTAGAGCTTCGCTGCGAAAGTTTCGTGCCGCCGTGGCCCGGAATTCCCCGGCCTCGCGCACGACCACGAATCCACGATCGGCGCCCAAACATTCAATCAGCGTGTCGAGGAGCCCGGAAAGCAGTTCGCCGTACTCGCCTTCCTTCAGAAGGGCCCGCGACACTCGGTAGAGAAGGCCCAAATGTTCGGCTGGCGGATTTTCTCGATTCACGGACATGCCGGGCCTTTCACTCGGGAATATAGCATCATTCAGCCATTGTTCTCTGGCCGTCCACGAGCGGCGCTAGGCTTTGGTCCGTATGTCACGCGTCGAATCTGCATGGGGCAGACACGGCACCTAGTGTGGCTGCTGCGCCGCGGATGCCTTGGCTTCCGCGCGGGCGACGAGTGCGGCGAACCGGGGGTCTCCATGCAGCGATTTGAGGTCAGTATCTTTAGGGATGGCCAAATCGGCAAAAGGGGGTAGCCCGTGGTTCACGGCCAAGCCTAACAGAGAAAGCGCTTCATCCCGCCGGTCCTGAAGTGCTGCAAGGCAAGCAAGATTGTAGGTCGAAAGGGCGGGAGCCGGACTTTCCGGCCCAAGGACACGGCGCTGAATTTCCAACGCCTGCTTCAACATCTCTTCCGCCTCCGCGTAGTCGTGCATTTTTATTAGAGTCTTAACTAGGCTATTCATCCCGGCTAACGTGTCCGGGTGTTCCGGTCCGAGGACGCGGCGGCGGATGTCGAGCACTTCCCGTTTTAGTTTCTCGGCTTCTGCATAGTGCCCTTCGTCGCTCACAACGTTGGCCAAGCCGAGCATCGAGGTCAGTGTATCCGGATGCTCCGGCCCGAGGACACGACGGCGGATATCGAGCGTTTCCCGATATAACGTCTCCGCTTCGGCTTTGCGGAGTTCGCTGCTTCTCAGAAACAAGGCCAAGCTGTCCATCGAGGTCAATGTGTCCGGATGCTCCGGCCCGAGGACACGGCGGCGGATATCGAGCGTTTTCCGTTCTAACTTCTCCGCTTCAGCGTAGCGGATTTCCTTATTCAAAACGAGAGCCAAATTGTCCATTGACCCCAGGGTGTCCGGATGCCCCGGCCCGAGGACGCGCTTCTGTACGTCAAGCGTCTGGCGCTGCAACGTCTCTGCCTCGGCGTAGCGGCCCTGCGCGTAGAAGATCAGAGCCAGCGCGGACATCGATTTCAATGTTTCTGGGCTTTCTGGCCCCAGAGTATGCCGTCGAATTTCCACGGCTTTCTGCTGCAGTGTCTGCGCCCGCGAATAGAGACCCAGGTTATCGTAAACATCGCCCATGACGGACATCATTTGCGCTTGCCGTTCAGGGTCTTTCGTGAGACTGGTGTCGATGTCCGCGGAAGCTTTGTCCAGAATCTCGCGGGCGGTGATCGTATTGCCTCGAGCTTCACTAGGGCTCGACACTTTGAATATTCCCGTCACGAAGTCGGTGATACGAGTAGCGCGGTCACGCTCCCGGGTCGCCCGGTCGCGTTCCTGCGCGATGTGGCGTAATGCGACTGCTTGCGTCACCACAAATCCAATCAACACGAGCATTAAGCCCGTGGCTATGCCCAAGGCAATTCGATGCCGGACGGCATACTTTCGTAGCCGGTAAGCAACCGTGGCAGGTCCAGCGAATACCGGCTCGTTATCAAGATATCTGGTGATATCCGTGGAGAGCTCGAAGGGTGTGCCGTACCGCCGGGTGCGGTCCTTCTCCAGCGCTTTCATGGTAATCCAGTCGAGATCGCCGCGAAGGATCTTGCCGAGTTGCCTGCAGTCCGAACTCCTCACATCGGCAGCTGCGATTGCAGCCACTTGATCCGTGCTTGCTCTCTTCCTGAATTGCGTGCTCGGCCGTGGTATATCGCTCTCACGAATTTGCCGAAGCACGTAGTCCAACGGATTGTTCTCCCATTCTTCCGGGTCGAAAGGCAGTGAGCCGGTGAGCAGTTCATACAGAATGACGCCGAGCGAATACACGTCGGTGCGCGTGTCCACGTCGCGAACTCTGGGATCGGCTTGTTCCGGACTCATGTAGGCAGGCGTGCCTAGAGCTGCTCCAGCCATCGTGACCGTGACTTTGGCGAAGCCATTCGGGAAGGCGGGTTTCGCCAGGCCGAAGTCTATGATCCGCGGGGTCGGCTTACCGTCGACTTCGACGACGAGAACGTTGGCGGGCTTCAGATCGCGGTGCATGATCGACTTCTGATGGGCGTGCTGCACGCCTTCGCACACCTGAATAAATAGCTTGAGACGCTCCGAAATGCTGAGTTTTCGCTGATCGCAGTAGTGCGTTATCGGTAAACCCGGCACATACTCCATCGCGAAGTACGGCTGACCATCGCCAGTCGCTCCGGCGTCAAACACCTTGGCGATCGACGGGTGGTCCATAATGGCCAGGGACTGCCCCTCGGATTGGAAGCGATGCAGCGTGGTGTCGTCGCACATGCCGGCTCGGATGAGCTTGAGTGCCACTTGCCGCCGCACCGGAGCCGTTTGCTCGGCCAGCCAGACCTGCCCCATGCCGCCTTCACCGAGCTTCTTTACTAATCGGTAATGACCGACCGAACGATGCTCCGTGGTATCCGCCAGGAGGGTGGCTGTGTGACTAATCGCGTCCTGTGAGGGGGGGATTGCGCGATCGAGATCCTGCAGGGGCCGGCCGTCATTGCTCATGTCGACCTCACTCCGCAACTTTGGAGTGGCGTGATTCTAACACACCAAGAGACAGGCATCCGAAGTGCCCCTGCTGGCTGGTCCATCCACGGAATTTCTCAAGAGCTACTTAATCAATCAGAGTTGCAGAGCAGGTGTCAGAGAAGTGGCAGCCCATCTGCATACACCGAGACAGGTCTGTGCGATTCGCTTCTGTGGGGAGGGAAAGTACATTGAAGACTGAAGCACTTGCATTTCAGCCAATCCCCGGAGTGACAGAAAATCGGGCCAAGCAGTGCCCGATTTCCGGGAATTCCAACTCGCCATCCGGCGGTTCAGCGTGGCCTACCAGGGAGACAGATACGAAACGCATCTTGATTTTGATTTTGGCCTCGATCGTCTCCGTTAGTGCGTGCAACTCGACTAAGAGCGGAATGGGAACGGGAACATCCATGCAGGGGATGTGGACGGTGACTGGGAATCTCGGATCGCAGAGTGGAACTGAGACATACCAGGTGTCCTTCGTATCGAGTCCCTGCAGCGTAGCGAGCCCGGTAGGTACGTTTTCGGTGCAGGGCCCCGTTTGTTTTATCGCCAATAACAACACCGGACAAGGGTCGATCTCTGGAAAGGGGCTGCTCAGCAACGCAAGTAATACGGGCGAGGGAGTTCTGATCGGAGTGCCTGCGAACCCGGTACCCGATAATTCGACGATCAACCTACTTTTCGTCCTAGGCGAAAAAAATGGCAATTTCGTTGAGTTCACGGGCAGCGGCACGGTTGCCAAGGGCACGATGACCGGGTCTGGATCGTGCAGTCCAAGCACACCCATGTGTCAGGGCGTGAGTACAACGTTCACAGGAACCGAGCAGTAACCCGGTGCGCTTCGCCTCCTGAGCCTTAAGGGACCGAAAATTTTCGGAGGAATTGCGCTTATGCGAAGAATCAGTGATCGAGAAAGGCCGCGATCAACGGTGCGTCGAAGTCCTCCCAAGTGAGTTGCGAAGGTACCCGGTGTTTTTGTCGATGAATAAACTCAAGCAGCAGACGAAAAGTGTCACGATAGCAAGCGATGGTATGTGAGCTCACATTCCGTTGGTTCATGAGTCGTTGGGTGAAGAACTGCTGGAGTAAAAAAGACACGCGGCAGGCGGTGTTCATTGCCGTACCTCCCACTGACTGTCCAGCCGCTTGACCGCCCACTCCATCAGCTCGGGGCAATGCGTCAAGTACCAGTAGGTGTCGCTGACATGGGCATGACCCAAGTAGGTAGAGAGCACGGGGAGGCGACGCTGCACGTCCTGCCCGGCACGGTACCAGCGGATTAAGGTTTCGACGGCAAAGCGGTGGCGGAAATCGTGGAGGCGCGGTCCGTGGTTGATGGCTCCCTGTCGCAGGCCAGCCCAGCGGGAGAGTTCATAAAACGTGCGGCGCACGGCCGACACCTCCAGCGGGCGGCCCGAATCGGAGACGAAGAAGAAATCGCTGCCTCGGGTAGGAAGTAGCAAATCTCGCCGCTCGACGTAATGACGCATGACATTCACCGTCGAAGTGTGAAGAGGCACCAGTCGTGACTTCCGGAACTTGCTCTGACGAATGGTGAGTATTCCCGCCTGGAGATCAACGTCTTGCTCCCGCAGTGCCAAGGCCTCGCTGATACGCAAGCCCGATACGACCAGGAGACCGAGCAAACAGTGGTAAGTGTGAGGTCGCATTCCTTTCCTGGAACGTAAGTGCGTTGTGGCTTCGAGCAAGCGCCTAATCTCCTCGTCGGTGTAAAGGTAGGGCCGCAAACGAGGAGGTCGATAAGGCAACAAGCCAAAAGGTGGGACTTCAGTTCGAGGGTCGATGGCATGTTGGAATCTAGCGAAGACCCGAACGGCCTTCATTCGGTCGGCCCACGTGGCGGGTTGCTGATGAAGGGATTGAGTAGCCCACTCCAGGGCTAGTGAGGTCGTCACGTATTCTGCTCCTCGGGATTCGGCGAAGGCGGCGAACTTCAAGAGCAAAGCCCCGGTACAACGGAGCTTGAATCCCAGACTGCGGCGCAGAACCAAGTAATCCTGGACAGCTTGGTGCAGTGGAGTCATTGCGCACCTCCCGGCCACGGCAGTGCGATGGTTCGGAGCGCCTGAAAATCAACTTTGGCATAGAGGTTTGTCGTTTCGATCGATTGGTGCCGCAGCAGTTCCGCAATCTCGGGAAAAGAAGAGCCCTCGTTGACCATGCGTGTAGCAAGACTGTGCCGGAACAAATGTGAACCCTTACGCTGGGAGCTGATGCCAGCTCGGATGATCGTCCGCCGGACCAAAGTGGAAATAGCTCCCGAGTTGGCGAAACCAGTCTTGGGCGCTGCATGACGGAGGAATAAGCGTCGACATGGGGAATGGGGGCGTCCGTGCTGAAGATAGCGGACGATGGCTTCTCCGACGTCGGCCGGCAGAGGCATCTGAGCCCAATGTCCACCTTTGCCGCGGAAGCTGAGGCGACTGTTCTCCCAGTCAATGTTGTCAAGGGTGAGACGCACGATCTCATCAGCCCGGAAGCCCAGTCGGCAAAGCAGCAGCAGAATGGCGTAATTTCGCTCGCCGATGGCGCTGTTCTGATCGCACTGAGCCAGCACTTGGCGAACTTGATCCGGAGAAAGGAACTTCGGGATAGTTGATCCTGGCCACATGGCCACACGGGGGACGCTGGCTGCCAGATCGCTGGTGATGCTCCCGCGCTGGCACAAATAGCGAAGGAAAACGCGCAGGGCTGTAATCAACAACTTGGCACGGCCTGGGCTGTGACGATAGGCGTGACGGCGGACGAATCCAATCACATCTTTTGCAGTCAGACGGGCGCAGTCGAAGGTGCCATCAGGAAAGCAATCCGAAAGGAATTGGTGGAGAATCGGCTGAAACGCGAGATAAGACACGGGAGCAGCTCCGCGCTCCTCCAGAAAATAACGGCGGAAATCTTGGAGAACGACTTGCAAAGCAGTAAGGGGTGGGGAAACCTGAGTACATACCTCGGGTCTCACCAGTTTCAGAAAGCGCTGTAACGTGGACCGCTCGGCGCGAGGTTTGATCCTTCGCCGTCGATCTTCGATGAAGGAATCGACTGTCGCGGGTTGGACATTGAGGATGGTCAGTCCCCGCTTGTCGAGCCAGAGACTGAAATCGGCGATTTGGACCAACTGTAACCGGGCATGCACCCGGCAGAAGCCCTGCTCCGAAAGCCAGTCGGCGTACCGATCCAGGTAGTTGCCCAAAGGTCCCCGACGCAACCTCAATAGAGTTTCAGGTTTCGAAAAGAATCGATGCATAGACCACCTCCTGGTCCACCGATACCAGAAAGTGACCTCAAACTATGCCGAGTGCCCGAAGAGGAAATCCGCCAACTTCAGCGCGTTCAGACGGGGACTCGGCATAGTTTTCCATGCGGCATAGCTGCGGAGGTCATGCGGTGCAATGTGCTCCAGGCCTGCTCTCTCGCAGCAAGTTCTGACCACGTACCACACGACATTCTGCGAGATGCCGCAGCCCCACACCTTTCCCCGACTGGCGACCGCTCGAAAGATTTTGCCCTCACAAACCCCAGCGGCTCGTGTCCATT
>OCZT010007703.1_pt1 | contig 10526 bp, 9 predicted proteins | sample 1539031 | NCBI WGS metagenome assembly OCZT01 (sample SAMEA3539308, study PRJEB22396) | soil metagenome | biome: tundra; feature: field; material: soil | place: USA | collected 2010-05 | depth 0.15 m
CCAGCAACCCGATTGTGTCGCGTCGTAAACATCAGGTTTTTAAATTGGTGGCTTTCGTCAACAAAAATATGATCTACACCCATTGATTTAAAATCAGGCACATCGTCTTTTCGTTCAGATTGTTGTAGAATAATGGTCTTTAATTTTGCACTAAGGTTCTCTTTACGTTTTTCAAGTCCTTTTTCTAAAGCCTTTGATCCCTTCCCATTTTTATCTAATTCACGAAGATCAAGATCTAAATTATCAATCTCATCTTGAATGACCTTCTTTTGAATAGTCGCATCATGTGGAATATTAGCATATTGTTCATGAGAAAGTATAATACAATCCCAATTATTATTTTTTATGTCGTTTAAAACTTTTGTGCGGTTTTTGCTTTGAAAATCCTTTTGACCAGGAAAAAGAAGTTTTGCGGTTGGATATGCAGCTTTATATGTTTTTGCAATCTGTTCCACATTTGCTTTCATTGCAATAATCATTGGTTTATTACAAATTCCCATGCGTTTCATTTCATAGGAGGCAATGCACATAATCATGGTTTTACCACCACCAACTGAATGGTCTATATTACCTCCTTCGTTTAATATAAGCATCCATACTCCATTTTTTTGAGATGGATAAAGTTGCTTAATTCCTAATCCGTTTAAGCTAAGATCCGGAAAGCTAAGATGTGAACCATCGTATGACGGTTTAACAATGGAATTGAATAAACGATTATACCTATTGGAAATTGACTCCTTAAATGATATATCCTGTCTATTCATCCAATGGTTAAATTCATTTCTGATAGAATCAATTTTGGCAGCTGCTAATTGAATTTTCTCATTATCCTTAACTTTTATATCGTTTCCATCAGGGGTAGTTTTAGTTATATCCGGATAAGTATTAATTAAGGCATACTCTAGGAGTGTGAGGCCATTATATGAACGATGTTGTGAGTCAACATTATATTGTTGAGTAATAATTGCATTATAAGAACTTGCTGAAACAGAGTAGTCGTCAAGGGTTTTAGAAAACGAAACGCTGACAGAAGTGTTAAAAAGTTCAGAGGCAAAATCGCTGTATACTTTTGAGGGAATCCATCGTTCACCTAAATTAAAATCAAGCAATTCAAAAGGGATCTCAACAGGTTTGGCCTCCTGCAAAGCAATAAGAGAATCCTTTGCAGGACCATGTTCAAGGTTATTTTCTAAAAAACGTTCGGTAAAATCTATTTTTTCGATAACATTTCCAGCAATAAATTTGTCCTTCACTTCGTAACCATTGATAGAAGCATTAAAAAAAATATTGCCTTTTAAATTTTCCAAATTTGTATCGATATCCTTGTTTGTAATGTCTGATATGTATTCAAGATTTACATTTCCAAACTTATTAAGACTAGACACTAATGCATCTGTTGAAGAAAACTGAGATTTATCTATTTTTGAGAACGAAACAGGCTCATTAAATATATCCGCTTTTGTACGAGTCCCGTATTTATCATATCTTTCAAGAGTAAGGATTTCCTTTCCCTTATCATCTAAAAGTATTAAATCAGCATTTTTTCTTTCGTTCAGTCTTCCAAACTTGAAAATAAACGAATCATAAGTTGCATTTAATTCTGAGCGAAGTAAAATATTTTCATTAAGATATTCTGATTCATAGTTATGTAAGTCCAAATAAACATCTCGTAGTTGAATAAAGGCGGTTGCTCTTTGTACTTGATCATTCCTAATAAGTTTGGGTTGAAATGTGGCTTTAAGAAAATCGAGATCTATGGATTGAATAATTCCAACTTTATTATCTTGCACAACCACCTGTCCATTATACATTTGTTTACCAAACGGACCATTATAAGGGGCGGCCTTAAGTAAGGAATCTTGGTTTTGTGAAAAAAGATCTCCCTGAACAAACAGGCCAGTATTATTAGAAATGCGTGGTTGTGTTGTTTCAAAAAGTTTAAGGTTTATATTTCTTGAGATATCGGACCTTAGTATTGTTGCCAAATCCATGGCAATTCCGTTTATTCCTCCTTCATGTTCGAATACATGAGATGGTTTTCCATATTGATCGGTATCAATAAACCTTTTTGTATGAACAACATGTTTTAAATCTTGATAATATTCATTAAAGTTGCCTATATCCGTTTTGTTACTTTTTAAAAATAGTTTTTCTTGAATAGTAGTACCGGATTTAGTTGGAACTTTTTGCAAAATAATTAAATCGCTTCCCGCACTGGTTCCGGCATAATCTGTAAAGGTATTAGAAGGTAGTCGAACGGCTGAAACAAGATTGCAATTCTTCATCATATATTGCCGTATGAATTCATTTGAAGATGAATTCATTACGCCATCAGAGGTAATAAAACCAATAACTCCACCTTCTTTAATCAGATCAATTGATTTGGCGAAATAATAATTATGGATAGCTCTACAGGATAACTGCTTGTTTTTGTCTTTCGAATTGACGAATCCAGAATCCCACGCGTTAAAATCTCCAAAAGGGATGTTAGAAGCAATTACATCAAAAGTGCGATTTAATGATATTCCAGCTTCTTCATATGGTTCAATTCTTACTGTAGCACTTTGATACCCTGTTTTTAGAATAAGTCCTGTAATAAGATCCTTTTCAAAAGCAGTACCTTTCATATTTGGGTTGAGTTTAGAAAATGAATTTAAAAAACTACCCATCCCAGCACTTGGATCTAAAAAATTTATAGAATTGATACCTCCATCTTCTTTAAGTGTTTTTGAAAGTACATCAATTATTTGAGGCGGTGTATAAAATCCAGTTAATGTATTGTTTCTAATACTTTTAATATATGAAGGATACAAATTATCAGAAACATTAGCTTTTATAACATTTAATAATTCAGTAACAAATGGGAAAAGATCTTTTTCATGGTCCGGCCACGATTCGAGTTTATCTAATGGATTAAGAAAACATTTTAAACCTCCGAACCCACTAAACTTGTTTAAGGTAATTATCTGATCTTCATCAGCAGGGCGTCCTTGCTTGAGAATTTCAAATGCACATCTTATGGCTTCAGTATTTTCAATTATATGTATTCGTTTATTAAAAGCCATAATCATCGGTGTAGAAAGAATGCAATTGTTCCTATAAGTTCTGTTGTTAAGCTATCATTATAGCTATAATCATCAGAAATACCATACTTATTAAACGTATCTTCACAAATAGATATAAGTTTAATTAAAAAATCAGTTCTATCTCTTTCAGATAGATTTTCAACAACATCAAAGAAATATTCTTCAATAATAGATTGAATTTCATTGTATTTTGAAAATAACAAACCTTCCTTCATTAACGTAATTACTTCTTCCACAGCAAATCCCGGTTCAACACCCGATTTAACCAGATTTTCATAGTTTCCTGCTGCAGTATCAGCTCTGCCTTTAATATAATTTCCAAAATCATCCCCCAACTGAACAAAGATATCAGGGTGGTTTTCGATAATAAATCGGCGAAAAGTTTCTGCGAAAAAACCTTCATCCATAAAATAAAATTTTATTCTTTAAATAATCGCTTTGAAAACCAAGGTAATAAAAGCTATACATGCACAAATAATTAACCATTTAAGATCCAAACGCAATGGTAATTGAGCTTTTTGTTTTTTGATTAGTCTTACAACAAAGGCAATTATACCAATTACAGCAAGGTAATAAATAATATTAATGAAGATCGAAAATGAATGTAATGCATTGATGCTAAGTAAATATTTCATGTCTTTTAAGTTTAAAATGTTTGAAAATGAAATTATTGAAAAACAAATATATATATATTAGTAACAATGTTACCAATAAATTTTTTCCGAAAGTTAAATAAAATTTTGTTTTTTTAAATACTCCCCTTTGAGGGGATGGGGGTGTAATTATCATCGTTAGATACCTTTTATAATACATTTATACTCTTTATAATATGGTGAGCGATTACATGACCTTGAAGAAAAATCAAGTACTTGATTTTGTGATATCTAGTAAATTTATGATCTCTGGAAAAGTGAGCGATTACATGACCTTGAAGAAATTTGTGAGCGATTACATGACCTTGAAAGTAAATTTGTGAGCGATTACATGACCTTGAAATAAATTTGTGAGCGATTACATGACCTTGAAAATAAATTTGTGAGCGATTACATGACCTTGAAAATAAATTTGTGAGCGATTACATGACCTTGAAAATAAATTTGTGAGCGATTACATGACCTTGAAAAGAACATTTGAGGGTGGATTGTGAGCGATTACATGACCCTGAACAAATAATAAGTATAATAGCTTATTATATAAGCTAAGAATCACTTAAAAAGGTCGTTTAAAGACGTAATGGTTGCACAGCTTTTTATAAATTGATCTTTCATGTTTTCTATGTGTGGTGAAACTTTACCATAGCTTTTAAAATGAGCTGTTTCATAAGCTAGTACTTTTTCTTTAACATTAAGATTAATATCTCTGAGCCATGCGATTATATTTTCATTCCGGTTGTCAGAATAGTATTGTGATCCACAAAGTATACGAAATGCATCGACAAGTTCATGTGATAGCCTCGTTTTGAAAATATTGTCTCGTTCTTTAAATGGTTCGTTTGTTTTTTCTTGCTCTTCAAAGACTATGATTGGTACAAAATGCTGTCTGTCAGTAGTTTTTTTAGTCCAATGATATTCAAACTTCAATTCAGTTTTTTTATTTATTTCTTTAAAACATTTAACCAGGTCTCTTTTTCGATATCTGTCATCGTATTTCTTTCCATCAGACTTTACCTTCTTAATATTAGTGAGACTGCATAACAATTCAAAATTTGGGTATTCTTCGAGTGTTGTTTGATGTTGATTTTTGACATAAAGGTTACTTCGTAAATTTAATAAATAGAGATACAAATCGTCCAAAGACGATTTTCTCAATTGTAAGAGGGATTCACGTACTCCTTTCAGGTAATAATGAGAAAGATTTTCAATAAAAAGTTTGTCCAAGGCATAATTGAAGACGTATTTATCTCCGGCATTTCCTCTTAGTTTTCTTTGGCCACCATTAGCTTTTGTAAGTTTGCTTACCTTATTAACTACTAACTGATTAATAATGATATAGCTATTTGATTCAGTTGTGTAAATTCTTTCATTATTTTGGTAATCAACTGTTTTAGCACCTCTTACAAAAACAATAGGGCGTGTATGTAAAATATAAAGGGCATTTTCAATAACAGAGTCATAAATCTTAAAGTCAGCATCTTCACTCTGTTTTTTATACAAATCTAAAATTTCCTTTTTAGATTTATTTTTAAATTGGTATGGCTCCGCGTGCCTTCCTTTTAAATAGTCTGCATTGTAACCAAATTTTGATGCAAATTCATATACTGTAAACGAACCAAAATTAAATAGATTGTTTTGATACGAGTAGCAAAAAAAATAGATCAAATTTTTTATAAGTCCACCATCGCTATTGACTAAACTTTCATCATTATGGCTTTTACTAATGAAATCAATATTGTGAGCTATATTCTTATCTATTCTAAAAAAATCTAGGGGTTCCATAGGCTTAATTCTAACGTGGTTTGTTTAAAAGTTCATCCTCGGGGTATTTCTTCTTAAGAAAAGAAATAGCCAAACTGAGTGCTTCTTTTTGAGTAAAATTTATATTGCCGGAATATCTCATATGCACGATTTAGATTCAAGTTTATAGTACAGACTATAAACAAAGTGTTTTGTTATTCCCTTATAATCAGTAAATCGTAATTTTGTAAGCGATTCGACATAATTTCTATATGGTTTATCAACCAAAAATTTTAGGTTGTTAAAACCTATTTCGCCATATCCATCATACATGGATATTATATTTTGCGGGAGTGGCCAATTACCATTGTCGTCAAGATACGATTTGAAATTAGAATACAATATGGAACTTACTGAACATCTTTGAGCCTTAGCATTACTTTTAAAAAAATCTTTAATTTTTAAAGGAATGTCACATTGAAGCTGGAAACTGTCTTTTCTTGGTGGCATAATTAAAATATAAAAGTTATTATTTCATAACAACATCAAATGTAAGAAATAAAGAATTATATCAAAACAATATGTTGAAAAGTTGTTAGCAATTATTGAAAATGGATTTACCTTAGCTCGAACGAGGATGAATTAAAAGGATCTTCGGAAAGATATTTATAAATAGAATAAACAAAATGTAAAGCTTGACTTTTAACATCCCGTAAATTAGCTTTTGCAAGTGATTGAAGTTTAAAATAGGAATCCTCCGAAAGGTAAAACGAAAAATTATTTCTCGTTTTACCCGGAAGTGATTCATATCTGAAAATATCTGCTTGAGAAAGAGCAAAATTGCTGTTGATGTAAAAAACAAAATAAGCATTAAACAAATCTGTTAATCGCTTATATTCTGTATTATTAATAAGAAAATCATTCAAACAATCTCTTACCTGGGATGGGGTATCACATACAATTTTACGTCCAATATGTTTTCCCCGAGGACGACCTAAAATTTTATTTTGACCTGTCATATTGCAAATATCGTACAATAAGCACAAGTTACAAAATTATAATGCCATGTTATTAGAACGCTTTTTGCTTTTATTGGTTGGGTTGTCAGAACTCTTTTTACTTTCATTCTTCAAATTTGTATTAGGTTTTTCTATCTCTGCTTCCTTCGATTTTACAGTTTGTTTCTGTTTATGTTCTTCACTCTTTAAATTTACTAATGATTCATATGAATTATTAAAGTTATCCAATGATGCTCGATCACCTTTTCTAACAGCCTCCTTTTCAAAAGTAAAGTTACCGTAGATGGTTTCTATTCTAATTTTACCATCATCTGTTAAGCCGGCGAATGTTCCATAAGCTGTATGGTCTTTTATTCCCATTGCATTGTTAAGGTAATAATTATTCGATTCCTTAAACTGTAAAACATCACCGGCTTGGAGAAAAAAATCCTGGCCTTTTTCCGGGTTTTTTCTCCAATGCATATGTTCAACATCCCAACCTTTTCCAACATATAAATCACGGGTTGATGCATCAGATACTGATAAATTCGCCTTATCAATTGATATATTTTTTTCCTGTTTTCCTTTTACAGTCAACCGAATATTTCCCTTTTCGTCCTCATTAACAGTTAAAAGTTTGGAAATATCCAACCGTGTAGTAAATATAGCGTTTAGGTCATTTGATCCTGGAGATGGATAAGCTGTTAAAAAATTCTTATTATCTGCCTTCGGCCCGACATTTACATAAATGTAATCATTGTTGTTACTACTTGGAGGAACAGACAATAATTTTTGTTTATCAAGTACCATATCATAGGTAATAAATTCTGCACCATTTTTTGGTTGTATTGTTTCTTTATAGACAGCTCCCAGATCATTGTCTTTTACTGGCAAATTCCCTCCACCAATATAAATTGGGTCTTTCCCTTCCGCTGAAACATACGCTGAAAAGTCATTGAACGTTTGAGTTGTAAGATCATTTTCATTTTTTGTCTTAGGGGCAACCGTAAAATTAGCGAACCCATTGTTATCCGGTATTTGATCTAACTTATTTTTATTAATGTAAAGTTGAATGTCGGCGTTTTCTGCTTTCCCTGCAACAATAATTATTTTATCCTCTTCTTGAATTAAACTTGCATTGAAGTATCCTTTTTGATTCAATGGGACTCCTTCAAGTTTTGACTTTTGAATCCCAACATTAAAAACTTTAACACCTGACTTAAATTCATGTGTTCTAGCATTGCCAATTTTTTTTAAGTCTTCCATACTATTTTTTTTTATAGGATTAATATCATTTTTTTCAATAATTTGCTTTAATAAAACTAAACCCGTATTGGAATAGTTGATTGAAAATTTATCCAGTGCATTTATTATATGTTTTTGCAAAGGTCTGTTTTTTTCTTTTATAGAATTATGAATTATTAACTTCTGACCGCTAACTTTTCCATCTGTTTCATTATTATCTTCAATAGTAGAAATAAGTCCAGAAAATGTTTTTAGTTCTTTATCTAATTCAGTTAAAAAGTTATTCGTCATTCCCGGATAAGGATAATTGGCTAGGATTTCAATAGATCCATTTTCATAAACATCTACGGATGTGTTTTTTATTACATAATCACGATATAATTTATCTTCATTTTCCATATTCCTTTTTTAATGTGTTTAGCAAATATATTAATTAGTAACATTGTTACCAAATAAAATTATTATCCACTTAAATTCTTAATTAAAATATGAAAGGGTTGGAATATTTGGGGCCTTTAAAAAATATTTCGTAATCACGGCTATTGGAGTGCCCTTAGATCATCGTTAAAATCGCTTAAAAGTGGGATATCTCTCTTAACACAGTTAAGATTATTAAATTTAATCGATATAATAGTTTGAGCTGCTGCATTCCAAGTCTCAGAAGAAGTCTCAAATGAAATAATCAATTTTATAAGCCCTTCTTTTTCATATAAATAATCAATTTTAAAAGGATCTTTTTTTAATAAGTGTTGTATTTTCAAATTTTGTTGCCCAAAAGCTTCATCAATCAGTTTACGTTTCAAAATTGGATCTTCATCCTTTAAGATATAGATTTCTAAATGGCTCATAATTTTACCTTTTACTACATCAATACTTAATTCCTTAAAATGATTGGGTGCTTGATTGCCATCTTGTGAAAAATTTACCATTTTATCTGTAACGCTGATCTTCCCAAATAATTTTGCTGTGTAATAATGACCTGCTAAGTCATTATCAAAAATGGAAAATACTTCCTTTGGACTGTTTACAGATATTATTTTTTGAATAACTGCTATTTGTCCATCTACCAAATTACCTTCGGATGAAATGTAAACAATATTTTTACCTATAAGTTGAGATTTATTCAACTGAAAATGGCTCATGCAATCAATAAAAGATTCTCCAATATAAATTGCATCTATAGCTTTTGAACTATCATAATTACTAATACAAATACTTTCTGATTTTGCACCAAGGCAACCTTTAAAGGTATCATTTCGTTGAGAAATTGCAATGACACCATTTTGCGACCACATTTTAAATGCAGTGTTTACATGTACGGTCTTAGTATTTGGATCAATATAACCTTTGTTAAAAATAACTCCTTTAAAAAGGACATTATCAAATGTTTCTACTGATATTCCTCTTTTGAGTAAGAACGAATGATCATGGAAAGGCTTTAAATCAAGCAATGCTTTTGTGATATAATCTTTTGAAAGTGACTCATTATTTAAAGCAAAGCTGCTATTTTCTGGTGAGATGAACTTGCCTGTATCAATGTAAGTATCTAAATATCTTGCAACCTCTGGCAAGCTAACAAGTTTGCCTTCAAATTCAAATTTATCGAGGGATAATTGCTTTTGAACATAGTCTAAAATGGTCTTGCCTTTAATATCATCGTTGTGAATATCAAAATAAGTATAATGCCCTTTATGATTTTTCTTTATTACCAATACTTCACCTGTCTCGTTTCTTTTGAGTTTTGGATAATTTTGAGATGCTCCTTCATCTTTTTTAAATCCATAAACATCTCTTAGAAAATCAGGTAATGAAATTTGGGTTTTATACTTATCATAATTAATCATATCTTTTTTATTTACAACATATTAGGTTAAAATATGTGGATTTATTCATAAGTATCAATAAGCTATGCAATACCGCCTGGTAATATTCAATCTTGGTGGGACATTCCAAGCTGTACATTTTACGTTCCTCAATTATTGTGTTAACTATTGTAAGTGGATAACTGTTATTAAGACGTTCGATATCTGCTTTATTAGTGCCAATCAGTTTATTAAAGTGAGATTGGACATTGGAATTGAATTGCATATATTGTATTATGTTGGCTTCCAGCCCAAAAGTGAAACATACAGTAAATGTATCAACATTAAATTTTAAAAATACATCGACACCCCAATAAAATTTGCAATAAAAAATTAAAAGTTCTAAAATTGAATTTAGTTCCTTTGTACAAGGAGTGTATAGAATGTTAATATGCTTAAATTTCGTTAGTATTTCAAAACTCCTGGATTGTAAAATTAGGCTTTGATTACTGCTGATTACCATAGAAAAGTAATTAACTGGTACATTATCTTCAAAAAAGATTACCATACAAGATGGATTAAAACAAACAATAGCTTCCTGCATATTTGAGAAATGCCTTGATGTCCAAATTCCTTTACTACTATTAAATCTTGCCTTCCATTTTATATTATCAAAATCAATAACATCACATAATAAATCCTTTTCATCAGAGAGTAATATACTCAAATCAGTATTCCCATAATTTGAATATATCTTATCGAAGCATTCATTAGACAAATTATTTTCCGCCTTTTCATTCCAAACAACCTCTCTTATTGGTAGAAAACTGAAAAGAAATTTTACTACTTCATTTTGTGATATTGGCTCCAGATTTAACCCAATTTCAGGTATATTTTGAAATTCATGCGTTTTACTTGAGAGCGAATCGCTTAACAATAAATAAAGTTCATCTGGATTAATAATACTCAATTTATTAAGATATAGACAACAGATCGGAAGAG
>OCZT010007704.1_pt1 | contig 10525 bp, 12 predicted proteins | sample 1539031 | NCBI WGS metagenome assembly OCZT01 (sample SAMEA3539308, study PRJEB22396) | soil metagenome | biome: tundra; feature: field; material: soil | place: USA | collected 2010-05 | depth 0.15 m
CCTCCTGCGCAGGACATCAGCGGCGCGGCCTCCTGCGCAGGACATCAGCGGCGCGGCCTCCTGCGCAGGACATCAGCGGCGCGCCTCCTGCCCGGGAGATCAGGCGTCCCTGGCCGGCTCGCCGTGACTGGCGTTCGCCCGCCCGCGGCCCCAGTAGGCCTTCGGCGAGACCTGGTCCGGCTCGAGCCCACGTGCCGCCAGCACCTCGCGGAGCCGTGCCACGACTCGTGCCTCGCCCAGCAGGTACGCATGGCCGTGGCCGGCCGGGAAGGGTACCTCGCCGGCCGCCGCGGCCAGCGCGTCCGGCTCGCCAGCGCGTCCGCCGCCGCGGTGCAGCCAGGTGACGTGCGTGCTGGCCTCGGCGTTCAGGTCCTGCTCATCCTCGGGCCCGGGAATCTCGAGCAGCACCCGTACTGGCGTTCCGGCGGGCAGTGCCTCGGCCATCGCGAAGATCGCCGGCAGCGCTGCCTCGTCGCCGACGAAAAGATGCCAGTCCGCGCCTTCCGCGGTCGTGATCTTCCCGCGGGGCCCGATCCCCTCGATCTTGTCGCCCGGGCGCGCGGCCCGGACCCAGCGCTCACCCGGGCCGTCCCCGTGCAGGACGACGTCGAGTGTCAGCGTCTGGCTGGCAGTGTCCAGCGCGCGGATCGTGTACCGCCGGCGCACCGGGTGGTTGCCCTCGACGTCCACGAGCAGCATCACGTCCTGGCCGGGTGCGTAGCCGAAACCGGCAAGCTGCGGTGCGGTCAGCCGCAGCCGCTGCATATGCGGGGTAAGCGAACCTGACTCGACGACCTCCAGCGGCAGCCGGGATGTCCCGGCCAGCGATCCGGTGAGTTCGGCAAAGGGGTCGTTCAGGGTCATCTTCGAGGTGCCCGGCGAGGCATCAGCCATGGACAGTCAGCCTTTCCGCATCTGCAAGATCATCGGGGCGGCAGGGGCCGCCCCGGGGCGAGCCGGCCCAGCGTGCGCTGGCGCCTGTCCGCGCCAGCCTCAACGCCGTCCGGTCTCGTGACCTTCCCGATCCGCGCAGACAGGCTGAGCTCCGCCCGCGGTCAGGGCGCAGCGGTGGCCGATGCGATCGCCGCCCCGCTGTCCGGGTCGAAGAAATGCAGCCGCTGGACGTCTACGCTGAAGACCGCCTGCTCGCGGGCCTGGATCTGCGAGCGCGGGTCGATCCTGGCCACGCCCTCCGCCACCGATGCGGCGACGATCTCGCCCTGCTCGGCTCCGCTCCCGGGTCCGGAGCCGGCCGGTGAACCGGTCCGGTCCCGCAGTTCCGCCTCGTCGCGGACCCGCGGCGCGTCGATGGTGAAATGGACAAGCTGCTCGCTGCGGAGCGTCTCGACGAAGTCCACCGTGGCGGTCAGGCTCGCGCCAGGCTCGGGCGCGGTACCGGTGACTGCCGGGTCGGTCAGGTGCTCGGGCCGGATGCCCGCAATGACCGCGCGGCCGTGATAGCGGGCGAGTCCCGGATTCTGCTTCAGGACGGCCGCCGGCAGCGTCAGCCGCTGCGAGCCCAGCACGACGACGGCGGACTCGCCGGCGACCTCGAGGCCGGCCCGGTAGAGGTTCATCGACGGCGAGCCGATGAACGTGGCCACGAAGATGTTCGACGGCGAGTCGTAAAGTTCCCGCGGGGCCGAGCACTGCTGGAGCGCGCCCGCGCGGAGTACGGCGACCCGGTCGCCCATCGTCATGGCCTCGGTCTGGTCGTGGGTAACGTACAGCGTCGCGACCCCGATCCGCCGGTGCACCCGCAGTACCTCCGAGCGCATCTGGACCCGGAGCTTGGCGTCGAGGTTGGACAGCGGCTCGTCCATCAGGAAGACCGAGGGCTCGCGCACGAGCGCCCGGCCCATCGCGACGCGCTGGCGCTGGCCGCCCGACAGGTACCGGGGCTTGCGGTCGAGTACCTCGGTCAGCCCGAGCACGGCCGCCGCCGCGCGTACCTTCGAGTCGCGCTCGGCCTTGGCGACCTTCCTGTTCGTCAGGGCGAAGCCGATGTTCTGGTGCACGCTCAGGTGCGGGTAGAGCGCGTAGTTCTGGAAGACCATGGCGACGTCACGCTCGCGCGGCGACAGGTCGTTGACCACCCGGTCGCCGAACCGCAGCATGCCCGAGGTGATCTCCTCCAGCCCGGCGACCATGCGCAGGGCCGTCGTCTTGCCGCAGCCGGACGGCCCGACCAGCACGACGAACTCGCCGTCGTCGACGTGCAGGTCGAGGTCATTGACCGCCTCGACGCCGCCCGCGTAGACCTTGCTCAGGCCTTCGATTGTCACCGTGGACAAGGCTTGCCTCCTCTAGTTGCCGGTGCTGGCGCTTGGCGATGCTGTCGCGACCGGCCCGGTGGACCCGCGGATGACCAGGCGGCACGGAACGGTGTGCACGCCATGCGTCGGCTCGTCGTTGATGGCGGAGAGCAGGTGCTCCGCCGCTGACCGGCCGACGTCCTCCAGGCACATGTCGATGCTGGTGAGCGGGGGGTCTGCGCCGGCCACCATGGGCTCCCAGTTGTCGAAGCCGACCAGCGCGATGTCGTCCGGCACCCGGTGGCCGAGCAGGCGGAGGCTCTCGGAGACGCCGCGGGCTATCTGGTCGCTGCCGCAGAAGATGGCCTCCACGCTGGGAGAGCTGCGCAGCAGGATGCGGGCGCCCTCGCGGCCCCACCGCTCGCTCCATTCGCCGTACAGGACGTCATTCGGCGAGAACCGCGCGCCGAAAGGCTGAGCGGAGTCGTTCCCGCGGTCAGGTAGCTGGGGAATGACAACGCCCCCGTCAGCGGTACTTGCGCTGACGGGGGCGTTCTCGGTGCCGGTGTGCGGTCGCCTCTCGGCGAGTGGCGCAACGCGGCTCCAGCCGAACGGTATTCCGCGAAGGCAGTAGATGCGGCCCGGGGGACACAGCACACCGACGGTGAGTTGAACGCACCCGGCCGCAGCGCTATTCCGGCCAGGCGCCGATCATTCCGGTCAGGCTCCGTCCAGGCGGTCAGGTTCAGTCGGCCGTGTCCTGCTCCTGCCATTCCCGAAGTTGGGCCACTGCCCTGCGCAGTCCAGGATTGCCTTGCTTTCACCCCTTGTGATCAAGAACAACTGCGTAGAAGTCGCTCGCAACCTGCCCGGCATCGTAGCCGTCCGCGACTCCAAGAATCCCCACGGACCCGCCCTGGCCATCACCCCAGAAAACTGGCGGGCCTTCACCGACCAGGTAAAGACCGGCACCCACAACCTGGCCTGAGATTCACCCAGGCCACGACCTGAATTCTACGCGGGAGGTCGGCGGCGCTGACACCATGCGCTACCAGTTCCGCCGCCTGGCCCAGGCCGCCGGACAGCCGAGTATCGAACTGCGGTGCTGCCGACCAGCGCGGGCGCTCACCCGGCGATCACCGGGGAGTTCACCATCCTGGGATTGGGCAGTGCTCCGGCGCATGAGATCAGGTATCATAACGATATGGACACCTATAGTCTTGCGGCTGCGGCTCGGGCTCTGGGGACCTCGGCGCCACGGGTGCGACGGGCCGTGGATCGCCTGGGCATGCCGGTCGAGCGTGCCGCGTCGGGTGTCTTCCAGCTGACGTCGCGCCAGGTGGACGAGCTCGCCCGCGAGCTGGGCGTCACGCCGCCGGTGCCTGGCCTGTCTCGGGTGGAGGTCCGGGTGCTCGCGGCGCTGTCGCGGTCACCGCGGGGCGTGGCGTCCATCCGTGAGGCCGCACGGCGGGCGGGAGTCTCGCCGACTGCCACCGCCCGCGCTCTCGCCCGGCTCAACTCCGATGGCCTCATCACGCAAACACCGATGATGATCGCCCGGGGGCACGCCGCCGAGGCGACGGTGTACCAGGTCCGGTTCGGGTCGCCGCGGTGGCTGGCGCTCGCCCCGGTGATCGCCCGGGTGCGCGTGCCCGCCCGTCCCGAAGGGGCGCACATCAAGCGCGTTCCCCCGCACCTGCTCCACCTGTTCTGGAACGCGGCACCTGCCCAGCTCGATGTCGCGAACTCGGGGCCGTTCATCGCCCGGCGGCTCATCACGTCCTTCGATCCCGATGGCCTCGCCTGGGGAACTGTGAACCTGCCCGCGAGCGCATGGGAGCACGCGGCGGCGACGCGCGGCCTTGAGCCGGCCCAGCGAACGCTCGCGCATAACCTTGCCCGGCACGCGCCCCATGCCGTCTGACCGCGTTCGGAAAATTCTCCCGCCGGACACGGCAGCAACGTGGGACGCTATCGCCCCGCTCGTACCGCCGGACGCGTACCTCGGAGGCGGGACGGCCATCGCCGTTCACCTCTGGCACCGGATCAGCCGGGACCTGGACTTCTTCTTCCACAACGGCAGCGTCGATCTCGACGAGCTGACCCGGCGCCTGTCCGCGGCAGGCCCGTTCGCCGTCACCGAGCGCGTGCCCGGGACCCTCAACGGCGTCTTCTCTGCCACCAAGGTGCAGTTCTTGCACGCGGACGAGGGCCGCCCGCACCTTCTTGAGCCGCCCAAGGAGGTCGATGGCCTCCGTGTTGCGCAGCTCAGCGACCTGATGGCCATGAAGCTCAAGGTCGTCGGCGACCGCGGCGAGCTGCGTGACTACTTCGACCTGATGGTTATCGAACAGCGAACCGGGCGTACGGCCGACGAGGGCCTGGCGCTGTTCGTCGAGCGTTTCCAGCCCGAGTACCCGCAGCAGGCGATCAACCACATCCTGCTCGGCCTCGGTTACTTTGACGACGTCGATCCCGACGACGCACTGCCTGTCCCGCGTGCCCAGATCGTTGACTACTGGACCCGTCGGCAACGGGAGATCGTCGCCACCCGTGGCCGGTTACCCATGTGAACCAGTCCTGAGGCGAAGCCGCGCAAGCGTGCCAGAATGAAGCCCATGCTGGAGCGAACCAATCCGGCCGGCCTGCACCAGACGCCCGGCTACGTTGTCTCAGCAGACCGGGCGGATCTCTCCGAGGTATGGCGCATCCTGCGCGAATCGCCGATCGCCGGGGCACTGGAATCGGCGAGCACGCTGCTCGGCGTCTCGCAGCTCGGCTACCCGGGCCAGCTCGTCGAGATTGACGTGACGGCGGCATTGACGTGACAGCGGCGCTTTCCGGGTCCGGGCCGGCCTGACCCGGGGGAGCGAGTCTCGCCCGGCGGGGGAGACGGGGATAGTCTGAGCACCCAGGTCTGGGGTGGTATGAGGAGTGACTGCCGGTGCCTCGGGAAGAGTCAGTGATCGGCTCCATCGGCGTCCTCATTATCGGCACCCGAGGCCCGAAGGGCCCTGGAGAGGTGCTGGTCAAGATCCGTGGCGGATCAGAGGCATACATCGCCTGGTCGCCCGCTCCGCTGCCAAAGGGCGCCACTGTCCTGGTCATCGAATCCAGGGGCGCCAGGTCCGTTGATGTCAGCGAGTGGACCGATCCTCTCGATCCCTTTCCGGATGAGGCTGGTGAGTAGCAACCTGACGAGGCTGGGTAGCAACCTGACGAGGCCGCCAGCGGTCTAACTGGCAGAGCCGGCGAGCAGCACACTGATGAGACTGGCAGGAAATGAAGGCCCGGGGCATACCCGGCAATCCGCTTGGAGATGAGAGATGTTCGGTTACCGCGTTCCAGCACCTGACGAGGCCATGCTGGTCTCTGGCGGCAAATACGGCCGCAACGGCGCACCGTTCCGGGTGGTGATTGGCCACGGTGCCTTTATCATGCCATTCGTCCGGAAAACCCGATTCCTGACGCTCGCCATGTGCGAGGCGGAGGTCGCCGAGACCTGCGTCACCAAGCAGGGGATCTCGCTGAATGTCCGGTCGGTCATCGCTTTCAAGGTCGGCAACGATGAGGAGAGCATCGTCAATTCCGGGCAGCGGTTCCTCTCCGATCAGGATCAGATGTCGACGCTGACCGGACGGATTTTCGCCGGCCACCTGCGTTCTATCATCGGCTCGATGACGGTCGAGGAGATCGTCACCGAGCGGCAGAAGCTGGCAAGTGAAGTGCTCGACGGCTCAAAGGCGGAGATGGTCAAGATCGGCCTCACCGTCGACTCGCTGCAGATCCAGTCCATCGACGACATGAACTCGGGCTACATCGACGCGATGGCCGCGCCGCACAACGCCGCGATCCAGCGGCAGGCGCAGATCGCGCAGGCGCAGGCCAACCAGGCCTCGGCTGAGGCCCAGCAGCAGTCGCAGCGCGCGCAGGCGGAGTATGCCCGGCAGACCTCCGTGGTCCAGGCGCAGTACAAGGCGGAGATAGACAAGGCGCAAGCCGAGGCCGCGCAGGCCGGGCCGCTCGCCCAGGCGCAGGCGACGATGGGGGTGCTCGCCGCCCAGACTGAGCTTGCGCACCGGCAGGCCGAGCTGCGGCAGCGCCAGCTGGTCGCCGAGGTGATCAGGCCGGCCGAGGCGGAGGCGGAGAAGGTGCGCATCCTCGCGCAGGCCGATGCCCAGCGGGTCAAGTTCCAGGCAGAGGCAGCGGCCTCGCACCAGCGCATCGCGCTGGACCGGATGCTGATCGACCAGCTGCCGCAGATCGTGCGGGAGGCGGCAGGAGGCCTGGCAGGCGCGAACCTGAGCGTGCTGAACGGCGCGGACGGCCTCAGTGAGATCGCCGCCGGGCTAGTCGGCCAGGGCCTGACGATCCTCGACTCGGTAAAGAAGAGCCTGGCCGCCTCGTCAGATAAGGCCATCAGCTACGACGGTCCCGGCTCGGCGGATGACGACCAGGAGACGGCTGCGGCTCCCGGCACGACGGCGTGACGCCCCGCGGCGTGCCTGCTCCGGGTGTCACGCCCGGACAGGCACGCCGCGATCAGGGTGGCTCTGGCGATGCCGGGTACGCCGGGTCATCCGTTAATGAAAACCGGGGAGTTCCTGCTCTGGGGCAACCGCGCAGGCCGCCACGCGCATTTGATGGGTGTGGAGAAGCCGATGAACGCGGGCCGTGACCCGGAGTTCACTGAGTACGTCGGGGCAAGGCTCCCGTGGCTGCGCCGGATCGCGTTCCTGCTCTGCCAGGACTGGAGTCGCGCCGACGATCTGGTGCAGGCCGCCATCGCCAGCCTTTACGTGCACTGGGGCCGGGCCAGGGCCGTCGAGCACACCGACGCCTATGCGCGCACCATCCTGGTGCGCGTTTACCTCAGCGAGCAGCGTTCCGGGTGGATGCGAAGGGTCAGCCTGTCCGGCCGGCTGCCCGACCGCCCCGGCAGGGCCGCAGATCACGACGCTGCCATCGACCTGCGCGACGCCCTTGCGCGGGTGCCGCCGCGGCAGCGAGCCACGCTGGTGCTGCGCTACTACTGCGACCTGACCGTCGAGCAGACGGCAAAGGTCCTCGGCTGCTCGGCCGGAACGGTGAAGAGCCAGACAGCCAAGGGCCTGATCGCCTTGCGCAGGGCACTGGAGCCGACGGCCGGCACCACGGCGGATGACCCGGCGGACGGCTCCGCACCGGGGCCGCCCGGCCGGCCGGGTCCCCGGGCGTCAGGCGGGTGGCAGCCGGAAGCAAACCAGCCGGACAAGAGCCAGCAGGCCAGGAGCCAGCCGGACACGAGGCAGCAGGCTAGGAGCCAGCCGGCCAGGAGCCGGCCGGCCCTGCGTAAGGGGTTCTGATCATGAGCGAGGAAGCCCTCCGCACGCAGCTTGAGCGGCTGGCGGGCACGGAAGCGCCGCCACTGCGGGTGGACGTCGGCCTTGCGCGGAGCCGCGGGCGCAGGAGGCTCCGCTGGCGCCGGATGGGAATGTCGAGTGCGTCAGTGGCCGCGATTGCGGCCGTCGCTTTCGTCGGGGGCGGGTTGATCCAGCCCTCGTCCGGCCGCGTGAACCCGGCGGTCGCCTTCCGGGCGACGCCGGGGAGCTTCAATCCGCTGATCCAGTATGCGGCTTTTGGCTGGCTGCCCGGTGGCGGGAAGGTAGTCGGGGGAACCTTCGAGCTGGATGACCAGCGGCTGCTCGCGGGGCAGCCCGCGCACCCAGGCAACCCCAAGTGGGAGCTCACCATCTACGCCAGGGGCCGCTGCGCCCTCAGCAGCACGCAGGTGCTGCAGCAGCTGGCGCACGGTCACCATCCTGCGCTGAGATGCACAACCGGTATCTCCAGTACGGGCCTGCACTTCGGCTCCTTCGGGCCGGTGACCAGCCGGGAGCCCGCCGTCAACGGCCATCTCGCGTTCAACTATTCCGGTTCTCTGGCCTGGGAGTACACGCCCGGCAGCTGGGCCATGCTTAACGGAAATCGCGTGCATCCGGGCGCGCGGGTAATGATCAAGATCGCCGAGGGAGTCCGCTACGGCGTCGGGACCAGGCCGTCGGTCAGGTTCGCGGCTCAGCTGACCGGCCTGGCGCCAGGTCTCAGGGTCGGCTCTGTGTCCTTCCGGGTGGATAACGGCGTGCTGCGCGCCAGCGAGTACTGGCTTTCCGACAGGCCAGACCGGCCCGATTATTCCGAGGTTCCGACTTTCAACACGGATCCCGCCACCGCGCATAACGGGTGCACTGATGCCCCGAACAGTGTGTCCCGGCACCGGACCATCAACGGCTACAAGGTCATCGTCAGCAACTTCACGGCCAGGCAAGGCTTCCCGGCCTCGCAGCAGCTCTGCGCCGCAGACGCTAATGGCCTGCACGTGTATGTCACGACCAGCAGCGGGACCGGAGTGCCAACAGCCGCCGGGATCTTTGCCCATCACATGAGGCTGCTGGGGACAGACCCGGCGGACTGGACCACGAAGCCGCTTGGCTGAGCTCCGCCGCCCGCACCCGCACGGCGCCGCCCGCACGGCGCCTCCCGCACTGTGGCCCGTGCCTGCTCAGACGCTGAGACGATGGCTCGCTGCCAGCCTCGCCCCGCTGCGGAGCGCGCGGACACTTGCCGCCCGGGCGGCCCGCTGTCAGCGCTACGGCCTGCTTTCTGCCTGCGGACTGCTTCCTGGCCCGTTTCCAGCGCCGGCGTGTCCGGAGCGGCGACCCGCATCTGGCGCCGCGGTGTCATCTATGTGCCATCTAAACCCGATTACACATCACATCTGACGCTACGTTATCTTGTATTCATATTCATTAGGAGAAGAATGCATATCATCGTCAGATGCCGTATCTGCCGAAATGTTAATGATTAAACATAGGTAAAGTCAGACATTTTTCCCGGGAATATCCACGGCCAAAAATAAGTTCGCTGAATTTGCTGAATCGGGTCAACCGAATGAGCGGAACACACGTCAACTTCATGTGTGTCTGGCCAGTCACGAAGACACCACGCCGTGTCAGGTAGCAACAACGAGTAACGGAGTGACTACTCATGGTACGGTGACGACCACTGACTGACAGAGTGATGTCACAAAGAGTCACAGCCAAGATCGTCGTCAGCCGTGGCCGGCCAGAGCTTGACGGCCCAGGCCACCTGAGCATGGTGGCCGGCCCAGCAAACCACAGGAAGGAACCACGATCATGCGCAACCGCTTCACAAGGGGGCTCTGCGTGCTGGCGGCGTCAGCGGCCATCACCACGACCCTCGGGCTCTCGGCGGCAGGCGCCGCGAGCGCATCGTCACACCCGACCATCAAGAACGCGACGACGGTCTGTGGCACTGCCTGCTTCGACCTTTCCAGCGCGCTGCTGGGGACGAACTCGATCCAGAATGCTGTTGGCGGCGCCAACGGCCACGCCATCAACCTTCGTCGGGCCGGCGATGCACGGGTCAACGAGGACTTCCAGGCCGGCTTCGTGGGCTTCCTGGGCCAGTTCTGCCCGAACGACGGTGGCTCCGGCCTCAGCGCGTCCTCGTACGTCTGCACGCACTACCCGATTTTCTGGGACGTGTTCGAGGCGAACTTCGCGCCGGACAGCAACACCAGCGGGCTTTGCGTCGGACTGACAGTGCCCGACCAGTCGCAGCCGGTTTCGCTGGTGCCCTGTGGCGCCAGTACCCGCACGATGTTCGTCGGTGACGTTGCGCAGGGCCTCGGCGGCGACTGCCGCGTTCCCGGCAACTACTGCCCGTGGATCGCTGCGAGCGACACCTTCACGTCGCACCCGCTGGCGCTGACGGTGAACACCGGCAGCCGCCACCCGACGAACCAGCTGGGCGTCAGCCGGGAAAACCCGAATGGCGGTGTGATCCAGGACCGCCAGCAGTTCACCACGGAGCCCGGCCCCGCTTTCTAAGGCCCTCCGCGATTCACCACGGAGACCGGCCCCGCTTTCTGAGGCCCTCCGCGATTTAAGAACAGCGGCACCCCCGGTACGACACCGGGGGTGCCGCTGTCGTTTCAGCTGCCGGCCTGGTGCTGGTAGACAGGCTGGATGCGCCGACTCAGCGAGATCGCGCCGGGCGTGCTGGTCGCCACCAGCGAGCTCTTCGTCACCACGACGACCGTCGTGACCGACAGCACCGGCCATTGCCTCGTCATCGACCCGGCGGTGACCCTGCCGGAGGTAACTGCCCTCGCGGCCGAGCTCGCCGCAGCCGGGCTCAGGCCGCGCGCCGGATTCGCCACCCATCCGCACTGGGACCATGTGCTGTGGTGCCGCGAGCTCGGCGAC
>OCZT010007705.1_pt1 | contig 10522 bp, 6 predicted proteins | sample 1539031 | NCBI WGS metagenome assembly OCZT01 (sample SAMEA3539308, study PRJEB22396) | soil metagenome | biome: tundra; feature: field; material: soil | place: USA | collected 2010-05 | depth 0.15 m
CATCATCATCATGTTTTCGAGCGTGTTCCGCAGGTTTCCGCCGTAATTCATGTGGGCGTGCGTGGAGCCGCTGTACCAACCCTTCGCACGCATGTTGACCGAGGGCTTGAGCGTCAGCGTCGCATCCGCAACTTCGCCTGGCCGGACCTCCACCTCCTGCCGCACCGGCCAGTACTCAAATCCTTTTACGGCCTCCAGGCTCAACTTCCCGGTGGGCACTTCGAGCGTGAACTCTCCTTCGGTGTGGAAGATGTGATCGCCGGAGCGGTACGTCATGCGGGTGGTGGCCACCCGCGCATAGGCGTTCGCCGGCGGATACAATTTCCCATCCGCGGCCGGAGCGTAGATGCGCGCGGCCGTTTGCCGGCCTGTGCTCTCATCCACCACGCGCACGTGCACCTGGCCCATCGGCCTCCTCCATCGGCGCGAAGTAATGGCGATCTTGCGCCGCTCGCCGCCGTAGGTCTCCAGCAGACAGAGTTGCGGCAATCCGCCTTCATTCGAGATGTAGGCGATCCACTCGCCGTCCGGCGACCAGCGCGGATGAAAGTCGTCGAATGCGCCGAAGGTCATCTTGTACGCTTCGCCGCCCGCAACCGGCAAGACGTAGAGATGGTTGAACTCGTCCGCCGCTCCGCCGCTGGACGAGTAAATGAATCGCTTTCCGTCGATGGAGACATCCGGGCGCGTGCGGTACAGCGTCTGCTCGTGCAGCACGATCTTCGCCTTGGAAATACCGTCCGGCTCGATCGGCATGCGCAACACGTCCCCGGACCCAAATTGCACGTTGCGGTTAGAGATGAAGACTAACTCTTTTCCACCCGGCATCCATACCGGCTGGGTGGCCATGTCCCAACTGCCGAAATAGTTGCGCTCCTTGCCGAAGCTGTGGTCGCGGGTGAGAGCGATCTCGTCTCCGCTCCACTGACCGCCGCGGATCGGCCGGACATAAATGTTGAAGTAGCCGTTCGGCTTGCTTGAGACGTAAGCGACGCGACTGCCGTCGGGCGAGAAGACCGGGTCGGCGTACAACTGCTTATCCGTGGTCAAGGCGTGCCACTCGCCCGTCTGCACGTTGACGATCTCGAGTTGGATGCTCGTGCCGTCGTCGTCTGCGGTGTAGATGATCCATTTTCCGTCCGGCGACCAGTTTGGCGAGGAATGGTACTTGCTGTTATACGTGAGCTCGTAGGCCGTTCCGGTTCGCGGATCGACTCTCCAGATCGAACCGTACATAGAGACGGCGATCCATTTTCCGTCAGGCGACCAGGCCGGCGCCCATGGCGTGGCGGTCGGAAACTGCGGCAAGTAGTAGTTGAACATGTAGGTGCCGCCATGTTTGGACGCTGGGTACTCCGGTTTCTGCGCGCGCGCGGCCGGCAGAATGAGGACGGAAGCACATAGGATGGTAAGGATTCGGAATGTCATGGAATCAAATCTCGCGCGTGTCCTTAAAATTGATATCGCAACGCAAACTGCAGGATGCGGGGGTCTGCCGCCGTCTGGATCCGCCCGAACGTGGTGCTGATCAAAGTAGCGACGGGTTGCCCGAAATTGGCCCGGTTGAATGCGTTGAAGAATTCGGACCGGAACTGCAGCCGGCCGAACCTTTCGCCGATCCGGAAGCTCTTGACTACCGAGAGATTCGTGTTGAAAGTGCCCGGGCCGCTGAACAAGTTACGTCCCGCGCCGCCGTAGCGGCCGGGCTGGTTCGCCACGAATGCGGCCGTGTTGAAGTACTGCCCTAGCATGTCAGCCTCGCTGCTATGCGAGCGGATCGGGTTGCCCACCAAGTCGGGACGGTCGAAGCCAACGCCGGTCAGCGAGAAATCGCGCCCGCTGATGACATAGACCGGCAAACCCGTGCGCGCTGTGGCCAGTCCGGAAATCGACCAGCCGCCGAATGCATTCGACAGCCAGCCTTTGCTGCGCCGCAGGAAGGGAACCTCGTAGACGAAGGAGCCGCTGAATACATGAGTGCGGTCCTCATCGGAGCGTGCGCGGTCCGCGCGCTCGTTGTACGGATCCTGCGGGGTCTGTCCCAGGTTCTGCGCCGAATAGTAGTCCAGCAGCTTGCCGAACGTGTAGGAGGCCATGAAGGTGAGGCCGGAACTGAAGCGCCGCGACAGCGACAGCTCGAGCGAGTGGTACGCCGCGTTGGAATTCGTGTCGATCTCGCGGAAGCTGCTATAGATGCCGGGCAGCAGAATGCGGCGTTGGTCGGTATTGGTGAGCGTGGATTGGCCCGGAATGTAAACCGAGGGGTTCTTCTGAAGCATCTGGAGCAGATTGTGCTCCAGCTTGCCGACATAGCCGGCCTTCAGCACCATGTTACCGGGCAATGCCTTCTCCACGCTGAAGCTCATATTGTGGATGTAGGGAGAGTTCAGCGTCGGGGCGGGTACCGTAAACAAGGACATCGGGTAAGTAAATTTCGCAGTCGAGGGAGAATAGAGATACGGGAAAGGATTGACCAGACCGTGGTAAGGGTCGGTGAACGAGTAGGGGGTATTTACCGTGTTGCTGATGGCGAACGGCTGGTTCACCGCGGGGTAAGTCCAGACGTCGGTGCGCATGTCCTCATAGAACAGGCCGTACCCCGCGCGGACGCTGAACCGGCCATCGCCGAAAGGATCCCACGCCAGGCTCACCCGGGGACCAAAGTTATTCGTGTCGCTCGGGACGAGGCCGTCGGGAACCCCACTGTCGCCCGGGAACACCATGCCGAGGGGCGCCGCCGGGGTGACCGTGCTCTTTTGCCCGGCCCGATAGGTGTTCGTGCGGCCGTATGTCGCGTGCCACGGCGCGTACCATTGATAGCGCAGCCCGAGACTCGCCGTGAGCCGCGGCGTAAGCCGGATGTCATCCTGCACGTACGCATAGAAGTCCCAACCTTTTACCATGCGTTCATAGGGGCTTTTCTGCAACAGGCTCACTGACTTGCCCAGTAAATAATCGGCGAAGGCCACGCCCGTGGCCGAACCATCGAATGAGAACGTTCCTTGGTTGCCGCTCGATCCGCGGTTGATTTCCTCGGTGCGCTCCCATTCACCTCCGATGCTGATCGAATGTTTTCCGCGAGACCAGCGCAGACTGTCGCCGATCTGATAGATGTTTCCGTGCTCGCTGAAAATGTCGGTGGTCGCCAGGCTGTAGTATCCACTCACCGAGATGTTCGGCATCTGCGGCGTGAGCACTCCGGGGTATATCGCGCCAAAGTCGGAAAGCTGCGCCGAGTCCGTCACGCCCACCAGTGAGTTGTCCCGGCACACCCCTGCCCTGAATTCATTGAGCAGGCTGGCGCTGAACGTATGCGTATCGTGGAACGCCCAATTATCCACCTTGAGGCTCTGTTTGTTGGGCGCGTAGTTGGAGACATTGGCGCTCTCAAACTGCGTGTCGCTGATATCGCGGAAAAAGCGGAAATCGAGCGAGTTCCTCGCGTTCACCATGTAATCCACGCGCGCCAAATACTGGTTGTCCGTGCTGGGGGAGGGATAGTTAGAGACATACCGGCCATCCGCCGTGTTCGCCAGCGGCATGTACTTGTCCATCACTTTGAGTGCCACGGAATCGAGGCGATTGGTGGGGATCACGCCGCCCGGGAACGGCTGGCCGGTCAGGGGGTCGGTGGGTTTCTTGGGAGAGGCTGAAAAGTTGCCTTGGCGCTCCAGGGGTGTCGCCGGACGGGCGGTTGCCAGCAATGCGGTTTGCCGGATGTTCGTGCCCTGATAGGAGCCGAAGACGAAGAGTTTGTTGTGAATGACAGGACCGCCGAAAGTCAGGCCGTACTCGTTTTGTATCAGGGTCGGTTTGCTGACGGAGAAGAAATTGCGCGCGTTCAGATCGGTGTTCCGGAGGTACTCCCACAGGCTGCCGTGAAATTCATTGGTGCCGGCTCGCGTCACGGCCACCACGACTCCGCCGGAGTTACGCCCGTATTCCGCGCTGGAGTTGGCGGTGATGATCTTGAATTCCTGCAACGCATCCGGTGACGGGAGGTTCAGCGCGGTGTTCTGCGTCAGGTTCTTATTGGAGATGCCATCGAAGCGGAATTCATTTTGGGTGTTGCGCCCGCCGGCCACCGTGATGACAGGGCCGGAGCGGCTCTGCGACACAATGGTAGGGGCGCTTACACTAATCACGCCCGGCGCCAGGAGCGCCAGATCCATGGCGTTGCGGCCATTGAGCGGCAACTCCTGAATGCGCAAACGATCCACCAGCTCGCCCACCGTGGCCGAGCGCGTATCCACCCCGGTAGCTTCGGCGGTGACGGTCACGCTATCGGCCATATCGCCCACCGAAAGCGTTACGTCCACACGCGCATTCTGGCCCACTACCAGGGTGATGCCGGTCTGAATAAATTTCCGGAATCCTGTCTTTTCCGCCGCCACGGAATACTCCCCGATCGGCAGGTTCGTGATCAGGTAACTGCCGCTGTCGTCCGAAGCGGCGTCGCGGGAAAACGAGGTCAACACGTTCCTCGCCGTCACCTGGGCACCAGGCACTACGGCTCCGGTCGAATCCCGGACGACGCCGAGGACGGTGGCGGTGGTGGTCTGCGCAAGCGCCGCTGGGGAAAAATATGCCGCCAGCAACAGGGCGTACGAAACTCTCGGGATCTGTTTCACTGCTTCCTCCTGAACACAATTCACAGCAAGTATGTGTGCGGGTTCCCGCGCTGTCAAGCTGATTCCACCCTTGCTGGGGAGTGGTCTGGCCCATAATCTGTAAGAATGGCTGGTCGGTCCTAATGGGCCACTTTATCGTTTTTTGCAATAGGCCACCTGCCGAAACGTCTTGACACTGCGGCGCGAAAGGCATGTAGTGGCTATTGACCTATCGGCGGCGTCTGTTCCGCGGGAAGAGCGCTGACGGTGGCCGGAAGGGTGGATGACATGAGCAATAACTCCGATGTATCCCGACGCAGTTTTCTGGGCAACGCGACCGGCGGTTCGGCAGCCTTGGCCATGACTCTTACCGCGACCAAGAAAGCCTTCGCGGATTCCATTGAGGACCTTGGCGGTCCCGCGGAGGGCTGGCGCGAGGATGGCGGCTACTGGGCCAAGGTGCGCGACCAGTTCATGCTGGAAAAGGGATTCGCCTACCTGAATACCGGCACGCTCGGCCCCACGCCAACGCCCGTGTTCAAGGCGATGACGGAATACTGGCGGCTCATGGCCATCAATCCCAACGAGAACAGTCAAATTTTTCAGGATCGGATCGAGAGAATCCGCTCTAAGGCGGCCAATTTTGTTGGGGCCTCTTCTCCGGACGAGATCGCCATCACCCGAAACACGACGGAAGGAAACACTATCCTCTGCCACGGTCTGGACCTCAAGCAGGGGGATGAGATCCTGATGACGGCTTTTGAGCATAACAGCAACCGCGAGACCTGGAGGCGTCAGGCGAAGCGGTTCGGCCTGGTGGTGAAGGAGGTCAAATTTCCCCTTCCGCCGACGAACGCACAGGTTCTCGATGCTTTCCAGGCCGCCATTACATCCCGAACGCGCGTCATGCATTTTAACAACCCATTGGGAGGCTATGGCTGCTATCTCCCGGTGAAGCAATTGGCGGCGCTGGCGCATAGCAAGAACATACTTTGCTTCGTGGACGGCGCCCATACCATGGGCATGGTGCAGTTCAACCTCCAGGACTGGGGCGTCGATGGTTTTGCCTGCAACTCACATAAATGGCTCTGCGGGGCGGCCGGGGTGGGTATCCTTTACGTCAAGCAGGATTTGCAGGACCGCGTCTGGCCCAATATCAGTATCCTTCCCTGGGACCGTCCGCCCAAAGGCGCCCGCAAATACAGCCTGAGCGTGGGGCGACGTCCTTGGCCGTGTGTGGCGGCATTCGAAGACTCGCTGGATTTCCAACTTGCCATCGGCCGCGCCCGGATCGAAGACCGTGCGCGGGGCTTGGGCTCTTACCTGCGGAGCAAGGCGGCCGAAATTCCGAAGATTAAAATTTTGACCCCAACCGATCCGACTATGTCATGCGGCACCACCAATCTCGGACTCGAAGGTGTGTCGGGACAACGGATCCATGAGTACTTGCGCCAGAAATACGATGCCTACATCCCCGGCGGCGGCTCCACCGTCCGCATCTCGACCCATTTCTTCAATACCTTCGAGCAGGTGGACCGGGTGCTGAAGGCCCTCAAAGAACTCTCTTCCGGAGTGGCTTAGCATATATGCGCGAGACCTCGGACTTTTCACGGCGCCGATTATTTCGTGGGTTGGGCGGGACAGTGGCCGGAAGTTTAACGGTGGCCGCCGTGAAGGCTGCCTTCGCCCAATCCATGCAGCAAATGGCCGAGTTGCCGAAAGCTTGGCGCACGGACGAGGGTTACTGGGCCAAAATCCGGGAGAAGTTTCTGTTTGAGAAGGGCTTTGGGTATCTGAACAACGGCACGGTTGGTCCCACGCCCGGGCCGGTGTATCACAATCTGGTCGACTATTGGCGGATGATGGCCGAGAACCCCAACGAGAACAGCGCCATACTGCAAAACCGGTCGGATCGCATTCGGGAAAAGGCGGCGCAGTTTCTGGGCGCCTTGGCTTCCGAAGTCGCCATCCTGCGCAATGCGACCGAAGGCAACAACCTTGTGTGTCAGGGGATTGACCTGAAAGCCGGAGATGAGGTTCTGATCGGGTACCTCGAACACGACAGCAACCGTCAGCCATGGCAGCTCAAGGCCAAGCGCCACGGAGTGGTCGTGAAGGAGGTCCCGGTCGGCACGCCTCCGAAGAGTCCGCAAGAGATCCTCCGTGCGTTCGAAGCGGCCATCACGCCGCGCACCAGGGTGATCAGTCTGGCCCACTGCGATACCGTGACGGGAACCTTTTCTCCTGTCCGGGAGATCGCCGCGCTGGCGCACAGCAAGAACATTCTGTGTTTCGTGGACGGAGCGCAGACCCTGGGCATGGTGCCGCTCAACGTGAAAGACCTGGGCGTGGACACCTACGTGACGACCTGCCATAAGTGGCTGTGCTCGCCCGCCGGGACCGGACTGCTTTACGTCAGGAAGGAATTGCAGGAACGGCTCTGGCCCAATATTGTCACCGAGAACTGGTGGACCTTCACCGATGCCCGCAAGTACGAGCACGTTAGCCGCCGGCCGTGGCCTGTTGTAGCTGCATTAGAGGACGCCTTGGATTTCCAGTTGGCCATCGGCAGCGCACGGATCGAGCAGCGCATGCGCAGCCTGGCGAGTTATCTCCGGAGCCAGGCGGCTGAGATACCAAAGGTGCGGCTTTACACGTCCAACGACCCGACGCTCTCGGGTGCTCTCACCAGCCTTTCCGTGGAAAACGTGGCGCCCGTCAAACTGCGCGAGTATTTGCGGCAGCGCTACGACCTTTACACTGCCGACCGCAGCAAAGGGGCTCGCTATCCGGCCGATCCCCACGGCGTGGAAGGCATCCGGATTTCGACACATTACTACAACACATTCGAACAGGTGGACAAGGTATTGCTGGCCTTGAAGGAGGCAGCCGCCGGGAAGGCCTGAGGACTGGAGAAACTACTTTGAAGTCTGCTACAAGGAGAAAAATGGCGAATCGAAGCGAGGTCAAATCAACGGATGCTGGCACGGAGACGAACGGCATGAAAAAGAAAGTCCTGACCAGTTCCAAAGCGGCGTTGCCAATGGGACCATACTCGCAGGGGATCCAGGTTGGCAATTTGATTTTTGTGGCCGGGGAGAAGGGGATTGATGCTAAGACGGGCAAGGTTGTCCCGGGCGGAATCATGGCCGAGACGCGGCAAACGTTCGAGAACATTAAGGCTATTCTCGAGCAAGCAGGTGCCACGCTGGACGATGCAGTGTCCTCGACGGTCCATATGACCGATTTGAAGGAATTTCAGGATATGAACAAGGTCTACGCCGAGTACATTCATGAGGCGGCCCCCGGTCGCACTACGGTACAGGTGGCTGCGTTGCCTGGTGGCGCGCACATAGAGATCACTATAATTGCGGCAATTTAGCTTCGGAGAGAGCGTCGCCGCTGATCCAGCGTCTGCCAAGTTTGAACTTCCGCAACGCATTGGCAATTGACTCGCCTGAATTTCCGGTTCGAAAAACTTGAATCCCGGCCGATCAGTGAAGGCGTGGATGTCTTCGTAACTGCCCTTCGCGGCCTCGGTCGGGCACAGCAAGACCTGGAGCAAGCGGGGTGGCCACGTGTGCGACTCGGGTCGGCGATGTGTTCAGACCGGCCATTCGGTCTGAGAGAGAGTGTCGAAGCACGGTGAAACCGTGTGCATCTCAATAGTGTCGAGCGGCACGGAGGATGATATCTGGCCCATGCCTGCAAACGGTCTCCATCTCGTAGCTATGACTGTGGCTGCGATCGGCCTGATGCTTTTTTTGATCCTGGCCCTGAAGCAGCATGCTTTCTTGGCGCTGATGCTTTCGAGCATGGCTCTGGGGCTGGCGGCTCGTATGGCGCCAGCGCAGGTGCTAAAGTCCATTCAGTTTGGGTTTGGTGACGCTCTGGGGTTCGTCGGAGTCGTGGTGGCGCTGGGTGCGATGATTGGCCGGTTTCTCGAGTACTCAGGCGGCGGCATCGAACTGGCTGACTGGCTGCTCGCCAAGTTTGGTCGCGAACGCGCCGTTTGGGCTGTCCTGGTAGCCGCTTTTCTAGTGGGGCTGCCCATCTACTTCGAGGTCGGGTTCATCATCATGGTGCCGCTTGTATGGAACCTGGCACGCGAATCCAAGCGCTCAGTGCTGCTCTATGGTCTGCCGATGGCCATTGCCTTGAGCGTCACGCATAACCTTGTTCCACCTCACCCCGGTCCGGTTGCGGCAGCGCAACTGCTCGGTGCCGACCTTGGCCGCATCATTCTGTACGGGATCTTGCTTTCGGCGCCGCTATCCGTGCTGGGCGGCATCGTCTTTGGGGGCTGGATATCCAAGCGGATGTGTATCGCCTTGCCGGAAATGGCGAACGTCAAAGCAGAGGAGAAGTTCTCCGGCCCCCCGCCAGGCGCGCCCTCCGTAATTCTCATCTTGGCCCTGCCCATGCTGCTTATCTTCGCCGGCACCTTGTCCGGCATGGCGAACTTGCCCGGAAAGACGGCGCTGGGGTTCGTCGGACACCCGTTCGCCGCCCTGATCGCGACGGTGGCGGCCGCCATGTACTTCTTCGGGGTGCGCCGCGGGCTCAACCGCGATCAAGTCCTGAAGATGGCCACCGAGTCGCTCTTACCTGTTGGCACCTTGCTGGCCACCATCGGTGGCGGGGGCGCCTTCAAGCAGGTGATCGTGGATTGCGGCGTGGGACCCTATGCAGGCAACATGATGGCGGCCGCGGGCATCTCACCCATCATTGTGGCCTACGCGATCGCCGCCGCCTTGCGGTTTGCAACAGGCGCCGCGACAGTAGCCGACATTACCGCTGCAGGTATAATGGCCCCGATCATGAAGTCCATCCCCGGGTATTCGCCCGAGATTATCGTGCTGGCAATCTGCAACGGGGCCTCGCTGCTCTCACACGTCAACGATTCCGGGTTTTGGCTGGTGAACAACTATTTCGGCATGACTGTGCCCCAAACGCTGCGAAGTTGGACCGTGGCGAGGATCATCGTATCGCTGACCGGCCTTGGAATTGTCTTGGCGGCCCAAGCCCTGTTGGGCCATCGTTTGTAGTCAATATCGGTAGCTATCTCCAATGGGCCCGGCCGATCCCACTGAAGGTTGTTTTGGCGATGGTAGCCGTACAGAGCCGGTCGAATTCGGCCAACGATTTAAGGCCCGCCTGCAAGCACTCGGCTTCCATGGCATCCCGTAGCGCCTCGCCGGCGGAAACCTGCTTACGGCTCAATTCTTTACCCAGCCCTTGGGCTTCATTTGCGCCAAGTAACAGATGAAGGTCGTCGGTAGGCACGCGCGCGAGGGCAGCACGGACGCCGGCATCGCGCGGTTCGGTGACGTCGGCGCCCTTTTCGATGAGGAGGCGGGCGGCTTCGGTGGCTCCATCGTAGGCGGCGGAGATCAGCAGGGGCGTGCGGCCGAGTTTGGAGCGGGCATCGGCCTTAGCGCCTTTGGACAGGAGCAGGCGGACCTTGGCGGCGTCGCCGGCACACCACATGAGGGGCGTGGCGGCAAAATCGTTGGCAGCGTTGGGGTCGGCTCCGGCGTCCAGGAGGAGGCGCATGTTGTCCAGTGCCGAGGGCAGCGGCGTACATGAGCGGCGAGTTGCCGCGCGCATCGCGGGATTTCGGCCCGGGGTTACCCATGCGCTCAGGGGCAATGCCATTGGAAGGGTATTCTGCACGGAGAACTGCCGCTTCTCTTCACACCCGATTCCTGTCGCTAACAGCCCACAGCACCAGGAATCTGGCATGTGGCCGGATTAGTACCGGGAAGTCGGCCAGCTTCCGGCAAACTTCCGGATTGGGCGTCATGCAGGAGAAACGTCCGAGAGGGTGCGAAGCGCATCCCTCTCGGTGTGTGCCGATTATGGCATTTTCGACTTCAGCTTGATCATCTCGCCATCCACAGCGAACCTGC
>OCZT010007706.1_pt1 | contig 10522 bp, 11 predicted proteins | sample 1539031 | NCBI WGS metagenome assembly OCZT01 (sample SAMEA3539308, study PRJEB22396) | soil metagenome | biome: tundra; feature: field; material: soil | place: USA | collected 2010-05 | depth 0.15 m
AGATATTGGCGTGACTGGAGTTCAGACGTGTGCTCTTCCGATCTATGGCCGATTTGCAGTGGTGGCGCAGGCGGTTCCGCCTGCGTGTGTGCCATCAGCGGCCGGAGGAGCCGAAGCCGCCGGAGCCTCGTTCGGAATCGCCGAGGTCGCCTTCTTCCCAGGCGATGGCTTCGTATTTATTGACCACCAGTTGCGCGATGCGGTCGCCTTTTTCGATTCTATAATCGGCGCGGCCGAGGTTGAACATGATGACCTTGATTTCGCCGCGGTAGCCGGGGTCGATGGTGCCGAAGTTCACGGTGAGCGAGTGCTTGAGGGCCATGCCGCTGCGCGGGCGGACCTGCGCTTCATAACCGGGAGGCAGTTCTATGGCGATGCCGGTCGGCACGCCCTGCGCGACGCCGGGCGCCAGGACCACGGATTCGACGGCGCGGAGATCGAGGCCGGCGTCTTCGTCGGGGCCGTGGGCGTAAAGGGGAAGCGAAGCGTCGGGATGCAGTCGTTTTATGCGGATCTTCAACTCGCTATGATAGCGGTTTGACCTTAAAAACACCACGCGTGCTGGCTGTCGCGCCGATGCCTCCGGAAAAAAGCGCTTACGCGCTGGCGAGGTACAGCCGGTCTCCGGATTCCATTCAGAAGTCGATTGATTGGGTGCGGACGCACGACTCTACGAAGTTTCTGGAGAGTTTTTATTTTCAGTATGGGCATGCGTCGATTGCCGATCTGGGTCACGTGACGCTGTGCTTCGAGGGCGTTTCGGAGCTGGCGGCGACGGAGATTGAAGACGAGCAGTTGTGGGACGGGCAGGCCCGGTCGTCGCGCTATCAGGATTTTTCGCGCGGAGGGTTCGTCGCGCCGCCGGAATTTTCGGAGGACGAGGCTGGGGTTTATGCGGCGGCGGGGGAGAAGCTTCTTGCCGCGTATCACGAGATTCACGGGCGGGCAAAAACGTATCTGACGGATCGATTGCCTCGGCCTGAGGACATGAAGGCGGACGCGTACGACCGGAATATCACGGCGCGGGCGTTCGATATTGCGCGCTACGTGCTGTTCTTCGGAATCCCGACGGGCGTGGGGCAGGTGACCAGTATTCGCACCTTGGAAAGGCAGATCCGACGGCTGAAAGCGTCGGAGTATGCGGAGATTCGGGAATTGGCGGATGAGATTGCGGGGGCTTGTTCGAGTCCTCCGGCATGCCCCTGGGATGAAGCGTCGGCGATGGAGCCGGTGGCGCCGACACTGGCGCGTCATGTGGATCCGGATGAGCATGCGGCACAGTCGCGTGTAGATTTGCGGATTTGGGTGAAGCAGAATTTACCTTCGTGGTCGGGGACGGCGCGGCTGGAGCCGATGGATCTGACACGGCCTACCGACACGCACGCGGAAATTGCAGCGACGCTGCTGTATCCAGTAACGGACTGGCCGTTCGCCGAATTGTACGAGCTGACGCGGTCGTGGTCGGCGGCGCGGAGGAATGAAGCGATCGATGTCGCGCTGCGGTCGCGGACCAGGCGCGATGAATTGTTGCGAGGATTTCGCGGGGGCCTCTATGCATTCGACATCGTGATGGATATTGGCGCGTATCGGGACATGCACCGGCACAGGCGATGCCAGCAGTACCGGCAGGATTATTCGGGTCAACTGGGCTGGGAGACGCCGGAGGCGATGGTGGAGAGCGGGGCGAGGCCTCTGTATGAAGCGGTCATGAAAGAGACGTTCGAAGCGATGAAGGGGCTGCCGGCGCCGGCGTCGCATTACCTGCTGCCGTTCGGGGCGCGGTCGCGATTCCTGTTCAAGATGGATTTCGCGGAGGCGGAATATATCGCGCGGCTGCGGAGCGGAGTGAAGGGTCACTTCAGCTATCGCAAAGTGGCGTGGGATATGAAGTGTGCGATGGAGAGGCTGGAGCCGGAGTTGGGCAGGCTGATGGAGGCGACGCCGCCGTGGGTGGAGGATCCGCTTACGCGGTAGTTTTCGGTTGCTGCGCCAGGGCGTGCTCTTCTTCGGCGACTTCGCGGAGCAGAGCTTCGGCCGATTCGAGCGAGATGGGGCCGGCGAGGATCGGCGGCTGCGCGGGCGCGGGTGCTGCTACGGCTACGGGTGCGGCCGGGATCGCGCTCACAGCGGCAGGATTGGCCGTGTTGCGGCGGATGTCGGAGAGAAGCGTCTTAATTTCGCCCATATCGGCGGCCATCAGGAATAATTTCCAAACGGCGGCGATGACCATGGCGTAAAAGAAAATCGTAATTACGCCGCTCATGATGGCTTGCATCGTACCCACGATAGAGTTTCTCCTCAATCAGTCCATCGGCGGATAGGAGAAAAACTTTACACTCTCTTACTCCTGCCCGCCGCCGCGGCCGCCGCCGGTGTGCGCCGGGCCGCGAAAAACGGCGTTGAGGAAGAGGAGATTCAGGCCGTCCATATAGGCTCGGTAGTTGGGGTCGGCGGTGAAGGCGATGACGTTGCCTCGTCCGCTGCGTTCGACGATAACGAAGGGTTTGAAGGCGAGTTGCTTGCGGTATTCGTCCCACATGTAGCCGCTGGCGAGGACGTCGTTGGGTCCGGCGAAGACGGCGGCGTTGATGCCTTTGTCGGCCTTTATGGGCTGATAAATCGCACGGCCGCTGACCAGTGCGTAGACGGTTTCGGGGACGCCTTCGGTGATCCAGTGTTCGCGGTCGACCTTCACTTTGGCCAGCGCGCCGTGGAGGCTGCCGGGAAGTTCGTCGGCCGGCTGCGTGGCGAGGTCGAGATCGGCTGGGTTCACGAAAATTTTCGGCGCGACGCGCGCGGCGTCTCCCTGAGGGGCTGCGGTTGCTCCAGGTGTCGCGGGAGTTTCGGCGGCTGCTCCACCGCGTGCGCCTCCCCGGCCTCCGCCCGCTGCTGGTGCTCCGCCGGCGGCAGGCGTGACGCCTTCCTTGATGCCGTTCTCTTCAGCCGTGGAAAGAAGGCCGGTGGCGGGAGCGGCTAAAAATTGAATCGCGCCGCCGACGGCGACCAGCGTTCCTCCAGCTTGCACCCAATCCTTCAAGCGGCGCACGCCGTTCGCGCCGAAGGATGCGGCGTAGGCTCCGCCGTCGGGGAGAATGACGGTTTGAAATTTGGAGAGATCCACCGTGCCCAACTGGTCGGTGCGGATGACGCTGGTCGGGTAGCCGAACTGGCGCTCGATCACGAAGCGGGCCTGGCCTGCGGAACCTCCCTGCGTGGGGCGATCCCAGGCGATCAGGATCGCCGGCTTACGGAGGGAGCTGAAGTGGCTGCTGCCGAAGGTGGGTCCATCGTCGGCCCAACTGGAGTTATGCGCGTCGACGTCGGCGCCGGTGGATTCGGCGAGTTTTCGGACATCCTGTTCGAGCGATGCCGGGTTGTCCTTCACTTTGAGGACCAGCGCGCCCAGCTCGTACCGTTTTCCGTCGAGCGTGAAGGGACGGTCGTTGCTCACGATTTTGTAATTCGAGTGAAGCAGCGCAGTGAGCATTTTCGCCGCGCCCGAAGTGCCCCAGGGGATCACGTAGGCGACCTCGGCCTTGCCATTCACGACGCCTTTCGGAGCCGCGCCAAGTACGACGGGTTCGAACTTCCCGTCCGACACGGTGCCGGTGGTGACCGCCTCGACGTTGTATTGCATCGGAAGGCTCCAGGCGGTGACGTCGTAAATTTCAGACGGCTGGCGGCGCTTGCGGCGAGCCTCTTCGGCTTTGATAAACTCCTCGGCCATGGAGACTTGCGAGTCCATAAGCACGCGGATCAGGCGCTTGGCCGGCTGCGCGCAGGAGACGACGTAGCTGCCTGCCGGGTACTGTTTCGCGCCGTTCGAAAACGCGGCGGCGGCGCGCTTCACTTCGACGCCGTGATCGACCAGAAGCTGCGCCAGCTTGTCGACCGTCGTCACGTCGCCCTTGCGCGGGAGAATATATTCGCGCACCGGCTCCTTCGAACCTTCTTCCATCGCCGATTTGCGATAGCGAAAAAATTCTTCCAGCAGTTCGTTGCGATGCTGCGCCGTGGTTTCGCATGTCGCGATCGACGTAATGAAGTGGCGGCGGACGGTTTCGCGATAGGTGACGATGGTCTCGTCGGTTTTTTTCACCACCAGGCCGCGCGTGGAGCCGTTCTCATAGGTCATGGAAATGCCGCCGTAGTAGGCGGGCCAGCTTGCGCCGTAGCCTGGATAAAACGCGTCGTAAGTTTCCTTGGTGAAGTAGCTGAAGCCGAACTTGTCGAAATAGTGCGCGTTGTTTTTGCCGAACCAGTTCTGATTCTCTTCCTGGGCCTTGGTGAGGTGAGGATTGATGGGATTGGCGTCGGGTGCGAAATAATACGTCGCGTCGGTGCCCATTTCGTGCAGGTCGACGTAAATCAGCGGCAGCCATTCCCGAAGCGCGTGAATCTGGCCTCGGATTTCGGGCTGCGTCATGGCCAGCCAGTCGCGATTCATGTCGAAATAGTAGTGATTGGTGCGGCCCCCGGGCCAGGGCTCGCTATGCTCGGCGGCGAGAGGATTCGCGTCCGGCTCAAGACCTGCGTTGACGTCGTAATTGAAGACGAAGCGTTCCCGGCCGTCGGGATTTTGGAGAGGAACGATCATCACGACGGTCTTGGCCATGATGTCGTCGACCATCTTGTCGTTGCGCGAGGCGAGCAAATGATAGGCGGTCATCAGCGCCGCATCGGGCGAGGAAATCTCGTTGCCGTGGACGCCGTAGGCGAGCCACACCAGCGCGGGCAGCGTCGCGATAATGCGCTTCGCGTCGGCGTCGGAAGTTTTGCGAGGATCGGCCAGGCGCTTGATATCGGCCTGGATCTGCGGCAACCGCTTGATGTTGGCTTCCGAACCAATGGCGGCGTAGACCAGCTTGCGTCCTTCCCAGGTTTTCGCGTATTCCCAGACTTTCATGCGATTGGGATACGCGGCGGCCAGCGCGTCCATGTACTGCATGATCTGCGAGTGCGAAGAAACGTGGTCGCCCGGTTCGTAGCCGAGCACCTTTTTGTGAGTGGGCGCGGAGGGGTCGTAAGTGGCGCCGGGCCAATACTCAAATTTCGTCTGGGCGGAAAGGGAGAAGGCGCAGGCAAGCAGGGCCGCGAAGGAACGAAGCATAGTTCCTTATTCTAGCGAACGTTGCCTGCCCGGATGCTCACGCATTGCGGCTCCGCGAACAGGCGCATCAATTCTCTGTGGGAGCTTTTTCCAGGTGATCGATTACGATGACTTCGAGCGGCGCTTTGCGGGCTTCCAGCTTCAGGCCCATTTGCTGAAGGGACAGGAAAATCGAGGAGCCGGAAGGATCGGATGCTTCGGCGGGACCTTTTCCGTCTCCACCGCCCGCGGGCATCACCACGCCCGCCGCCTTTGCGATGTTCTTGAGATCGTCCATCGACAGGTCCAGCGCAACCTGGTAGTTGCCTTTCAGCTCCGTCAGATCCACCACCGGCCGGTCGACGAAGCGGCTGGCGAATTCGCATAGCATCGACATGTTCATCTTGGCGGCCTGCATGTGCATTTTGCCGTCCACCATGGACATCTTCATCTGGCCCTGCGGCCCGCCCTTCACGGTTACGCCTTTGCCGTCCGCCATGTTGCCGCTGATGCGGACTTGGCTCGATCCCTGGCCCATGACGGTCTCACCTTTTTTGGGTTCCTCCGGAGTTTCCGGAGCGGCCGGATCGGGCTCGGACTCCTTGAGCTTCGATCCGCTTTTGGCGACGATCAGCGCGTACACCGAATGATCCTTGGTGTCGCGATGGATGACCAGCTTGAACCGATCAGCCAGCAGCGCCTGGAGCATTTGCGGGACCTGTTTTTCGGTGGCGCCCTCCGGCATGGTGGCCTGGATGTTGAAGCGCGGAGCGCTCATCGGATTACTGCCGAGCCAATCGGGCCCGGTAATCTGATAATCCTTCACCTCATACGCGGTGCGGATCAGATCCCGCAAGGAAAAACTTGCGATGTCGCAGATGGCTCCGTCCACCTTCATGCCGATGCGCATTTTCCCCGACGCGATGGCCACGGGGTCCAGCGGTCCGGCCGGTTTGATAGAGGCGACTTCGAAAGTCAGCGCGGGCGCGGCGGGAGTTTGTGCCAACGCGGCGGATGCCGCCAGTAACAGCGCGACGTAGCATTTGTGCGGGAAATTCTCACCCATAATTCAGCCTATCCGCTTTTCGACCCAGAAGGCTAACGACGCCAGGACGGTGTACGCAGCCAACGCCGAGCCCGCGGCCTGCGCGGCTCCGGCGGGCGGCGGTCCGAATTTGTCGATGCACTGGAAGGCGATCAGGATCGCGAACAGAATCCATGCGCGGCGCTTGACCACCGGCGATGCGACTCCGCGCAGATACCACAGCAACGTGACCAGCAGCAGGAGAACCTCCAGCGCGAGTTCGGGCCAGAAATAGTTCCAGAGCCCGAAGCCCACTTTGTAGGAACCGTAGATCAGCAGATCCGGCGCGTGGACGATCAAATCCAGAATCCAATGGGAGAAGACGGCGAGCCCGACGATCAGGCCCGCGGTCCAGGCTCGTTTCCATAAAACGCAGAACGCTGCGCCGCCGATGACGGAGATGACCAGCGCTCCGGTCAGACTGTGCGTGTACGGCATGTCGTACAGATCCAGCGCGCTGGCGGCCATGAAGCCGGGCACGATCCGGACGTGTTCGACGCCCATCAGCACCAGGATCGACCAGACGAAATCGAGCAACTGCACGGCGACGAACAGAACCCACAACGGGATCGTTCGGTCGACCGCTTTGCCCGCGAAACCGGCGCTGTAGTGCCCGGTGAACATCAGCTTTTCTCGAAGTTCAACGAAGCGGAGTTGATGCAGAAGCGCAGGCCTGTGGGATTCGGGCCGTCGGGAAAGACGTGGCCTAAATGCGCTCCGCACTGCGCGCACTGGACCTCGGTGCGGCGCATGCCGTGGGACGTGTCGTCGATCGTTTTCACATTTTGTTCATCGATGGGCGCATAGAAGCTGGGCCAGCCGCTGCCCGATTCGAACTTCGTGCCGGAGCTGAACAGTTTCGCGTTGCAGCAGACGCAGCGATAGGTTCCGTCGTCGTGCAGGTTCCAGTATTTGCCGGTGAAGGGAGGTTCCGTTCCGCACTGGCGGGCGACCTTATACTGTTCCGGCGTGAGTTCCATCTTCCACTCGTCGTCAGTCTTCTTCATGCCTTCAGCTTACACTGGAAGTTGGTGAATCCCGATCCGATCCGGTTGTTCAAGAAATGGTTCGACGCGGCGGTGCGCGCGCAACTGAACGAGCCGAACGCGATGACGCTGGCGACGGTCACCGGCGACGGGAAACCTTCGGCGCGCATGGTGCTGCTGAAGGGCTTCGACGAGCGAGGCTTCGTTTTTTATACCAACTACAACAGCCGCAAGGGACGGGAGCTGGAGCAGAATCCGCGCGCCGCGCTGGTGCTGTACTGGCAGCCGCTCGAAAGACAGATCCGCATTACGGGACGTGTAACGAAAGTGAGCCCTGAGGAATCCGATCAATACTTCCACAGCCGTCCGCTGGGGAGCCGGTTCAGCGCGTCGATTTCGAAACAAAGCTCGGTGATCGCGTCGCGGGCGGAACTGATTCAAAAATTAAAGAAGATTGAGGAAAAGTATCCAAAGGGCGATCCGCCGCGTCCTATACACTGGGGAGGGTACCGTGTCCATCCAAACGAGATCGAATTCTGGCAGGGTGGCAAATTCCGCCTCCACGATCGCCTACGCTACCGCCTGCGCCGCGTTGGTAGCTGGAGCGTGGATCGCCTGTCTCCCTGACGCGCAGGCCGCCGACGGGCTGCAGCAAATTTTGAAAGGCGTCGAGGACCGGTACAACCGCACCGCAACCTTGCAGGTCGCGTTCGCCGAAACGTATACGAATCACGGGCGAAAGCACACCGAGAACGGCGAGTTGTTTCTTCGCAAGCCGGGCCGCATGCGGTGGGAATATAAGATCCCCGCGGGCAAAATGTTCGGCTCCGATGGGAAGTTCATCTACTCGTTCCAGCCCGATAAAAACCTGTTCGAGAAGGCCAGCATGAAGAGCGCGGAAGATATGCGTGCGCCGCTGGCGTTCCTGCTGGGCAAGCTGCAATTCGACAAAGAGTTCAGCAAGTACCGCACCGGACCCGACGGGCGAGGGAGCACGTTTATCGCCGGGACTCCGAAGTCGGACAAGCTGCCTTACACCGAGGTCACGTTTCTAATCGATCCGGATTTCACGATCCGCTGGCTGAATGTGAAGGGAGTGGACGGGTCGCAACTGGACTTCGCGTTTTCGGCGGAGAAGAGGAACCCTCCGATCGCCGAGTCGATGTTCAAATTCGCGCCGCCGGTGGGCGTGATTTACTCGGATCTGTCGCAGAATCCGTAACACATCCCCTCCATGACTGTCGGGGTTCGGTAGCCGAAACGGAACCCCGACAGTCATGGAGGGGATAAGCGGACACTTTCGCAAGATTCGAGAAGAACTCCTCGCCACATCGGCTTACAATCGCTCCATGTGGCTCACCAAACTTGCAGCGTTTTGCCTCTTGACTCTGACCGCCTTCGCGCAGATGAAGGCATCAATCGTCATCCTCGCCGTCACCGACCTCAACCGGGCGGTGGAGTTCTATTGCGACCGGCTGGGCTTGAAACTGACCAGCACCAACGGGGATTTTGCATTCTTCGACGCAGGCGGGATCACCATCGCTCTGCGAGGCGGACGGCCGAAAGCGGACCCGGCCGATCTGGCGTCGACCGAGATCGCGTTCGGAGTAGAGCATGTGAAGCTGGCGTATCAGGCGCTCTCGAAGGCAGGCGTTCAATTCCGGCGCGAGCCGAGGATCGTGACCGGGACGACGTGGGCGACCGATTTTCGCGATCCGGACGGGCACGTGTTGTCGATTGTCGGACCTGAGTAGCGTGATAGCCTAGACCTGATGAAATTCTTCGTAACGTTTGCGATTTTCACTAGCCTTGTTTTTTCGCAGCCTCCTGGAGGCGGGCGCGGAGCGGCTCCCGCGGCTACGCCCGCACCCACGCCGCCGGTGGCTGAGAAGCCGCTTGTGGAGGAGACTCCGGTCGTCACCAAGCATGAGATTCATTCGAACGGCAAGACGCTCAGCTACACGGCCACGGCCGGCATGATGCCCATCAAGAACGCGCAGGGCGACATCGAGGCGAATCTTTTTTATGTTTCGTACGTGCTGGACGGGATCACCGACTATTCAAAGCGCCCGCTTCTCGTCGCGTTCAACGGCGGGCCGGGTTCGGCGTCGGTGTGGCTGCACATGGGCTGCATCGGGCCGAAGCGCGTCAAGATGATGGACGACGGCGCGCTGCCGGCCGCGCCCTATCAACTGGTCGACAACGACAACACGTGGCTCGATCAGGCCGACCTGGTATTCGTCGATCCGGTGGGCACCGGCTACAGCCGCGCGCAGAATCAGACGTTGCAAAAAAAGTTCAACAGCCTGGAAGGCGACGTGCAATCCGTCGGCGAATTCATCCGGCTCTTTCTTACGCGAAATGAGCGATGGGCGTCGCCGCTGTATTTGGCCGGCGAGAGTTACGGCACCACGCGCGCGGCCGGACTTTCGGGATACCTGGTGGAAAACGGCATCGCGTTCAACGGCGTGATCCTGCTTTCGACGGTGCTGAACTTCGAGACGATTCTGTTCTCGCATGGCAACGATCTTCCTTACATGCTGTACCTGCCGAGCTACGCGGCCACGGCATTTTATCATAAGAAGCTGCCGCCGGAATTGCAAAAAAGCCTGGAAGTCACGCTGAAAGAGGCGGAAAGACTGGCGGTCGGAGCGTATAACGAGGCGCTGGCCAAGGGCGACCAGTTGACCGACGCGGACTATAAAGCGATTGTCGCGAAGGTGGCGAGGTTGACCGGAGTCGATCAGAAATATGTCGACAATTCGGACCTGCGGATGGAGCTGATGCATTATCTGCGGGAGCTGCTGAGGGATCAGAAGATGATGGCGGGAAGGCTTGACAGCCGCATCATCGGGCCTGCGCCCTTGAATACGTCGGAGATGGCCGAGTTCGACCCCAGCATGACGGCGATTCGTCCTCCCTATACGGCGATGTTCAATCAGTACGTGCATGCGGAGCTGGGATATAAAACGGACATGACGTATTATGTTCTGGGCGGAGGCATCCTCGGCTGGGATTACGGGGAGCAGAACAAGAACCGGTACGTCGACGTATCCGATTCGCTGCGCAGCGCGTTCGCGAAAAATCCGCACATGAAGGTGTTCGTCGGCTGCGGCTATTACGACATGGCGACGCCCTATTTCGCGGCCGAGTACACGTTCAGCCACATGGGGCTGCATCCGAGCGTGCGCAAGAATGTGGTGTTTCAGTATTACAACGCCGGCCACATGTTTTACATCGACGTGCCGTCGCACAAGAAGCTGAAGAAGGACATCGCGCAGTTCATCAAGTCGGCGAACTAGCCAGATCCCTCCATTACTGTCGGGGTTCCATTGGGACGGACATGGAACCCCGACAGTAATG
>OCZT010007707.1_pt1 | contig 10521 bp, 2 predicted proteins | sample 1539031 | NCBI WGS metagenome assembly OCZT01 (sample SAMEA3539308, study PRJEB22396) | soil metagenome | biome: tundra; feature: field; material: soil | place: USA | collected 2010-05 | depth 0.15 m
ATCCGGCCTCAAAGCCATCCGATCTTGCCAGGCCGGGGCACGTGTTCCCATTGAGAGCAAAACGCGGCGGTGTTCTTGTTCGGGTCGGCCAGACCGAGGCGAGCGTCGACATTGCACGTATCGCCGGATTGCGACCGGCGGCCGTTATCTGCGAGGTTATGAATGACGATGGTACGATGGCGCGTCTTCCCGATCTCAAGATCTTTGCCGACAAGCATGGATTGAAAATAATCTCCGTTGCCGATCTTGTCCGCTATCGTATCCACAAGGAAATGCTTGTTCGCCGCGTGGTTGAGACCGATCTGCCGACGTCGTACGGCGTATTCCATACGGTTATATATGAAAATATCGTCAACGGCGAAACGCACATCGCGCTTGTCAGGGGCGATATTTCGAGGACAACCGATCCCGTATTGGTCCGCGTCCAAACCGAGAACATAACCTTTGCAATGTTCGGCGCGACCCTCGGCGAAGCGGCCGCGTCCATTCGATCCTCTCTCCAAAAAATTTCCGAGTCGGGGTATGGCGTCATACTGTATCTAAGACAGCGTGAGAATAACCTCGATTTGGTGAATCAGCTAAAAACTTACGCCTTGATGCAGGGTAAGGAAATGGATTTCCAAACGGCGAGGCGTGAGACCGGCTACGGAAAAGTTCACGACTATGGCATCGGTGCGCAGATGCTGAAAGATCTTGGTGTGAGAAAGATCCGGCTGCTGTCCAATCACCCGCCGAAGGTCAATGCGCTCGAGGCATTCGATCTGGAGATAGTCGAAACCGTGAGCTTTTAAACCGCCCCTCTGGAGCATGACGGACGTAAACATGGCGGACGACGACATCGACACACCTGAAATCGCTGAAGTGCCTCGGCCTCGGCGGCGATACGTTACCAGGCGCCACGCGGCCCTCAGCGGGGGTGCTCTGGCGATCCTCGTCGTGCTGCTATCGGTGTTGTCGGTCGTCTTTTATCGATACGGCATCTTCGACAATTACGTCAAAGCTGAGTTCGTATCCAACTTGGCGGACATGAATATTGTGTTTACGGCCGACGTGTTCCGCGTGACCGTAGATCCACTTGAGCTTGAGCTGAAGAACGCCACGTTCAATGATCGTGTCTCAGGCGAAAAACTGTTTTCGATCCGCGACGCCCAGCTGCAGTTTACGGTCAACAACCTTTTCGCATGGCAGCTTAGCCGCGACATAAGCATCGACAAGACGGAGATCAATGGTGCTGAGGTCTGGGTGAAGTTTGACGAGAACGGCCGGTCGAATTTTGCGAATGTGAAATTTATCGAGCGCGAAGGGCCGGAAACCGTCAATTTCAAATACCAGTCGGTTGATTTCGTGCTGCGAGACGGTGTCGCCCATCTTGGTGATCAATCCCGAAAACTTTCCGGCAACGCACGCAACGTGTTGTTCTTACTCTCGCCCGAGGCCTATACGGTCCCGGATGAGAACAAACGGTACAAATTCGAACTGACCTCGACCGACTCAGACTTTGCCTATGACGAGCGCCGGGTTGAAAAGATCGATCTGCGGGCGACGGGTGTCGCCGATGGCACGGGGGCCGACATAACTGGTCTCGACATCAAGTCGCCAATTGCTGAATCGACAATGACCGGCAGGCTTAACGATTGGGCCGATCCGACCTACGAACTCGACGCTCAGTCAACAGTCGACCTGACGCAAACATCAGGAATCTTTATCGCGACGACGCCGATCGTCGGCGTGGGAAATTTTAAGGGCAAGGTAAAGGGCCATGGTGAATCGTACGTCATACAAGGAAATGCGGACGCCGAATCGCTTCGTGCAGAGGGTGTTTATCTCAAAGCCGTAAACGTCGCCGCCACCGTCGAGGGGACCAACAGTAATTACAACGCAAACGGTACGGCAATAGCCCAGATGCTGACGTTCGATGATTTCCGTGTCGATTTCCTGAAACTTGTCGGAAATGTTCGCGGCACTGGAACTGACTTCTCTTGGCTCGGGGACCTGCAGGCAGCCGCGGCTAAGACACGCTCGGTTACCCTTGGCGGATTGTTTCTTTCCGACGCGGTGGCCGAATACAAAGATAAGCAGATACAGGCAAACGCCGTAAGCGGAAGGGCACAGAAATTCGCGATCGGTGATACTGAGTTTGCCGATCTCAGTCTTCGCAATCTTAAATTCAGAACTTCTAACGGCACAACGACCCTAACGGCCCCGAATGGTGCGGCCCGCATCCTGAAGGGGAAAGATTATAGCCTTGCGGGGATCAAAGGCAGTAATTTGCGGCTAAAGAATGCGGGTGATCGTACCGACGTGGCTCTCGATAATCTGATATCCCAGACGGGAAAGATCGGCGATGCGAACTTGAAAAATATTTCGGCTGAAAAGTTCAACCTGACCGATCTTCCAAAGACGGATGAGATGACGGCGACGAACCTAAGGGCCGGCCGGGTAGACAGCGGCGACACGCATATCGACGGATTAGAGGCCCCCGAGATCCACCTTATGGACGACCCGTCCGAAACGGTTATCTATTCCGACAAATTACGAGTTGCAAAGATCGAAACCGATACGGCTATCCTCGGCAGTTTAAATATCGGCGGCGTACGCCTAACGATCCGGCAGGGACGCGTCGAGGCAAAATCAGGCGACATCGATGCGGGTACCGTTGCTCTAAAGAAAAGCGACACCATGACGGCCGGCGGCCGGCTTGAAAACGTAAAGATCTACAAACCTGTCTATGTACTCGAGCCATCGGGGCGTTATCGCGTTACGGCCGACATGAGCCTCGGCGGCGGGGCCCTCGGCAGCGTGTCGCTCGGCGCCGCGACGACGAAATTGGACGCAACCAACGACCGCATAGCACTAAACAACCTTCAGGCATCGGTAATGAACGGGGCATTTAACGGAGCTGCCGTTCTCGCGATGAGCGATCGCGCGCAATCTACCTTTAACGGCGATTTTTCCAACCTCGATCTTTCGAAACTGATGGCGCTCCAGGGCGGCCGCGTATTTCCGATCGAGGGGCAGACGACCGGGCATGTTGATCTCACATTTCAGGGCACAAACTTTCGTACCGCGTCGGGAACGCTTAACGCGGACATAACCGCAAATGCCGGAACGGCCGATAAGGGATTGATCCCCATCAGCGGGCAGGTAAAAGTGACCGGTGTGAATGAACTGTTCAATGTTGACGTCGCAAACCTCAGATCGGCGAGCAGTACACTCACCGCGAGCGGCCGGTTTGATCTCAACGACGAGAATTCGAACCTTGCGGTTGCACTCAAATCAACGGATGCGTCCGAGATCGATCGGATAATTCGGGTTCTCGGTATCTCGTCCGAACTCGAACATCAACTCGATTCGATGCGTGTGCAATTCGCCGGAAACATGAGTTTCGACGGAACGGTCACGGGTAGTCTTTCCGACCCGACGATAAATGGGCATGCTTCGCTTGATTCGCTTATTATGCGCGAGCACACCGTCGGCAGCGTTGCCGCCGACCTTTTTGTCTCTCCGGCCGGGACCGAGATCCGCAACGGTAAGCTCCAGGAACCTTCCCGGGGGAATGCCTTGTTCACGGTCAGCATTCCGGCGGGCGGAACAAACAACACCGCCGTAAAGGCGACGCTGACAAACGTCAACGCGGGAAATCTGTTTGCCGCTTTGCCGATCGACCTACCCGAGAAGATACGCGATTTGGATGGCCTGACATCGGGAACCGTGGATGTAAGCGGTCTTCCGAATAACGCTCAGGGCGAGATAAATCTTTCCGCGGCCAAAGGGATCATCGCGGGGCAGGCTTTCGATAACGTGGTTGTCAAAGCCGTCTTTACAGGGACGCGGATCGATCTACAGCGGGCCGACATGCAGATCGGCGCCGGGCGGTTTACCGCGGCGGGTACATACGATCATGCGTCGGACGCGTTCGATCTGGATATTACCGGAAAAACGATCCCGGTAACGATGTTGACCGCCTTTATCCCCAACAACCAAAGCCTGCCCCCGATCAAGGGTGATGTGGATTTCACCGCAAAGGCGACAGGGACATATGACAAGACCGCGACATACAACGTAAATTTCAACGGTGCGGCGCCGAACGTCGTTGTCGGCGAGAATTCGATCGGTCAGGTCACGTTCAAAGGGAATACGCAGAATCAGACGCTAACCGCGGATCTGACGGCCACGTTTGACGGACACCCGCAGGTGATCAACGGGTCGGTAAACCTCGGCAACGAGAATCTGCCTTTTATGGCAGCGACCGATTTTAACCAGAGCCCGTTGGCCCCGTTCATTTCTTTCATACCACAGTTAAAAGACTTGCCGATCACGGGAACGGGTACAGGTCATGTGGAATTCGGCGGCAATCTTTCACAGCTCGATGATAAAGGCAATCGGGTTTACACGGATGCGAACCTCAGCGGTACGGCCCAGTTCTCGCAGTTGGCACTCCAGATACAGGATACCCCGCTCTTTGCCGCCGAGCCGATATCGATCAGATTCAATACGAAAGAGGTGGTATTTGAAAAAGCCCGATTCTCGGGCGGTGGTTCCAATATGACGATCGCCGGAACCAAAGCTCTGACCGAGAACGGAATGAACAACCTGTCCATCGATGGGCGGGTAAATCTTTCGCTGTTAAATCTTGCGGTCAAAGATACGTTCTTCAGCGGATTTGCTGACGCCTCGGTAAGATTGGTCGGGCCGAACTCAACCGCTAGGCTTTCTGGCAGTGCAAATATCATTGGCGGATCGATCGCTACGTTTGTCGGCAGCGATAGGTTTACGTTTGACCGGGTTACCGCGCGGGTCATATTTACAACAAATCAATTTGAGGTGGACGATGCCGCCGGATATCTCGGCGGCGGCAAATTTACAGGATCCGGCGGCGGGTTGTTGAATGGCCTCGCTATTCAGGCTTTCCGATTTACGATCGACGGTAACAATGTAACTGTGCCGCTGCCGCAGGATTTCATCACGACGGGCGACGCGCAGCTTGAGATCACGGCTAAGCGTGAGGGGCCGGCGGACAATTTGCAGTTGACGTTCGCCGGGCGTGTCAACGCGCGGCGCAGTCTTTATTCAAAAGATATCGATCTGGCGAGCATCGTCAGCGGCCGTAGCGAACCCAATCTTTCGAGCGGCGGCGGCTCGATCGCTCCGCCGCGATTCGACATTGTTATCGAGGGACGCAATGCGCTGGTCGTTAGAAATAATGTCGCCGACCTGACCGCGTCGGTGTCATTGGCGCTTACGGGTGACGCAGACAACCCGCGGCTAGCCGGACGGATCACGGCCAATAGCGGAACCATTCTATTTCGCAAAGATCGTTATGAGATCCAGCGCGGGGTGCTCGAGTTTCCGCCCGATACAGAGATCGATCCGGTCATTAATTTGCAGGCTGAATCGGAAATTGCCGGATACCAGGTCTTTGTGAATCTGTCCGGGCCGCTAAAGGACACCGAGGAACTTAATGCGACCGTTCGATCGAGCCCAGCCCTCCCGCAGGCAGATGTTATCTCTCTTATTACTACGGGAAATCTTGCGAACACGACGGGCGGGATACCGACGCTGACGACCGGGATCAACACCGCCGCCGAGGTGCTTACCGACGCAATAATAAATAATCCTGTTCGAAAGGCGACCGACAAGCTTTTTGGGCTGAATGTATTTGAGATCGATCCATTGATCTCGGGACAGCAGTTGAATCCGACCGCTCGACTGACGGTCGGACGTCAAATTAATAACCGGCTGCGCGTTACCTATTCCACTAATCTGTCGGCAGATCAGAACCAGGTCCTGGCTGTTGAATATCGCGTCTCAAATAAACTTTCATTTGTTGCGCAATACGAGCAACGCTCGCTGACGAACGTGACGAGAAATCGTGACACGTTCAGTTTTGAGGTTCGCTTTCGTCGGAGGTTCTAGAGATAAACGGAAAGACGACAAAAACATGTTCTGTGGCAAGGGTTCCGCATAGAACCTGCCGCATTATCGTCGATAGCGCAAGGCAAATGCGTCTTGTCGTGTTCCTCGCTTGTATTTCTCTATTTTCAATCGCTGGGATCGCTCAGAATCAGTTCGAGAAACACAACATAGGCCAGATCGAGATCAACTTTGGCGAGACGCAGCCAAATACCCAACTAGTCGAGCAATATCGGCTTATAGCAAATGTGGCGATCGGCACCGTATATTCGACCGCTCGCGTTCGAGATGCCGTTGAGGCTCTGTACGACACCAAGAAGATCGATACCATTCTCGTGTCGGCAACACTGGACGCCGCCGGCAACGTGAACCTGCGCTTTGATGTAAAGCGAAAGGTGCAAGCCGATAAGGTGGACGTGATCGTCGGAGCAACCGATGGCGACAAGGTCACAGAGCAGGAACTATTGTTCAGGCTAAATCTGCTGGCACCCGGTGCAACGATCACCGAACAAACGCTCCGCAACAATGCGGACGAGATGCTGGATTACTTACGAGACCGCGGATTTTACCGGTCTGAGGTCGTCTACGAGCGAAAGCCGCTGCTTAACCAAAACAATGTCGGGGTCACGTTTCGGGTGACGCCTGGGGCGCAGGCAAAGGTCGCCGCATTCAAGATAAACATTCAGGGACTAGCTAAACCTATCACCGGTCTGAAGTTAGAGACGAGTGAGGCTTACTCGCGCGATCGTCTGACGGCCGACGTTGACACTATCCGGGCTTCTCTCAGGGCTGACAAGTTCTTCGCACCCGAGCTTGATGAACCGCTTGTGACATATGATAGCGAAGCCAACACGATCCTGATCGTCATCAACGGGAAGGTCGGTCCTCTGGTGGATGTAAAAGTCGATGCGGACCATCAAGGCATTGGCAACCGGACACTCAACACGTTGTTGCCGATAAAACGTGAAGGTACGCTCGATTTCGCCGCCGTCGTCGAAGGGGCACGACGACTGGAAGACTATTACCAGGAGCACGGCTACTTTTTTGCCGCGGCGAAAGTCTATTGTTCCGTTACACCGACGCTTAACGATAATGAAAACAACCCGATCGCCAATGACACCGAGTTCCTTTGCCAGTATATGGGCGGCGAGGACTTGATGGGGCGAAAGGTCGAGGTCAGATATAACGTTGCCCTTGATCGAAGGCTGAAACTGACAGAGCTTCGCCTCAAAGGAACGAATGAATTGACGATGGCCGATGTGCAGGAAGTGCTTGGTTCAAAAGAGGCAAGTGTCCTAGGTATCGTTCCGATCTTGGGATACGGCCGCGGCTACACCAGCGAGAAAATATTGGAGGACGATGAAAACACCATCCGCTCGCTGATGGTAGAGCTCGGATACCGCAATGCCCAGGTCCATGCCCATCGCGGCGTTTCGCCAACCGGCGATAACCTGATAATTACCTTCGTGGTCGATCAAGGCGTGCCCACGGTTATTACCGACGTAGCTATCACCGGGAACAAAGCGATCAACACGCAGGACCTGTCGGCTCTTCTTCCGGTATTGAAGGACCAGAACTATTCGCGGGCAAAGGTCAGGGCAGCCGCGCGAAAACTTTCACAGTATTACTCGGATCAGGGCTATTACGACGCTCGCGTAACACCTTCGCTGATCGAAGGCCCAGCCGGAGTTAAGGCGGACCGGCAGGAAGTAAAGGTCGAGTTCAAAGTCGAAAATGAAGGTAAGAAAGTCGTTATCAATCGATTGCTTGTCACAGGGAATGAAGCGACCAAATCAGCCGCCGTCATAAAAGCTCTAACACTTAAATCGGGCGAATATCTAAAGGCGACAGACGTTTACACTAGCGAACAAAACTTGTACGGGACTGACGCCTTTTCTCGTGTCGATATAAAGCCCGAGCCCGCCGGTGATGCATCGGCCGAAACTCGCCTGTCCGACGTTATCGTCAACGTTGAAGAGCAGCCGGCGCGTCTGTTGTCATACGGCGGCGGATATTCGACCGACGTCGGCGTCAACGGTTTTTTTGACATTCGCCATGTAAATCTCTTTGGCAATCTATGGCAGGGCGGGGCGCGGGTCAAGGTGAGCCGCCTACAGCAATTGGTGCAGTTCGATCTTATAAACCCGCGCTTTATTCATGACGGCCCCAAGAAATACGCCCCGTTGACCTTCTCATTGCAATATCAGAAGGACACGACCGTTACCCGGTTTTTCAGGTCAGCGTTCGACCGCGGAACTTTTGGGATCGTGCAGCGGGTCGACGCGAAGGGAAATCCGATAGACGAGTTTGGTCGTTCGCTTCGGAGCCCGACGATAAACCGCCTGTCATTGACCGCTGAGACAAATCACACGATCAGCCGCAAGGACCGGAGCATAGTCTTTTTGCGCTACCGGTTTGAGGACGTTCGGTTATCGAATATCGACAGTCTGCTGATAAAGGATCTTCTCCGCCCCGACGCCCGAACCAGGATCTCGGGATTCAACGTGACGTTTGTTCGCGATACACGTCAAAATTGCTCGGTCAAATATTCGCTCCTGGAGCTGATAGCAAAAGGCGAGCCTGCCGATCGTTGTAAGTACAACGCGACCGACCCGACCAACGGTAATTACGTGACCGCCGACTACAACGTATCCTTGCCCGCGCTCGGTGCTAATATCGGCTTTCATAAGTTTCAAGCCAGCTACAATTTCTATTACACGTTCGCGACTCTAAAGAATTCAACGCTCAGGAGCACGACGCTCGCCGCTCGGGCCATCATTGGTTTCGGGCAGGTGTTCTCAGGTGGAAATCGTTTTACAAATGCACAGTTTCCCTCACTGAACGGGCTGTTGCCGATCAGCGAGCGGTTCTTTGCCGGTGGAGCAGATACACTGCGTGGATTTGATCTGGAGGAAGCCGGTCCGCGGGTCGCGATCGTACCGCAGGGAACATTTCGCGACAGTACCGGCAAACAGGTCTTTCTCGATCCGTTTACCGTCCCCTTCGGAGGAAACGCTCTGGCCGAGATAAACCTCGAGGCCCGCGTTCCTCTTACGGACGTTATACGTGCCGTACCGTTCTATGACGGCGGCAACGTTTTTCGTCGTGCAGGCGATATATTCAAACGTCCGAACGTTCCTTCGAATAATGTCGAGTTATGGAATCAGCGAGCTGTTTGGACCCACACAGTCGGGCTGGGTTTTAGATTAAAGACTCCTATCGGTGGAGAATTTGGTGTCGATTATGGGCGGCTTCTCAACCCGCCAACTTTCCTGATCCCGCAAGGGTTAGGTCCGAACGCGATATACCGGCTGCACCAAAATCATATTCATTTCCAATTTACGCAGGCTTTCTAGTGCATGGCGGACGAAACGACGTGGGACTCGTCAACCTCGACGATGAAGCTTTCCTCGGGCGAATTGTCGATCGTGACCGCGTCCTCTAGTACGATCTCGGCTTCTACTTCGGCTGCGGCCTGACGGTCCAATCTCGAATACCCCGGCAGGCGCTTTCGGCTCGATTTTCGGCCATACATTATCTTATCGGCGGCGACTATAAGCTGATCGAATGACTTGCCGTGGTCGGGATAGGTGGATGCGCCGAGACTTACGCCGACGGCCGCGAAACTATGTTCATCGACTCGAAGCGAAAATTCACATACCGCCCGTTCGATACGATGGCAAAGGTCCGTCACCGCTTCGGCGTTGGTTTCCGGTATCAGGGCGACAAATTCATCTCCGCCATAGCGGGCGAGAAAATCATAATCGCGAAGCTGACGTTTTATTACTTTGCTGATCTCTTTTAAGATCTCGTCGCCGACCTTGTGTCCGAACGAATCGTTTACAAACTTAAAGCCGTCAAGGTCGAGCATCAGCAATTGGAACTTAGTATTCGAGCGGCTTGATCTGGCAACTTCCTTTTCGAATTGGGCCTGCAAGCTGCGAGCGTTTGGCAAACTCGTCATCGGGTCGGTCAATGCGTGTGTTTTTGCTTCGTCATGCTGCAAGGATTTTCCGATCGCATCGGCGGCTATTCTCGATATCGTCTCGAGCAGACGGATATGCTCCTCGCCGTATCCGGTCAGCTCGCGCGAGTAGATCGTTACGGCGCCGAGTATGTTGCCGTTGGCGAGCAAGGGAACGGCCGCCATGCCTTTGTAATACGCGGCAAGCTCGGGTTGAGCATATAGGAAATCAAGAGCGGGATCGACATTGTGGATCGTCTGACCCGAACTCAAAGCGTGTCCCGTTGCACCTTCGCCGATGCTTATTCGCCGCAGCGAGAGCGGCCCGGCATTTTCGCCTTCAACATGTATTGCCGCAGCGTATCCGCCATCGATCAGATAAAGTGCGCACGTCGTAAACGGAACGAATTCGCTGATTTTCTTGGCAAACATACGGAGCGTTTCAGGCAGGCCGACGGACGAGCTGAATTCGCGAGCGAGCTCGTATAGGCTAAAGACCTCGCGATTTGCCAGTTTGATCTGCTCGACGAAATCCGCATCAGGCGTAATTGCGAAATTGCTCTGGACTTGCGGGCTGTCAGCATACGTCAAGCCTTCTTTCTCGACATTTGCCTCGAGAAGACGAAGATTACCAATAAATACCT
>OCZT010007708.1_pt1 | contig 10520 bp, 11 predicted proteins | sample 1539031 | NCBI WGS metagenome assembly OCZT01 (sample SAMEA3539308, study PRJEB22396) | soil metagenome | biome: tundra; feature: field; material: soil | place: USA | collected 2010-05 | depth 0.15 m
TGAACCCGGTGAGGAAACCCCGCCCGACCAAAGGGAGTGCGGGGAGGAGGTCATTTTATGCAAGACGTGTAATAAATTCCCAAAAACAACGGCTAACATATATGAATCAATATACAATGCTTTTGGTTTTATTCGGAGTTACCTGGTTATTATTGTGGATCTGTTTTTCAATAATTATGAGTAGAATACGCGGTCATGAGTCTTGGAGCGAGGGCGCTCCCAAGTCATCGGTTGATATTCTAAATCATCGCTACGCCAAAGGAGAAATTAACGAGATAGAGCTTCAAGAAAAAAGGAGAAATCTCCTCTAGTTACATATGTATCTCATTAAAAAAAAGATACGAGGTTCAAAAAATCCTCTCTTGCGCTATCTTGTTGCGGCGCCTTTGATATGGCTCATGATAGTCCCCATTATTATTGCCGATATCTTTGTAGAGATATACCACCGAGTCGCTTTTCCAATTTATGGAATACACCGAGTAAAACGTTCAGAATACATAAGAGTAATCGATCGAGGGAAGCTCCCGTACCTTTCATTGGGAGAGAGGGTGGGCTGTGCCTATTGTGGGTATGTGAATGGGTGGTTGCACTACGCTTCTACTATTGCAGGAAGAACTGAGAATTATTTTTGTCACATAGCTCATTTGGAAACACGTGGATATGTTCCATCGGAACATGAAATGTCGTTTGTGAAATACGGTGATGAAGCGGCACTCAAGAAGCGTTATTTTCTACACGACTTACATTATCCTAAAACAATTAAACACCATGAATGATCAACATAGTAATTATGATAATGAAAGTGAAATCCGAAAAGTTGATGACTATCGAAACGAACACGGGCAACCCTCTTTCGAATACCTTCAGTCACTCGTCGACGAGGGTGACGAAGATGCAATGGAAAAAATAAAATCAATCGCCGAGGATTTGAATGTAGCATACGACACCGATGCACCAGCCGCCGAATTGGTCGAAATGATCCGACTTACATCCGAGCGAAACCAAGAGGGAGGACTTGATGCAACCACTTAAAATGTATGTAATATTTGTTTATCCGGAACGACACCACTAGTAGTCCAACCAATTGAACAAATTATGAACATTAAAAATGTATTAGACGACGACATTGCGCCAAAAGTGCTCATCACAGCAGTCGAGGTAAAGCATCCAAGGTTTTTGTCAGGAGACGAAAAAGCAGAACCATTGAGACCAGACTCTTCCAAGAAACCAATACGCTTTGATGTTTGGAGAGCCTGCTTGGTAGCGTCAGCCGAGAAATAATCTGTTATAATAAACACGGTTAGTAATATATAACTTGGCATGCTACATAAGATGACTCTGCGGAAGGTCAACAAACGGGAACACGTCTCGCGAGCGTATATCAAGTACCGTCAACTTTGGCTAGCCCCTCGATCGTGATGGGTGTGCGATTGGAATCGTCCCCACACGGGTGCACAACAGAGTTATCATCTTTGAGCACAACAATGCTCATGCCTACCGCAAAATCGGTAGGCTCTTTTATTTAATCTGATATACTTTACATATTATGAAATATTTTTTTCTTTCAATTGTCACTGCTGTCGGGTCATTATTCGGGGTACACTCGCAGCCAATACAGCAAGCGACGACTACCCAAACTGTTCCACAAGCGCAAATTATTCAATCTACATCAACGTTACAGACTCTCTATAAGGATGATTGGGGTTTTTCATTTCCTATTCCACAAGGGTGGTCATCTATTTCAACCACCTCGCCGGTATTTAGTAGCCGTCAATTTAGGGTAATTAAAATTGTTCCAGATTCTGACAAGGTCTTTTTGCGACCACTTACAACACAAAGCACAGGAACGACTATAAAATCAGAGGATTTTAATTCAGAAGTAATATACGTAGTCGAAGTACGTGTGCCAAAGGATCAAATGAAATTTCCTATAGATTTGTCTGACGCTTCTCTTTTTAGGGTCGCCTCATATGATTTGGTTCGTAGTATGAATGTCAGGGATGTAGCGAGCGTCAGTATATATGATAAAGGTAGTCTACATGCTCCTCTGACTGGATTTTATACTAATGCAAAATCGGGATCTCAATATGTCTCACGGGTCTCCCTTGTTGCTAAAGACAATTCAAACAATGCCGATGGTCTTTCTCTTGTATATCTAGGACGAAATGGAAAATTTAATCAAGAGACCTCAAGAAATATAATCAATTCAATTGCCACTGATAGTCAAAAACTGAAACCATTTTTAGATTACCAAATCTCCATACAACCAGGTCCAATCAACACGAATTCAGTTAATGTAAATCAAAGTAATACGTACCCTGATCCAGATATAAGGCTTAAAGAAATGTTGAGTAGTGCACGAGTTAATGCTGAACTTTATTATAGTAAAGCGAATTCTTATTCTGGCTATTGTTCTGTTGATAAAACATACAATGACATTAAGCAAGCAATAAATCAGGACCCGTCGTTTAAATATATTCTTAATTGCCTTGATAGTAAGGAAAACTATGCAATATCTTCAAACTTAATGGTAGGAGGGTATTGGTGTATTGATAATACTGGGTATCTAGGAAAAATCACTGCGCCGACTACTAAAACGTACTGTGCTACAGCACCTGTAAATACACTAAACAATTCAACAAACAGTGTCCGGATTCCACTCGTCGAAGAACCACCTGTATCGTCGCAAGCGCTGACTATCACATCTCCAACAACCGGCACGGTTTTACACATGGGCCAGTCATACCCAATCACGTGGACAAACCCCCCTTCGTCTTCAGTTACATACTCCGTTTATTTAGAAAATGATGCAGAGGTTGGTACAGCTAATTCATATCTGGGTTCAGTAAATTCAAGTCAACAAATGTTTACACTTAAAGTTCCTGCAAATATTCAGCCAGGCAATCAGTTTAAGGTATATCTAACACAGGCATCAAATGGAAATGTCGTCGCGATGGGTAAGAGTTTTTCAATCGTCGCTGGAATATAGGCCATAGCTCCTATTAAAAATTGTTTTGATTACAAAACTTTCTCTCCTTTAATAAGTCTCACTAGAATCATGACGACTGCAATGACGAGGAGAATATGGATAAATCCGCCGAGGGTATAGGAAGTTACCAAGCCGAGAATCCAAAGAATTATTAAAACGACTGCAATTGTAGTTAACATGTTTTTTATTAATTAGTTATTAGTTTTTTGTGCTGCGTACTCATACTGACGTGAGACCCCCTGTTTCATTACATCGCTATTGACATATTCGACTTTCAGCGTATTGTTTGCTTAGAGATTTGGCTATTTTAAAAACCAACGTAGCCATAAAAAACACGGTAAAAAGAAAGGAATACATTATGGAAGGCGTAGAAATCGGTCACTTCAACGGTGCACTCGATGCGATATTCTCGGCCTACAGAGGCCTTATGAGTATCAAGGTTGGCGGGGCCCTTCGATCGGTCTCGTCCACGTTTGGCAAGGGAGATACCCTCGTCCTCGACGGCACACCGGAGATTCTCCTTATGAACTGTCTCCGGCGCTATGATTCGCAAGCCATCCTCATCACTGAGGAAATGGGTATTGATGAACTGTCGAACCTTCAGCCGGATTTTGAAGATCCGCGCCGGTTCAGAACGGTCTTTCTGGCGGACCCCATGGATCGGAGCACTGTCCTGCGGGATTTTCTTAATGATTTTGATCAAACGAAAACTATTTCGGAGGTCATGCGCTCGAAAGACACACGTCGGCAATGGGAAGCAAAATGTGGCGCAAGTGCATCCATCTCGGGTGCTTCCTCCGCAATCACCTGTGTGAGAAGGGGACTCCCCATCTTCTCCATCATCGTCAATTACGTTACTCAACAACTTTTTGTTTCATGTGGGGCGGGAAACTTTGTCCTACCTATTCCCGCGGATACTCAAAGGATTGACCTCGAATACATTCGCGAGCACGGCACAAAGATCTCGTTCAGGCGGATCGACACCGATCACCACGAGAAATCCATGCGCCGCTTTGTGACCTTCACTGGAAAGTCAGGCTACCGGGAAAATCTCGAAGCCAGCAATCTCATGGAGACAGGCGAGCTCGAGAGCAATCTGTATTACAGCTTGCCTGGTGGACCTTCGCGTATCCTGTATCTCTCGGAATTCCAGCCGGCAAGCGCACCACTCGGCTTTATCCTCGCGAATGGCGAGAAAATCGGCGAGTGGATACATTGGCTTCCGTTTGTGCGTTTCGCGAAATCGGGCGACGATCAAAGCGAGTCGGCGTTCCTTCTCTATGAGATATTTCCGGATTCGATTCGTTCGAAAGACGGGGTGCTCATGGCGACGCCGCCGGCCTACAGCATATTCCAGCCTTCAGTTTTGGCTGGCGGCAAGAACATCATTGATGTCCGCCGCGTGTCCACCTTTACGAATCCAAGCAGGATCCGGTCGACCCTCATGGTCGTGCCGAGCGGAAACAGCCTCATGACGCTCCTCACGCGTCAGAATGGCCACCGCGAGATTCGGTTTGCTACGGATTGGTAGAAAAGTTGGTAAGCCCGCATTTAAAAAAGCCCCGCGCAAGCAATTGCGCAGGGTGTTTTTTTATCGAAATGCTGTCGAAAGTTCAGCGAGCGATTGACTGACTTCTTCGAGGACGACCTTGTTGGGTTGTCGAGCGTCTATGAACCGCTTGGGAATCGGCAATCGAGAGTATACATCTTTGAGAAGTGGGTGAACCTGAGCGAGATAGTTTTTGTAGGAAGCCATGATCCGTCCGTGCTCTTTTTTTGGAAAATATACGAGGCGCTGTTCATATCTCCGCCGCCGGCGTTCCCAAGACAGGTCTGGAGGAACATTTAGAAAAATGACTTTTGCATTGAGTCTTTGCAAACGCTGGACATAGTCTGACCAGTGAATTTTAACAGCATCAATGCCGTGAGCCATGGCATGGGCGATGGTGAAGACATTGCATTCATCTAGATAGACGATGCGATCCTTTTTTCGTTCAGCCAAAGTGTCCATGCGTTTAAAATCCCACGCCACTACTTCCTGCTCATGCTCCGGTGTCATAAATATGGCACCAAGAAGCATGTGCGCGTGGACTACGATCTGCCGGCTCTCTTGGAGCGGGAAGATAAGGGGCTTTTGCCGTCTGCCGAAAAGTGGCGAAATGCTCTGGTATTGCTCGTTTAGGCGGGCTATAGCTGTGGATTTTCCCGCAGCTTGTGGTCCAGCTATAATGATTAACTCACTCATACATGTCCTTTTGAAAAAACTTTATCTGTAGCTGATTCTAGTCCGATAGTATGTTTTGTCAACAAAGATTTGCTATACTTTTGATATGGAAAAAATACTGACATCTGAGCCCCAGGAAGGCGTCGCTACAATAGAGAAAAATTTTGACGCGTTAGTCAATGATATTGAAAAACTCAGCTTTATTTTTCGAACAACAGGATCGTTTACTGATTGGGATGACTTTCGCCAGGAATGGGAAAGTAAAAGCTATGACTATGAACAATGCCAAGGGCTTTTGGCTGCTAGGAAAAATTGGGTAGAGATGATGCGGTATGGAGAAGAATTCCAACATTTCTTTGAGGAAAAAATTACCGAAGAAGCACATAAAAGGCAAGTTGGTGGTGACTTGTATGAAATGGTAAGGACATATGCTGCTCTCAATTTTAAAAATGGAGCCAGTTTTATGAATACGCTTTTGGACACTGATACTGTATGGAACTATGAAGATGGTAGTACAGCCCATTCCATTCTTGATTTTCTTGGAAATAATGGTGACGAAAAAACGTCTCAAGTATTGGTCCGACATATCCAGAATATATACAGGGAAGACTATGTTCGGGCGCAGCACAGGGATGGTGATACTTTATATGCTTTGGCAGCATTGAGCCATCTTGTTGGTAAAGAATCAACGATGGAATTATTAAACCCGCTAATAACAGCCGAAAACCCACTCCTTACTGCTTTTTTTGTACAGAACCCCGATGTGCTTAGCCGCCCTTTTTACGGAGAACGTAGAAACGAAAAAAGTGGTCAGGCTAATTCTGAAATAAATTTTGACCTAGAGCATCAGAGGATTAAAGAGCTTGAGACGGAGCTTGAGGAAATAAGGGTTAATCCACGGGTACCGCCAAGACGGCAGCAAGGCTCGGGGGGACGGATGTCATTTTTCGAAGATGATTGGTTTGAGGATGAGAATACTATGAACGATCGAGGTTCTCTATTTCCTAATTCCCAAGAAGGACAAACATTTATCGCAGACCCCAAAGCCCGTGAGTATATTGATATGGTTAATGAGATGGTGCTTGATGAAAAAACCATTGCACCTACTGCCGCTTCGGCGATACAGCTTCACATGTTTAACTTTGTTTCAAGAAAGCCTGACGCGACCGAGGATGAGATTCAGGATGAATTCAAGAAAATAAACAGACTATCAGAACGGGAGGCCAAGTATAGCGAAGTTAAAAATCCGTTGCCAACTATTGGTATAGAGATTGAAGTTCCTGATGAGTTTTTGACTCCCGGAAAGATTGCCGTCCTTAATGCCTTTGGTATTAAAAATTATCGTGAAGCCCTCGACGATTTGTGGGAGGTTAATCCTGATTTTTCATACAGCGCAGGAGTTCAAGCTAGGCTTATTCAAGAACTCGGCCATCTTGGGGCATTGCCGATAGATTCTAGAGGGAAAATTGATCAAAGGACGCCCCTATCTCTCCATGTGAATTTTGGAATGCCGGTGATTCCTGGAGAAGCCCATTCCTCAAGCTACTACGAGAAATATCGTGAAAAGATGCACCTTCTTAAAGATTTAATTGTATACGGATTTACATCACCCGACCGTCTGCGCAATCGGAAAACAGGCACATCTTTGAAGTTAGAAGGGAATGCATCTAGATCAAAGAAAGATAAGGGTGGTGTCGAGGATGAACCAGAAGAGAAACCAGAAAATATTTCTTCTAGTTCTAGCAATTTTGTGCGAATGGAATTGAGGGCTACTGAATTCAAAGATTATCCGACATTTAGAATGCTATCAGAATCCCAGAGATTGGTCGCCATGCTTATATCTCACATTAAGTATAGCCAAGGTATAGAAATGACTTTCGTCGAAGCGTGCTTGGCTGATCTGTGGACTGAATTTGAGACGGAGGTTAAGGGATATTTTGCTAAGGAAGGGCTTGAGTCAAATCTCGTAGATCATGACCCATTTGATGCCGTAAATACCTTAAGAGAGACAGATCTCAAAATGTGGTCCCGTTTCCTTATTTCAGACTATTCACGAAAGGCGAATGAAATTATCGAAGAGGCTACGCCATTGTCTTGATATATCCGCCATACAAAATAAAGGCGCTTCCAGGAAGTGCCTTTTTGACCGTCCAAGTGAACGGTTAGCTGTGAGCTTTTATGAAAAGCCCAGTCGAAACTATCTGATAAGCAGCGACTGCACACAGGGTGCCGAAGCCAAGGACTGCAAGCCACCAGATTTTGTTCCACGTCAGAAACTCATTTTTGCGATGGTCTGACAGGGTATCCATATCCATGGCCAAAGGCGGGATCTCGATGGTGATTATCGGAGGGGTCGGTTGATGGTGTTTATTCATATTTTTAGTCTCCTATCCAAAAGTAGTCTAGCATATATTTTGCTATAATTACTCCCATGAAAAACAATGATACATATATTGAAGAAGCTCCACTCGCACGCTTTCTTTTTTCAAATCACAAGATAGCGTGGCTGTGGCTTATTGTGCGAGTGTATGTCGGATGGCACTGGCTTGTTCCTGGATGGGAGAAGGTGGTAAGCCCGGCATGGACCGGTGCAAATGCAGGTACCGCTCTTGGGGGTTTTCTTAAGGGCGCTCTTTCAAAGACTGCAGGAGCCAACCCAGATGTGCAAGGCTGGTACGCTGGTTTTCTAAAGGATGTTGTAGTGCCACATGCAGCTTTTTGGTCACATCTCGTGGCGTATGGGGAATTACTTGTCGGTGTTGCTCTCATCGTCGGCGCACTTACTGGTGTGGCTGCATTTTTCGGTCTTTTCATGAACTTGAATTATCTTTTAGCGGGGACGGTAAGTGTAAATCCAATTCTTTTCACTCTTTCGATAATGCTTATTATGGCTTGGCGAGTGGCGGGGTATTGGGGTGTTGACTACTACTTACTTTCGAAAATTGGCGTACCATGGAAAGGCATTAAAACAAAAACCCGTGCCTAGTTTTCCTAGGCACGGGATTGTTACTGTTCTGCATCGGCTTGGGTATCGTTTGCCGGATGCCGTTTTTCAAAGTCCAATGGACCGTCGTGTTCGAGCCACCACCAGACACATTCTCTGGGGGAGGGATCATGTCCGAGGTTTACCCCGGCAATCCATCTGTTAAATGGGCCGAGGGCTTCGGTGAGCTGCTCTTCTTTTCGTCGTTTAACGAGCGAATCGGATAATGTCATCATACAATGAAGTTTCCTTTCCGTTCGAAAGTATAGCGCATATTTGAAAAATATTTATCCACAGTGTGCGATGTTTGTCCAATGTTTGGACTTGCAAAATAACGACAATTGAGCTATAAAGCAATCAGAAAGGAGGTCATTAATTATGGCTGCACATAAGACCCTAGAGTCTTTTGGGGTTGTTATGCCCCGGACAAAAGTCCTTAAGATGTTGCATAAACACGGCGTTCCGTGGAAAACGTTTGGCATACCGCCTGCAAGATCGCTCGACGACTTATTCATGTATCACGAAAGAGACTGTTTCAATTTCCGAAACGGTTCTGCTAAAACGTGTATCGTTGACGTTTACGTCGCAGTGGTGCTCGTTGTTCACCGCTTCAACAGGAAGTGGTATGAGCTGTATGAAGAAAAACAAGTTTTCACAAACGGGGAAGTCCTCGTGCGTGACAACTTCAACGGCATTGCCGAGACGATAAAGCGTGGCGAGTCCCTTCGCGAAGGGGCAACCCGCTGTCTCGGCGAGGAGCTTTGTTTTCGGAATCCGGCGAAATACGAATTGTCCGAATGTTTAGGTATCGAGCACCGTGAACCAATTCCTTCGGAAAAGTTTCCCGGTATCATGGCTGCCTACCACCGGCATGTGTTCGAATGCACCATCTCTCGTGCACTGTATTGCCCGGACGGGTATGCAGAACAAGAGGGGAATAAGACTGTATATTTCAAATGGAAACCCTGTCACCAGCTTGGGTTCCGCATTTGATTTTTTGATTACAAAACCGGCCCATAAGGCCGGTTTTTTTCTTAGCTTTTTCCCAAGCTTTATTTAACCAAAGATACTAGAAACCAAAGAATGATTTTATAGCATCGATTATCGAAGCTCCTCCTCGAGGTACTGTAGTAGGAATTGCTCGGGTTGGAACTGTTGGAGTAGTTTCTAGTGGTGGTGCAATAGCAGCACCAATTTTAAACGCTGCATCGCTTGAATCACATCGCTCGGTTCCTGATTGGCAAACTTGGATTGTGAACGTGCTTGCAGGTGCTAGCCCCTCAGTACCATCAACGTTTACAATTTTTCCAGTAGACCATGAGTATGATGATCCCGAAACACTATTGGCAATTGTATAGGGCATGAGTAGGTATTTTGGGCATGGTTTCGTAGTGCATAGTGGGTATGATGTCACAAGTTTAATATCATATAATTTTGGAGATGTTGAGTTTGCCAAAGCGATATCTTGCCATTTAATAACCTGCTGACTGCCTACTTGCCATACCTCTCCTCCATTTGGACTTACAACTGTCATTATCTTGGTGGGGGTAGAAGTATGAATAGGGGTAGTAGGAGGCACAACAGTATTTACTGTGTTTACTTTAACCGTTGTACTTGTCTGTGCGGTTAGGCCAGTACTATTTTTAACAACGAACGTTACTGTATAGGTGCCAGATGTTGAATAGGCATGTGTGAACGTCGAACTTTGCACAGACGCTACTGTAACAGGAGACGCTATAGCGCAAGTTCTAGGGTAGTTACAATTTGGTGTGTCGCCCCAATCTACTGAATAGCTCAATGAACCATTTTGTGGGTCTGAAGCATTTACTGTCCACGTTCCGGTTTGACCGACATTCAATGTAGTAGGGAAGGTTCCACCTGAAATAACCGGTGCCTGACTTGTACTTCCAGATGTAATTGTGAAAGAATTATCGCTCATATCTTCAACATATCCCGCTGAGTTGGGAAGATAAGCTCCTATATAAATCTTATAGTTACCAGGTTGGATGGTCGAGCAACCAACTCCCTGAGGAGAACCGGCATTAAATCCACTACATATTGTTTTAGCATCCCAAACAATTGAATTAGTGCTTACTGGACTACCATTTGAGTTGCTATCCCAGATCCATCCGAGCTGATTTCGGTTACTGTTTACTGAATCGCCTGTAAATAGACCCACATGAACGCTAGAAAAAGGACCTCCTTGCCAGGTAATTCTATTTTGAGTTATCTGTCCTGCACCTGTTTGAATAAAACTCTCTCCTCCATTCATGAGTTCAACAAGTAAGTGCAACACTCTGTTAATCTGAGAGTGCCATGAATTA
>OCZT010007710.1_pt1 | contig 10518 bp, 9 predicted proteins | sample 1539031 | NCBI WGS metagenome assembly OCZT01 (sample SAMEA3539308, study PRJEB22396) | soil metagenome | biome: tundra; feature: field; material: soil | place: USA | collected 2010-05 | depth 0.15 m
CGGCTTCCACCCGGGAAGGCCCGGGCAGCAACTGAGCGCCGGAAACTTAGTGCGCACCGGAGACGGAGGGCATGCGGCGATCCAGTTCCCTGACGGGTCGTACGTGCGCATGGCGCCGGCGACGACCGTCACCGTGACCGCCGCGCAGCTCTCACACGACGGCAAACTGCAGTCGGCCAGCCTGGTGCAGAAGGTGGGACGAACCTTCTCCAACGTCCAGCATCTCGTGAGCGGGGCGAGCTTTCAGGTCGGCGGCCACTCGGTCAGCGCCTCGGTGCGGGGGACGCAATTCGAGATTCTCGTGCGCACGGACAACACCAACCTGATCAAGGTGTTCGACGGGACCGTGAAGGTCAGTGGCGCCACGACCGCGACTCTCACCGCCGGGCAGCAGATCGACGCAGACGCCAACGGCCGGCTGTCCAACCAGCGCCCGATTCAGCTCGAGCCTCAGGATCCGTTCGCACTCTCGGCCCAGTGCGCGAGGAGCGCAACGGCCGGTAACAACGCGGGCACCGTGCAGACCGCGGATGGTGACACCCTCCAGACCGGCCAGAGCGCCGAGCATGACTACTACTCGCCGGGCGGCAGCTTCACTCTCACCTTCTGCTACCCGGGCAGCCTGATGAGCGTGACCGTGACCGATCCGGCCGGCCGCCTGCACACTGCGAGGGGAGCGCCCCCCCTCGTGATCAAGATCCCCAACGGGCCTGCAGGTCTTTACAAGGCTGTCGTGCGCGGGATCGACCTGCCGAAGGACGGCGAACCCTACTCCATGACATTCGCCACCGACGCAGCCTGCGCAGCGGTAAACGTCGACACCGGGGCCGGGTTTGTGCGGGAAACCATCAGCACCGATCAGCTCGCCCAGGCTCTCCATCAAGCCGGCGTCACGCTCCAGGTCCAGGGGACCTCATCCAGCTCCGCGCGCATCGTCTATTACTCCGACCTCGGCGGACTGCCCATCTCGTGGACGATCCTCTTCTACGCCGCGTCGCCCAACCTGGGCTTCGTGCTGACCCAGGTGACTGTGCGAGGCCTCAACGTCACCACCGGGGTCGTCTCGAGGCTGAGCTCCGTCACAGGCGATTCCGTGAGCTCAATCCCGACCGATTACACGGTCGACCGCGTGTATTCGTGCAAAGGCCCAGGCGGCGACACGATGGTTATCGAAGGTCACCGGTAGGACAAAGTCATGGCGGGGGGACCCCGGCCAATCCGCGATGCCGGAGGCGCCTTATCGAACCTAAAGAGTCCAATTTGGGCATCCCTTTAGGTATCGTTCCCGCCATGTCCGTAACTGCGGCCCGCACAGCGCCCAAGCGCCGGGGCGGATTCCGCATCGTCATCGCCCTGGTGGTCATCCTCCTGATCGTCGCAGCCGCCATCTTCTGGCTCTCCAGCGCCGCCCAAGCGGCCACCAACGCCGCGGCCACTCTGACCGTCTTCCAGCCCACCGTAACGGTGCAACGCGGCAGCGGCGCTATCATCGCCAGCAAGACCGGGACCGTCGTTGATGCCGGCGATACGATCAAGACCGACACCAAGGGCCGCGCCGCGATTCAGCTGCCAGACGGCACATTGACCCGCCTTGCGGGTAACACGACGATCACGCTCACATCGGCTCATTTCGCGAAGGCCGGAAACCTTCAAGACGTCTCGATCCTCCAGAAGGCGGGTCGGACCTTCACCAACGTCCAGCACCTGGTCAGCGGCGCGAGCTTCAAGGTCGCCGGCCAGTCGGCCGTGGCCTCGGTGCGCGGCACGAAGTTCGAGGTCCTGGTCAATGGCGACGGGACAATGGTGGTCAAGCTCTTTGACGGCCAGCTCGACCTCGGTGGCAAGAACGTTGTCCACCTCACCGCGGGCCAGCAGGCCACGGTCGACGCGCAGGGGAACGTCGGCGACCCCATCACGATCCAGCCCGATCCCAACGACCCCTTCGGCCCTGAGCTGGCGGCTTCAGACCAGAGCGGTCAGGGGACGACCCCCGGCACCGAGCAGGACTTCATAGGCGCGCCGATCCACAACGGCGAAAAACAGACGTACACCTACAGCTTCGCGGGCGCCGGCATCGTCAAGGCCGTACTCGGGTACAAAGGCAGCTCGATGGCTCTCGATGTCAAGGCCCCCGACGGGCACACGTACGCGGGCAGTGGGGCTCCGCCGATCGTCGTCCGCGTGCCCAACGCTCCGCCCGGCATCTACACCATCACCGTTGTCGGAGTCAGCGGCCTCGGACCGGCCGGTGAGGAACCGTTCCTGAGCGTCTCTGCGCTCGAACCCTGCACCAGTGCGATGATCGCTCAGAACGGAGCCGTCCGTCACGGCTACACCCCACAGGATCTTGCCGGCGCAATCACCGTGGCGGGCCTGTCGAATCTCAGTCTCAACATCGTCGGCAACTCGCTGGCGGGCGCCATCATCACCGGCTCCGGCACCTACAACGGGGTGACCTGGACCGGGACGGTCGTGCTGCTCATGCATGGCGGAGTGCTCGAGATAGTTGCGGTGGGAGCCACGGTCGTCAATGTCAGCGTCCCGGCCGAGCAGGTCGTACAGCAGATCGCGTCGGCGATCGCGCAGGACCCTGCAAACATCAACCCCGGCTACGTCGTCGACCGATTGTTCACCTGCAACGGGGTCCTGATCATCGACGGCCGTAGCTAGGCGGGTCTTCGACCCGGCTTCGCCGCAGGCGCTGCTCTCTTGCCGGTATATCGATGAGATTTTATTGACGAAGAGTTTCTGCTGGCCACGCATCGGAGTGGTTAGGGGCAAAGTTATGGCCGGGGGTCCCCGGCCAACCCTGCCACGCTAGGGAAAGGACGGCTTAGCTGGTGCCGTTGCTTCTGCGCTTGATCGCCCGGCGCAACCAGTTGGGCGAGGTGGGGGCGCTTCCCTTTGACCCCAGCGCTCGCTCAAGGCGGTCGAGAAGTTCTCCTGCGGTTGAGGGTCGGCGCTCCGGCTCGCGATCCATCGCCTGCTGCAGCACCGCCGCGAATGGAGCGGGGAGCTCCGGCACCGTGTCCCGCACGCTGGGAGGCGGTTCGTACAGCCGACGGCTCAGCGTCTCTATCCAACTCTTCGATGAGAACGGGCGGCGGCCGGTGACCCCCTCGAACACGACAACCGCCAGCGAGTAGACATCCGCTCGGCCGTCGACCTCGCGCCCGACCAACCGCTCTGGCGCCACGTAATCGGGAGCGACAGGACCGCCGGTACCGGGACCCGTGTTGAACGAAGCGACCGTGCCCAGGCCGAAGCCGGCGAGCATCGTGCGACCGTCATCCGCCAGCAGGATGTTCGCGGGCTTGACATCGCGATGGACGGTCGCCCTGCTGTGTGCGTAATCGAGGGCGCTGGCGATCGGCCGCAGCAAACCGATGATGCCGAGCGGCTCGTACATCACGCCGTCGCCAAGGACCGCGTCCAATGTCCTCCCGTCGATCATCTCGGTCACCAGGTATGGACAATCACCGTCATACGCCAGCTCGTAGAGCCGCGGGATGGCGGGATGTTCGAGCGCGACGTAGGACCGCAGCTCGAGCAGGAACCTGCGCGAGAAGCTGACGTCGCGCGCAACTCCGGGGCCGATCGTCCGTAGCGCCACCTTTCGGTGGAGGCGCGGATGCTCGGCCTCGTAGACCACGCCGAGGCTGTCGGTCTCGATCTCGCGCAGGACGCGGTAACCGCCTACGTGTTGACCGTTGGTGCTCATGTCAACCTTCCAGCCAGGAGGCCGGCCGGCTTGGCGCCTGCCATGAAACTTGAACTTTAGGACACCCGAGCTGCGATACGCCTGGTGTCGGCGAGAGGATTCGAACCTCCACGCCCTTTCGGACACCAGCTCCTAAGGCTGGCGCGTCTGCCATTCCGCCACGCCGACAACCCTGAAATTATTACCGTCACGGCTTCCGGCGAGCCGGGCCCAGCTTTCTTAGAAATTACGGATGTCGACCGGCTCGATGTCGTCCGCCGTGGCGAAGTCGAAGATCTGAGAGTAGAAGAACAGCTCGCCTTCGATGGAGCGGCGGATGTTCTTGGCCTGGCGAAAACCATGTTGCTCGCCCTCGAAGGCCAGGTAAGCGTAGGGCAGCTTCTTCTTTTCGCAGACCGCGACGAACTCCTCGGCCTGGCTAGGCGGCACTACTTTGTCCTCGAGCCCCTGGAAGAGGATCACCGGGCAGTTCAGGTTGTCCGCGAAGTTCACGGCGGAGCGGTCGCGATACAGGTCGGCGCGCTCGGGATATGGACCGATCAGCGTGTCGACGTAATGGGATTCGAACTTGTGGGTCTCCTTGATGAAGGTGACGAGGTCACCAATCCCAAAATGGCTGGCGCCCGCATTGAAGAAATCGCGTTTGGTCAGCGCGACAAGGGTGGTGAATCCACCCGCCGAGCCTCCAGTGATGGCAATGCGTTTGCCATCCACGAGCCCATGCTCGACGAGATATCGGGCGGCGTTGATGCAATCGTCGACATCGACCACCCCCCAATTGCTGTTCAGACGCAGGCGGTAAGCACGCCCGTAACCTGACGACCCACCGTAATTGACGTCGACGATCCCGAATCCGCGGCTTGTCCAGTACTGGTATTCGAGGTCGAAGCTTGGGCCAGTCGAGCTGGTGGGACCTCCGTGGCAGTGCACCACCAGGGGTGACTTCTCGCCTGGCGCAGCCTCGTAGTCCTTGTTCTTGGGCGGGTAGTAGAACGCATGGGCTGTCACGCCACCGTTGGTCGGAAACTCGATCGGCTGGGGGATGCTGAAGTAGCCCGGATCGATGTGGGCCGGATTGGAGACCTTCACGACCTCCTGCGCGCCCGTGCCGGCGTCGACTATGAGGATCCGCTCCGCAAGCGTGGGCGAGGCGGCGATGAGCGCCACCCGCCTCCCGCTCACCGCGACGGCGGAGAGGGTCGTGTACAGAAGCTCGATCTGCTTCAGCGTGCCATTGGCAGCATCGATCAGGCCGAGCTTGGTTCCACCCGCCTCCGAGTAGACGCATACGATTTCCGCCGCGCCCAGGAAGGAATAGCTGGTCATGCCAAAGCCCCATTGCGGCGCACCGAACTCGGCCGCGCGACGGCAGACCGGCTCGTCCCCCCCACCCCGCACCCTGTAGAGGTTCCACCAGTCGTTGCGGTCCGAGACGAAATAGAGCTCGCCCCCCGGCGACCACTCGGGTTGGTAGATCGACTCGCTCGACCCGCCGGCCACCTTTCGGGCCGACGTTGCACGGCCTTCAGCATCCAGCTCTCCCACCCACAGCTCGGTGCCGTCCCAGGGCATGTTGGGATGATTCCAGGTGAGCCACGCCAGTCGGTTGCGGTCGGGGCTGAGCTTCGGTGAGGAGTAGAAGTCGTTCCCAGCTGCGATGGTGATCGCTTCGCGCTCGCCTCTCCAATCCAACGCCACCAGCGTGTTCACAGCCTCAGCCGCACCCGTCGTGTGGTCTTCGCGGACGGCAAATATCCTTCCTCGCCCGGGGTCCACGAGCATGTCGGCGTGGCGGACGTCCGCCTCGGGCGTGATCGGCACAGGGTCGGCGTCGCGCTCCTGGAGGTAGAGGCGCTGGTCGTCGAAGTTGGCGAACCACACCGTCCCGCCGCTCACCGCGTAGTGCCCGCCCCCGTACTCGTGCACGCGAGTGCGGGCGTTGTAGCCGGCAGGAGTGATGTCAGCGATCGCGCCGCCGGCGCCCCAAGCGTCTCCCCTCCCCCCAGAGCGGGGAGGGGGACTCCGGCGAACTATGACCTGGCGGCCCGCCTCGGTCGGCCGGAGCTCGGTCCAGTAGAGATCGTTTCCGTCCCAGCGAGGCATACCCCTGGTGAGAGTGACCGCGCCGTTGAGAAGGAGGTCGACAGTGATAGGCGACGCCCATGCGCCGTACGGTGCGACCTTCCGACTCACCTGATGCGACGGATGATCAGCGCGTCGCCCTGGCCGCCGCCACCGCACAGAGCCGCTGCGCCGGTGCGGAGCCCTCGCCGCCTGAGCTCATGCGCGACGGTGAGCACGAGACGGGCTCCACTCGCGCCGATGGGGTGACCGAGGGCCACCGCGCCACCGTTGACGTTCACCCGCTCTTCGTCCAGTCGCAGCATCCTCGTCGTGTTGAGGGCGACCGCGGCAAATGCCTCGTTGATCTCGACGAGGTCAAGGTCGGCGGACGTGAGGCCGGCCTTCTTCAGCGCATTGCCGAGAGCGAGCGCCGGCACCGTGTGGAGCCACGCATAGCGGTCGGCGCTCATCCCATGGGCGACGATCTCCGCGAGCGGCTCGACCTTCAGCGCGCGAGCTCGCTCTCGCGACATGACAACCACCGCAGCAGCGCCGTCCGAGATCTGCGACGCATTGCCCGCTGTGATCGTGCCCCCAGGTCTGAACGCTGGGGCAAGCTTTCCAAGCGATTCGGCCGTGGTCCCGGCTCGCACGCCCTCGTCGCGCTCGACCCTCACGGCGTCGCCGCGACGCTGAGGAACTGCGACGACGACCACCTCATCCGACATTGCGCCGCTGTCCCACGCGCGCTGAGCCCGTTCGTGCGACCGCGCCGACCACACATCCTGTTCCTCGCGGCTGATCTCGAGCTCGCTGTTGACGTCGTCGGAGCTCTCCCCCATGTGCTGCTTGAGGAACGTCGACCACAGGCCGTCGTAGACCAGGGAATCCACCATCTCCGCGTTGCCCATACGAGCGCCGAATCGCGCCTTGGGCACGAGGTACGGCGCCTCCGACATGGATTCCATCCCACCGGCGACCACGACCTCCACCTCGCCGGCGCGGATGAGCTGATCGGCCAGCGCGATGGCGTTCAGGCCCGACAGGCATACCTTATTGATGGTGATGGCCGGCACCTCCTGCGGAATGCCCGCCTCGATTGCCGCCTGTCGCGCGGTGATCTGGCCGGTTCCGGCCTGAAGCACCTGGCCCATGATCACGTAATCGACCTGATCGGCGGCGATGCCGGCGCGTTCGAGCGCCGATCGGATCGCGTGCGCGCCGAGCGTGACGGCCGGCACATCTTTGAAAGCTCCGCCAAACTTGCCGAAAGGAGTGCGCGCGCCCGCTACGATCACAGATGACACACGGCCAGTCTAAGGGGGAGGTGAGTCGCCGATCATGAGGAACGCCCTGTTGGTCGTGGATCTCCAGAACGACTTTATGGAGGGAGGCAGCCTGCCGGTCCCCGGCGGTATCCAGGTCGCCGCCCAGGTGGCCCGCCACGTGCGCCACTTTCGAAGCGAGTACGCCTTCGTTGTGGCAACCCGTGATCTTCACGAGGATCCGGCGGATCACTTTTCCGATCAGCCCGACTACATAAACACGTGGCCGAAGCACGGAATCAAAGGCACGCTGGGCGCCTCGCTCTGCGTCCCGATCTCCAACCTGGTCAGGGAGAAGATCATCCAGGCAGTACTCGACAAGGGCCGGCACTCCGGAGCGGTCTCGGCCTTCGAAGCCCAGGATCCGCGCGGCCACCTGCTGGTGGACGTCCTGAAAGAACAGCGCGTCGACCACATCGACATCTGCGGGCTCATCACCGAGTACTGCGTTCGCGCGACGGCCCTCGATGCTCGCAAGCACGAGTTCCAGGTGCGCGTCCTGGTCAACCTGTGCGGGGCGGCGAGCCCGGAGGCGGGCCAGCGCGCCTTCGAGGAGATGAAAGCAGCCGGCTGTCAGCTCATGGCTGCCAGCGCGCCATGAATGAGAGGGAACCCGGATGGTTCCCTCTCATCGCCGGGCGCTTCGCGCGGCTGCTCTCTTTCCGGTATATCGATGGGATTTGTTTGAGGATTAGTTTCTCCACACCACGATTGGGAGTCACGCGGACCAAGTCATGGCCGGGGGGACCCCGGCCAACCCTGCCGCCCTAGCAATTAGCCCCGGCACCAGCCTCAGCCGGTGCCGGGGTGGTTCGCTACTTGCGGCGGCTTCGAGTTTTCGCGGGCGGGGCGTCGTACTTGAACGACACGTTGAGACGTACCCGGTACTTGGTGACCTTGCCGTTTTCGATGGTCAGGTCCTGCCGGACGACCTCCGCGACGCGAAGATCGCGCAGGGACTTGGATGCGGTCTCGACGGCGCTCTTCGCTGCCGCCTCCCACGACGTGCTGCTGGTCCCCACCAGCTCGGTCACTCTGTAGACGCTGTCGGCCATGGCTACCTCCTCTTCACTTCTGCTGAATCATCGGCAATTGTCGCGCAGGGCGGCGCCGGCGTCAGGAACGCGCTCGGTCCAGCTGTCGCAGCTCAGGGAGCAGATCGGCGATCTTGCCGGCTAGAGTGCCGGGGTCCGAACCGCGGAGATAGATCACCTGCTCGGTGAATCCAAGCTCGAGATAACGTGCCGACTCTTCGAGCAGCGACTCGCGGTCTTTACCGTCCCAGCCGAACTGGAGGGAACGACGGATCTCGGACACATTCCGACCGACTGCGCCGCAGGCATCCTCCAGCTTTGCGACCAGCTCCTTCATCTTCCCGACATCGCCGCCCCCAGCGGCGTTCCACACGTCGGCGTGGCGCGCGACCAGTCGCAGCGTGCTCTCACCGGAGGCGCCAATCCAGATCGGCGGGTGCGGCTTCTGGACCGGCTTCGGGTTCGCGATGGCGTCATCGAGGTGGTAGTAACGGCCGTCGAACTTGGTGCGCTCCTCGGTCCACAGCGACTTGATGATCTGCAGCGACTCGCTGAGCCGGCCCACCCTGTGTTCCAGGCCCTCGATGCCGTACATGGTGTGCTCGACCTCCGCCCAGGCAGCGCCGATGCCGAACTCCAGGCGCCCGCCGGACAGGTGGTCGACCGTGACCGCCTCCTTGGCCAGCAGCACGGGGTGCCGGTAAGTGTTCCCGGTCACCAAGCAGCCGATGCGCACCTGTTTGGTCGCCTGCGCCATAGCGGCCTGCAGGGTCCAGCCCTCGAAGATGGGCCGGTCGGGACCGCCGTCGCCGATCGATGCAAGGTGGTCGAAGTCCCATACGTGGTCGAAGCCTGCTTCGTCGGCGATCCGCCAGACCGTGCGAAGGGCTTCGATGGTGGTGTCCTGCCCTGATAGCTTCAGCCCAAATCGAAGGGGGTGGGTCATCGAAGCCACATTAACCCGTGCGGTACCGACTTGGACGGACGCGCAGCACCACGTGGTACTCGCGAGAGAAGCTCTCGGGTGTCCAGCCGTAACCCTTGATCAGGGCGGCGTACTTGCGAATGTAGACCGGCACCTTGTGGGCGAGCGGGTGGCGTCGGAGCCGCCTGGCACCGCCGTCGACGCGGACCACGTCCCCGCCGTTTGGCGTCGTGTTGAGGTGCAGCGTCACGCTGGGGTTAGCTTCGATGTCCTTCACCTTCTGACCCGGCACGGAATAGATGAGGAACGACTCCCCATCCCACCAGAACCAGACCGGAACCGCGTGGGGCCGGCCACCGGCGCCCACGGTGGCTAGCCAGATGACGACCTCCTTCCTCAACCGGCTCTGGACCCGCTTGCCGGCCGGGGTGGTGGTGTCAAGCAGGGGATCTTTGCGCGCGGCCATTGATCCAAGCAGACTACCCGTTTGGCGGCGACGCGATCGTGGCACAGTAAGACGATGAAGAAGACAGAGACGGCGAGAAAGACCGAGGCGGAGTGGAAGCGCGACCTGACCCCCGTCCAGTACCACGTGCTGCGCGAGAAGGGTACGGAGCGGCCGTTTACCGGCGAGTACTGGGATACGAAGACACCTGGCGCTTACCTCTGTGCGGGCTGCGGCACAAAGCTGTTCGAGTCCAAGACCAAGTTCGACGCTCACTGCGGCTGGCCTAGCTTCTACGCGCCCGCTGAGGACGCTCCCGTCGAGGAGCACGCGGACCGCAGCCTCTTCATGGTTCGCACGGAGGTCACATGCGCCAATTGCGGCGGCCACCTCGGCCACGTCTTCGACGACGGCCCCCAGCCGACCGGCCTCCGGTACTGCATAAACTCCGCGTCGATCAAGCTAGACGAATGAGTGGGAACCCCGATGGTTCCCTCTCATCGCGCGTGCGGCTTCGCCGCAGGCGCTGCTCTCTTTCCGGTATATCGATGGGCTTTTATTTAGGGATTAGCCATTCCTAGCGGCGCTTTGGAGTTACGAAGACAAAGTCATGGCCGGGGTGACCCCGGCCAACCCTGCAACGCTGGTAACTAGGACGGCCAGGGCACTAAGCGCGAGGGCGGCCCGACTCCAGCATCAGCTTCACGATCGGGCTGGCCTCTTTTGGCTGCCACGCTCGGTAGGCCTCGCGCAGGGGCACAGGCCACTCGACGTCGAGATCGACCCTGGTCCCAGCCTGACTGGCGCCCGCCAGCACGCGCAGCGCCAGCTCGAGCACCTGGCGCCGCATGGAGCGATCACCCGGCATTCCGAAGGCATGGCCGAAGGGGAATTCGACCCCGACCACGCGCGGCGCGCGGCGCTCCTGTGCGATCGCGGGCATCATGGTCACGACCACGGTGGGGATCCCGGCTCCTTCAATCCATCGTGCCAGCACGGGCACG
>OCZT010007711.1_pt1 | contig 10518 bp, 10 predicted proteins | sample 1539031 | NCBI WGS metagenome assembly OCZT01 (sample SAMEA3539308, study PRJEB22396) | soil metagenome | biome: tundra; feature: field; material: soil | place: USA | collected 2010-05 | depth 0.15 m
GCGACCACCGAGATCGACACTCTTTCCCTACACGACGCTCTTCCGATCTGTTAAGTCGGAGCCCCGAGGGGAAAGCTGATCTTTCGGTAGTGCGGACAAATCTAATGATGTAGCGTGGTCTGAGTAGACTAGTCAACCCCGGCCATCATCTGCACGCAACCGTCGATATCCGTTGCCGTTAGGCTTGCGCGAGCGCGCGCGGAGACATAGTAGCGGCGATTGCCATCATTGAGGTGCATCACCGCCGCCGGGTCGCTCGCGTGAGGCAACCCCAGGGTATGGCCAAGCTCATGCAGCACCGCAAAGTACAGGTCGGACTCTCCCCTTGTGTCGGTTATTATCACCCGGGCATATCGCATTGCTTTGCCGTCGCCAGATAGCTTGCGAAAGGTCGTCGCTGATGCGCCCGGCGTGGATCCCGGACCGTAGTCGACCACAACGACGGTTCTTCCCGGTGGCGCGACGGCTGGCGCTTCCGCATTGACATATTCGAACTGAACGCCGCACGCGGAGCCCCACTGCGTTGCCGCCCCCCAGATCAGATTGGCAAATCCTTGTGCCGCCGAGGTGACATACAGAGACAACACCCGGCTGGCTGGACGGAACGTATCGCTTTCCGGAATGAACACTCCGGTTGCGATCTTCGGGATGGGAGCGACCGGCGCAGCGGTGGCTCGCGGAAGGGCCACGCTTGCTGCCGGCGGACGCGGTGCAACCGGTGTGGCTGGTGCCGCTACTGGGGGAGATTGCTGATACGCCGGCAGTATGATTTGCTTTACGTTGCCGGGACTCGACTTCATATTGGTAATGGTTACGCGCCCTTCGTTGTCTACTGACTTGTACAAAGGATCCGCGTGACTCGATATCGAGAATGCTGTTGCGAGTAGGGCCAGCGCCAGATTGTTCATGATCTATCTGGGTCAACTCAGAACCAATTCCTTCTTTGCCTGTTTCCAGGCAACGTTGACCAGTTGCATTGTCTCATTCGAGCCGTAGCGGTCCGGATGGTTGGCGCGTGCAAGTGCCCTGTAGGCTTTATGCGCTACGGAACGGCGGTGCTCGCCGAGGGGCAAGCCGAGTACCTGTCGCCACGTGTCGCCTGAAAGCGCCGGAACCGGTTTGTTACCAGGTGATGGCCGGAATTGGGTTCTGTGCCGTCGGGCTGCTTCCCGTGCCGTTATCTGCATTGCTTTCAACTCCTCCTTGGTGACAGGGTGGATTGCGGGCGGGATATGTATTTCCGGTAGACGCAGTCCCACCAAACTCACGGCAAAGCAAACCGCGAGAAGCGGGCCGCCGGCGATCAATACTACGAATAACATATACATGAAATGGCTCCTGAGAGACTGCGGGTTGGGGGCGTAGCTCGCTTTTTGGCTCGGCGTTGTGTGCTGAGCGCCTTCTGGGTGCGCCGAAAGCGGAGCGCGGGAGAAGGAGGGATCAGCGACTGATTTCTTTCCACGCTGTACGTTTGGCCGGGTTGCTTGCGGAAACGGGCGGGGCTATGTTGACTACGGTGTCGTTCGACTCGTGCGCGAGTACGCGTACCTTGCCCGAGGTGGTTACGACGACAACGGGCCGACTGGCGAGAGCCTGCCCGATCAGTTGACCAGCAAGAGATGTGGTTCCGGCGGCAGGCGGCAGCTCTGCGCCTGTCACCATGCTGATCGAATACAGGTAGGAATTGCTCGAGCAGCCTTGTGATGATGGCTGGTTGGCGGTAAAGATGATGGCGCCAAAGGCCCCGGTGGGGTCCGTAGAAATGCGCTCTCCCACCCCCGGCAGGTCTACGTACCAACCTTTCCTTGTTTTGTAGTCGACAGTCCCTGAGATATGCCGGGTGGTGCCGCTTACGGTTACGGCGTTCTGTTGGAGAGCCGTTCTTGGTGTTGCGATGAGCGGGGCGGCGGACAAGTCATCCACCAGCGCATAGAAGCTTTGGACCGAAGTATCCGCAATATCGGCACTCGACAGCAGTTGACCGGTGCCCACCAATACGATGCGCTTGATGCCGGCGTTGGTAGTGATGTTGGATAGTTCGGGCGCGGTGGTGACCGGCTGGGGCTTGTTGGAGGCGTCGGTCAGGCTGGCGAGTTTGAGCGCAGCCCAGGTAGATTTGTCACCGTCAAGTTTGAACTTCCACACATTGCCGAGCAGATCGCCGCCGTAGACGGCATTGGTTGTCGCGTCCAATTGACTGTTCGCCGCGAATGCGGACAACTGCCCGAGGCCTGAGGGCGAGACGCTTGTTCCGGCCGAGGTTGCAACGTCCGCAATCAGTGCGCCGGTTTTGGCATTGAGTACAAACAGGTGTCCCTTACCGTCACCCGATGTGTTGTTGTATCCGGAGGAGACCATCACCACCCAGCCATAACCGGCAATTTTGGCGATCACCGGTTTGCCAAATGAGAGACCTACGTTACTTGCCGATGCATTTGGGGTCGAATTGCTCGGAAATTCCCACAATATCTTGGTTTTTACGTCTGCTTCGTTGGCTGCTACAGGCGTTGTGACGTCAAGCGCATAAAAGCCATTTCCGCCCGCCCGCAGGCCACCCACCAGGAGGGTGCGCCAGCCAGACGGGCCCGAACCGCCAGCCGTATTGCCAAGGTCCACATCGGCGGAAACAGGCGTCCCATCGGCGTAGAACATGTGGCTATATGATTTTGATGCGAGGTTTTTGAGGGAAGGAAGCACAAAGCTGGGAATGTACGCCCACATTTCATTGCCGGTATCGGCGTTGAATGCATGCAGCATACCGTCGCCGGCACCTACGTAAATTGCACGTTGACGAGTGCTTATCGAGCTCGCAAAAGCCGCGTAACCGGCATCGTTGTACGACGAGGTGGCTGTCTTGACGACCTCGGGTTCTGAGTACACGAGGTCCCCGAGGACGTGAGTCCGATTTCGATAAACCTTGGTTTCCTTGGAACGGTCACCACGTAGGAACGCAAGCACATCCGGATTGTCCGAAGAAGTCGTGAGATTGAGCATATTGCGCGTCGCAGCGCTCAGGCTCCCGGTCTGAAACTCGGTGGGACCGCTTGCACCATCCCAGGTAACGATATTTCTCGTCGCAGGGGCTTTGGCATCGAGCAGTGCCTGGGCGTCCCAAAGCGGGGTAGAACTGTTGATGTCGGCCGTTGCGGCGTCGATGGCATAGGCTTGAAGATCTCCATACCACCCATTGACCTGGTAGCTCGACACATACGCCGTCGAGTCCCCCGCCTTCAGGTTCACCCGCGAGACCGCGACCGCGGACTGAGACCCAGCCTTGATGAGTACGTCCACGATCGCCGCCTGCACGCTGTCCACGGCTTGCGCGGCATCGTTTGCCGTGAGCATCATGCCTCGGCCGTTGATGGCGGCGTGCCAGAGGTCGTCTACCGCCGTCGGATTATGATTTTGCGTCGGGTTCGGCCAACTTGGCGGACTGGAGAACGGGTTCAATGCGGAGGGCGAGCCGGTGCCGTAAATGGTCCCGATCGCCTTGAGGGTCATGGCGTAGGTGTTCAAGTGCAGGTTGCGATTCCTATCGGCGTTCGGGCTCATGTCGGAGGGGTCGTACGCCACCTGACCCGCGAGCAGGTCCGTGCGAAGGTTCGTGGTGTAGTAGTAGGCGGCGATGTCCGCCAGGGTGTTTGCGTACGTGGTTGTATAAGGTGCAGTGCCCGTATAGGTGTTCTTGGCATAGGCGCCTACGGCCGGCCCGCCGGATGAGTCCGCAAATCCGTCCGTGAGCACCATGGTCGCGTTGCGCTGGCAGGCGTACTGGATGATGTTCTTGTTGGTTTGTAGCTGTCCGCCCACATACGCCAAGGCGTTACGTGTCGGCGTACCGCCATTTGCGCCATTGGTGTAGATCGGTCCGAGCACCTGCTGCCAGTTCAGGCTGGCCGCCGGGCTGGCAAAATCGTACATGGTGATGGCCGACAGGCCGTTCAGCTTGACCGAGCCCCCGCGAATGCTGGTCAATTGCGACAGCACCTGCCCCATGGCACCTGCGAGCATCAATTTGCGCTTGCGATAGTAGGTGAACCAGTTGGCGAAATTCTGCAGTTCGTCCGCATAGCTTCGGCCGGAGGGGTAGGACGCCGTGGCGCTCTTGATCTCGTACCGGCGCAGCTTCTGGCCATCCGGTGCGGCGGCACAACCTGCGCCTGACGTGCAGGACGCGTCCTGTACCCAGTAGGTTGCCGGGTAATAGGGGATGGCGACGCTCCAGCTTTCGTTTGCCGGAATCAGGTAGTTGGTCGTAACTGCGGCGAAGGCGGCGGTATTCTTCTTGCCTTGAATGCCCGCAATGCTGGCTCCCGGTATCGTCATTCCGGGGAGCATGGTGAAGGTGTAATTCGAAGTCGTGCTCGACTGGGTCGCCGTCAAGTTCGTCGTTACCGCAGCGCCTGAAATCGGAAACCACGGGTGGCTGCGTGCTGCGGTAGGTGCGGCGTCGCCAAAGGTTCTGGTCGCACCGTTGATATAGGCCGGCACCCACGGCAAATAAGTGATTTGCGGGTTGTAGTAGATTGGGTTGTAGGCGGAACTGCGAGTCCAGGCGAATTCCGGCAGGGGAGGCACGGCAAGCGTATTGTTCCCATTGCTGTCGCAGGACTGCCGGTCGTCCGTGGCGCTGGTGCAGCCGTTCGGAAACAGGTAAGCGTACGCGGACCATGCCGGATTGGACCCGCCGGCGGTGGCCGTCGTGTTGAAAAGCAGATTTCCGCTTGCATCGGCAAACGATTTGGTCGCGCCGTTCCACCAGGCCATTCCGTCGGATGTGTCCAGCATCAGTTCCCAGTCCATGGAGCCTGAATCGTCCACGACAAAGATAATGTTCGGCGGCACGATGGTCGCCGTGTCCACGGGTACCTGTCCGATGGTGACCGGTCCCGCATAAGCCTGGGCCGGCAGAATGACTTGCAACAGCGCCAGTAGGCCGGCAGTTGCGCGATTGGCGATTCGTTTCATTTCGGACTCCTTATCTCGAGACCAGCGTTTGAGCGAACGACTCGGTGTTCTTCGGCCCGCGAACGCGGATCGTGATGCGATAGAAGACATTGGCAGGTGTGGAAAATGCGTCTGCCCCTATCTTGTTGGATCCCGCAGCAGTTTGAACATCGACAAGGCACTGACCTTGCGGGTCGGTGACCGGCAGGGCGCCGCGGCACATCCGTTCAACCACCCACTGCACCGTGTTGTTCCCGACCGTCGTGGCGGCCACGCTGCCCCACGCAATTGCGGGCAGCCCCGCGGCATCGTCTGTTCCGCGAATCGGGTAGTAGAGGTTGGGGACCGAGGTATCGACCGCAGCATTCGCGGTCAAATAGGCAAATGCGGCACTCGCACCCACATCCGCGGATTGGCGTGCGGCGGACCTGAATGCCGCATTTCCGGCTATCTGGGATGCGGTATCCGTCGATCGGACCGCGGCGAGAGCGCCCGCAAGCATCACACCCAGCACGATCAGCACCAGTAGAAGCGATGATCCCTGTTGACGTTTCATTATCGAAGTCCCATGCGTACGTTTAGCAGCGGCAACATCAGATTGACCGAGCGATAGCGGTAGTGGCACCAGTTATCGCCAGCGGCAGTGGCGAGGTCTATGGTCGGACCGTCCTGCTCCGGATTGGCCGCCGAAGGGTCGACCGCAGGGGCCTTTCCGGTCCAGGCGACCAGATTCCGGTATCGCGTCGCGGACTGGTTTGCGCTGGTGGCGCTGCAGGCGTTCGCCGCTGTGTGATCCCTGTCCTGGCTCCTGGCGACGATCGCCAGGCGCACGGCGCGCACGCGCAGCATGTCGGTGGCCGAAGGGGCTGCCCAGGCGCCAGTCGCGTCCGTCCACGAGATCACGCTGTCTAAGGGAGCTGCGACACTGCCCAGAGGAGGTACAAGACCGTATTGGGCTTGCATCGAAACGACGTCCTCAGCGACGACGGTCACCGTTCCTGTCGAGTTGTCCACCTCCTCAAGCGCGAGGTAATTGGGGCTGGCCGGACTTGTATTGACTCGGTAAGTGAGCCACCGGAATGCGTTCGCCGGCGCAGCCTTGGCATTGTCCAGGTAAGCCACCGGTGTCGAAAAGGAGGAACTGGCAGTATTGGTAGGGCCCCCTGTGTGCACGATGTCGGCACCGACCGCAGCCGCGGTCACCGCGCTCACCTGCATCAGCGTGCATGGCTGCAGGGCCGAAGCGTCCTGCAGCAATAGAAGCGTCCCCGAGACGATCCCATCGCTATTCGCAATGCGAAAGGCTGAGTCGGCAGTGGCCTGCGGCAGCAGTAGCCGCGGTGGTGCCGCGGAAAGCAAGGTATCCAGGTAGGCGATCGTTATCTGGTCAGGACCGGTTCCGCCGTCGACAACGGAGACTGGGTAGACGGCGCCTCCATCCGAGCGCACCGTGCCGCCGTTGGCAAGATTGAGTCCCGGACAGGCAAAGCCGCCAGGAACCATCAGCCCCAATCCTGCTTGCCGAACCACCTTTTCTATCAGGAACATGCCGTTTGCCGCATTTGACATGGCCCCGTTGGCGCCGGTGGACATGCGCCGTTGCGACTCCATGAACGAAGCCGTGCCGGCGACGGCGAGCGCGACGAGAAGTCCGACGAAAATGCCGACCATCAAGCCGACAAGCGACATACCCTGTTGTTTGGTCATTGGAGCGGCTGTGCAATAGTGATGAAGTTGCGGACCGCCGTATCCTTGGGCGGCTGCCATTTCACGGTGACTGTGGCCGTCCCATCCGCCGCGATGGCGACCGTAGGGTTGGGCATGGAGGCGACCGGCAGAGCCTGCGTATTGGGGAGCCGTGCCACCACTTCCTGGCGCCAGCGCTCCGCAGCCGCCGTGGAGTCCGCAGACGCGCAACCCATCGCGCTCGTCGTATTCACGGCGTAGCAACCAGCGTTGCCGGTATCCGTGCTAATCAATCCCGCCATGCTTGAGCCAAGCAAGCTTGCTTCCACGCGATATTGCGACTGGGCACTTTCCCGCAACAGGTTTGTTTGCAGCGCCAACAGTCCCAGGACGGCGACCGCAAAAATGGCCATCGCAATAAGCCCCTCCAGCAGCGATACCCCGGCTTGGCGTTTTAACGATTTCATCTGCAGGCCCTCGCATTTCTGGTTCCGGAGGCGTCCACCGCGGCAACGGCCGGGTCGCACAGGCGAACGCTCCCGGCGCTTGAAACCTGCACGGTGAAGCAATCCAATGGACCGCTGGCGGCTTTACAGGCCAGACTGCGGCTCGTGGTAGAAAAGTTAAAGGTGGCGCCTGCCGGAGCGGTGCGACCGTCCGAGGAAAACAGCGCGTCTCCCGCTGTTACCGCCGCCTGGAGCTGCGTTTGCTGGAGCGCAATGCTGGCTTCGCCAGCAAATGCGGGCACCTCCACCGCGAAGGTATTGCCCGAGACGTAGGCACGAACCGTGCGATTGCGCCTGATCGCTTCCGCACGAGCGCCCGCCAGCCCATCCCGAACCACCTCAGCGGCCGTTCGCACTCTTCGCCCTTCGGTCCAGGACGACATGCTGGCAAGGCCGAGGCCGGCCAGTACACCGACAATGACCAGCACCATCAGCAATTCAATCAACGTAAAACCGCGGGACATCAGCAGTCCCCGCTCTTGAGAAGCCAGCAGCCTGCCGGCAATCCCGAGCGCTCTGGAAACGCCAGCGTGATTCGGTTTCCGGAGTCATCCAGCTGGTAGGCGAAGCCCGCCATGGATTGGACCCCTGTTGCCTTCACCGTGAAGCCCGTGGCGGGGTTGCCTTTGGGCACACAGGAATAGGAGAAGTACGGTGTGGTCGCGGGGACGTCGACGGAACATGTCGTTCCCACCCCGTAGTTGCCATTGTCCTGAAACGTTTGTTCTTGCGCCAACCGATATTGGCTTAGCAGATTCACCGCGTCCGTCGCTTGAGCACGCCGGGTGTAGCTCACGTAGCTGGGGTAGGCCACCGCCGAAAGAATTCCAACCACGGCCAATGCGGTCATCAACTCAAGCAGAGTGAACCCACGCAAGTTCATTGCCGTGCGTGCCCTTTGCGTAAAGGAGCAAGCTGGCACCCTAAACTGCAGGACGGCTAATCCGCTGCCCTCCCTCAGTTGGTTAGTCCTACTATCTGTTACCAATTGGCACATCGCTCGGCTCCAAGAAGTGCATCACGTTTCGATGCGCCAACTTTACCGAGCCAGGCTGCTACTCTCGATGGAATAGTCCTGAGGGTGGATGTCGAATTTTCTACCTGCGTGCGTTTGAGAAGGAAAGAGCTAAAGCGTCGCTCTGCGGTGCCGATACGATGGGATCACAACCGATCAGCGCACCGGGCGAGAAATGTACGAAAGCGCGTGGAATAGAAGGCTTCTTCGTCACAGCCCCAGCGAGATTCCTGTGCGAAATCCCAATGCACGCAGCACCATTGTTGAGCAATTGGGAGAAGAAGCATCAGGTACTGCGCGCATCAAGCAGGCCGTGACAGCAAGGGCGTTCTTGAAACAATACCAATTAGACCTGCTCTAAGTCATGAGGCATATCTAAGTGTCAACATCCGACAAATATCCATATGGTCCATTGACTTTCGTATTACGCAAGCGCCCAATGATTGCCAAGGGCAAGGCCACCGAAAGGCGGCCGCGCAAAGCTACCGGCCTAAACGCTCGATTGAGGCGCATGGCGGCGGGGTTGCCGGTCGAAGACCGTCATTCCGCATTAAGCCGTATCGCAGCGTCGCCCTTGCTTTAGTCACCCAAAACGGGAGGGGAGATCATGCTGCGCTTCGGTTCACACAATCTGGAAATCAGTCGTGCCTCATACATTGTGAGCGGCACAGTTGGCGCGGTCTTCAACCCAATACCTGGTGGAAATGTCGAAGATTCTACGTTTCTTGTACGGAATCCTCGGCTGTGTTCGCCGGCGAGCGTGCGTAACCTTGTATTCATGCCGCAATGGCGCTGAATGTTGCGAGCATGCAAGCCAAATGTCGAGTTTCCAGATGTCAATAATCATCAAGGGGGCAATGATGCACAACTCACTTCGATTGGCACGCAGTGCACTACATATTTTATTTGCAATCTTTTGTTCTGCCGCCTATGCAGGCAACAATGCCGCCCCGCTCGGGCAAGAGATCGGAGTCGCTACGTCAAAGCAGGTTCGGGATCAAATCGGCAATCAGACGCAACTTGCCGATGGTGGCATCAACAAGTTTTCAGGTGGAAGAATGCTTAAAGGGGATGGAAGTGGCTTGGGGGTGGAAGGGCTGCAGGACGTGCTTTTCATCTTCGATGCGTCGGACAAGTTGTCTGGCGTAGTGATGACTATGGGGAAAGATCGCTTTAAGGACACCCTGGATGCGTTATCGAAGAAATACAAGCTCGTGGGAAAACAGGTTCCTTTTGTAGGTAACAGCTACGCCAAATTCAAACAAGGAAGCAGTGTAGTCGAGCTCGACGCGCCGCACATGAGCTTCTCTTTGGAGCTCCGTTACTTATCGGACGAGTTATTGGCGGTATTCAACAACAAGAGTTCCGTCGAGGCGGCAGAGAAGAAGCGCAATCAGGCATCCAAATTGTAATTGTGCATAGACGAATTGACCGCGTACAGCGAAAGCGCTAAGGAGAACAACATGGAATGGCACTATGCGACGTCAACAGGCCGCCAGGGGCCGGTAAACATCGAATCCCTGCAAAAACTGTCTGCTGATCGTCACATCGATCAGGACACGCTGGTGTGGAAAACCGGCATGGCCGAATGGATTCCGATCGCCCAATGTAGCGACCTTTCTGCCCTTGCTATGCCGCAGGTGCCGCCGCCCATTTCCGACAAGGCGATGGGGAACGGTTACATCTGGGCGCTTGCGCTTGCGCCGATATGGGGTTCGATAGTCCAAATGCTTGCGACTGACATTAGAGTCGCAATAACAGGCGAAACTTTCGTCCTCTACTCGCAGATGTGGTGGGTCATGATCGTCGCCAATATTAGCGTGCTCACCCTGGATCTCGGGCGGCTGAAGAAAATCGGATATAACACCAAAAAAAACAAATGGTGGATGTATCTGCTGGTACCGGTCTATATATTCCAGCGCGACAAGATGGTAAAGACAAACATGACAAGGTTTGCGGTCTGGATTGGGGCCTTCTTGCTATCATTGGTAATATTCAAGTTCTAAATCCAGCCTTTGGCCTACGGCAACTGTTGCAGCTATACGGATCATCGAGGAGGTGACCAGTGAAGCGATTCCTACTGACTGCAGTGACTGTGCTGTGGATGAGTGCCGGTGCTGCGTGGGCAGCACCATATGAAGACGGCATTGCCGCCCATGGGCGCGGCGACTACGCGACTGCGTTGGGACTAATACGACCGCTCGCAGAGCAAGGGGATGCGAAGGCGCAACATGCTGTCGGCGTAATGTATTACAACGGGCAAGGCGTGGCGCAGGATTATGCAGAAGCGCTGAAGTGGTATCGGCTGGCCGCGGCGCAGGGGCATGCGCCGCCGCAATACAATCTCCGCGTAATGTATGAAAA
>OCZT010007712.1_pt1 | contig 10518 bp, 6 predicted proteins | sample 1539031 | NCBI WGS metagenome assembly OCZT01 (sample SAMEA3539308, study PRJEB22396) | soil metagenome | biome: tundra; feature: field; material: soil | place: USA | collected 2010-05 | depth 0.15 m
AAACAAAAGCCGCGTCTATCAGGCGCGGCAAGACTGATGATCATATTGGTACACCCTGCGGGACTCAAACCTGCGACCTTCTGATCCGAAGTCAGACGCTCTATTCAACTGAGCTAAGGGTGCACGCTAGCGTTAGATTCTATGGGTTGAAACACCCTTTTGCAAGAAACGCTCACTTCTCATTGCGACTGGAGAACGCGGACGTATTTAATGATCGTTCTGATCTGCTCGTCGGACAATTTCTTCTTGAATGCGGGCATACCATCGTCCGGCGAGCCATCGCTGACGTTCTTAAAGAGTTTGTCGTCGTCGCGCTTCTTGAACTTATCACCGGTCAGGTCCGCGGGCTCGAGGTTCTTACCCTCTACCGTTACCTTGCCGCCCTTGCCGGTTTCCTTATGACATATCATGCAATTCTTTTTGTACATGTCCTGTGCCATGGCCATCTCATCCATCGGTGTCGCCGAAGCACCCGGGGCAGCTTGATTTGCGTTGGTTGAATTAGCCGTCGTGGCAGGCGAATTTGACGCCTGGCTGCATGAGAAAATGAAGATCCCCAAGGTTAATATAGTAAAGCTCAATTTAAGAAAGTACATCCGGTATCCCCTCCGCCAATGTTGAATAAAAGCTTGCAAAAGTTTAACTTATGGCTCGGACACACGCAATTCGCATCGTCCGTTCAACCTTATTAGACCGTTATGTAAGGCAATTTCTTCCGTGAATCCAAGCCATTATGAAAAAAGCTTTTCTTATCATTTTACTCGTCACATTACAGTCATTGACTGTTTTCGCTCAGCCGGGTACGAACAAACTCGTCGTTGGGGGTCTTAAGGACGAAGTTACGGTTCGACGGGACGGGAGATGGATACCGTATATCGAAGCAAAATCGGATTCGGACGTTTACTTTGCTCAAGGTTATATAACAGCCAGCGACCGGTTATGGCAGATGGACCTGATGCGGCGTCTCGCGCGCGGTGAAACGGCTGAGATATTTGGGAATGCCGTTCTCGAGGAAGACAAGCGCTGGCGACGGTTTGGTTTCGCCGAGATCGCGGATCAGAGCCTTAAGGAGCTTTCGCCTCAACTGCGGGGGGCATTAGAAAGTTATGCCGGCGGCGTCAACGCGTACATCGCAACGCTAAACGACGCGTCAATGCCGATCGAGTTTAAGATCCTCCAATATAAGCCGAGACAATGGACACCATCGGACACCATCGTCGTCGGCAAAATACTGGCCGATGCGTTGAGCACATCCTGGCGAAACGATCTATTACGTGCATCGGTGCAAAACCTTTCAAAAGAAAAAGTGGCCGATCTGATGAACCAGGTCACGCCCTATGATGTCGTTCTTTTTGGGAAGGACGCCGCCGCCGGAAAACAATCGGTCATAAAAAACGCGCCTCGTGTATCTCAAGGTCTGTTCGCATTTGCCGAGACCGACGAGCATCTGCGCGCGGCATCACTTGGCCGTCTCGGTTTGTATGCGGAGAACCTGGCTGCGAGTAACGATTGGGTGATCTCCGGCAAACGCACCGCGGACGGTAAACCGATCCTTGCAAACGACCCGCACCTGGCACCCACTGCACCGGGTATATGGTATTTGACACATCTTACGTCGCCGACGATGCGGGTTTCCGGGGTCACCTTTCCCGGTGTGCCGGGGATAGTGCTAGGTCATAATGAGTTCATCGCGTGGGGTGCGACCAATGTCGGCCCCGACGTTCAGGACCTTTATCGTGAGACATTTAACGAGGCAGGCGAATACAAAACACCTACCGGGTGGACAAAACCTACTGTTCGCAAGGAAACGATCAATGTTCGCGGCAATCCGCTTAAGCCCGATACAACCCCCGTCACTCTCGATGTTACCGAAACGCGGAACGGGGTCGTGATCTATGAAGAGAACGGTCGAAAATACTCTTTGAAATGGACCGCGCGCGACCCGAAGAACAATGAGTTCGAGGCATTCGTCGGATTCAATCGTGCCCGAAATTGGGATGACTTCAAGACTGCGTTGAAAGCCTACGGAGGCGCGGCACAAAACTTCGTCTTCGCTGATGTAAAGGGAAATATCGGATGGTATGCGGCGGGGCGCATTCCGATACGAAGAACGGGCGACGGGTCCGTTCCATACGACGGTTCTACTAATGATGGCGACTGGGTTGGATATATTCCTTTCCAGGAGTTGCCAAATCTCTACAATCCCGCGAATGGATTGATCGTTACAGCAAATCAGCGCATTGTCGGCACGTCGTATAAATATCCCCAGATGACGCGTGCAATCGCGGCACCGTGGCGAGCTCGCCGGATCCATGATGCACTTGATGCGAAAAAGCGAATCACGATGGACGACGTGCGGGATGTTCAGTACGACGTTTACAACATCCCGCTCGCCAACCTGGCAAAAGAGATCGTCAAGTCAAACGCGGCTTCGGCTGAAACATTGGCAGTTTTAAAAGATTGGGATGGCCGGATGACTGTCGATTCACGTGGCGCTGTCCTGGCAAACGAGATCCGGGGTTGTGTTGCCAACAAGATGGCTGACGACAACAAGCCCGCTCCGGCCTTTCTTATCGCCGATCGCGTTATGGATTGGGCTGTACGGGATAAAACCCCGCGGTGGTTGCCCTCGGGTTTCGCAAGTTACGACGATCTGTTAAAGTCGTGCGACGCCTCGTCGCGTGCGTCATTGGGAAGTGAGCGAAGATTGGGTCCCGATCCGTCAAAATGGACATGGGGGCGCATCTTCGTTTCGCGTTTTCCTCACCCGCTCGTAGTCGCGCCATTGATCGGTATGCAATTCGCAACGCCGTCGGTGCCCATTAATGGAAGCGGACAAACACCGAATGTTGGGTCGAATGTATCGATGCGTCATATCACAAGTCCCGGCAACTGGGATGCAACTCGCCACGTCATACCGCTTGGCGAAAGCGGTGATCCGAGATCGCCGCATTATAAGGACCAGTTCGATGCTTGGAGAACCGGAACGACGATGATCTTTCCGTTTAGCATCAAAGCAGTGGAGACCTACACAAAAGAGGTTTGGGTCCTCTCACCGCATTAATATTGCCGGTGACGAAATCGTGATCGCGTTAGCGTTCGTAGGCTCTGATCGCTATTCGATAAAAAGCCCGCATGTGCTCCATATCTCTATCTTGATCTGAATGTACTCCCTATCTCTATTTTGATTTGAGGCGGTCAAGAAAATCGCTGAGGATGATCGCCGCTGCCTCGCTGTCGACCAATTCGCGTGTCTCGCGCAGATCGTGGCCCTGCTCCCAGAGCCGCCCTTTGGCCTCGTACGACGTCACCCGTTCATCCTGTAGAAATACGGGGATGTCGAGCGAGAGTGCAAAATTGCGGGCCAGACGCCGTGCTTCGACAGTCATTTCGCTTTCGCCGCCGTCCGATTCCAATGGCAAACCCACGACCAGTACCTTCGCATCAAAGTGCTCGATTGTGTTTTTGACATCCAGAAGCAGTTTTTTCCAGCTTTTGCGTAATATGCGCGGCAACGGGCGGGTTGTCATTCGTAATTCATCCGAGACGGCCACACCGATGCGTTTGGTTCCCGGATCGATAGCGATGATCCGGCCGTCTTTAAGAGACAGCGAAAGATCTGTAAAGGGAACGTTATTCGGTATATCTTTTTGTTGCACCTGTTCTTAGGTTAATGGATAATCAAAAGCTTAGACTGCGATCCACATTTTGTCATCGCCGTCGCTAAAACTCAGGTTTAGAATTATCACAAGAGGTTTTTTATGTCATTTCGCGGAAAGGTTTGGGTACTTGTTATTTCGGGCGTCATCGCCGTCTACGCGGTTATCGGCGGTCTGCCGTTTGTCGGCGGCTTGCTGACAACGTCAGCACAGGAGCCGGTAAACGACGCCAGTGCCCAGCTTCGGATCGTCGAATCCGTGTTGCAGCACATTCGTGACGATTATGTCGATGAACCGAACATGGACAAGGTCCGCGTCGGTGCCCTTCGCGGTCTCGCCGCCGGACTCGATCCTTATTCATCTTTCCTGACCGCGGAACAGGTCAAATCGTACGAGGCAAATAAATCGACCACAAATAAGCTCGGCATTGGTGCCGAGCTGTCCCAGCTCCAGCGATACGTATATGTCATTTCGGCGGTTAAAGGCTCACCGGCCGATAAGGCGGGTCTAAGAGCAGGCGACGTGATCGAATACATCGACAACAAGGCCACACAAGATATTTCATTGTACGATGCGGGGCAAATGATCCTCGGCGATCCGGGAACATCGGTTAGCCTTCGTGTTCTTCGATCGGGCGAGAAGCCGCAAACGATGAAAGTGGTCCGCGCGGCTTATAAGGTACCCTCGGTAGAATCGCACCTAGAGCAGGGAAAGATCGGTGTCATTAAGGTCTATAGCCTCGAGGATGGTGAAGCGAACGATATTCGGACCCAGATTGGCAATTTGACGAAGCAGGGTGTGCAAAAGATCGTGCTCGATCTCCGCGGCGTCGCCGCCGGCAGTCTTACCGAAGCGGTCAATCTAGCAAATCTGTTTATAAAAGACGGTACTCTCGCTGAGGTCATAGGGCGCGATAACAAGGTGATCAATACATATACGGCCGACCCGGCAAAAGCTGTCTTCGACGGGGGACTTGCGGTTTTAATCGACCTCGGAACGGCCGGCGCCGCCGAAGCCGTGGCGTCTGCGGTTCTTGAACATAAGCGCGGCGAAGTTATCGGTGAGCGAAGCTTTGGTGCCGGAACGGACCAGAAGCTGTTCACGCTCAGAAGCGGGGACGGCATGCTTTTGACCGTTGCAAAATGGGCATCGGCGAGCGGCGTTCCGTTTCTCGGCGAAGAAAGGGCCAGCATGGGTATCAAGCCCTCGATCGAAGTAAAGCGTCCCGACACACCGGAGCCGCTCGAGGTCGAGAATCTGATCGATCAGCAGAACAATCAACAAAAGAATCCGCAGCCTCAGGCGACGCCCACACCGAAACCGGTTCAGCCAAAGGTTATCGAGGATCTTCAGTTGAAGAAGGCGTTTGAGGTCCTTCAGGACAAGGCATCGGCGGCCAAGGCCGGATAACGTTGTCTTTCGTAATCATTGGATCAGAGGCCGCGATATTATCGTGGCCTTTTTTCGCTTTAGGCCGTTTTGTTGTTCGCCGGGCTGGAAGGCTGTTAGAATCATTTGACTATGGCCTCTGGGTATACGATTCGAGCTCTGGAAGACGGCGATCTGGGCGAGTGGCTTCGGCTTCGCACTTTGTTGTGGGATGAAGCATCCGAAGAGGACCATCGCGCCGAGATGGCAGATATCATTGATGACAATGAGTCGCAGCTTGTTGCCGTTGCCGAGATTGACCGAGGTCGTCTGGCGGGTTTCCTCGAGGCGAGTATTCGGAGCTTTGCCGAGGATTGCGAAAGTGAAAATGTCGGCTACCTCGAAGGGTGGTATGTCGACGTCGAACACCGGATGGAAGGTATCGGCCGGGCACTTGTCGGGTATGCCGAGAACTGGGCCCGGGCTCGCGGATGTTCTGAAATGGCGTCGGATGCCGAGATCGGAAATGATGTTAGTCTCGAAGCCCATACCAAACTTGGGTATGCTGAAACATCGCGACTCGTGCATTTGCGGAAAGAGTTGATCTAAACGATGAAGGGAATAGTTTTAAGATTCGCCATCCTTATTTTTTCGATCGCGTCGATCGTCGGTTTGGGTATCACTATTCGTGCGCAGTCGTCCGATCAAAATTACCCGACCGCCGTTACGACAAATGAGATCAATGGTGTCATAAAGGCCCGCGATATTGGCGATCCGCGTCTGACAACGTATTTCTATGAGTTCGATGGCGTGCAGGGCGATATCTTTATCAATGTCGTAAGCAAGAACCTTACCGGTGACATTGACATTTTTGCCGTTGACGGCTTGAGGCCGCTCGCAAAGATGGTGATCTATGCCGAGACGGACCCGAGCGAAACAGGGCGCTTGGTATACCTTCGAAAACCCGAACGTCTTCTTCTGCGCGTCGAAGGACGCTCGCCTAATGATGACGCAGCAACATTCAGGATCAAGTTCGGAGGAAGTTTCGTCGCGCTTGCTCCACGGAAGACCGAAGACGTGCCAAAGGTTGAGGAAACCGGGGCCGACAACCGTCGGGTTCGAGTAAATTCAGTTGGCACCATCATCAAAGTTCCGCCCAAGCCGCAGCCAACCAGGAAGGTGGAAGTTCCAAGAACCGACAACTCGACGGTTGAATCCGAGGGCAGGAAGAGAACCACTCAGGCAAACAGAGGCGAAACACCTACAACCGAAACTACGGAACCACCGTCCAGGAAGCCGGTTCTTGTCGTAGAGGATAATTTGAAGCCCGCGGCACCCGTCGAAAATACTGTGGACTCGACCGAGGCGAAGACGACCGAGGCAAAACCGGGTGCGAACAAAAGCACATCGCCGCCTCGAACAGTCTTCACCGGCAGAAAGCCCCCGGTCAAAAGACCTTTGTCGGAGGAGCCGAAAGAAAAGGCGGCCGACCCTTTAGCGAACGTACGTCTCGTCGTGGAATTAAAAGACGGGAGCGTTATTGAGAAGCCCCTCAATGAAGTGATGAGATTCGCCGTTACGGGCGGTATTATCACCGTCGTCGGCAAGGACGGCTCCGTAAAACGCTATTCAATGGTCGACGTCGCAAAGGTGACGATCCAGTGAATATAACCAGCCGACAACATCCTGGTTTTCCGCCTTTTCTGACAACTATTTTTCAGTAGGCGTCACTTTCGAGGCATTACCTAACAAAAATTTCATTTTTTTGGCTAATAAAATCCTTTTTTCACCTAGTTTTCGTTCTTGATTAGCGATTTTCGCCGGCGATCATCCATTTTCGTGAAGTTTCTTGCCACTTTTTGTCATATTTTCCGCAAAGGAAAGGTTTTATCGCGAGGAAAATCGCTTCTTTTGCTGTTTTTCTAATTTTATTAGCTAATAAAGTCTTTTTTTTAAGGAGTATTTTTCGACTATTGCCTTCATAAGTAGCTTGTTCAATGACACTTATAGGTTTTTGGCGCGACCGATCGGGGGAACTAATCGGATGTCATCTTTTGGCGACAAGGGCTACGGTTATTTCGCCAGATGCAATCTGCGTTTCGCTGCATCACGACAGATCAGCGGTGCTTACCCGTTAGGTCCGAGCATTCTCGGCTCAAAGTCATTAGACAAGGTTCCATTGTCTTAAGAAAAACTCCCAAAATCTTAAGGAAAACTCCCAAAATCTTAAGGAAAACTTCCAAAACCATAAGGAAAAGTCCGAGAGTCTTAAGGAAAACTTCCAGAGTCTTAAGGAAAACTTCCAGAGTCTTAAGGAAAACTTCCAGAGTCTTAAGGAAACCTCCAAAGTCTTAAGGAAAACATCCAAAGTCTTAAGGAAAACATCCAAAGTCTTAAGGAAAAGTCCGAAAGTCTTAAGGAAAAGTTCCAAAGTCTTAAGACAAAGTCCCAAAGCCTTATGACAAAATCCCGGAGTCCTACGACAAAGTCTCAGGGTTTCAAGGAAAACATAGTATCCCTTGCAGATTCCGAGACGCGATTGTGAAGACGCTATAACGAGATTGGCATTGCTTGAGATAATTCTTAGTTATCCAAGCAGAATCGCCTCAGCCGTCCTCAAAAAGGGACGTCGGGATTGTTGTAACGATCACCATGAATACGGCTAACTTTGGCCACAATTTTTCGACGATCAGATCGTAAGCAGCTCGGCTAACCAGATCAGTCTCGGCCCTCTGGTACGACTATGAGCGAAAATTGTTCGTGAATAGCTTTGGGATAAGAATTATTCGTTTTGAGAATTTCTATATGTTTCAGGGGTCCTGAATACGCGCTGTCACGCATCCGCAAAAACTTCGGATGGTGGAAGGAGGACGTGAATAAAAACTCCCCTCCTTGATTAGGAGGGGTGGATGCGTTTTTTGCAGACGGGGTGGTAGAGTGCGTGACATAACGCGAACTCGGCGCCGCGTTCTCTACCACCCCACCCCTACCGGGGCACCCCTCCTAATCAAGGAGGGGAGTTAAGACATGATATGGACCACCCACTATCTCTACCGTTGCCTTTCTCGCCAGACCGTCGGATTTTACCCCTGCAACTCAATTTTTCAAAACGGAATCACAATATCGCAGGTCTGACCCCATGTGTTTTTCATCAAAATGATTCGATCCACCGTCATAGTGTTCATCCTTCTAATAGTCATCGAAATTGCCGCCGGTCAGGCGCCCCAAGCGTCTCAAGTATCGATATCGCTACAGGAGGTCTTGCAAGCTATAGGTAACGAACAAAACTGCTATTTCACGATCGAGATTATGTTGGTATCGGGCAATCATCGAGATTCGATCGAGGCGTACGATTCTAAGACAATTCCCCGAGATTTAGAGCTTCAGCAGGAACTCGAATGGGTACATGAGCGATTTCCAGACGTAGCTTTCAAGATTGATAATCATCACGGGAAAAAGGTGGTTCATGTCGTAGATAGTAGTCTCGAATCGAACACACGATATGGCATGAAGATGAAAATCGATGGTTTTACTTTCGATGGCACGGTCTCGGAGCTGATACGTGAACTCGATCGGAAGAATGTCGGAATCTCCTCTGTTAGTTCGCAGGATACAAGGGAACTGCGAGTTCAGGATTTTCTAAGTCGGGCGCATGTCGACGGAAAGGCCACCAGTATCCGCGAACTACTAACAGACTCGGTCTCGCTTGCGGGACGAGGCCGAATAATATGGGTGGCTGAGACTGGGTTTTCCAATGACTCACAGACACATATACACTTTGTCCGCTAACGTCTCAACTCATCAGATAAGTCGAAAAAGATAATTATCTGACGGTCGCGCTCGCCGAGCGGCGGCCGGTGACGATCAAAACTTCTTTTGCGGCAGTTACCGTTGCTAATTTTGTCGATCCGCAGAAGCAATTTTTCAAAAGGGAATCGCAATATCCCAGGCCTGATCCCATGTGTCCACCACTACGGTACTCGCCGTACGGGACTCGCGGGCTATGGCCGATCTTACCAATAAAAGCCCGTGCCGTTTGTCGGTAACTGGGTATCGGGCTTCTTATCATCCTTCAAAAATCCCTGCAGCACATATAGTTTTACTATCGCTCGCGAATCTGGTCGTGCAAATCGATCGGCGACCGTATTCATGCGGTCGAGATCGGCCTTGCTCAACAGCTGCATCTGAGGGATGTATTTGAAGAGCGGCATGTCCCACCGGTTACCGTTGACCTTCATCACGATCTCGCCCTTCTTAAAGTCGAGATTCCGTGGTTGGTATCTTACGAGCATAGCCGATGCCTGTATGTAATCATTTATGCGATCGACGATCGGCTCAAACATGCTAAAGGCAACCTCCGGATCGATCACCGCGTAACCTTTCACGACCTCCATGACGTCACCGATATCGTCTTCGGTTTCAGCCGATTCATTCGTCAATGCCTTGGCTTCCTTCATAAGACTCTTTGCATTGACGAGATCCTTTTCACCACCTTTCTTTTGAAATTCCGTAGCGAGTTGGACAAGCCTTTGTACTTGCAACTTTCTCTTCGTTACGTTGCCGATTATCTTACGGGCATCGTCAAGCTTGCCTGCTAAGGCCGCGCGACTGATTCGGGCGGTTTCGTATTGATCCTGAATATTCGCCTTTGCTTTCTCGTCGGGAATCTGGTCGATCAGTTTCTTTGCCCGGGCATCATCATCGATCTCACCAATTTTGCGGGTTAGTGCTTCATACGCGGAAGCCTTGTCAAATAAATTCTGCATTTTTGGGATCTGGGCCAGAATGTCCTCAGGCGAAGCATTTGCATCCCAAATTTTTCGCTGGGTCAGCATAGTATTCATCTCAGGCGGTAAACCAGCCTGCAACTCACTCAAACGCTGCCGCAAAAGGACCACTCTATCGGGCAAATACTTTTCAAAGATCGGTATTGCAGTCGACAAAGTTGTCGCGAATACCATCGATCTTGAGGGCGCCAGCAGGGTATTTGCGAGTTTTGCGGCGAGGTCCTTTACCTGCGCATCCGTAAACGTAAATTGCTTATCCTTTGTGTTCCCCTGCACCGGCGGCTTGAAGGAATATTGAAGAAAATTGAGCGTCGCGCGCATGTCCTCTTCATTTTTGGACAGATCAGAGTCAACCAGCTTTTTGACCACGTCTCCCGCGAGTTCCGATGCTTTTTTGTCGTCCTTTTTAGCGAGCTTTTGCAGCAGCGCCAGGACACTGGCCGAGATCCCTTTCGATAGGCTGTCCTTTATCAGCTTGATCGCCTTGTCCGGGTTTTCATCCGCGGCGAGCCAAGCGAACTGTTGCTCCAAAGCCACCTCTGAACGGACACGATCTCGATCAAGATCATAGCCGATCGAACTTGTCTGCTTTGCCGTTGGCTGCGATGCCCGCAATATCGACTCGGCAAACTTTGCCGAGCGAGTCTGTAAAAGCAGGCCGAGGGCCATCTCAGGATCGTGTTTCGCCACAAGAGGCAGGATCT
>OCZT010007713.1_pt1 | contig 10518 bp, 9 predicted proteins | sample 1539031 | NCBI WGS metagenome assembly OCZT01 (sample SAMEA3539308, study PRJEB22396) | soil metagenome | biome: tundra; feature: field; material: soil | place: USA | collected 2010-05 | depth 0.15 m
AACCAGCGGTAACCCGTAGCGGCGCCGATCGTTTCGTCCCGTAAAGGGGCGACGAGGGCCCGCAGCCAATCGTTCGACACGCGCACATCGGAATCGGTGAAAACGAATACCTGAGAATCTTCGCTCGCGTGCAGTACGGCTTCGCGAAGGTTTTCTATTTTCTGGCCCGTATCGGTGGCTTTTGCGGCGATAACCAATTTCGCCCGCTTATCGGTCATGCCTATAAGGTCCTCGATAAACGACACACTTTGGTCCTCACTGTCGTCGACCACGAAGATAAGTTCATACCCGGGATAGTCCTGATCGGCCAGCGGCTGCAGATTTTTGGCCAATCCCTGGTCAATACCCCGGCATGGGACAAAAACGGTTGCGAACGGCGTATAAGTTGACGGCGGCTCAGCGAGCCGTTGTTTGAAATATTTAAGGTACCCAATGCCGTTTAGAAAAGATCTGAAACTAAACCACACGAGCAGCGCCGCAAGGGCGTAAAAGACAAAGACCATATGATGATTTTAGGCACGTTTTACGTGTAGGCCGATATCATTACGGATATCGGTCAGTTATTCCTGCGGCGGCATTACCGGAAACTGAGATCTTATCCGCCGAAACCAAGGCTTTTTCACATGAAACCAGGATGTTTTCACGTAAAACCAAACCTTTTTCACGTGAAATAATGACTTTTTCACGTGATTCTGAGACTTTTTTACGTGAAACAAAAGCTTTTTCACGTAAAGCTGCGACGTTTTCACGTGAAATCAGGACTTATTCACGTAAAACCGAGATCTTTTTACGTGAAACCGGGACCTTTTTACGTGAGATCAGGACTTTTTCACGTGAAACCAGGACTTTTCCGGCAGGTCTTTGCGAGTTATCGTGTCAGCCGCGAGCAAAGGCTTGAGATACTGCATTGTAATATCGACAGCACCGCTGTTGCTATTCATTACGGCCAACGCGTTCTCCCCGAGTTCTTGGCGCTTTTCATCATCCGTCAACAATTCCAACAAGATGGACGCGATCTTTGAAGCTATTTCGCCATTCTCGATCAGAGGGAGCTGCACGAGTGCGGACCTTTTTCGGAACTCCGTCACCGCCGCGTCGAAGTTGGCCGTGTAAGGCCCGGTAACGATGGCCTTTCCGGCGGCCGCGGGCTCAAAGATGCTTTGACCGCCGTGGGGTATCAGACTGCCACCGACAAATACTATCTCGGCCAGCGGATATGCCGCACGCAGCTCGCCGATACTATCGAGCAGTATGACCTCGGCTGTTTTGTCCTCGGCGGATGGTGCGTCTGAACGGCGCGTTAGTGAACAGCCGCATTTCTTAATAATATCCGCGACCTCGTCGAATCGTTCCGGGTGCCGCGGTGCGAGCATGAGTCGCGGTGATGCCGGTAACGACGATCGCCGAACCTCTCCAAATGCTTCGAGTATCCATTTTTCCTCGGGTGAATGGGTGCTCGCCGCGATGATCAGCGGTGCGTCCGACGTAACGTTGTATCTTTCACGCAGCTCATCGGTTAAGGAGGTTTCCGCGTCTCCGCTGTCGTGGTCAAACTTCAGATTCCCGGTTATCTTGACCCGCTCGATGTCCATGCCAAGGTCCTTGAGCCGCATCGCATCGGCCTCATTTTGCATGAGCGCGAGATCGACACAACCAAGTACCCGAGCAACTGCTTTCTTGAATTTTAAGTATCGCGAAAACGACTTTTCGGACAAACGGCCGTTGACGATCGCAACATGCGCTCCGGACCGACGTGTTTCGCGCAGCAGATTCGGCCAGATCTCGGTTTCAACCAGCAGCAATATCGATGGGTTGAAGTGTTTTAGCGCTTTTCGAACCGACCATGCCCAATCAAACGGGACGTAAAACACGCAGTCGACGGCGTCGGCGAAGACAGTTCCAGCAAGCTCGTAACCTGTTCGCGTGACGGTCGAGATGACCAGTCGATGATCCGCGAGATCGGTCTTTAGTTTATTAACAAGCGGCCGAGCCGCATTAGTTTCGCCAACCGAAACGCAATGAAGCCAGATAACCGCCCGGTGGTCTTGCGTAAACTCTGGTAGAGTTCCAAGACGCTCGCGAAAGCCCGCCGCATACTTGCCGCCCGAGAGAGCGCTTACCGCAAAGACCGGCAGCATCGTGATGAAGCCGAGCGTATAGAGGAGGCTGTAGATGAAGAACATCGCCGATAGAATAGCAAAAGATCGGGTTTCGACGTTCCTAGCACGCACGATCCTGGATCGCGTAGCGATCAGATGAATGTAGCCGTGGGTTTGAACCCACGGGGAACGGTCATAATAAGAACACGTCGCGTCAGCGACGATTGAAAACGGTGGTTAACATCGGTTCACAAATATTTCTTCATATCGTATTTTGATCAGGATGGATACGGAGCGTTCTCAGTAGCCAAATCACTAATACCGAATGTCGTTGAGTATATTAAGAGCCAGTGAGAACGTCACATGAGACAAACGTTTGAGGAAGAAATGGTCGAACTCCTAAGGCTGCACTAGATCGACAATGATGAACGGTCTGTTTTCGGCCGATCAATCGTCGCTAAAGCGATGCGTGCGGTTGCGTGATCCGTACCGTGGGCTAAAAGCCCACGGCTACATTCACATGACCGCTATGCGGCCAAAGACGTTTACCGTGCGCTGAGAGCCAACGGCTACATTCACGCTACCGCTATACGGCCCAGACTTGGGACTTGGGACCCGGGACTAAATCTCATTTCACCCGTTCGATATATCTTGACTCGGCGGGATTGACGCGTATCTTTTCACCCGCGACGACAAATGGCGGTACTTGCAGCGTTACGCCATTTTCGAGGGTTGCCGGTTTATTTGAATTCGAAGCCGTCGCCCCTTTCATTACCGGCTCTGTCTCGGTGACTGTTAATTCCATCGACGCGGGCAGGGCGACGCCGATAGGCGTGCCGTTGTGAAACTCAACCTCGATCTTGAGACCCGGCATTAGCCATTGTGCGGCGTCGCCAAGCTCTTCCTCGGTCAGGGCGATCTGTTCATACGTCTCGGAATTCATAAAATGGTGATGCGAGCCGTCCGAATAAAGATAATCCATCTTGTGCTGCTCGAGAGTTACCTTTTCCATCGTGTCGTTCGAACGAAAGCGATGTTCGAATGAGCTGCCGGTAAGCAAGTTTCTGAGCCGCGTCTGGACCATGGCGCGAAGATTACCCGGCGTGTGATGGTGAAACTCCATCACCTTGACGGGCGTCCCCTCAAAGAGGATCACCATTCCTTTTCTAATGTCGTTTGCTGAGATTGCCATAAACTACTTGTCCTTTGTGCGGTCAGCGGGCTCGCGCACAAAGGACATAGTTTAGTTTCTCTGTTGTCGGCTTGTCTAGCGGACGGTAACACGCATACGGAATGCACCTCGCCATCGATCGGCTTTTCGGCATTCCGTCACAGTTATCTTATAGTCGCCGGCGGCGGTCGGGTTGACCTCGTTGCGATCATGACAATCGGCCGCCATGTCCTGTTCGTATGTAGATCCGGGCGGCGCCTCTATGCCGACCGTTATATAGTTCGTGCCAACCGATTTGGTTGTCAGGGTCTGCCCGTTTCGGACACGAATTATATATGTGCGATGGCTGTTATAGCCGTTCAGCGTTCCGGTAACGACCGTTGTTGTCGCTCCGCGATTAAAATGGATCCTGGTCTGGCTAAAGGCGGCGGTCGAACAAGCCGCTACAAACGCAATTAGAAGAAATAATTTCATTGAGGTTTTCATATGAGTTTATTTAGGTTTGTCAGATGACAGCGGCGGCGGCTCTTCGCCCTCTTTAGGGGCATCGCGTCCCATGCTGTCATATATTGTCACGATCTGGTCGATCCAGCCCTTTGCGTCCGTATTAGATGGATCGTACTTCACGGCTCGCCGGTAATCGCCCAATGCAGATGCATATTGTCTCGCTTTTGTAAGGGCGGTGGCCCGATTAAAGTAAGCCGTTGCAAGTGCTTTCTTGGCTGCTTCGTCCGTCGGTTTTGTGCTTAGGGCCTTTTCCGCCTTGGCGATCTCGCTATCGAGGGCCTTTGTCTCGATCGGGTCCCCGCCCTGGGTCCACTTTGAACGGCCGGCGGTGTTTGCTTCGCTTGGCGGCTGCTGGTTTTCGAGTGAATGCGCGATCGCTGTCTGTGGTCTTTCCTGCGTCGATTGGGCAACCGGACTATTTGCATTCTCGGCAACGGGCCGGGCCGCACTATTGCAGCCAATAGCAGCTAGCGCGGCGACAATGATGATTGAAAACTTGTTCATATTATTTCTTGTCAATATAAGGTCGGGCCTGCACAACGTAAATGCGCCCGCCCATGATACCCCATTCGATATCCTGCTCTTTCTTGCCGCCGAACGCACGGCGGATATTCATCGCCGCCCGGGCCAACTCTCTCGCCTGCAGATCGGTAAGGACCCGCTTATTGGGACCGGCGCATTTATCAACGGTTTCCTTCAGATCGCCGTTCGGGTCGAACGCAAGCGCATTCCCCTGCTGTGACAGCGTCAGGATGACAACCGAATTCGACTTTGGATCAAAAAGTACCTGCTCGGGTATCCCAACGTTGTTGACGACCTTGGAATTATGCCCGCATACGGCGCTGATGTAAACCGCATTCTTGTTGCGTTCGTCAAACGGGTCCTTTGTTATCATGACGCCGCCTTTTTCCATATCGATGCCGACCTGTATAAGAGCGGACATATAAACATCAGATTGGCTGACGTAATTTCGCACGCGGGCTTCGTAGCCTTGAAAGTTCCACAGCGACGCCCACACAAACTTGACGGCGTCGATTATGTTATCGGCCTCGCGGACATTAGCTTTCGTCGAGTAGAGTCCCGCACCGCTAAAGTTTGGCAGGTCTTCGCTGTTTGAAGAGCTGCGAACAAAAACCGGTTTGGCGCCAAGTTGCGTCTTCCAGCGCCGGATGATCTCGTCCCTCAAGGATGGGTCGAATTTCCCGTTCATGATCGAGTTTTGAAAGGCTTCCAGTTTTTGCTTTCGAACGCGAGGGTTATGGACAAAGTCATTGTCATCCATCAGATCGTTGATGACCTTATCGAGCCCGTTGTCGCTCATGAATTTTTGATACCAGTAATACGGCACCGAAAAACCATCGGGTATTGCGATGCCCGGAATATTGGCGTGAAGCATCTCACCGAGATTGGCCGATTTAGATCCATAGACGATGCTGTCGGCTTTCCGCATTTCGCGTAAACCGGTCAGTTTCGTTACCTTGAGATCGGCGGGCGGCACCTGTTCATTCGGTGACGGGAATTTCGTTCTCACGTCGTCGGTCGAGGCGCGGTCAAATTTGTAATCCGTGAGATTTGCCTCGAGCCTGAACACATAGGTGTTGTAATCGCGGAACAATTTATCGGCGTCCTTAATATAAACATTAGGGATGTTCCAGCCCTTGGCGAGTATGTTTATGTGCGATAGCGGCGATGACGGCTTGGCGACGATGATGCCGCGAACGGGCGGCAGAGAGATCGGAAGCTCTTTGAGAACGAGTATCTCGTTATCGCCGATCTCAACCGTATCATCGTACTTGTCGATGATATGCACCCGTCCGACGGCTGTCCCGGTATTAAGCGCGAGGTACGCCTGGTTCCGGTTCAGATCATCCTGCAGTACACGGTCCATTCCGATCTTTGCCGTGTCGTCTTCCTGTCGACTCGAATTGGGTTTGAAATAGACCTTTTGAAAGAACGCGGCGTTGATCACATCATTCGACGATTTGATCATATCGGGTGTCGCCAGATCGCCTTCCCACAGCTCCCATGTAAATTTTTCAACCGGCGATTGCCATGCAATGGTCCCGACAAGAAAACGGCGGTCTCGGTCCTGATAGATCGGCCCGAAGACTTCGGCACCGCGAGGGATCATATACAAGGCCAATAGAAAGTCTTTATGAAATCGATACTTCTGCGAATTGATGAAGTACACCTTGTTATTTTCCTTGCGGTCGATGACGAACATCAGGTGCGGCAAGGCATAAGGCGTTCCCTGGTGATAGACGCGTGCGATCGAATCAAACTCTGCCCGAGAGGTTATCCGCGGCAAAGAGTTCTTGGGCGAATCCGGTGTCTTGTTCATCACGCCGCGTGGTTCGCTTGAAGCCGAGGGTTTTCTCGACATTTGAGCACTCGTCGTCATCGCGGCGGCGCCGAACATCGTTAAGACGGTTAGTAACTTTATGAATTTTGAATACCACATATGAAACAACTAAAATTAAGCGGTCGTCCTCGCCGAATGTAGGAATTCCGATCCCGTAACCGGAGCGTTTCGCAGTTTCTTGAGCGCTGTTTCGCCGTCGACGGAGATATCCAGATCACTTATGACGCCGTCCTTCAACTCATAGATCCACCCATGGACCGCAACCCGTTGGCCGCGGTTCCATGCGTCCGTGACAATGGTTGTTTGACCGACGTTGAGGACCTGTTCGATAACGTTTAGTTCGCAAAGTGCATTGAGCCGCGCGGCCGCGTCTTTGATCTCCGCGAGTTTGCGCGAGTACTTGTTAGCGGTGTCCTGGATGTGACGAAGCCAGTTGTCGATCAACCCATGCCCATTGCCTTCGAGAGTGGCGCTCACTCCCCCGCACCCGTAATGACCACAGACGATGATGTGTTTGACTTTGAGCACCTCGACTGCAAATTGGATGACGGAAAGACAGTTCATGTCGGTATGATTGACGAGATTTGCGACGTTTCGATGAACAAATATTTCGCCGGGCATCAATCCGACGATGGTATTCGCGGCGACGCGGCTGTCCGAGCAGCCGATCCAAAGATATTCCGGCGTCTGCTGTTCGGCGAGATCCGCAAAGAAACGAGGGTCTCGCTCGATCATTCGAGCGGCCCATCGTTTGTTGTTGTCCAGTAGATTATTTACGTCGCTCGCCATACCCGCTTGCCGCTGTTAGTTTAACTTTCCGCGGGACGAAACGTAAATAGAATTCATTTTGGTTGCCCAGACACAAATCACATATCTTGTATCCGCAAATCGTCGCTTTTTGGTTGTGGTCGATAGGATCCTTGGGCGGTCTTGATCTGGGGTGTTGTCGCCAACGGCTACGAACAATAAAGCCTGGGGTGCAGGCGAAGCCGGAACCCTAGGTACACCGAAATAATATGAAAGGCTCCCTGAAGGGGAGCAACGGCGCGCGGGTGGCGTTGTTCGTCGCCTTCAGCGACGTAAAAATCTATTGCGCCGTCCTAGGGTTCCATTCGCTTCGCTCATTGCACCCTAGGCTTTAATGTCTGTCGCCTTCAGCGACTAAAACGACTGCTTTTCGCTCTCATCCGTCTCTTGCTTTCGCATACGACGTTTTATCTGAAAACGAACGCTCAGGAAATAACAGACCGCGGCGAGTACACCCGCGACAAAGACACCGTCTGTATACGTGGTCCAGAGAAAATAAGCGGCGGCGGCCATAAAAAGAAGGGCCAGCAGTCGAAATAGAAGTTCGTAGTTCATCTCTATCTTGCCGCGGCGTCGTTAAACCCTTTCCCCTGGAGGAATTTCCCGACCGCCTTGAACATACGCCGGAGGGCGCGAACCGCTTTGGGAAAGAACCAAATGAAGAATATGACGAAAAGCAGAAGTACGACCGCTATAGCTACTGGTGCAAATACAGCAAGCAGAACTCCGCCAAATGCGACAATGTCTTCGACAATAGATAGTGTCCAATTCGATACCGGTTCGGGCGAGAGATTGGCTCCGATCCGTGCGGCCGCTTTTGTTCCATGGGAAGCAAAGGCAAATCCGCCGCCGACAAGGGCCGCCATGACGTAGATGCTCGGGTCAAGGTTGTTTGTCGCCGCGTACGCGAGGACCGCACCGGCCGGGACCCGGATAAATGTATGCACGACATCCCAGACACTGTCGACGTACGGGATCTTGTCCGCCACAAATTCGATAACATACAACCCGATCGCGAACCCGATGATCCACCAATTATCGAGAACATCGAGCCCGCCCGGCAGATGCGTCGCCCCAAACTTTTGCAGCAGGCCCAACGCGGCAACGGTCGCATAGAGATTAATACCGGAGGTCCACGCGGATCCCAGTGCCAGACTTAATGTTGAGAACCATTCCATCAGTTTAGTAAGGCGTGTGGCCCCCGGGTCATTCGTCGGGTCCGGCGCCATCGCCTTCTTCTTTCTTGATACCGAACTTCTCGAGCCGGTACTGCAATGTACGAAATGTCAGACCGAGCAGTTTCGCCGATTTGGTGATGTTGTTGTCGGTGCGGTCCATCGCCTGCATTATCAGGCTTCGCTCGACGTCCTCAAAATTGATACCTTCGGGCGGCAGCTTGAAAAGTTCCCCGGATGCCCTGGTATATCCCGGCTGCGTCATTTCCGGCGGAAGATCGTCGGTGCGGATAGTGTCGTCTTCGCAAAGCAATATCGCACGTTCGATAGCCGACTCAAGCTGACGAATATTGCCTGGATACGAATAATCTTCCAAAACCTTTCGCGCGTCAGCCGAGATCGTTATCTTTCGGCTCATTCCCCGGCTGTGCTTCGCAACAAAATAATCGATCAGGACCGGTATATCGGTTCGGCGTTCACGCAATGCCGGCAGATCAATAGACAATACATTCAACCGATAATAGAGGTCCTCTCGAAAACGGCCGTCCTGGGTCATTTTTAGCAGATCACGGTTTGTCGCCGCCAGGACGCGGACATCGACATCGATATCTTTAACCCCACCGACGCGGCGGATCTGCTTTTCCTGTAGTGCCCTGAGCAGTTTTGCCTGGAGAGAGATGTCCAACTCGCCGATCTCGTCAAGAAACAATGTTCCGTCATCCGCAATCTCGAATAATCCTTTCTTATCCGACACCGCCCCGGTAAACGAACCTTTTTCATGCCCGAAGAGCTCCGATTCGAGCAGGTTCTCATTGATCGCGGCGCAATTTACCGCCTGGAAGATACCGTTTGATCGTTGACTGTTCTGGTGGATCGATCGCGCGATAAGCTCTTTCCCCGTGCCGCTCTCGCCCCGGATGAGAACTGTTGAATTAGACTTTGCGATCTTTACAATGAGCTTCTTTACATGGTCCATCTCGGGCGAAACGGAAATGATCTCGGCGTCAAGGACCGTGAGCTTGTTCAGAGCACGCGAAACAGCGTCAAGCAATTTACCCCGATCGTATGGTTTTTGTAGATATTCAAAGGCGCCCAGCCGAAGTGCATCGACAGCCGAATCTATTGTGCCGTGAGCAGTAAGCAGAATGACGATGATAGACCTGTCGAAATCCGTGAGCTGTTTGAGCAGATCGAGACCGCTCATACCGGTCATCTTGAGATCGGTCAACACGAGGTCGAAGTGGCGATCGGCAACAAACTTCATCGCCGCTTCACCGCTGCTTGCGGTCGTCACATCATAGCCCTCGTCGGAGAGGATGGTCTCGAGTATCTCGCGTTGGTTCTTTTCGTCATCGACGACGAGTATGGATTTCCTTGCCATAATTATTGCCACAGAGGACACCGAGAAATTTGAGCGCGCCATTTGGACGTCTCTGTGGCTAATCTTCAGCCTTAGGTAATTTTACAGTAAATTTTGTGCCCCTGCCGTCATTCGATTCGACTGCGATCGTGCCGTTATGGATCTCGACGATCTTGTGTACGATCGCAAGACCCAACCCGGTGCCGGTTTCCTTTGTTGAAAAATAAGGTTCAAAGATTTTTGCCCGATGTTCTTCCGAAATACCACCGCCGGTGTCTGAAACCTCGAAATTTACAAACTTGTCGTCTTTATCGGCCGTGATACGGATATTCAGATGTCCGCCTCCGGATTCCATCGCCTGTATCGCATTGATGAAGAGGTTATTAAAGACGGAGCGCAGAAATTCCCGATCGCCGAGGATCTTCGGTACCCCCTCGTGTTCGACAACGCCGATCTTGACATTCTTTTCGTCCGCTTCGGGCTCGACTATACGCAGTGAATCTTCGATAACGGTCCGGGCCTCGACGGGCTGCAAATTAGCCTTAGCCGGGCGCGAATAGTTCAGAAAATCCGAGATCTGTTGATCGATCCGGGCGACCTCACTTTTCAATTGTGATGTTAGTTTGTCAAAATGCGCTCGCTGGATCGGGTCCGAGGGTGCGAATTTCGATCGCAAATGATCAAGCGTCAGATTTATGTAGTTAAGGGGATTTCTTATCTCGTGTGCGATCGCGGAACCGAGGCGGCCGACAACCGCGCTCTTTTCGGCTTGTTGCAGTTGTGCCTCCAACTCGCGAGCTTTGGCAAGCTCCGCCGCCATTTCGTTGAAATTTAGCGCTAGTCTTCCCATCTCGTCCTTTCGTTCGGCGTCGGGCACGCGAACCTGGAGGTTGCCGTCGGCGACCTCGCGGGCGGCATCCGATAGATTTGCGATCGGCTGCGTAAACCTCCACACGAGTGAGAAAGTTATCAACGACGAAACGAGCAAGATGCCAAGCGTATATACCAGCGGCCAGATCGGAAGAGCACACGTCTGA
>OCZT010007714.1_pt1 | contig 10518 bp, 4 predicted proteins | sample 1539031 | NCBI WGS metagenome assembly OCZT01 (sample SAMEA3539308, study PRJEB22396) | soil metagenome | biome: tundra; feature: field; material: soil | place: USA | collected 2010-05 | depth 0.15 m
GTTTGGCAAGCATAGCGGTCTTGCCGGTGCCGGCTCCCGCCGTGACAGCAACGCTGCCATTCGCTTCAACTGCTTGCTTCTGATCGGCCGTGAGTTTCATTATTCGGATCTCTTCAATTCAAGCCTCGGACCCTGTCGGCAGACCGAATCGAAATCACAGTATTTGCATGCACCACCGTCAATATCAGGCTCCACGATAAACCGACCGGTCGACATGGTTCCTTTCACTTTCACGACAAATGGCTCGAGTGGCAAATTCTTGCCGGCCTCAGCCTCGCGTTTCGCCAGCCGTAGGTAGATACCTGGACCGATCGGTTTGCGGGGATACAGATGGGGCAACGCTACCTGTGAGTAAACCGGAACTTGGAGATCAATTTTGAGTCTACCCGACTCGTCTTTGACTTTGCTGGTGTACGAACCGGTTTTGTAGTCGATGGCTATTATGCCTTTCGGCGACTCGTCGATACGATCAATTCGACCGCCGATCGGCAGGTCCATCCAGACGGTTTCGAATTCCTGTTCAACGGCCAAAACTCTCGCATCGTCTGCGATAAATGAAGAGGATCGAACGGCCTTTCGAAGAGCTTCTAGATGCTCGTGACGCTGTAGTTCCCAATTCGCGACTTTCGTGATCGAGTATTCGCCCGATGCTTCGGCCTCCAAAAATGCGGCGTCGAGGTTTTTGAGCACTGCCGAGCGAATATCATCCGCCGTCATTGCGTTGAGTACCGCGATCTCAAGCGTCTTGTGGTAAAGCGAACCCTTGGTCGCTGCCGGAAGATCTACGTCAGCCTCTTCCGCAACGCTAAGGCAAAGCACCTTCTCGGAGAACCACTTGAACGGACATTGACCGATCTTTGTGAGCTGGGAAACGCTCCATCTTCTTTTTGTGGGATCCAGTCCCGTGCCGATGACGCCGTCGAATTCGTCAAATGGTGCCGGGCTCTCGCGTCGGTCTTCGACATCAAATCGGCGTTTCGCATCGTTGAGAACCGCGTCGGCGACCGGAGATTCAGCACCCACAAGACAAACACGTCGAAGTTCCTCAGGACTCGAAACGAATTCTGTTTTGGCTTCGCGCGGGCTTAGCCCGAGTTTCTTGAAATAAGAATTTGGGAGCCTTGCATCTCCGTCAACATACCTCGGGTAGCTGAAAGTAAGACTTTTGGCACCGGTCAACAATGCAAAGTAGAAAGAGAGTGCCTCCCACCGCGGCACGTCGGAGGCATCTTCAAATTCTATCCTGAATTCCGCCAGCCGCTTGCGTTCGTGAAAATCGATGATCGGATTCTCAGCGACCTTAGCCGGCAGCATTCCCTCAGCCATACCTATGACAAAAATGTGGTCGAATTCGCCACCGATAATGGTATTCGGCTGGTGCAATATCACCCCTCCGCGCGATGTATCAAACGGCGTTGTTACTGTCGACAGAATGTCGAATATGTCGGACGCAAAGCCGTCATAAGCCACCTCGCGATCGCCCCGGTATCGGGTCTGCTCATCGATGGCGTCAAAAAGTCTGTTAAACGCAGCCAACTGGGTTGCATTAGCACCTGCTTTGTCACGAACCCGAAATTTCACCAACACGGATCGCAGCCAAACGATCCAGGCTCGGTAGGGTTGTTTTTCCGGTACCTGGAGAATCGTTAGATCGGTACCCAAGTTTTGCCACTCCTCGAGGCCGCTTGGATGAAATTTCCTAGCCTCCGGCCACTTCTCATCCGAGATACCAGGCCCGAGAGCGTGTGACAGCATCCGTGCAGTTGTCTCGAACTCGAACGGCGGATTCAACCTGTTCGCTGGATCACTCTTAGGACCCGCGGATTCAAGCAGCAGCTTCACAAAATTACCGACAGTCGTCTGACCCAAGGGAATCATGTGCTTCATTTCGACCGGAAGCCCGTATTCGCGGGAAACGGACGCGAGCAATGGAGCGTATGGGTGCACCCGTCTGCAAACGAATGCGATCCTCTGCGGTTCCGTTCCTTCGTTAATGAGGTGCTTTGCCCGAGCGATCGTGCCCTTGACCTCGTCTTCGATATTGGGATACGCGATTGCGGCCGGATCTGAGGCAGTTGCACCTCCTTCGTTGGTGCCCTTATTTTCCCGACCCGTGTCGCCTGTCTCATCGACAAACCGTGAAGCCATTTCCACACCGGCTCGAGCACCGTTCGGAATTAGATCGTCCGTCGCATCGATTGCCCATCCAAGTTCCTTGAGCTTGCCCGCCCACTCGCGATTTACCCCAAAGATCGAGTTGTCGTGATACGGCAGAAACAAGATGCTTCCGTCCCCGGCGATCTTGTCGATAAACAAGACTTCTTCTTTGCGTGCCCGGAAATAGCCATAAATGAAAAGCTTCTCCTTCGGAATCTCAAGACGCGAGGCTCTCCACAACACGGCCTCCGGGTCGATCATGTTTCTCTCAGCAAGAGAACTAACGTAAATCGCCGCAATGTCAGCAAGGAACCTTGCCCGGGTCGAACCTTGCTGTCTTAACGAATTCAGATCAATCCCCGTACGCAGCACGGTCCCAAGTATCTGCCTCATCCGTGCAGCCTCGGCCGCCGGATCTAGTTTGGGCGCGATGCGATGAATTGCAGATTTAAGAACGTTAAGTGCTGTGAGGTGCGACGCGACCCCGATTTTCTCTTGACGGAGTATTCGTTCCGCAATACTCCGGAGGCTGATGTGCGGCACTCGCAGCCGCTCCGCAGCGGCCCTGTGTGGAGTGACAACGAACGCATCATTTGGAAATACCTCGAAGTCTAGCGGAATGCATCCTGTCTTGAGAGTTCGTGCCATTTTTTTGAGTCGTATCGGACGACGGATCCGCACCGGATATGGTCAAATAGTATGCCCCCGACTAACACAGGGCAAATCAGCGTTCCACATTGCAAGATCGGTCGGCGGTATCGAGCCGGCGCCCAGACGGGGCTTGAATCACCGGTGTTTTCAAATCTAGTCCAACGGCACAGGCAACATAACTGTTCGTGTTTTAAGCATTTCGATCGAACGATCGTCTTTGCTAATCGGGCCGCCTACTTCTAGTAGTCTCCCCGATCTGCAATTAGGTGTCGGACGCCATCGCGATTCCGACTGCTGTCTCTTGAATTGATTGGCTTCGCACGTAAGACTTGAACTTACAAACTTCGGTTGACAGACGTGCAAATTAACTGCGATGGAGTACTGCCGAATGTCATTAAGTACCTCAAACAAAACACCTTAACTGGAAAAAGTATCTTCTATTGCACTCAGTCAATCTATAGAGCTTTACAGTTGTTACTCTCTTTGATGCAACTTTGCAAAATCTCGCCATCTTCTTTGCTCCTGTGTCTATTCGGCAAGCGATTTAAGAAGCGCATCTTTAGCATCGGCGTAATACACAACAGTTACTCTGGTTGCCAGCTCGTCAGGCAGTTCAAAAAGCTGCTTCCGCGCAGAAACTGGCATTAGGATCTTCTTCGCGCCTTTGTCGGCAGCGAGTTCGATAATGCTGACGGCGTTGTAAATCGGTTCGATCGAGCCGCCCAGATTGAGACCACCAACGATAACGAGACCACCTTCAAGGCAACGTTCAACAAGTGCCGAAATCATCGCGAGCAAAATTGGTATGCCGGTTGCTGCCGCAGACTTCGAGGCATCAAATGCCCGAAACTGAATGGTGAATTCATGAGATCGCGGGTCCCGATCGCCGACCAGCTCTTTCGCTCTCGCGTAGAGGTTCTGCTCCGCGCATCGCACGCTCTCCTTAAGCGGCCCGGGAGGGCTTTGATTTAGAATCTTTAGCCCGCTCCCCGGCCCTTCTGTAACCTCAATGCGGAACAGCCCCGGATTCTCATCCGTGCCGCCGGGAGACAACGCCCAAACCTGGCCCGCAGGGAGAGGATCATCACCAATACTGTTCTCATTATGTAGTTCAGGAGTTGAGACGAATTGCTCGACCCCATCCGGATACATAGTAAAACTGAAGTGCGTGTTGCGGAATTCGGCAGCTCCGATACGCTTTTGCTGTTCCTTGACCCGTCGTCGGCATTCGAGAGCTAGTCTTGCTGCCCACTCAATAGCGTCATCCGGAATTTCTGACTCGGGATCCGGGAACATTAGCTTCAACAATCCGCTCATTGTTTTTTGCGTAGCGGTTGTGTCTCGACCGCTTAATGCTCCTCCGAAGAGGATGCGACCCTGTAGCTTGTTGACGCGGCCTTGGGCCCGTAAATGATTCCAGCAAGACGACAGGAAGTCGCTGACGAGTCCGAAATGATCGGTCAACTGTTCGCGATTTACTTTCGGGACATCCCAGCCTGGGATGTAGGAATGAATTCGATCCATAAATGCCGTATCGTCACGCATCTCTGGTGGAAGAGGTCCGAGCAAATGACCTATACGTTGCTGGTGTTCTACGTCCACTTCGAAGTTTCCGACCATGACCATACCGCCAAAGCCGCGAATGCTCTCTTTGCCCCTGCTGAACTCACCGGATTCCATATAGCCCTTCATGATGTTGACTCCGTCCTTTTGGTCAAAAGAGACACCAGCGACTTCATCGAAGCAAACTACGTCGTATTGGCAGACAAGGCCTCGCTGCCCGTTGGCGTTATTGACAAACATCTTTGCAACCGAGGCCTTGCCGCCGGAGACAAGATGGGCGTATGGAGATACCTGCTGGTAAAGATGGCTCTTGCCTGTTCCGCGAGGCCCAAGCTCCACCGCGTTGTAGTTGTTTTCAACAAATGGGACCATTCGGAGGAGCATGACGTCGCACGTTCGCTCTCCGAGAACGGCGGGCTCAAGCCCGATGCTTCGCAAGAGCAGATTCTTCCATTCTTCAAACGTTAAGAGCGATCTCCCCTTATACAGAGTCTCCAACACGTCGCTTTTCGAAAGCTGAATCTCCCTCAGCGACTCGATACCAAAAGGACGCCCGTTCTTTTCTTCTGCGATACTGGGGTCATAGGTGAGGTCTATTTCTGCATAGAATCCGCCGGTAAGCATCCGATCGTGTGTATGAACTAGCTGATCGTCGATCCGCACGTCGTTCAGTCGCACACTAGGCAGTTCGGCTAAAAAACAATCATTTTTGGCATCCAGTCGGGCCTTGATCAGATCGATCAGCTTAACGCGACCCTGCTCTTTCGCACGAGCTTTGAAAAGTTCTTCCTCGCCGGCTCGAACTGTTCGGCTGGACATTTGCCGCTGTACTATGGCCAGTCCTTCCTGGATCTCGGCGTCGTCCGTGCTCGCACAATAACGACCCAAGAGAAATTCGCCGACATAGGTTGGAACCGGATACTGTCCCTTGAATTGGCGCACTAGGTCTTTACGAACGAGATATCCTTCGAATGCCTTTGCCGCGATTTGGTCCAGTGAGTCAAGTTGCATGCTAGTCTTCTCCAATAACAACAGATTCTTTGAAAATGGGTTGTCCATTTTGATCGATCACGACCAGAAAGGCCGCTGAACCAATAGCTTCATCGTCTGCCACTAAAAGGCTGGTTCTTTGTCCATCGGCCGAAGCGGCTACTTGGGTTATCGCATAGCTGGTTCCGGCATCAGCCACTTTGCCTCGGATATCCACGTTGAGTCCTTCCGCACCCTCAAACACCATGTTCAGCCGTAGTCCTGACCACGCAAGTTCCTTTAGAACCACCAATGCCCAGCCGCCGGTCTGACCGGCAGTAATCGACAATGATGGGATCAGTGCCTCCTGCATCGTTAAGCCGCCATGCGAATACTCAAGTCCGGCCATGAAGCATGATATGCCCGGTGCCAAAACGACCGCATCGGCGGAATCCCAAAACCAGGAAGTTTCCTTAAAACCATGCTGGGCACCGGCTCCCGGATTTGCACATCTGCCCCACTGCGAGTTTGTGAGATGCCTTGGTAGTTCGACTTTTGGGAGTCCCCCCGGCAGCATGAGCCAACCGTGATCGGTCACAACCTGAACTTTGATCCATCCTGCCCCAAGCAATGTTCGTACACGTTCTTCAAGGCCTTCGAGTTCTTCGTCGACTCTCCATGCCAACTTAGCCCCTTGTTCATGTCCATATGTATCGAAGTTCCCGAATTCGGTCCATGCACATCCGGTAGGCGATCCCGTGTCTGCGTCCGCGACATAAGAAATTCCACATTCTTCCATCAATTTCTTAAATCGGTCATGGGTAATTACTTTGCCGGTTGTTTTCTCCTTTGCCTGAAACGCTCCCGCTTCAAGTGGTCCCCCCAGTTTTTCCGCGAGCGGCATCCAGGCAGGTTTTGCAGTAGCTGTGACGGACGGTAATGCCGTCCATGAATGCTCAAAGGTCACGTCTAACCCACCGGCAACCAACCTTTCTTCGAGCCCGCGTGCCATATCCATCCGCAGACCGTCCGCGAAAACATAGATAGTTCCACTTTCGGCGGGAAAGTTACGACAGGTTACGGGTCCCGTGTTCGGATATACCGCACCGATGGTCTGAGCAATCTCCGCCAGCCTTTCAAGCCACGGACCATAGACGGCCCGGATCGCCGCAGTAATTGCCTTTGTGGCAGCGATCGGGCGTGCAGCATTCAATGACTGTATGACACTCCGGTCGGCTTTCCAGCCTACCGTTGCGTAGTAATCCGCGACTGCTTCCCAACTACCCGGCGATCCCGAAGATTGCATTATCTCGACCGCGTCTTCAAGTTGCCCAATGGCCACGGCAAGCGGGGACTCTCCAAGCATGGCCCAGACCCATTTGGAGCGATGGACATGATCCGCGGCGAGAGTTTTTATCTTTGCCGCAGCAGCATTCGGTGTCGCAGACGCGAGCGACAGGAGATCGTGCTCAAGACGCTCTTCTTCTTTCTTATTCGATAACGGCCTGAATTCGCTGGGCTCCTCAAAAAGGTTTGTTGGCAAAATGGACTCGAGGAGTTGTTTTATACCTGGGTATAATTGCGGAGCTTCTTTATATCGTTCCCAAACCAAAGACCAGTCGGTGCTCTTGCTGGACAGTTTTTCAGCGGCCGTGATTGCCCCGTCGCTCTCCGGGTCAAAACTATATTTGTCGCGGCAAAGTTCGCGGAAATTATTCCATTCCGACCCCGAAGATTGGAGTGCTAACCTCGTCGTCTCCGCGTCGCTCATCCATCGCAAAATGGTACGAGCGGGGTCCTTAGTAACTTTTGCTCGAAAGTCTGCCGACTCCAGCTTACCAACCCTTAGCTCATCAACATTGACTGCAAGCAGTGCCAAGAGACATTCCTGCAACGCATTCTTTGTTTTTTGGTCAGAGGCAACGTCGAGTCCCAACCCGCCGTCCGAACTGGACAAGAAAGCAAAAGGGGTCCAGTCCTTTCCGTTCTTTTGCGTCCAGAACTGCCCTTGAAATTGCAACGCAAACAGGTGCCTTGCCTTATTCGGAAACTGTTCGGCGCTCCTGAAAGCGTGGCGGCCGATCCCGGCCAAATAGATAACCGGCAGATCCTTTCTATCGTGGTTTTCCAATCGATATCGCAACCAAACCGCCGGGCCGGATGATTTGTCCGGGTCATAGTCGCCAAGTGACCAAAGATCGGCAAAATGTGACCGTAGCGGTCCTATGCACTCTGCCCACAGCCGCTCTTCATCCGTCCAAAGAATAACTACCGGAGCGGCTAACTCGTGGCTATTGAATAAGGTCGCGTTCCTGAGGGATTCAATAATTGATTCGAGAATGCTCATGAGCTTTGGCAATCGGGTTGCCGTATTATTAATCGACTTGAATCTCGCCGCCGAAGTTCATGCGCCCTTCAATCCGTAGTCCTTTATGCTCATAGCCAATCATGGAGAAGATAGCGTGTCGTGGCAAGCTGTCTTTGGACTCAACAACGACAGGGCTAGTGACCATTTGCCAGCCGCGATCGATCAAGTCAACCAGAATGGAATCCACGGTCAACTCTGGATTCTGCAGTTCAATGCGAAAAGTGTAGCGTATGTAACCGAGAGCGTCTCGTTGATGGCGGTGCGCGTTCGTCATCGCCTGATCCAGATCGTTGTGAATAGGAAATGCAGTCATAAGAGTGCTCCCTCAGCTAATTGCTTCCTGCCTTTTTTGCAGAAAGAGTTAAATGCACATTGTTCCACCGATGGCCGATGTGGGCTTTTCCGGGCATAAGATCCTTGTCGGGCTCGGGCTCTTCCTCGCACCAGAACCAAGGAAACTCAACCTTGTCCCGATGCGGTTCCTTTCCGCGGTCTTTGTCCCACTTGATTTTCACGCGTTTACGTAGGATGTCGGCTGTCGCGAACGGCCGGATGTTCATTCGCACGCCGTCGTTGATGTCCGGGTTCCAGCCAACGGCTTGTTTTGAGATCGGCTTCCAGCGAACAAAGATGTCATACGGAGTTTCACCCTCTAGTATTCTGGCAAGCTCGGTTTGCAAGGTTCGAGCGGCACCGAGACGGAGGTCGGCTCCGGGCTTGTCGGCTCTGGCGTCTTCTGCCTGTTGACGGATCCAGTCACCCAGGTAGCTGTATGTCAGTTTTTGCAAACCGGCATGGTCGAGCTTGTGATAGTTGACCAATGCATGGAAGCCGTCTTTACGGCCGTCCCAAACATGCCAGATGAACGGGCGGTTGTGGAACAGATCGCAATGTTGTTCAAAAAACTCTTCCCGAAGCCAGTCTTCTAGCGTGGTTGATTTGCTGCCCTTTTTGCCCGCGCCGGCAATCAGGGAACGTTCGTCGAATTGCCCGAGGGCCTGTGCCAACAATGTCCGAACGCGATTGGCGGCCGGCTGTTCGCGGTTGATCGGAGGTAAACAAACGATGCCATCGTCATCCGCTAGCTTTTCCAAACCATCCGGGCCCAGCTCCGGGCAATCAGGAAACCTAGAACCGGTCTGGCGGGGCCACCGGTAACCGAGCAGCCGTGCCGCAGCGACGTGCAATGGCTGGTCAGAGTCTTTAGGATGTCCGTTGAACAGCCATTGCGTTGGGTCACTGGAGTAGGGGATCGGTAGGCCGTGCGGATACTTCTTCTCAGCCACTTCCGTCCAATGTTCGAAGTCGAAAGGGACTTTGACCAAAGTAATATTAGTAACCTTGAGAGCCTGATCGATTTCGCGTACGCTTTCGGCATATTCTGACGAAGAGCAGTAGGCCCAGATCGCCGGCAAGTACTCGGGTTTTTTAGGTATGATGGCCGCCGTATTGTTATCAAATGCTCGCCCCAAATAGAAGGACGCATTTAACGCCCCCGTTTGGCTAATGCAAATTCCTTGACATTCCCATGCTTCCAACCCCCTTACCCACGCTCCATGGCCATTTTCTCCCAATCGGTCGTTCAAGAATTGTTTGAATTGCCCTTCACCGTTCTCCCAAAGGAAAACATAAGAGAGACCGTCCGTTTCGGTTGTTCTACCGACGGTAGTCTGTTGAAACATCCATTTTGTTTCGTCATTAAGGGGTTCCCAGAAGAGCCTGCCAAACCTTGGGAAGTCGCCGGTACAGATTCCTTGATACGCGTCAGCGTACTCAAGTAGTCTTGCCTCGACAGATTCGTTTGAAAACACAACTCTGAAATCAGGATTTGCTAATTGTCCAGTTTGAGACGCTAGAAATAAGGCTCTTGTTTTGAGGGCGAGATTCTTCTCAATAGGCGACGACTCGAGTGAAGCATCTATCCCGAATAGACTATTGCTATCGTTGGGGATTTGTCTTGTTAAGCCGATTAGCATCACGTTGAAGTCAAACATTGGCGTTTGAAATCCCCGCGCTCCAAGCTTTGCGACAAATTCCCATTGCACGCTACTGAGTAGTTGCTTTCTTAGTGTTTTGTCTTTACCCAAGAACAGCCAGTTCTGGGGTGTGACAAATCCGATCGATCCTTTCTTACTACAGAATTCGAGACCTCTTTCAACAAAACACGTTGCGAGATCCGCCTTGGCGGTCGGGTGGGCTCGTTCACAGTATTCCTGAAGTACATCATCTTGTTTACCGCGACCGAGGTAAGGCACGTTGGTGGCGACAAGCGTGAATCGGCCGATGAGAATTTCCGCCGCCTTTGCTAGACCGCTCGCGGTCACTGCCATTTCATGCGAAGTATCGTCCTTGGCCTCCGGAGCCAGAGCCTTTTCTAGTAGCGGCTGAAGGTCGTGGAAGTCGGCTTCGAGTAGAGTTCTGCCATGGGCCCTCGGGTCGATCAAGCTGCCGAGCACCGGCGCGTTTCTGAACAGCTCATAAAGCCGAGTCATGCCGTTCTTGAGCCGATTGTCATCACCTGCCAGAGCCACCCAGTCTTTTTCGGTTGCATGTGGAGCAAGTCCCGAACAAGCCAGGTGGGGAGGCGGTAACCGCTGGTAACCGCCGAGCTTCCAGGCGGTCAGTGCCAGGTTGAAGGCAGCGATCTGCGAGCAGCGTTCATCGAGTTCAAGGCCGAAAATGTTGTCGCTCAACGTCGCGTGGATGGACTGAGCTGCCGTGAGGCCCTCTTCTTCCATTCGCATCCGTGCAATGAGCGGCAAGGCGAAAACCAGAAAGTGTCCACTGCCCATACAAGGGTCGAGAAACTT
>OCZT010007715.1_pt1 | contig 10517 bp, 9 predicted proteins | sample 1539031 | NCBI WGS metagenome assembly OCZT01 (sample SAMEA3539308, study PRJEB22396) | soil metagenome | biome: tundra; feature: field; material: soil | place: USA | collected 2010-05 | depth 0.15 m
ACCCAGGCCAGGGCGGTCAGCGCGACGGCGTTTATCCCCACGATCAACCACACGACCAACATGATGCTCTGGTCGTAGGCCACCCCGAGGAGCACGCCCGCCAGCAGCAGGCCAAGACCCCGGGCCAGAGCCAGCCAGCCGAACGCGATGGAGCGTCCAGCCGGCTCGACCAGCTCGGTGATAACGGCCTTGACCGTCGAGTCCAGGACGCCGTTGACAACTCCCCAGATCGCCACGCCGACCCAGATCAGGGCCACGTCGCCGGTGAAGGCCACCGCACTAAGGCCCGCCGCGACCGGCACCAGAAGCAGGACCCTCGGGCCGCGCCGGTCGTACAACCGGCCCATCAGCAGACCGCTCAGACCGTCCACCGCCATGGCCAGCGCAAAGACCATCGGCACCTGCGAAGAGGTCAGCAGGCCCTGGGTCTGGGCGTGGTAGGCCAGCAGGGGGAACGAGACGATCCCCAGTGACAGCAGGCCCACCGTGCCGATGTACTGCCAGACCAAGGGCGACAGAGCCGAACGAGCACTGCCCGCAGCCAGACCTCGCGAAGCCTTCGGCGCAGCGGGAGGCGCAGCACCCGGCGCCGATGCCCGCACCGCCGATGCTGCCGGTGCAACCTCGTATGCCAGCGGGTCCGGGACGCGCTGGCGCAGCCAGAACAGAAGCGCCATCACGACGACCCCCGGAACGATGAGGACACCGAATGCCAGGGCGTAGTTGCCCGTGTACTGCCACAGGACCGCCGCCAGGATCAGTGGCCCGGCCACGGCGCCGCTCTGGTCCATCACCTGATGGACCCCGAACGCGGTTCCCCGGCCGGTCTGTGTGGAAGCGTGTGACAGCAACGTGTCCTTGGCCGGGGACCGGACCGCCTTGCCCAGCCGCTCGGTGCCATACAGCAGCAATGCCGGGGCGATCACGTGGGTCAGCCCGATCAGGGGCACGCTGAGCACCGTCAGGCCATAGCCGGTGATGGTCCACGTCCAGTAGCGCCCGCGACGCTGGACCAGGTATCCGGAGCCGACTCGCAAGCCGTAACCGATGAACTCCCCGATGCCGGCAACGGCGCCAACTACCGCGGCCGACGCTCCGAGGGTCGCCAGGAATGGCCCGATGATGGCGCGCGCGCCCTCGTAGACCATGTCCGCGAACAGGCTGACAAGGCCCAGGAAGATGACGAAATACCACGGGCTGAGCCGCGGACGAACGCTAGCCGGAGGCGTCTGAGACTCTGCCAAGGATCCGGCGCTGGATGCGTAGGTCGTCGCGGATGCCATACGGCACGGGAAGGTTGCGGGCGTTCAGTTCCGCGGAGTAGGCCTCCAGGGCCAGCAACAGACGTGCTCTTGGCGCATCGACCAGACGAGACCTGCCCAGGGGCGCGCGGCGGGCGACCGTCATGGCGGCTCGGGCGCTGATGACCTCCTGGAACAGTCCCATCAGATGGTCGAACCCGAAGCTTGGGTCGTGCCCTGCGGGGTCATGCGCCGTTGGATCCGCTGCTGTTGTTCGATCGGAATCACGGGAGGGAGCCATGGTCTCACCCCCTGTTTCTGTCAGTGACTGCCTCGTCGACCGACGGACCATGCCGGCAACATCGAGACTACGCCAGCGGCGCCCCCATGAGGGGTTTGGACAGGTGTGACTTCGGTCGACTTACCGCGATGTCTGCGGTCGGCCGGGGTCGGCAGAGCCGTCCCGTTCGTCTCGTTCCGCCCACTGCAGCAGGGTCTCCAGCGAATACGCGGTGTCATCGATGCCCGAGTGCAGGTCACCCCGGGCGGCGAACCGCGCCGGAACGGTGGCGATGGTGAAGTCCGCCGGCAGGACCTCGTCGACCTCGTCCCAGGTGAGCGGTGTCGACACGGTCGCTTCGGGCAGGCCGCGCACCGAGTAGGCGCTGGCAACCGTGTGATCCCGGGCGTTCTGGTTGTAGTCGACGAACACGGCCCGTGGATCGCGGTCCTTGCGCCACCAGGTGGTGGTCACCTCTGCCGGCGCCCGGCGTTCCACCTCTCGTGCGAAGGCCAGTGCCGCCCGGCGCAGGTCGGCGAAACCCCACCGAGGCTCGATCCGCACGTAGATGTGCATGCCCGAGGCGCCCGAGGTCTTCGGCCAGCCGACGGCGCCCAGCTCATCGAGCACCTCCCGTGCGAGGAGGGCAACGCGCCGGACCCGTTCAAAACCGCACTCCGGCATGGGGTCCAGGTCGATGCGCCACTCATCGGGACGTTCGGTGTCGGCGCGCCGGGAGTTCCAGGGGTGAAACTCGACCGTGGACATCTGCACCGCCCAGATCACGGCAGCCAGCTCGGTGACGCAGAGCTCGTCGGCATAGCGGTTGTATCGAGGGAAGCCCACCCGGACGGTCTCGACCCAGGGCGGGGCGCCGCGCGGGAGCCGCTTCTGGTGCACCTTCTCGCCGCTGACTCCTTCGGGAAACCGGTGCAGCATGGTGGGCCGCTCGCGCAGGGCGCGAACGATCCCGTCCCCCACGCTGAGGTAGTAGAGGGCCAGGTCGAGCTTGGTCTCCCCCCGCGCCGGGAAATACACCCGGTCCGGGTTGGAGATTCGCACGCTCCGGCCGGCGACGACCAGATCGACTGCTAGGGAGCTGCTGCCCGTGGCGGCCATGAACATCAACCTAACGTCGTTCTACCCTTCCCTCCAAAAGCAAGATGAGTAATTATCTGTATTGGCAACTGATCGAACCGTGTGAGATCATGACAGAGTCCTCACGGGCGAGAGCCTCCAAAACTGAAGGGCAGGATGCGATGCCAGAACCGATCGACAAACTGAAGGCCGAGTTCTTCAAGACCCTTGGGCACCCGGCACGAATCCGGATTCTGGAGCTCCTCTCCGAGGAAGAGCACTCGGTCGGGGAGCTGATGCCCAAGCTCGGACTCGAGTCCAGCCACCTTTCCCAGCAGCTCGCCGTACTGCGCCGCACCGGCATGGTCGTGGCCCGCAAGCAGGGCAACAACGTGATCTACTCGATCGCCTCCAAGGACATGTCCGAGCTGCTCCTGCTGGCCCGCAAGGTGCTGACCGGGCTGCTCACCGACCAGATGGATCTCCTGAAGGATCTGCAGGCCAACGGCCAGAGCGCGGAGCGAGCGGACCGCTGATGAGTACGTTCAACACACGCGATCCCAGGCACAGGGCCGGGGCGCGGGACCAGTGAGCTGGATCGCCAAGATCGCTGCAGTGGGACGCATCGTTGAGCCCGCCGAGGCTGCGCCCGAGCCCACGGTTGCGCCCCCCACCGGGGTGAGCGGCTCCCTGCAGCTGCGGCACGTTGACTGCGGCTCGTGCAATGGCTGTGAGCTCGAGATCGCCGGCGCCTTCTCCTCGGTCTATGACGGCGAGCGGTTCGGGGCACGCATCGTCGCCTCGCCTCGCCACGCCGACGGGCTGCTCACCACCGGTGTGGTCACTCGTAACATGCACCAGCCGTTGCTCAACACCCTCAAGTCGATCCCGGCGCCACGGGTCGTCATCGCCGTCGGCGACTGCGCCATCGATGGTGGTGGCTTCGCCAAGGGCTACGCCGTGGTGGGCTCGGTCACCGACGTCATAGCGGTGGATGTTCAGGTACCTGGCTGTCCACCCACCCCGACGCAGATCATCACGGCGCTGCGTACGGTGACCGGCCGGTGACCACATCCCTTCACGACTCCCCCACCGCTCCAGCACTTGACGAAGGCCCGAGCCCAGCGCGGCGGGCTCTGCGTCAGGCAGTCCTGTCCGGAGGTCTGAGCGCGGCCCTCGGAGTGGTCGGCGTGGCCGCCGGCCTCAGTGCGATCTTCGGCCAAACGCGGCATCTGGCGATCAGCTGGCTGCTGCCCCTGGTCGGTGTCATCTTCGATCTGGGCCCGCTGGGCGGTTTCTTCGTTGCCGCCACCGGCGCCGTGGCGATCGCCGTAGGCATCTACACCGTCGGGTATGCCCAACGCGAACACTGGGCCCGCTTCACCCTGGTCATGCTCCCGCTCTTCGTGGCAGCCATGCTCCTTGTCCCGGCAGCTGGGTCGGTCACGACGTTCCTGCTGGCCTGGGAGCTGATGGCCGGGGCGTCGCTGGTCCTGGTGCTGTCCGAGCACAAGCGCGCCGCCGTCAGGTCCGCCGGGGCCTTCTACGCGGTGATGACCCAGCTGGGTTTTGCGGCAATCCTGCTGGCGCTGGTGGTGCTATCCGCAGCCGGCGGCGGCGACGCCTTCGCCACCATCGCAGCGGGCGCCGGTGGCATCTCAGGCGGCACCCGCACAGCGGTGTTCCTGCTGACCCTGGTGGGGTTTGGGTCCAAAGCCGGCCTGCTTCCGCTGCATGCATGGTTGCCGCGGGCCCATCCCGAGGCCCCCAGCCCGGTCTCGGCGTTGATGAGCGCGGCGATGGTCAACATGGGCATCTACGGGATCATCCGCATCGACCTGCAGATCCTCGGTCCCGGCCCGCACTGGTGGGGGCTGACGCTGATGATCTTCGGCGCCGTCTCAGCGGTGTTCGGAGTCCTGCAGGCCTCGGTGGCAACCGACCTGAAGAAACTGCTGGCCTACTCAACCACCGAGAACATGGGACTGGTCACCCTTGCTCTGGGTGCCGCGACACTTCTGTCCTCCTACGGCGTGCAACAGGTGGCCGCCATGGCGATGACCGCCGCACTCCTGCTCATCCTGGCCCACGCATCCTTCAAGACGCTCGCCTTTCTCGCCGCCGGGTCCGTGCTTGCGGCAACCGGGCTGCGCGACCTGGACAAGCTCGGGGGCCTGGCCCGCCGGATGCCCGGCACCACGGTGATGTTCGGCATCGCCGCACTCGGCGCCTCAGGCCTGCCACTGGGCGCCGGCTTCGTCGGCGAATGGCTCCTGCTGCAGAGTCTCATCCACTCACCCCACGACAACAACACCCTGCTGGCGCTGACGATGCCGCTGTCGGTGGGAGCCGTGGCGCTCACCACCGGGCTGGGGATCGCGGCCATGGTCAAGGCGTTCGGGGTGGGGTTCCTGGCGCGGCCACGCTCGGCCGCCGCCCAAGGCGCCCGGGAGGCTCCCGGCAGCATGCTGGCCGCAATGACGCTGGCCGCGGCGGCTTGTGCCGTGTTCGCCGTGGCCCCCGCGGCACTGGGCCCCGTCCTGAAGCACGTCCTGGCCGCATTGCCGACCGTGGGCGGCAGGCAAGCGGGTCCTGCGCTGGGCACCTACCTGCGCCTGCCCGGCATCGCCGGATCGATGTCACCGGGCCTGATCGCCGCAGCCCTGCTCATCGCGGTGCTGCTGGCTCTTGGCCTGGGCCACTGGGGCGCCCGCCGCCGGCCCGCTGCCGCGCAAGTCCCGCTGTGGGCATGCGGGGCGGACTCGCTCAGCCCCAGGATGCAGTACACCGCCACGTCGTTCGCAGAACCCCTGCAACGCGTCTTCGACAACGTCTTGAAACCCGAGACTGACGTAGAGGTCACCCATTTTGCTGAGTCGCAATACCTGGTCGAGAAAGTCACCTACCGAACCTTGCAGGCCGACCCGCTCGAACAACGCCTCTACACACCAGTGGTCCGGGCCGTGACCACCTGGGCGCAGTGGGTGCGCCGCGCACACCCCGGTAGCGTCCACCTTTACCTGGCATACGGCGCGCTCGGGCTGCTGATCGTCCTGGTGATCTCACGATGAGCACAACAACCGGGCTGGCCGCGTTGGCCACCCTCTTGCAGGTGGTCGCCGTCGTGGCCGCAGCGCCGCTGGTTGTCGGCGGGATGCGACAGGTACGTGCCCGGCTGGAGGGCCGGGCCGGAGGCGGTATCGGGCAGCCCTGGCGGGATCTGCGCAAGCTGTTGCGCAAACAGCAGATCACCCCGGCCGGGACGACCGTGGTGTTCGGGTTCGCGCCGGCGGTCGTGGCCGGCACCACGCTGCTGATCGCCGCCATCTTGCCGCTCATCGCCCTGGGCTCTCCGCTGGACCCGGCCGCGGACCTCTTCGGGGTGGTGGGTCTGCTGTTCCTGGGAACGGTCGCCCTGACCCTGGCCGGCCTGGACACCGGCACCGCGTTCGGCGGCATGGGGTCCAGCCGCGAGATCACCATCGCCGCCCTGGTCGAACCCACCATCCTGCTCGCGGTGTTCGCGTTGTCCATTCCGGGACACTCGGCCAACCTGGCCGCCATCGTCTCGGCGACCGCGGATCACCCCGGGCAGCTGGTCTCACCCGGAAGCCTGCTCGCCTTCGTGGCGCTGGCCATCGTGATCATCGCCGAAACCGGGCGGCTGCCGGTGGACAACCCCTCGACCCACCTCGAGCTGACCATGATCCATGAAGCCATGGTCCTGGAATATTCCGGTCCCAAGCTGGCACTGGTCGAGTGGGCCAGCGGGATGCGCCTCACGGTCCTGCTTGGGCTCATAGCAAACCTGTTCCTGCCCTGGGGGATCGCCGGCGCTGACCCGTCGATGCTCGCGATACTCATCGGTTTGGTGGCGATCAGCGTCAAGATCGCGCTGCTGGCCGGTGTGCTCGCCACCGTCGAGGTCTTCATCGCCAAGCTTCGGTACTTCCGGATCCCCGAGCTGCTCGCCGGCTCTTTCCTGCTCGCGCTGTTGGCCGTGACCGCGTCCTACTTCTTCGCCACCCCGACCAACTGATCGAGAAAGCACATGACCCAAGCCACCTATAACGGCGTGCTCAACCTCGCCGCCGGAGCATTCCTGCTCGCCGCTGTCCTCATCGTGTGGCGCCGCGAGCTCCGATCCATCGTTGCGCTGCTGGCCTGGCAGGGCATAGCTCTGGCCGCGATCCCCCTCACCGAGGGCATCTACCAACATGACGCTGCCCTGATCGTCGTCGGAGTCGTCGTGCTCCTGCTACGGGCCGTTGCCCTGCCACTTCTGCTCGCCCGGGCCGTCGGCACCGAACCTGGCGAACGCCGCGAGAGCACTCCCCTGGTCAACACCACCACTTCACTGCTGATCACCGCGGGGCTGACGATACTGGCCTACGCCGTGACCCGGCCCATCATCGCGCTGGACCCCTCCCCGTCCACCCGCGCCGTGCCGGCCGCCTTCGCGGTGATCCTGATCGCCGTCTTCGTCATGGTCAGCCGGCGCCGTGCCCTGTCCCAGGCCGTGGGCTTCATGATGCTGGACAACGGCATCGCGGCCACCGCGTTCCTGATCACGGCCGGGGTCCCTCTCATCGTCGAGCTCGGCGCGTCGCTGGACGTCCTGTTCGCCGTGCTCGTGCTGGGCCTGCTCACCGGGCACATGCGCCGAACCTTCGGCGGCACCGACCTCGACCAGCTGCGGGAGCTGCGCGGCTGATGAGCTTCCTGTTGTTGGTACCCATAGCCGCTCCACTTGCCGCCGCAGCCCTGGCGGCCGTCCTCGGCTGGCGACGACTGACCTCGTCGGTGACCGTCGCAGCTGCGCTCTCAGTGCTGGTCAGCGCCGTCATCCTCAGCTTCAACAACCGATCGCAGGTGCGCTTCGGTATCCTCAACCTGTTTCGAACCGACGCCCTGTCCATCACGATGCTGATCGTCATCGGCACCGTGGGCACCCTGGCAACCGTGGCCAGCATCGGCTACATCGACGCCGAGCTCGCCCACGGACACACCGACGCCAAGGGCGCCAACCTCTACGGCGTGCTGGTTCCCATCTTCCTGGCCGCGATGGCATCAGCGGTCCTGGCCAACAACATCGGCGTGATGTGGGTGGCCATCGAAGCCACGACAGTGGCCACCGCGTTCCTGGTGGGACACCGCCGGACCCGTGCCGCGCTGGAAGCCACCTGGAAATACGTCGTCATCTGCTCGGTCGGTATCGCGCTGGCGTTCCTGGGCACCGTCCTGCTCTACTTCGCCAGCCTGCACGCCGGAGCATCCAGTGGCGACGCCCTGAACATCGACGTGCTCCTGGCCCACGCCAGCCGTCTGGACCCCGCGGTGACCCGTCTGGGCGCCGGGTTGCTCCTGCTCGGATACGGCGCCAAGGCCGGACTCGTCCCGTTCCACACCTGGCTGGCCGACGCGCACAGCCAGGCGCCGGCACCGGTGTCGGCCTTGATGAGTGGAGTGCTGCTGTCCGTGGCGTTCTACGCGCTGCTGCGGGTCAAGTCCGTTGTCGACCTCGCCGTGGGCACCGGGTTCCTGCGCACCGGCCTGATCATCGTCGGACTGCTCACCCTGCTGATCGCCGCGTCACTGCTCTTGGTCCAAACCGACTTCAAACGAATGCTGGCCTACTCCTCCATGGAGAACATGGGCCTGGTCGCGGTCGCAGCCGCGGCCGGCACCAAACTGGCGATCGCTGCCCTGCTGCTGCACGTCCTGGCCCACGGGATCGCCAAGTCGCTGGTGTTCCTCGGCTCCGGACAGCTGCAGGCCGCGCACGACTCGACCCAGATCAGCGACGTCACCGGCGTGCTGGCCCGATCACCGATGATCGGGGCCACCTTCCTGGTGGGCCTGGCGATCCTGCTGGGACTTCCGCCCTTCGCCATGTTCGCCAGTGAGCTGTCCATCTCGCGCGCGCTCGCGGGCGCCGGCCTCGGGTGGGTGCTGGGCGCCGCGCTGCTGCTGGTGGTCGTCGCCTTCGCCGCCCTGGTCCGCAACGGGGCCCGGATGCTTCTGGGCCCACCGGCACCGGGATCACCGGCGATCGCCGTGCCCCGCTCCGTTTCCGCGGCCCTGGTCACCGGTGTCATCCTGAGTCTTGTCCTGGGCCTGACCGTCGGCCCTCTCCTCGAGCTTTTCCAGACCGCTGCCAGCGTGCTCGGAGGCAACAGATGACCAACGACTCGGATTTGACCGACAACCCCGCCTACAACGGCGTGCGGGTCGGCGCCCGCCGCATCGCCCTCCCCCTGGAACCAGCCCAGCTGAGCGAGCAGGCCGAGGCCCTGTTCGAGGACGGCTTCCGCCTGGGCCTGGTCGCAGCCCACGACGACGGCGCCACCCTGCGCGTGGTCTACCTGTTCCTCGCCGGCTCTCCGGACCGCCGCATCGAGCTGCAGGTCATACTGCCCGCTGACAACCCGGCGCTGCCCTCGTTGGCGTCGCTGTCCTTCCCCGCCTCACGGTTCGAACGTGAGCTGCATGACCTGTACGGGATCGAGCCAGTGGATCACCCCCTGCCCCGCCGGCTGGTCCGCCATGCCCACTGGCCCAGCGGCTGGTACCCGATGCGCCACAACGCCGGATCGCCGCCGCCGTTCACCGACACCGAGGCCTACCCGTTTCTTGCAGTCGTCGGCGACGGGGTCTATGAGATCCCGGTGGGACCCGTCCACGCCGGCATCATCGAGCCCGGACACTTCCGCTTCTCTGTCGTCGGGGAGAGCATCCTCAAGCTCAAGATCCGGCTCTGGTTCACCCACCGTGGGGTGGAGAAGCTCTTCGAGGGGCTGGGCGCCACTGATGCCATCCACCTCGCCGAACGCATCAGTGGTGACACCTCGGCCGGTCACGCGCTCGCGCACAGCCAAGCCGTCGAAGACGCCCTCGGCCTTGAAATGCCCGAGCCGGCCCATCGGCTGCGCGCCCTGGTCCTGGAGCTCGAACGCCTCTACAACCACGCCGCCGACGTGGGCGCGCTGGCCAACGACGTCGGCTTCTCCCTAGCCAACGCACACGCACTACGGATCCGCGAGGAACTGCTGCGCATCAACAACGCCACGACCGGGCACCGACTGCTGCGCGGAGCCATCAGCCCCGGCCGGGTCGAGCTGCTCAGCCTGCCCAATCCGGGGCAGCTCGCCCGGCTCGCCGAAGACATCGCGGAAGTCACCCAGCTGACTCTGGACAACACGATCATCCGTGACCGCTTCACCGGCACCGCTGTCCTCACCCTCCAGCAGGCCCGCGACCTGGGATGTCTGGGCTACGTCGCCCGCGCCAGCGGCCTGGCAACCGACGCACGCCTCGAGCACCCCACCGCCGGCTTACCCGTCACGCCGCTGACCCAAACCAGCGGGGATGTGCTCGCACGTTTCACCCTGCGAGCGGGCGAGTTCGCGGCCTCCACCCAGCTCGCCAGCCACCTCATCACCACCGCCGACCAGCTCAGCTTCCGGGCCGCACCGGCGCAGGGGCCAGCAGCCCAGGAACCTCCCGGGCGCGTGAGAAGTGGAGTCGGCATCGTCGAAGGGTGGCGCGGCACCATCGTGCACCGTGTCGAGGTCGACGCTGACCAGCGCCTCACCCGGGTCAAGATCGTGGACCCATCGTGGTTCAACTGGCCCGCCTTGCCGCTGGCCCTGGCCGCCACGATCGTGCCCGACTTCCCGGTCACCAACAAGAGTTTCAACCTCTCGTACGCAGGCAATGACCTGTAACCGCTGACCTGGGCCGAGGTCTTGACCCGGTGTTTGGGTGGCGCAAGCCCAGTCCAACAGGTCTGGGACTCACCGCTGCCGCGCCCCGCTGCTGGGTTCCGTCTTGTTGGGCGATAACCAAGGCCACCGCTGTACCGCAACACTGAACACCGCCAGGGGAGAACCCGCCGAGGTGCGGCGCGGGCGGCACGG
>OCZT010007717.1_pt1 | contig 10514 bp, 9 predicted proteins | sample 1539031 | NCBI WGS metagenome assembly OCZT01 (sample SAMEA3539308, study PRJEB22396) | soil metagenome | biome: tundra; feature: field; material: soil | place: USA | collected 2010-05 | depth 0.15 m
CCTGTTTCAGGGCCACATTGCGGAGGATCTCGTCTTCCCCTTCCCGGAGATCCCCGAGGACGTGAAGGAGACCGTGGAGGCTTTCGCGGGCGCCTACACGGAATTCGACGCGGCGCACCTCGACTCCGACAAGATGGACAAGGAACACTTCTTCCCGCGAGAAGCCGTCAAGGCGATGGGCGAGTTGGGCGTGATGGGGATGACGATCCCCGAGGAGTACGGCGGGAGCGGCTTTTCGTCGGCGGCGTATTGCCGCATGACGGAGGTGATCGCGCCCCTCGACGCCTCCGCCTCGATCGTCGTCGGGGCCCACGAGTCGATCGGCCTCAAGCCGCTCCTCCTGTTCGGAAACGACGAACAGAAGAAGAAATGGTTGCCCGACCTCGCGAGCGGAAAGTTGATTGCGGCGTTCTGCCTCACCGAACCGGAAGCCGGCTCGGACGCGGGCTCCCTGAAGACGACCGCCGTCTACGACCCCACGACGAACGAGTACGTTTTGAACGGCACGAAGCAGTGGATCTCGAATGGCGCCTTCGCCCGGTTCTTCTCGGTGTTCGCCAGGATCCCCGGGAACCCCGCCGAGAAGGACGGCCACAAGGAAATCGCCTGCTTCGCGGTCATCGCGAAGGAGGACTGCACGCTGCCCGGCCTCTCGCGCGGGCCCGAGGAGAAGAAGCTCGGCCTCTGCGCGTCCTCGACCTGCCAGATCATCTTCGAGAACTGCCGCGTCCCCGCCGCGAACCTCATCGGCGAGAAGGGTCACGGCTTCAAGATCGCCCTCGAGACCCTGAATACGGGACGCACGTCGCTCGGCGCGGGCTCGGTCGGCGGCTCGAAGATGATGATCAAGCTCGCCGTGGACCATGCGACACAGCGAAAGCAGTTCAAGACCCGCATCGCCGACTTCGAGATGATCCGCCACAAGATCACGCGGATGACGGCGACCACGTACGTCCTCGAGTCGATGGTCTACCTGACCGCCGGCCTCGTGGACCGGCACGTCGGCGACTATTCCCTCGAAGGCGCGTGCTGCAAGGTGTTCGGCACGGAAGTCCTCTGGCAGAACATCAACGACGGCCTCCAGGTCGCCGGCGGCAACGGTTTCATGGACGAGTACCCGTACGGGCGCGCGCTCCGCGACAGCCGCATCAACATGATCTTCGAGGGCACGAACGAGATCCTGCGCCTCCTCATCGCCCTCTCGGGCATGAAGGAGCTGGGAGACTCGCTGAAGGAAGTCCAGAGCGCTCTCAAGAGCCCGCTCGCGCAGCGCGGCATCCTCACGGAGTACGCCCACAAGCGCCTCAAGGGCGTCATCACGCACGACAAGCTCACGAAGGTTCACCCGTCGCTCGCGCCCGAGGCGGATCAGGTCGGGCGGTACGCCGGCATCTTCGCGAACGCCTGCGAGACGATTCTGCGCAAGCACGGCAAGAAGGTCGTCGACAAGGAATACCAGCAGGAGCGCATCGCCGACGTCCTCATCGATCTCTACGCCCAGATCGCGACGCTTTCACGCGTGACGGCGGCGATCGCGAAGAAGGGCGAGGAGAAGGCGGCCGGGGAGCTCGAGATCGCACGTTGGTTCTGCGCGCGCGCGCGCCACCGCATGGTCGCGAACCTGAAGGCGCTCGACAAGAACCGCGACGCGGACTGCACGTCGATCAGCGACCGCGTTTACGAGGCAGGCGGCTATCCCTACGACCTCTGGGCCTGATCGCGAGTTCATCCGGACGCTGACCGTTCCGACCCCGTTTCCGGTCGGACCGGTCAACGTCCACGTGATCCTGCGCGATCCCGTCACGCTCGTCGACAGCGGCCCCCTTACGCGCGAGGCGTGGGACGTCCTCGGCGCGGGCCTCAGGGGCTTCGGCCTCGAGATCTCGGATGTGAAGCGCGTCCTGCTCACCCACGGCCATCAGGATCATTTCGGCCTCGCGGAGAAGGTGGCCGACGCGTCGGGCGCGACGCTGTACGGCGGGAGGCTCGACCGCCGCAACTTCCGTCAGGAGCGCAACCCCCGCCTCCTCCTCGACGAAATGTCGCGCGCCGGCTTCGGCCTGCTGTCGCGCCTCGCGGTCGTCGCCTCCGTTGCGGGCGTCGACCATTTCGCGAAGCCGCTCGAGGCCTGGGACGAGCTTTCCGGCGGCGAAACGCTCGCGGGCGACGGCTGGTCCGTCGTGGTGCGGTCGACGCCAGGGCACACGCCCGGCAGCCTCACGTTCGAGATCCCGGAGGCCGGCGTTCTCTTCACGGGCGATACCGTGCTCAAGGAGATCACCCCCAATGCGGTCGTGGACGAGGACCCCGAGGAGCCCGGCCGCCCGTTTCGGAGTGTGACGCGCTACTTCGAGACGCTCGACGCGCTCGACAGGACGACCGGCACGTCGACCCTGCTCACCGGGCACGGCGCTCCCGTGACGGACTGGGCCGCGCACCGGAGGACGCTCAACCGGCGATACGGTCTCCGCGTCGGGCAGATCGAGCGTGAGCTCGCAAAGGGCCCGGCGACCGTGCGCGACCTCGTCGCGGCGATCTTTCCACGCGTGAAGACGCTCAACGTCTTTCTCGCGTACAGCGAGATCTTCGGATTCCTGATGTACCTCGAGGACGGGGGGCGCGTCGAGAAGCTCGTCGCCTCCACGCGCGATCGCTACCGCCTCGTTCCGGCTGCTTTACTCTGATATCCTTCGCCGCCGGAGGACCGCCAGATGGCCGATGAAATGAAGGCTTCCACGCCCCTGAGTGCCGGTTCGACCGCTCCCGATTTCTCGCTTCCGGCTCGCTCGGGCAAGACGATCTCGCTGCGCGACTTCCATGGCAGCAAGGACGTCCTCGTCTACTTCTATCCCAAGGACGACACCCCCGGGTGCACGCGCGAATCGTGCAGCCTGCGAGACGGGTGGGCCGAGCTGCAGAAGGCCGGCATCGAGGTCCTCGGAATCTCGCGGGACGACGCCGCGTCGCACAACGCCTTCGCCTCCAAGTACAACCTTCCCTTCGAGCTCCTGACGGATGCCGACCACGCCGTGCACGAGGCATACGGCTCGTGGGGCCAGAACCCGAATCCCGCGTGGGGAGTCGGTCCCCTCCGCAAGTCGTTCCTCGTCGGGAAGGACGGACGCATCCGCCACGTGTTCGACAAGGTGGACACCGAGCACCATGCCGAGCAGGTGCTGCGCGCCGCCGGCGTGGCTTCTGCCCCGGCCGCCCCGAAGCCGGTCGCACCGCCCGCTCCGAAGCCCGCGGCTCCGGCGGCTGCTCCCGCGGTCGCCGCGCCCGCTCCGAAGCTGGCCACGCCCACCCCGAAGCCGGCCGCGCCCGCTGCCCCGAAGCCGGCCGCCGCGTCCGCTCCGAAGGTCGCGGCTCCGAAGGTCGCGGCTCCGAAGAAGAAGGCGGCCCCGAAAAAGAAGACAGCTCCGAAGAAGAAGGCGGCACCCAAGAAGGCCGCACCCAGGAAGAGAGCTACGAAGAAGTCGGCCCCGAAGAAAAAGGCCGTGAAAAAGACGGCGAAGAAGGCCTCGAAAAAGAAGGTCGCGAAGAAGGCCGCGAAGAAGACCCGGAAGCCGGCGAAGAAGTCGGGGAAGCGGAAGAAGCGCTGAGGCTGGTCGAGGACGCATCCCGCATCCGTGTGACGGACCAAGCCCTCGACGCGTTACGCGCCGAGGGCTCGTGATCTGGATGGACGACTACGACACCGAGAAGGAGACCGGGGGATTTCTCCTCGATCACGAGGATGCGGCGTTCGCCGCTTTTTGCTGAGGCGAGCCTCCAAACCGACATGTCCAACCGACTCACGAAACAGCAGATGAAGACGGACCAGCTCCAGCATGCGCTGACGGATGCGCGCGACTTCGTCGTGTCGCACAAGTCCGAGACCACGCGCTGGATGCTGATCGCCGGCGGCGCCATTCTCGCGATTGGCGCTGTCTGGGGCGGGATCGTTCTCCGGAACAACCGTCTCGCCGCACGATTCTCCTCGGCGCTCGCTCTCTTCGACGCGCCCCTCGCGTCCGACGCCGCGCCCGCGCCCGGCGCCCGCGTCTTCAAGGACGTCGCGGAACGGACCACGGCCGCGAAAGCGGAGCTCGCGTCCCTCGCCAGGGATTCCTCTTCCACTTCCGCCGGACGCGCGGCGGCCGTCCTCCTGCTCTCGCTCGACGGCGCCAAGGCGGCGACGGGCGCGAACCTCGACGCCGCCAAGGCCTTCGCGCGCTCGGAGAGCGGCACGGTGGCGGCGGGAATCGCCGCCGTGGCGGCGATCGACGCGGAGGCGGGCGCGGGCCGGCCCAAGGAGGCCCTCGAGACGGCGAAGAAGTACCTCGAGGCCAGCGACTCGCCGGTCTCGAAGGACGTCCTCGTTTTCACGATGGCACGCCTCTACGAGCAGACGGGACAGAACGTCGAGGCGAAGACTTTCTATCAGCGTCTCGTGACGGACTTTCCGGACTCGCCTCTCCGGACCGACGCGCAGCAGCGTCTGGCTTCCCTGTAGCGAGCCGTGAAGCGTCGCGCCATCGTCGTCGTCTGCGACGGCCTCGGCGTGGGAACGGCGCCGGACGCGGCGCTTTTCGGAGACGAGGGGAAGAAGACGCTTCAGCACATCCTGCGTGACGGGAAGCCGGAGCTCCCGAACCTGACGCGCCTCGGCCTCCTGCACACGATGTACGGCGAGGCGCCCGCCGGACTCCCGGCTCCCGATGGCGCCTTCGGGCGCCTGGCCGAGGCTGCCGCGGGGAAGGACACGACGACGGGCCACTGGGAGCTGATGGGGCTGACGCTCGACGTGCCCTTCCCCCTCTATCCGGACGGCTTCCCCCCCGAGGTCGTCGAGCCCTTCGAGAAGGCGATCGAGCGAAAGGTCCTCTGGAACAAGCCCGCCTCCGGGACGACGATCCTCGAGGAACTGGGCGACGAGCACGTGAAGACGGGCCGGCCGATCCTCTACACGTCGGGCGACTCGGTGTTTCAGGTCGCGGCGCACGAGGACGTCGTCCCCATCGACACCCTCTATGCCTGGTGCCGCGCCGCGCGCGAAATCCTGCGGCCTCCGCACGAGGTGGGACGTGTGATCGCGCGGCCCTTCGTGGGCGCGAACGGAAAGTACCAGCGCACACACCGCCGCAGGGACTTCTCGGTCCCGCCTTCGGGCGAGACGCTTCTCGATTGCATGACCCGGCACGGGCTGAAGGTGCACGCGCTGGGCAAGATCGAAGACATCTTCTCGGGCCGCGGGATCGCGACGGCCGTTCACACCGTCTCGAACCGCGACGGCATCGAGAAGACGATCCTCGCGATCCGCGACCGCCAGGACGACTTCGTCTTCACGAACCTCGTGGACTTCGACACGAAGTACGGGCACCGGAACGATGTGATGGGATACGCGAAGTGCCTCGAGGAGCTCGACGCCTTCGTCCCCGAGATGGTTTCCGCCTTGAAGCCGGGCGACCTCCTCGTGTTCACAGCCGACCACGGCGGCGACCCGTCCGACGAGTCCACCGACCACACCCGGGAATACGTCCCGATGGTGGCGGCGGGCCCGGGCGTGAGGGCCGGAGCCGACATCGGCTCGCGGAAGACGTTTGCCGACATCGGCGCGACGGTGGCCGAGCTTCTCGGGATTCCGTCGCTCGCGGGCACGAGCTTTCTGCGGGGGATTCTCCCTGCCGGCTGATCGGCCTAGGCCGCCGCGGCGGGCACCGGCACGATCTCCGGGAGCGCCGCGAGGAACGCGGCCATCTCGTCGCGCTTCCCGACCGTCACGCGCAGCCAGGTCGGGAGCGACGGGAACTTCCGCCCGACGAGGATCTTCCTCGCGCGGAACGCCTGGATGACGGGCGCGACGTCGCCGCCCACGTCCACCATCACGAAGTTCGCTTCCGACGGCATCGTCCGGCGGCCCTGCTTCGTCAGCTCCGAGACGAGCCACTTTCGCGTGTCGTTGAGAAGTTTCTTCTGCCGCGGCACGAGGTTGGGATCCGCGAGGCTCGCGGCCGCCGCCGCGAGGACCGCCGCGTTCGTGTTGCTCCACGAGGCGTACGGCGCCATCGCCGTGATCGTCTCCTTCGAGCCGACGGCGTAGCCGAGCCTCAGGCCCGCCATCCCGTAGATCTTGGAGAACGTGCGCGCGACGACGACGTTCGGGTGCTTCGCGATCAGCTCGAGGCTCGAGCGGTAACGCGGGTCCTCGACGAAGTGGTGGTACGCCTCGTCCACGAGGATCATCGCCGAGGCCGGGACCTTCGCGGCGAAGGCGGCCATCTCGTCGCCGGTCACGATCGTCGCGGTCGGATTGTTCGGGTTGCAGACGTAGAGGAGGCCGGTCGACGCGTCACACGCGTCCGCCATCTTCGGAAGGTCGTGGCGGAAGTCGGCAGTCAGGGGCACTTTCACGCCATCCGCGTGGAGCACCTTCGCGAACATGAGGACCGCCTCGAACGTCGGCTCGGCGGCGACGACCCGCCGGCCGGGGCCGCTGAAGGCCATGTCCGCCATGCGCAGGATTTCCGAGGAGCCGCAGCCGAGAAGAACCTGGTCGACAGCGACGCCGTGGTGTTTCGCGATCGCCTCGCGGGCCTGCTCCTCGAGGGCGTCCGGGTAGCGGTTCGCGGCGGCCTTCGCGGCGGCTTCGAGCGCCCCGGCGGACGGCCCGTACGGGTTCTCGTTCGAGCTCAGGATGACGGCGTCCGAGGGGCGCACGTGCCTCGTCGCGGCTTCGGCCGCCCGGCTCATGAGAGGGGTGTCGAGAATCGCAACGCCGGCGGCGGCACCGAGGGTTCCGGCGAACGTGCGGCGGGACATGGGGAGCGGCATGACGGCCTCCTCGCAAAGATTTTCCCGATCATCTCGCATTCGGCGCCTTCCCCGCACATGCGACTCGTTCGCGGATAGAATCCGGGCAATTCCCCATGAATCCCATTGCGCTCGCCGTCTTCGAGGCCAGTCTGAAACGCTGCGAGGCGCGCCCGGACTTTCTCGACGTGTTCTACGAGAAGTTCCTCGCCTCTTCCCGGGAGGTGGCCGAGAAGTTCGCGGGCACCGACTTCGCCCGCCAGAAGGAGGCGCTCCGCGCGTCGTTCCACCACCTCCTCCTCGTGGCGCGGGACCCCAAGCAGGGACCGGACCCGTACCTCGAGGACGTCGCCGTCCGCCACGGCGCCGGCCGCCTCGCGATCGGCGCGCACCTATACGATCTGTGGCTGGACAGCCTGCTCGACACCGTGCGCGCCTGCGATCCGGAGTGCTTCCCGGAGGTGGAGGCCGCCTGGGAGGAAGTCATGATGGTCGGAATCCACTACCTCTGCGCGAACTACGAGGGGCGGCACGGGCGGTGATGCGATCGTGATCGAGGAGGAAGCGTGACGCTGGCGGCCGGAACCAAGCTCGGCCCTTACGAGATCCTCGCTCCCCTCGGCGCGGGCGGAATGGGCGAGGTCTACCGGGCCAAGGACCCACGACTCGGGCGCGAGGTCGCGATCAAGGTCCTGCCGGCGTCGTTTTCCGCCGACGCGGACCGCCTGCGGCGCTTCGAGCAGGAGGCGCGGGCGGCCGGCATTCTGAACCACCCCAACATCACGGCCGTCTACGACATCGGGTCGCACGACGGCGCTCCCTACGTCGTGCAGGAGCTGCTCGAGGGCGAGACGCTTCGGTCGGCGCTCGCGGGCGGAAAGTTGTCGCAGAGAAAAGCGATCGACAATGCGCTGCAAATTGCCCATGGTCTCGCCGAAGCGCACGAGAAGGGGATCGTTCACCGCGACTTGAAGCCCGAGAACCTGTTCCTCACGAAGGACGGCCGTCTCAAGATCCTTGATTTCGGTCTCGCCAAGCTGACGCATCAGGAAGAGGGCGGCCAGGCGACCAACCTGCCGACGGCGACCGGCGGCACGGAGCCCGGCGTCGTGATGGGCACGCTCGGGTACATGTCGCCGGAGCAGGTGAAGGGCAGGCCGGCCGACGCCCGATCGGACATCTTCTCTTTCGGCGCCATCCTCTACGAGATGCTCTCGGGCCAGAGAGCGTTCCACGGCGACTCGGCGGCCGAGACGATGTCGGCGATCCTCCGGGAAGAACCGCCGGACCTTTCCGTCACGAACCAGAGCATCTCGCCCGGTCTCGAGCGCATCGTCCGGCACTGCATCGAGAAGAACGCGGAGCAGCGCTTCCACTCCGCGCACGACCTCGCCTTCGATCTCGAGGCGCTGTCGGGCGTGTCGGCGTCCGGCTTGCAGCCCGCGCTGACTGCCTCCGCGGGCAGGAAGCGCCGGCTCCTTCCGGTGGCGCTTGCCGTGCTCCTCGCCGGGACGGCCGCCGCGGCCTAATCTTGCCGGGCGCGGGGCGGAGAACGCTTCCAGGCGGGGCGGCGCCTCTTTCAACCAGTTGACGTTCAGCCAGCAGACGATCTTCAACGCCCGCTTCGCTCCCGACGGCCGGACGATCGTGTACAGCGCGGCCCTGCAGGGGAACACACCGGAGGTCTTCACCGTGCGCCCGGAGTTCCCGGAGGCGAAGCCTCTGGGCCTCCGCGGCGTGCAGCTCCTCTCCGTCTCATCGAGCGGCGAGCTGGCGCTGCTGACGGGCGCTCGCTACGTCGCTCACAGCGTCTACCAGGGCACGTTGGCGCGGATGCCGCTCGAGGGAGGGGCGCCGCGAGAGGTCCTCGAGAACGTGCGCGAGGCGGACTGGTCCCCCGACGGCACGAGTCTCGCGGTGATACGCGAGGTCGGCGGAAAGGACCGCCTGGAGTTCCCCATCGGAAAGATCCTGTGCGAGACGGGCGGTTACTTCAGCGACCTGCGGTTCTCGCCGCGCGGCGGCCGGATCGCCTTCTTCGAGCATCCGGTCAAGTGGGACGACCGGGGGCAGACGGCCGTAGTGGATCTCGAGGGCAAGAAGACCGTGCTGGCCGAGGGCTTCTGGGGTGAGGAGGGCCTCGCCTGGTCGTCCGACGGCCAGGAGGTCCTGTTCTCGGCCGGCAACGCCTACAGTTCCTTCAACGTCCTTGCCGTGACGCTCTCGGGCCGCCGGCGAACCGCGCTAGAAAGCGCGGGAGGCCTGACGATTCACGACGTGCGTCCGGACGGACGGTGGCTCGCCACCCGGGACGACTTTTTGCAGGGGATGCCGGTTCTTCTGCCTGGACAGAACGCCGAGCGGGACCTGTCATGGCTCGACCTCTCCGATCGTCCCGTGCTTTCCGCGGACGGGAAGACGATCGCCTTCACCGAGCAGAGCGGCAGCCTCGGCGCCAACTACGCGGTCTGCCTGCGCCGCACCGACGGTTCGCCGGTCGTCCGGCTGGGCGAGGGGACGCCCGCGGACCTGTCGCCCGACGGGAAGTGGGTGCTCGCGGTCGTGCCCACGTCACCGCAGCAGCTCGTGCTCTATCCCACCGGCGCCGGAGAGGCGCGCCCTGTCGATCGAGGCGGAATCGAGAGCTACGAGTCGGCCGTGTTCTTTCCCGACGGACGGTCCGTGCTCGCCTGCGGCCACGAGCCGGGGCACGCGTCGCGGTGCTACGTTCAGGAGATCGGGGGCGGCAAGCCGCGGGCCGTCACGCCGGAAGGCACGACGAAAGGGATCCTCTCGCCGGATGCGAGCCAGATTCTCGTTCACGCGAGCGGCGGCGGACTCGTCATCTACCCGGCGGGCGGGGGCGACGGGCGGCCCGTGCCGGGCACCACTTCCGACGACGTGGCGATCCGCTGGAGCCGGGACGGAGGCTCGCTCCTCGTCTGCCGCGGGAGTGATGTTCCCCTGCGAATCGAGCGGCTCGCCCTACCCGCCGGCAAGCGGGACCTCGTGCGGACGGTCGGACCGGCGGACCTGAGCGGGGTGAGCTCCGTCAGCAACGCGTTTCTTGCGAAGGACGAGAAGAGCTACGCATACGTCTTCTCGAGGACCATCTCTCACCTCTTTCTCGTGGAAGGAGCCCGATGACGCTTGCCGTCGGCTCGAAGCTCGGCCCCTACGAAATCCTCGCGCCGCTCGGGGCGGGCGGGATGGGCGAGGTCTATCGGGCGAGGGACGCGAGGCTCGCGAGAGACGTCGCGGTCAAGGTTCTACCGGAAGAACTCTTCGAGGATGAAGAAAGAAGGATTCGCTTCGAAAGGGAAGCGAAGGCGCTCGCTGCGTTGAACCACCCGGGCATCGCGGCGGTTTACTCCTTCGAAGAAATTTCCGGGCGGCAGCTCCTCGTCATGGAGCTCGTCGAAGGCGAAGGCCTCGACTCGAAGGTCGCTTCCGGCCCTCTTCCGCTCGAAGAATCTCTTTCCTGCGCGAAGCAGATCGCCGAGGCGCTGGAGGCGGCGCACGAGAAGGGCATCGTCCACCGCGACCTGAAGCCCGCCAACGTCAAGGTCATACCCGACGGAAGGGTCAAGATCCTGGACTTCGGCCTGGCGAAGCTGACGTAGCCGGAAGACCCTGCTGGCGCAACGACGACACCGACGATTTCGAAGATGACGGAGCCCGGGATCGTGATGGGGACGGTCGCCTACCCCTCAGAGTCGCGT
>OCZT010007718.1_pt1 | contig 10513 bp, 10 predicted proteins | sample 1539031 | NCBI WGS metagenome assembly OCZT01 (sample SAMEA3539308, study PRJEB22396) | soil metagenome | biome: tundra; feature: field; material: soil | place: USA | collected 2010-05 | depth 0.15 m
GCTGCCCCGGCGTGCGTGTGGAGGCTCGCGTGGGCGAGCACGCCCGCTCCCAGGCCCAGCGGCCACGGCGCGGGCGGGAGGGCCGCTGCGAGCCCGCGCAGCGAGAGGACGTAGGCACGGCAGGCGGGGCACTCGCCGCGATGCATCACCGCCAGGCGGTGGCGTTCCCCCTCGGGGTCCAGGATGCCGTAGGCGAGCGCGCGCATGAGCGAGGACTGCTCGTCGCACCACCTGCCCGCACGGATCGTCTCCACGAGCGCTCCCATCTTTCCAGCCACCCCCGGACGGCCCGGCGCGCGCCCCTCCATCAGCCTGCGCATGCGCGGCTCGCTCAGACCCATCACGGCCGCGGCCTGTGCCCGCGAGAGGCCCTGCAGGTAGCACAGCGCAGCCGCCTCGCGCTCGCGCGCGCTCAGCCGCGCGCTCAGGCCCTCGAACAGCTGGCGCAGCCGCATCCGGTCATCGAGCTCGTCCGCCAGATCCCCCTCGTGGGCGGGGCCCGGAGCCTCGCCCGGCAGCCCCGGGGCACGCTCGTCGCCCGGCCCACCACGCCCGCGGGCGATCCGCCGCCGGGCGCGGTGCTCCTCCAGCGCCCTGCGCTGGGTCACCAGCACGAGCCAGCCGGCCGGGTTGGCGATCTCCTGACCGCCCAGGACGACGGTGTAAAGGCCGTGCCAGGCCTGGGCGTAGCAGGCCTCCAGGTCGCTGTGATCGAGGCTCACCCCGCTCGCAAGAAGGCGCCCCCGTACGGTCGCGAGCACCCGCCCGCGCAGCCTCTGGAAGTCGTCTCGAAGAACGCGCTCTGCGCGGTAGCGGCGGAGGCCTGCGGAGCTCATCCGCTCGAAGACTACGGAATCTCGTTTGTTTGTGGAATTCGACTGGACGGGACTCGCAGGCTGCTCCGGCCCGACGGTGAAGAAGGTCTCACGCGGGCTTTACCCTGCGATGAACGGCGGGTGGGACGGTGCCCATGGGAAATCGCCATCACGGCAAGATCATCAAAGGAGATCCCATGACCAATCTGAGCAACCAGCAGATCAGCTGCATGGACAAGCTCCCCGCGGACCATGAGGTCGTGAGCGGCACAGGCCGCACTCCGATCGTGCGCCAGCCCGACGGGCAGTTGTGGCGGATCCGACCGAGCGGAAGCTTCGTGGCGGCAGTCCCCGTTGAGAGGGTCCAGTCCTACCTGCGGGTCCACGGATAGCCGCGTCCCGCGCGCCGAGCGGGTGCCTCCTGGCGCTTGCAGGCCCTGCCAGCCCCGGGGCGGATTCTGGCGTCTCGGGCCACGTCCTGCACATGCTCGCCTTGAGGGGGAATCGGAAGCAGCGATTCGTCGGCGGGTCCGTTCAGGTGGATGAAGTCGCCTGCGCAAACGTCGTGCAGCTCGCTGGGCCGGCGGCGGTATAGGTGGCGATGATCTCGCTGACGCTGGGCGTCGCGCCGCGTGTGGCGACCACCCACTCGACCGTGGCCCCGCTGGACAGGCCGAGCACGCCCTCGTGATTCCCGTCGGGCACGGCGACGACGCTCGGTGCATTGTTGTTGAAGGTGAACGAGATGTCCTCGGGCATCCCCGAATCGTTGTTGAACAGCAGGCTCCCGCCGCCCGCGGGGCCCCAATCGGTCGTCAAGGTGCCGACGCCGGGGACGTCGACGAGCGTCATCGTGGAGGTCCCGTTGGCGAGGTCGCGCCGCCCGCCGATCACGTGTCCGCTGCCGTGCATGAAGGCGCTGGCGGCGTTGCCTTGCAGGGTGCCGGCGTCACCGGCGGTGCCGGCGTGGGCGGCGTTGGCCGCGTTCGTCGCGCTGTCGGCACTGTTTGCGTGGCTCGCGCTCGTGGCGTTGGCGGCGAAGCTGGCACGCGGCACCGTGCCCAGCTTGGCCAGGTTGATCTGGGTGCCGGTCAGCGTGTGGTTGCGCAGCCGGTTGCCCGACAGCGAATCGCCGGACTGATGCGCTGAAGACGAATCCCTCTCATCGCGCTTCCTCCTCACCGGCCCGCCCGGGGCCACCCATGGGGCTCTCGTGGCTTATCGCTGCGACCACGCTGAGCCCCTGATTATCCACTCGAAGACACGTATAAGACGCTGGCAGGGCGCCGACACGGGTCGCTGCGCGCCGGCTGCCGCTAGGACAGCCGCTCGATCTGCGCGAGGCTCGCCGCGCGCATGTCCTGGGAGGAGCGCTGCGCGCGGTGCCAGGCGACGACGAGGCCGAGCGCCCCCTCCAGATCGCACGCGGGGCGCCATCCGAGCTCGCGTTCGGCGGCGCTCGAGTCGAGCGTGAGGTGTCCCGCCTCGGCGGGATGCGCGCCCTCGTCGAGCTCCCACGCCAGCTCGCCGCCCCACAGCTCGGCGACCCGCGCCACGATCCAGCTGACCGGCCGCTCGTCGCCCGCCCGCGGGCCGAAGTTCCATGCCCGCGCGACCTCCGCTCCGCCTGAGAGCTCCTCGGCGAGACGCATGTAGCCCGCCAGCGGGCTGAGCACGTGCTGCCAGGGCCGCACCGCATGCGGGTTGCGCACGAGCAGCGGCCGGCCGGCCTCGACCGCCCGCACGACGTCGCCCAGCAGCCTGTCCTCGCCCCAGTCGCCGCCGCCGAGCACGTTGCCGGCGCGCGCGGTGGCGAGGCGGGCGGAGCCCGGCGCATGGAAGAAGGATCTCCGGTAGGCGGCTGTGACGAGCTCGGCGCACGCCTTCGAGCTGGAGTAGGGATCCTCGCCGCCGAGCGGATCGTCCTCGACGAACCTGCGCGAGGCCTCGCCCCGGTTCTCGTAGCACTTGTCCGAGGTGACCACGACCGCGGCGCGCTCGCCGCCGGCCGCGCGCACGGCCTCGAGCAGGTTGACGGTCCCCATCACGTTGACCTCGTACGTGAGGACGGGGTCGCGCAGCGATCGCCGGACCATCGGCTGGGCGGCGAGGTGCACGATGACCTCGGGATCCGCGAGCGAGACCGCCTCGCGCATCGCGACCGCATCGCGAACGTCGACGGCGAGCTCGCGCATGTGGGTGCCGACCTCCGCGAGGTCGTACAGCGAGGGGCGCGTGGGAACGCCCGGAGAGAGGCCGGTCACGCGCGCTCCCAGCGACTGCAGCCAGAGGCACAGCCAGGAGCCCTTGAAGCCCGTGTGGCCGGTGACGAGCACCCGTCGGCGCATCCAGAAGTCGGGGTCGATCGGCACGGGGGCGGGTATCTTCACGCAATCGCCCCGCAGGCCGCCTCCACCCCCCCGAGCTCCGCCCCGCCCGCTCCTCCCCTCCGCGTGGAGGTCCTGGGGATCCCCCTGGCCGTCTCCGACTACGAGGAGGTGGTCGACTGGATGGTGGCCGTGATCGCCGCGGCGGGGCGCGGATACGTGACGGCGGCGGCGGTCAACCTGGTGATGTCCGCGCGCGAGGACCCCGGCGTGGCCGACGCGGTGCTCGGCGCCACGCTCGCGGTGCCCGACGGGCAGCCGCTCGTGTGGGCGCTGCGCGCGCTCGGGCACCCACGCGCCACGCGCATCTACGGCCCCGACCTGATGGCGCACTTCTGTGCGCGCGCGGCGCGTGAGCAGATCCCGGTCTACCTCTATGGCGGTCGCACCGAGGAGGCGCTGGAGCTGCTGCGCCGGCGCCTGCTCGAGCGTTTCCCGGGCCTGCCCATCGTGGGGGGCTTCTCGCCGCCCTTCCGCGAGCTCACGCCGGAGGAGGAGGAGCGCGTGATCGCGGAGATCGACGGCTCGGGAGCCGCGGTCGTGTGGGTGGGGACCGGCCAGCCCAAGCAGGAGCGCTGGATGCACGCGATGCGCCCCCGCCTGCGCGCCCCCCTGCTCGTGGGGGTGGGCGCCGCGTTCGACTTCCATGCCGGCCTCGTCTCCCAGGCGCCGCACTGGATGCAGCGAGCGGGCCTGGAGTGGGTCTACCGGCTCTCGCGCGAGCCGCGGCGGCTGTGGCCGCGCTACGTGCGCTACAACCCGCGCTTCGTGGCCGCCTTCCTCGGCCAGTATCTGCGCCACCGCTCCGCTCGCAGCGGCGGCTGAGCGCGGCCGGCGCGCCGGGGCGCCGCTACCCTTGGCCTGGATGACCCCCTCGCAGAGCACCGCCGACGTCGCTGTCGTGGGCCTCGGACGCGTCGGGCTGCCGCTGGCGCTGTCGTTCGCCGACCGGGGCCTGGACGTCGTCGGGATCGACAACGACCCCCAGCGCCTGGGCGCGGTCCGCGAAGGCCGCATGCCGTTCCAGGAGACCGATGGCGATGAGCTGCTCGCGCGCGTGCACGCCTCGGGCCGGCTGGCGCTCTCCGAGCGCGTGGCCGACGCCGCGCGAGCTCGCCACATCGTGATCACCCTGGGGACCCCGTCCTTCTCGCACATCGAGATCGACATGCGCGACATCCGCTCCGCGCTCGATGACCTGCTCGGCGTGCTCGAACCCGGGCACTCGCTCACGCTCCGCTCGACGGTGGCCCCCGGGACGACCGAGTTCGTTGCGGGCTACCTCGCCAAGCACCGAGGCTTCGACATCGGCGAGGAGGTCTTCGTGGCGCATGCGCCGGAGCGGATCGCCGCGGGGCGCTTCCTCGCGGAGATCGAGACGCTGCCCTGCATCGTGGGCGGCGTGGGCGCCCGCTCGGGCGAGGTCGTGGGCGAGCTGTTCGGCATCTTCGGCGCGCCCGTCGTGCAGACCACGCCGGTGCAGGCCGAGCTCGCGAAGATCTGGACGAACATCCTGCGCTACACGCACTTCGCGCTGCCGAACCTCCTGATGATGGACTGCGAGCGCTACGCGGCGAACGTCTTCGAGGTGATCGACCTGATCAACCGCGACTACCCGCGCGGCGGCATCGCCCAGCCGGGGCTGACCGCCGGGACATGCCTGCGCAAGGACTTCACCTTCTCCGAGGAGCGCTCCGCGGCCCCCGGGATGCTGCTCGCGGTCTCGCGCGTCAACGAGTCGGTGCCGCTGTTCCTGCTCGAAGGAGCCAAGCGGCGCGTGGGGTCGCTGGCGAACCGGCGCGTCGCAGTGCTCGGGCTCGCGTTCAAGGCGGACACCGACGACGAGCGCGACTCGCTCTCCCACAAGCTCATCCGGCTGCTCGAGCGCGAGCTCGCCGACGTCGTCGTGCACGACCCCCACGTGGCCACGCCGACCGCCCCCCTGCGCGAGGCCGTGGAGGGCGCGGACGTGGTCGTGGTGGCCACCAACCACCCCGAGTTCTGCGACGCGGAGACGCTGGCGGTGATCGCCGAGCGCGCCGCCGGCGACTGCCTCGTGGTCGACCCCTGGAACTGCTGGGGCGCCGCACAGGTGTTCTCCTACGCCTCCGAGCTGGCCGTCCTCGGGACGCGCGGGTGAGCCGCGTCCTGGTAACCGGCGGCGCCGGCACGATCGGTGCGGCCGTCGTGCGACGCCTGCTCGCCGACCCGGCCTACGAGGTGCGCGTGTCCGACCAGCGAATGGCGCCCCAGTGGATGCGCGAGGGCTGTGAGGTCCACACGGGCGACCTTCGCGTCCCCGAGGAGGCCCACCGCGCGAGTGTGGGCTGCAGCCAGGTGATCCACCTCGCGGCGATCGTCGGCGGGATCGCGAACTTCCACAAGCTTCCCCACACCCTCACCGAGGTCAACAACGCCCTCTACAACTCCGTCATACGCGCGGCGCTCGAGGTGGAGGTCGAGCGCTTCGTCTACGTGTCCTCCTCGATGGTCTTCGAGCGCGCCGAGCTGTTCCCCACCCCCGAGGAGTACCTGCCCGACTGTCCCGTGCCGCTGTCCGCCTACGGCTTCTCCAAGCTCACCGGCGAGGTCTACTGCCGCGCCGCCCACGACGAGCACGGCCTGCCGTTCACGATCTGCCGGCCCTTCAACGCATACGGGCCGGGAGAGATGCCGGACGCCGAACCGGGGATCGCCCACGCGGTCCCGGACCTCATCAACAAGGTCCTCTCCGGACAGCGCCCGCTGCAGATCTTCGGATCGGGGGAGCAGACGAGGACGCTGACGCACGTCGACGACATCGCCGACGGCGTCGTCGCCGCGATGAGCTCGCCCGCCGCGCTGGGCGAGGACTTCAACATCAGCGCCTCGCGCGAGCTGACGGTCGCCGAGATCGCAAAGATCGTCTGGGAGGCCTGCGGCGAGGACCCCGAGGAGCTCGAGATCGAGCACCTGCCCACGTTCACAGTGGACGTCCAGCGGCGCTGGCCGTCAGTCGAGAAGGCCGAGCGGTTGCTCGGCTGGCGCTCGCGCATCGAGGTCGAGGACGGGATCGCGGCGACGGTGCAGTGGCTGCGCGAGCAGCGTTCCGCAGCGCCCGCGGCGCCGGCCGCGGGATGAGCGCCCCGCCGCGCGAGCGGCCGTCGGGGAGGCCGCGGCCGATAGGCTGCCGCGCATGACCGACCGCCGCAAAGCGCTCGTCACGGGTGTCACCGGCCAGGACGGCTCCTACCTCGCAGAGCTCCTGCTCGAGAAGGGATACGAGGTCCATGGCATGGTGCGCAGGGCCTCGACGGAGAAGTTCGACCGGATCGAGCACATCCGCGACCGCATCACCCTCCACCAGGGCGACCTGCTCGATCAACGCTCGCTCGTGGACGCGCTGCGCGCTTCGAAGCCCAGCGAGATCTACAACCTCGCGGCGATGTCCTTCGTGGCCGTCTCCTGGATCCAGCCCACGCTGACGGCCGAGTTCACGGGCGTCGGGGTCACGCGGATGCTCGAGGCGATGCGCGAAGTGTGCCCCGAGGCGCGCTTCTACCAGGCCTCCTCGAGCGAGATGTTCGGCAAGGTCCGCGAGGTGCCACAGACCGAGACCACCCCGTTCTATCCCCGCTCCCCATACGGCGTCGCCAAGGCCTACGGCCACTTCATCACGGTCAACTACCGCGAGTCCTACGACCTGCACGCGACCTCGGGGATCCTCTTCAACCACGAGAGCCCGCGCCGCGGGCTGGAGTTCGTCACGCGCAAGATCACCTGGCATGCCGCCGCGATCAAGCACGGCCTGCGCAGCGAGGTCCGCCTCGGCAACCTCGACGCCGAACGCGACTGGGGCTACGCCAAGGACTACGTGGAGGCGATGTGGCTGATGCTCCAGCGCGACATCCCCGAGGACTACGTGATCGCCACGGGCGAGGCGCACTCGGTGCGCGAGTGCTGCGAGGTCGCCTTCGACGAGGCGGGCCTCGGCGACTTCGAGCAGTACGTCACGATCGATCCCTCCTTCGTGCGGCCCGCCGAGGTCGACCACCTGATCGGCGATCCGGGCAAGGCCGAGCGCGACCTCGGCTGGAAGCCGCAGACGAGCTTCGAGGAGCTGATCCGGCTGATGACGCGCGCCGATCTCGATCTGCTCGCGCCGCGCTGAGGCGGGATGGGGGTCCCGCTGTTCGACACCTCGACGCCGCTTGCGGCGTTGCGGGCGGAGCTGCGCGAGGCGATCGACCGCGTGCTCGACTCCAAGCGCTACATCCTCGGGCCCGAGGTCAGCGCCTTCGAGGCCGAGTTCGCCGATTACTGCGGCTGTGAGCATGCGGTCGGCGTGGCCAACGGGACGGACGCGATCACGATCGCCCTGCGCGCGATGGGAGTGGGCCCGGGCGACGAGGTGGTGGTGCCCTCGTTCACGTTCTACGCGACCGCGGAGGCGATTCCCCCGACCGGCGCCACGCCGGTCTTCTGCGACATCGACCCCGACACCTACTGCGTCACCGCCGAGACCGTGCGCGCGGCCCTGACGCCCGCGACCAGGGCTGTCGTGGCGGTGCACCTGTTCGGCAACGTGGCGCCGGTGGCGGAGATCCAGGCGCTGGGCGTGCCGGTCCTCGAGGACGCCGCGCAGGCCGCCGGGTCGACGACCGACGCGGGGCGGCCCGGCGCGCTGGGGACGGCGGCGACGTTCTCCTTCTTCCCCTCCAAGAACCTCGGCTGCTTCGGCGACGGCGGCGCCGTCACGACGGGCGACGCCGAGCTCGCCGAGCGGGTCCGCACCCTGCGCTTCCACGGCTCCCGGGACAAGGTCACCTACGAGCAGGTCGGCTACAACTCGCGCCTGGACGAGCTCCAGGCGAGCATCCTGCGGGTGCAGCTGCCCCATCTGGACACGCTCGCCGACGGCCGGCGGCGCGCCGGGCGCCACTACCAGGAGGCGGGCCTCGGCGAGCTCGTGGGCCTTCCGCGCCCCGTCGCGGGGGCCTCCCCCGCGTGGCACCTCTACGTCGTCAGCCACCCGCACGTCGAGCGCCTCGAGGGCGCGCTCGCCGCGGCGGGCATCGGCCACAAGGGCTACTACCGCACACCCGTCCATCGCCAGGCGTCGATGCGAGCCTGGGCTCGTGGAGTGGATCTGCCGGCGACCGACCACGCCGCCCGGACCCACCTCGCGATCCCGATGAGCCCCGTGCTCACGCGCGAGCAGGTCGACGAGGTCGTCGCGGCGGCGCGCGCCGCGAGCGCCTGAGGGGGCGGGCGCGGGCCGGCCGGAGCCCTAGCGCCAGCGCTCCAGCAGATCCTGCTCGCCCACCTCGCGCACCACGCGCGCGGGCACGCCCATCACGACCGCCCGCGCGGGCACGTCGCTCGTGACCACCGCGCCGGCCGCCACGAAGGCCTCCTCGCCGATCTCCACGCCGGGGGTCAGCACGGCGCCCGCGCCGATGCGGCAGGCGCGCCGGAGCAGGGGCCCGCGCAGGGGCGACTCCGGCCCGTGGCGCCCCATCGTGTGGTCGTTCGTGGTGATCGCGCCGGGGCCCACGAAGACGTCGTCCTCGACGACCGTGAAGGCGGTGAGGTAAACGTTCGACTGCACGCGCGCACGCGCCCCGAGGCGGACGTCGTTGTCGACCACGCTGCCGCGCCCGACCAGAGCACCGGCCCCGATCGAGGAGCGCTCGCGCACGAACGCCTGGTCGCCGACGATGGCGCCCGCCCCTATGTCCGCGCCGGCGAAGATCACAGCGCCGGCGCCGACGCTCGCGCCCTCGCCGAGGCGCAGCGCGCCGACCTCGCCGCTCGCCCTGGAATGGCCCGAGAGGCGCGGGCGCTTGCCCAGCACGGCGTGATCCTCGATCGCGCAGCCCGCGCCGATGACGGTGCCGTCGTGGACGACCACGTATGCGCCGAAGCTGACGCCCTCGCCGACCTCCACGCCCTCGCCGAGCAGCGGTCCCCGACCGTCCGAGCCGGCCCCTGCCGCGGGCAGGCTCACAGCGTGACGACGTTGGCGGTGCTCGCCGCGCCGGCCGCGCGCGTGACGCCGCGGAGATCGACGACGAGCCGCGCGCGCCGGGCGATGAGCCCGTGATCGACGCTGGGGTGGGCGGTGACTATCAGCGCCAGGTCGGCGTCCGCGAGCGCCTCCTGCAGCGGCGTGCTCGTGAGCGTGAACTCGGACAGGGCGGGCACGTGGGGGTCGTGGTAGAGCACCTCGGCGCCGAGATCGCGCAGCAGCGTGATGATCTTCAGCGCGGGCGACTCGCGCACATCGCCCAGGCCGGGCTTGTAGCTGACGCCGACGACCACGACCCTCGCGCCTTTGACGGACATGCCGCGGTCGTTGAGCGCGCGCTGCGCCTTGGCGACGCAGTGGTAGGGCATCTGCTGGTTGACCTTGCCGGCGAGCTCGATGAACTCCGTGGCCATATCGAACTCGCGAGCGCGCCAGCTCAGGTAGAAGGGGTCCACGGGCAGGCAGTGGCCGCCCATGCCGGGGCCGGGCTTGAAGCCCATGAAGCCATACGGCTTGGTCGCCGCCGCCTCCACCACCTCCCACACGTCGATGCCCATCCGATCTGTGAGCATCGCGAGCTCGTTGACGAGCGCGATGTTCACGGAGCGGAAGATGTTCTCGAGCAGCTTCGTCATCTCCGCGGCCTCCGGCGTGGAGACGCGCACGACGCGGTCGCACACGATCCCGTAGAGCGCCTCCGCCCGATCCGCGCAACCGGCGGTCAGGCCGCCGACGACCTTCGGCGTGGTGCGCAGCGTGTAGTCGGTGCGGCCCGGGTCCACGCGCTCGGGCGAGAACGCGAGATGGAAGTCCCGGCCCGCGGCCAGCCCCGACTCCTCCAGCAGCGGCGCCATCCGCTCGCGCGTGGTGCCGGGGTAGGTCGTGGACTCGAGCACGACGAGCTGGTCGGCCCGCAGGACCCCCGCGAGCGAGCGCGTGGCTTCGATCAGCGGCCCCAGATCGGGCTCGCGGTTGCGCGTGAGCGGCGTGGGAACGCACACGAGCACGGCCTCGGCGGCAGACAGGCGCGAGTAGTCCGTGCTCGCCCGGATCGAGCCCGCGACGGCCCGCAGCGCCTCGCCGGAGACGTCCTCGATGTAGGACTCCCCGGCCGCGATCGCCTCGACCTTGCGCGCGTCCACGTCGACCGCGACGACCTCGCAGCCCTCCTGCGCGAAGGCCACGGCCAGCGGCAAGCCGACGTAGCCCAGCCCGATGACGCCCACGGTGGTCATCCAGGGCGCCAGTGTAGGGCCTCACTTGGACGGGCGCGGCCGCCGCGCCCGTCCAAGTGAGGCCCT
>OCZT010007719.1_pt1 | contig 10513 bp, 7 predicted proteins | sample 1539031 | NCBI WGS metagenome assembly OCZT01 (sample SAMEA3539308, study PRJEB22396) | soil metagenome | biome: tundra; feature: field; material: soil | place: USA | collected 2010-05 | depth 0.15 m
GGTCTGCGCGAGGTACCCGTTGCCACGCTTACTTCGCTTTGAGCAGCTTGGCGGCCGCGGCCACGACATGCTTGGCCGAGATCCCAGCGGCATTCAGCAGCTCTTCGGGCTTGCCCGACCCCGGCAGCTCTCTCACGGCCAGGTGCGCGACCTGCGGGGGAGCTTCAGAGGCCAGGGCTTCCATCACGGCGGCGCCGAGCCCGCCCTCCGGGTAGTGGTCCTCGACGATCACAAAGTGGCCCTTGGTCACCCGGGCAGCCTCGCGCAGCGTCTTCACGTCAACCGGCTTGACCGAATACAAATCGATCACGCGGGCGGGGATCTTCTTGGCGGCGAGCATGTCGGCTGCCGCCAGGCACGCGTGAAGCGTCACCCCGGCGCCGATCAGAGTGACCCTGTCCTTGGCGCTCTGGCGCAGGACCTTCGCGCCGCCCACCGTGAAGGTCTCGTTGGGGCCGTAAATGGTTGGGTAGGCGCCGCGCGTGGTCCGCATGTAGACGATCCCCGAGGTCTCGGCCATCAGCAGGGTGAGCTTGGCCGTCTGGTTGGGGTCGCACGGGTACAGGACAGTTGAGCTGTGGATCGCGCGCATCGCGGCCAGGTCTTCGAGGGCCATCTGCGATGGGCCGTCCTGTCCGATCTCGACTCCCGCGTGCGAACCGACGAGCCGGATGTTGGCCTGAGAGATGGCGGCCATGCGGATGAAGTCGTAGGCGCGCGAGAAGAACACGGCGAACGTGGAGGCGAACGGCCGGTAGCCGCGCACGCTCATGCCCACCGCGGTCGCCACCAGCTGCTGCTCGGCGATCCACATCTCGAAGAACCGTTCGGGATGGGCCTTGGCGAACTCGTCGGCGTGGGTGGAGTTGGAGACCTCGCCATCCATGACGACGACGTCGGGCAGGGCCGCCAGCGCAAGCAGAGCGTCGCCATACGCCTTGCGGGTGGCGACCTTGTCCTCTGCCGTGTACGTCGGCAGGGTCACCACGGGGTCGGGGCGTTTGGCCGTCTTCGGGGTCGGCTCGGGCTTGGCGGTCTTGACCTTCAGGTTCCGCGCGCCCCCCAGCTCCTTGATCGCGCGCTCGGCCATGTCGGGCGGCAGCACCTTACCGTGCCATCCCTCCTTGTTCTCGATCTCAGAAAAGCCCTTGCCCTTGATCGTTTTGGCGATGATGACGGTGGGCTTCCCGGTCGAGGAAAGGGCAGTGCCGAAGGCCCGGTCGACGGCCGCCACGTCGTGGCCGTCGATCACGATCGGGAAGCAGCCGAACGCCTCCACGCGGCGCCGATAGACGTCGAGCTGCCAGGCGAACTCAGTCTCGCCGCGCTGGCCGAGCCGGTTGATGTCGAGGATCGCGGTGAGGTTGGAGAGCTGGTAGTGGCCGGCCTTGTCCAGCGCCTCCCAGATCGAGCCCTCGGCCAGCTCGGAGTCGCCGCAGAGCGTCCAGACGTGGAAAGGAAGCTTGTCCAGGTTCTTTCCGGCGAGGGCGACGCCGACCGAGATCGGCAGGCCCTGGCCCAGCGAGCCGGTGGCCACGTCCACCCAGGGGATCGCAGGCGTCGGGTGTCCCTGCAGGCGGGATCCGAACTTGCGGAAGGTCATCATCTCGGCGTCGGTGATCGCGCCGACCGCCTTGAACATCGCATACAAGAGGGGCGATGCATGACCCTTGGAAAAGATCACGTGGTCGTTGTTGGGGTCCTTTGGCTTGGCCCAGTCGTACTGGAGATACCTCGCGATCAGGACGGCGACGAGGTCGGCGGCCGACATGGACGACGTCGGATGACCTGAGCCGGCGGCGGTGCTGCAGCGGATCGAATCGACCCGCAATTGTTGCCCCAATTGCCGCGTGAACTCGAGATCGGTGGTAGCAAGCGTTTCGGTGACCGTGATCTCCCCCTAGAGGCGCGCTAACGCGCCGACGGCGTTAAGTCTATCGGGCTTTCGTAAAGGGACCCCCACGTTGGCAGAACCGCCGGCCCCTCCTTTCGGCGCGGGAGGGGGTCCCCAGGTTGGCAAAACCGTCGTTGTTTACAAAGCGGGGAGAGCGGCAAGCCTTTCGACCTCGGTCACCATCCCGTCCAGGATTCGGAGGCCCGCGTCCCAGAAGTCGGGGTCGGTGATGTCCATGCCCAGGCGGCGGACGAGCTCGTCCGGCCGGGTCGACCCCCCAGCGGCCAGGAAGTCCAAGTAGTCGTCCACGAAAGCCGGCCCCCGCTCCAGGAAGCGGTGATAGACGGAGAGGGCGAGCAGGTTGCCGAACGCGTACGCGTACACGTAGCCCGGTGTGTGGAGAAAGTGCCCGACATAGCTCCACCAGACCTTGTGCTCGTCGGTGAGGACCAGGGCGTCGCCGAACATCGGCTGGAGATTCGCCTGGTAGATCTCCCCGAGCTGGTCGACCGCGAGCTCACCCTCGATCCGGCGCGCCGTGTGGCAGGCGTCCTCGTAGCGGTTGAAGGCGACCTGGCGGAACACGGTGGAGAACGCGTCCTCGCACTGATTGCAGAGCATGGATAGGCGGACCCTCGGGTCCTTCTCCTCGGCCATGATCCGATCGAACGTCAGCGCCTCACCGAAAACTGAGGCGGTCTCGGCCAGGGTCAGGGGCGGGTGGTAGTCGAACATGTGCTGCTTCGACGCGAGACGGTCGTGAAGACCATGCCCGAGCTCGTGCGCCAGGACCGTCACGTCGCGCAGCGTGCCGGTGAAGTTCAGCATCACGTAGGGGTGGTGGCGAGGCGTCACCGGCATGCAGTAGGCGCCACCCGCCTTGCCCGGCCTCACCGGGGCATCGATCCAGCCCTTGTTGAAGAAGTCCTCGAGGAGCGCGCCTGCCTTGGCTGAGAAGCGGTGATATGAGCCGAGCACCAGCTCTTTCGCGTCCTCCCAGGACACCTCCCGCGTGACCTGTTCGATCGGCGAGTACCGGTCCCACTCGTGGAGGTCGCCCACGCCGAGAAGCTTCTTTTTGACCCGGTAGTAGCGGACGCAGATGTCGTAGCGGCCGGTGACGGCCTCGACCAGCGCCTGGACCGCCTCGTCGGAGGTCTCATTGGCCAGGTTTCGCGACGAGATCCAGGAGGGGAACTTCCGCATCCGGTCGTCGATCGCCTTTTCCTGCAGGATGACGTTGAAGATGTAGGCGCGGGTGCGGATGTCGGTTCCGAGCGCCGCTGTGATAGCGCCGCTGGCCCGGCGGCGGACCTCTCGGTCGGGTTCGCGCAGAAGCGTCAGCGCCTCCTCGAGCGCGAGCTCTCGCCCGTCGACCTCGACGTTGATGCCGGCGCAGAGCTCCTCGAAGAGGCGGTTCCAGGCGGAGTTGCCGACGGGGCTGTAGTCGGTGAGGATTCGCTCCTCAGGCTCGGTCAGCTGATGCGGCCGGAACCTGCGAGCCTCCTCGACGGTGTGCCGGTAGGTTGCAGACGCCGGGTCCGCGTAAAGGCGCGCCGCCTGCTCGTCGCTCGTCTGGGCCAGCTCGAGGGTGAAGAAGACGCCATGACTCCCGCGCTCCGCACTCGCTTCGCGAACTCGCGCGAGCAGCCGCCCCGCTGCGGGATCCTGCGTGTTCTGGCTGTGCAGGAGGTAGGCGTACACCTCGGGCTTGGCCGCGGTGTCTTCGTCCTCCTCCAGCTCGCGCATCATCGCCGCGAATACGGATGGCTCGAGCGACGCGACCTTTCCCTTGTACTTGGCCTCGAACGCCTTCGCGCGCTCCAGCGCGTGCGACAGCGTGGCTTCAATGTTGGGGTCGGTCGGCGACGCGTAAAGATCGCTGAGATCCCACCGAATCGCCTCAGCGCCTGTTGCCTTGAGTGCTCGAGCCACGGCCCGTCAGGATAAGCGGTCCGCCAGGTCGCGCACCCGCTGTGGCACAGGCCATCTGCCGGCGTATACGCCCTCGTTGACCGCCTCGGTCAGCTCCCCGAGCAACGGTTCGGCGGGTCCGGCCCGCGCGTCGCGCAGGTATTCGCGCGGCGTCTCCGGCGGGGCGCGGCGGCGCCCCAAGCGTTTCTGGATGCGGTCGTACAGCCGCAGCAGCTCGGTTTCGCCTGGCGCTGCCCGCGCGACCCGTCGCCACCGGCGCGTTCGGAACCACGCCCACAGCACGACGACGACCAGCGCGATCGCCAGAGCCGGCGGGATCACCGCCAGCACGCCAAGGGAACCCAGCGCCGCAATCGGTGCCCCGATCGACAGATGTGGGATCAGGCGCGCGAGGCCTGCGGCCGCCCAGCGATTCGGGAACTGCGCCGCGGGCAGCGCCGAAAAGCCGGGCGAGGGGTCGACCGGCACCCACCCGTGGTTGGGAAACCACACCTCGACCCAGGCATGAGCGTCGTGCTCGCGCACGATCGACTGGTTGAGGACCGGGTCGTAGTCGCCGGTCGAGTAGCCCGTGGCCAGCCTGGCCGGGATGCCGAGGCTGCGGAGCATCAGGGTCTCGGCGGTGGCGAACTGCTCGCAATAGCCGATCTTCGCGTCGAAGAGGAACCAGTCGACCGGGTCCGTGCCAGGCGGCACCTGCCCCAGCTGGAGCGAGTACTTGTAGTTCTGCTGCAGGTAGGACGTCAGGGCCATCACGGTCTGGAATTCGTTTGTGGGCTGGCCGCCCGAAGCCTGGAGCGCTAGCTGCCGGGCTTGCTTGGAAAGCGTGCCGGGATCCAAGTACTCGGGGTTCCCCTCGGGAGCGGCCGTTGGAAGTGGGTCCGCCACGAGCTCCTGGGCGGAGAGGTTGGGAAGGTAGGAGACCACAGAGTAGGTCTGCCCCGCGCGCAGGACGTCCGGCGTTCGGAAAGTCCCATAGACGTCTCGGCGCAGCGCGGCCACCGGCGCGTACAGGCTCTCGATCGGATAGGCGGCGCTGATCACCCCGGGTAGCGTGCGGACGACTCGGAACGTCTGCACGAAGGTGCCGAGATTGTGCGGAGGGGCGGGCGGCAGAAAGCGCGGCTGGACGTAGGGCTGGAAGGTGACGAAGCTTCGGTTGGAGGTCGTCCAGGAGCCCTGTCGGTAGGTGTCGAACACCAGGCCCCGCCAGTAGGCCGGGGCGCCGGTGCGCACGTACATGACCGGCGCGTCGCCGAGCCTCCCTCGAAAGTGCAGGTCGATGCTGTTGGTCGCACCGGATGGATCCCCGCTGATCTGGACCAGGGGCAGGGCCGGATTCTCGATCTCGCCGCTGAAGCTCGTGAAGTTGGGGAGCGAGACGACCAGCGGGGTCGGCGACAGGTCGGTCGGTTGGGGGATGAAGATGAAGGCCACCAATCCGAGCGCGAGAGCCCCCGCCAGGGCCAGCGTCAGCGGGCGGATCGGGGCGCCAAGCCTGGCCTCCATGCGGCGCATGTTTGACGACATCCAGAACCCGGCCAGGCAGATCGCCCACAGCGCGACAAGGATCCCGAACGGGTAGTCCCACGCGAAGACGGCGGCGAGATAGAGGATGGCGAGGCTGATCCACAGGCTCGAGTAGCAGTTGCGGTGTGTCTTCAGGTCGAAGCTCGTCACCGCCACCAGGAGGATCGCGAAGTTGGCCTGGGGCAGGACGCCGCCGAAGAGCGCGCCGACCGAGTCGGCGAGGAAGTAGACGAGCGCCGCCATCACGAGCCCGGCGACCAGGACCTGGCCGCCCAGCGTGCGTTTGCGTCCTCGCCCGCGGTAGCTGACGGCGTGGCCGGTGGCCGCCACGCCCACCCCCACCGCCGGGACGATGTAGTCGAGGCCGTAGATCGCCACCGCCACCGTCGCGACCACGAAGCCGAGGAACACGAAAGCCCGGCCCTCGAGCGAGTTCTCCACGGGCGACGCGGGCAGCCGGAGCACGCGGAGGAACTTCAAAGCGGCCATTCCGTCCCGGCCCGCTGCAGCGGGGCTTCGAGGTCGAGCTCGGCGTCTCCGACCACCCAGGCTCGAATCCGGCCGCCGCGCTGCCGTACGGTTTCCAGGGCGTCGATCAGTCCCGGGTCAGCGCTCGCGGTCACGCCCACGGCGTCGCTGACGGCCGGCGGGAGGTCAGCCCCCGTCGTGGTTGCCGGTTGGATGCCCCCTCCCCCCGGCTGCGGATACCGCGCCAGCCATTCCAGCAGGGCCCACAGCGAGCGGGCCTCGCGGGGCAGGCTGGGCTCGAGACCCGGTCCCCACAACACGACACGGCCACCGCCGCGAATGCAATCCCAGGCCTCCGAGGCGGCCAGACGCGCGACCTGGTCGGCGGCCGCGCGGGTGGGTGGGTTCGGGTCGCAGAAGATCCCGAGCGTCTGCACACCCGGTGGCTCGTACTCGCGCACGACGAGCTCTCCCAGGCGCGCGCTGGACCGCCAATGGATGCGCCTCAGGGGATCGCCGGCCCGGTACTCGCGCACACCGAACAGCTCCGTCCCCGTGCCCGAGCGAGGGGCGGACACGCTCGCCTCCAGCTCTCTCGCCTGCGGCCGGGCCGCGAGCGCGGTGAAACGCGGCAGCACGAGGCCGACCTCCCCGTCCGCGCCGTTGTGCCGGCACCGGAAGAAGCCCAGCGGGTCGCCCGACTCGAGCACCCAGGCCCTGGTGAGGATCGGGCCGCGCACAACCGGACCGACCGTCCTGCGCTCAGCCCAGCCCGCCTTCGGCACCACGCCGGTCGCGGCGCGGACCTCGACCCCGCCGACGACGCCCGAAAGTCGCGCGGGACCTCGCGCGGCCCCCTTCGTGCTCAACCTGAGCTCGATCTCAGCGCGATCACCTTCGAAGATCGGGGCGGGGATCGGCCCGCTGCGCAGCAGCTGCTCCGGGAGGGTGTCGATCGGCGAATCGGGCGCCGGTTCGGTCCCGGCCAGGCCGAAGCCCCCGGCGAGCCCTCGGCGGTTCCAGCGCGCGTACAGATAGCCGGCAACGATCAGCGCCGCGATCCAGTAGGCGAGGAGGAAGAGCCAGGCGACCTCCGACGTGGACCCGTAGTAGAAGACAACGGTCCCAACTGCCAGTGCACCGGCGAAGCGCCAGGTTGGCTTCAGTGGTGCCTGAGGGGAGGCAGGGGCACGGAGGCCACCACCTCTTCGATAACGTCCGCGGCCTTGGCCCGCCCTCGCATGCCCAGCCGGTGAGAGAGCACCGGCATCGCGAGCAGCTTGACATCGTCGGGCAGCACGAAATCGCGACCCTCGAAGAGGGCCCACGCCTGGGCCGCACGCTGCAGGTAGACACCCGAGCGCATGCTCGCCGGCAGCAGGACCTCCGGCCGCGAGCGGACGGCGTTGAGCAGAGAGACGATGTAGGTCCGGATCGCCGGAGCCGCCACCACCCGCAGGCACGCGTCCTGCAGCTCGATCACCTCCAGCAGGCTCACCGCCTGGCGCAAGTCTGCGATCGGGTCTCCGTGCTCGCGGCGGGCGAGGACCTCCATCGCCTCCTCGTCGGTTGGCGGTCCCATCTCGGCCGCCAGGATGAAGCGGTCGAGCTGCGATTCAGGCAGCGGGTAGGTGCCGTGAAACTCGGTCGGGTTCTGGGTGGCGACGACGAAGAAGGGACGTTCCAGCGTGCGCGTCACTCCCTCGACCGTGACCTGCCCCTCCCCCATCGCCTCCAGCAACGCCGATTGAGTGCGCGGGGTCGTGCGGTTCACCTCGTCGGCCAGGACGATGTTGGCGAACACCGGGCCGGGGATGAACTCGAAGCTCAGGTCCTTCTGGTTGAAGATGCTCGAGCCCGTGATGTCCGACGGGAGAAGGTCAGGCGTGCACTGGATGCGCCGGAACGTGCCCCCCACCGTCGTCGCCAGCGCCCGCGCAAGCAGGGTCTTGCCGGTGCCGGGGAGATCCTGAAGCAGAACGTGGCCGCCCGCAACCAGTCCCGTCGCGGCGAGCCGCACCACCGTCTGCTTGCCGACGATGACCCGGTGGACGTTCTCCTCGATGCGTCCCAGCAGCTCGGCGGCGCGTCGCGGCACAAGGGCGGGTTCCCGGGAAGCCGACGACATTCGAATCAGTCTAGTTCGGTGTCGAACGACCCCTTCAGGTACCGATCATGCGAGAGATGACCTCGGCCAGGTTCGGTCCGCCCTTGCCGAAAGGAACCGAATGGACGCGGTGCGCGAACACCATCTCGGCGACCTCGCCCACCTGGCCCGTCCCGACAACGCCCACGGTGTCGTACGCCGCCTTCGCCTGGGCGGCCCGCGCGCACACGAGGTCGGAACGGTGGCCGTCCACCTCGAGCGCGATCGAGAGCTGCGCGATGAGGCGCAGGATCTCCCGGGGCAGCTCGACCTCGGGGAAGGTCGCGATCGCTTCCGCGATGTGGGAGCGAACGTTCTGCTCCGACTCGGAGTGCTCCTGGTAGAACTTCAGGGGGTCGTCCTCCCAGAAAGCCCGCTTCTCCACGATGGAGACGCGCTGATCCAGGTCGCGGATCCCCTCCACGTCCACGCACAGCCCAAAGCGATCGAGCAGCTGCGGGCGCAGCTCGCCCTCCTCGGGGTTCATCGTTCCGATGAGGATGAACCGCGACGGGTGAGAGACGGAGACGCCCTCGCGCTCGACGGTGTTGATGCCCATGGCGGCCGCGTCGAGCAGCACGTCCACGATGTGGTCGTCCAGAAGGTTCACCTCGTCGACGTAGAGGATGTTGCGGTTGGCCTCGGCAAGGACGCCAGGCTCGAATCGCCGTGCGCCTTCCTTGAGGGCGGCTTCGAGGTCGATCGTCCCCACCACCCGGTCCTCCGAGGCGTTTATCGGCAGCTCCACCACGCGCATGCGCCGTGTCGCCACCGGCAGGTCGCCGAAGCGGGCTCGCTCGCGGCAATCGAGACAGAAGTCCTCGGGGTCGTCCGGGTGGCAGCCGAAGTGGCAGCCCTCGACCACCTGCTGCTCGGGCAGGAGCTTCGCCAGCGCCCGCACGGCGGTGGACTTGCCCGTGCCCTTCTCTCCGCGAATCAGCACGCCGCCGATGGCGGGGTTGATCGCGTTGAGCACCAGGGCCAGCTTCATCTGCTCCTGGCCGACGATCGCGGTGAAGGGGTAGGAGTAGCGGTCTATCGCCATCGGATTGATGTTACCGGGGGCCGGTCCAAATCATGCGCAGACCGAATTGAGGTAGTCGCTGGGATCGGTGTTGAAGTTCCAGCCATAGTAGCCGGCCGCCAGCTCGTAGGCGCTTCGCTCTCGGAGAGCTGCGGTATGGCCGACCATGCAGTCGCGGCGAATGGCCGTATCGACGGCCGTCACGGAGGCGGCGGGACCGGCTGACAGCACGCGAGGGCTGGACGGAGCAAAGAACTTCCACGCCATGACGTTCAGACCCCCATCAGTGCACAGGACAGGGCCGGTGTTGCCGCTTTGGTCCGTGGTGAGCTGCTGCGAGCACAGGGCGACGACGGGAAGCCCGCGGGCCGGCGGAAGCACCTGCCTGGCAACCTGGACCGGACCTGGGACCGGCGACGGACTCGGCACGTGCGTGCTCGATGACGAGGTCGCGCAGCTGCTCAGTAGGAGGGCGGCGCCAACGCCACAAGCCCATTTCATCCTGGCGAACAGACCCGCATGCCCATTCAACGGAACGCGACCGCATTGCGTCACGTCCGGTCAGCGCCCGCCGCTTCGCAGCTCGCGCTCCACCGCCGAGGCGATCTCGTCCCGTGACAGGTCGTACAGGCCGTAGTAATGCGCGCCCATCCGCTCCGCGAGATCGGCGCACGCGTTGATCGCGTACGTCTGGTACATCGGCGCGACTCGCGCAAGGTGCTGGACCGACGGGAGGTGGCTGTAGTCGCGAGCGGAGTCGATGACCAGCGCATCGATCTTCTCCGCTTCGATCATCGCCGCCACCTTCTGGGCCTCCACGAGCGGCTCCTCCTTGAACATGGAGATGTTCCCGCGCCCATCGCTGATGAGGACAAGCAGCGGCCGGATGGTCGGGTCGCGCAGAAGCTCCGTCTTGACCACCTTGTAGCCCGCCATGAGGCCGTGTGTAAGCGGCGTCGTCCCCCCCACCGAGAGCTTCTCGAGCCGGCGCCGGGCCAGCGAGACGCTCGAGGTCGGGCGCAGGACCACCTCGGCGGTCCGGTTCTTGAAGATCACGACCGCGACGCGGTCGCGGCGCACGTACGCGTCCTGCAGCAGGGATAGGATCGCGCCCTTCGTTGCGGCCATCCGCTGCTCGGCGTCCATCGAGGCCGATGCGTCGACGACGAACACGATCAGGTTCCCGACCTTGCGCTCGCGGACCTTCTGCCGCAGGTCGCTCCGCTCGAGCTTGAGACGCTCGCCCGGGAGGCGGCCGCGATCCTTCTGCATCGGGGCAGCAGCACGGACGGTAGCGTCGATCGCGAGATCGTTGACCTTCGCCCTGGGCTGCGCCCGCACGTAACGGCCGCGACGATCGGGAGCCTGGCTCGCCGAGCGCTTGCCGCCCTGCTTGCGGATCCGCCGCTGCCTGGGCAGGTCGATGCGCTTCAGGTTGAATGTCTCGGTCGCGTCCGGCGCCGACTCGTTGCCGCTCGCGCCACCGGTGGTCATCCCCTGGTCGCTGCCCGCAGAC
>OCZT010007722.1_pt1 | contig 10511 bp, 4 predicted proteins | sample 1539031 | NCBI WGS metagenome assembly OCZT01 (sample SAMEA3539308, study PRJEB22396) | soil metagenome | biome: tundra; feature: field; material: soil | place: USA | collected 2010-05 | depth 0.15 m
GGACAGGCGCGGTGCACAACAAATGGGAACCAAGGCCTGCGGAGACGCGATGGAGGAAAACGAAATCCTCTGGACCCGCGAAGTATTAGGGGTGGACCTGGTACCCGTCATGCTGCGCTCGAACCTGGGTGCGCGTATTTCCACTTCCGACGGGAAGAGTCACCTGGTGATCCCATCAACGGTCACCGCACGCGCCATGGTGGACCGGCCTCGCATGGGTCGAATGCTCCTGGAGGCGGCGATCCATGCCGGAGCACAATTCCGTGGCGAAAGCAGAGTCCTGGACTGGATCTGCGAAGACGGGGCCGTGGTCGGCGTAATGACAGAATCCGGCGACCTGCGCGCTCGGTGCAGCGTGGACTGCAGCGGTGCCGCATCCGGATTGCGCCAAAAAGTGTCCGTTCCAGGTCCATTGGAAAGGGAGGTGGGAAAAGGTCGCCTCGCCTTCGCGTACCGCGAATTGGTGCAGGTTTCCGGAAAGCTCCCCCATCCGGACGAAATCGTTTTGACCTACGACCTAGCCGCCTCCAACGGCGGCTACGTGTGGTATTTCCCCAACGGCCCGGCACACCTCAATGCGGGCATCGGAGGAACTCCAGCCGCCCGCCCATGGGCCAAGCGACTGGAGGAGCACGGGCATTCCTGGGGTCTTTCGTGGGAGCGGCTATCCGCTGCCGGCGCATTCCTTCCCGCTCGCACTTTCCTCTCCTGCGCCGTGGCTTCGGGCTACATCGCCTGCGGCGACGCCGCCTGCTGCGTGGGTCCGCTGGATGGAGCTGGCATTCACTCGTCACTGCTCACGGGACATCTGGCCGCATTGCAGGTGATCCAAGCTCTCGAACAGGGCGAGGCCAGCTTGGATCGGCTGTGGGGATACCACCGCGCCTACTTGTGCTACCGATGGCGCGACTCCATCGTGGACCACGGAGCGGGAATCTCGGCCCAGGAAGCCATGCGACCACTCTTGCAGAATCTTCGCCAGCAGGACTTCGACGCGCTGGTCCGCATGGCAGATCCCCGCACGGTCACCGCCCTCTATTCCACATCTTGGCGCTCAGCAGGCCCGCTCCTTCGCGTCGTGGCCAAGCTTCTTTCCCGGCCCCGCCTAGTCGCCAAAATTGCCCCTGCGCTCTGGTGGATGACGCGCCTGCGCGCCCATCTGCTAGCGTATCCGGACAAGCCGGACGGACACCCGGCTTGGGACGCGAAGCTGAAGAGGATCCTGTCCAAGGCCGGTGTGATCGGTCCAGACACCCCGTAGGGACGCAAAATTTTGCGTCCCTACGGGGTGTCTGGGATTGCCCACACAGCTTCCCGTATCGTAGCATGGCGCGTATGCTCAACCTCACCTTGAACGTGCGCCGGATTCCCGTGCGCCTACCCGCCGGACCTGACGGCCTCGTGGAGGCTGTCTTGTTCCTCGCACCACCAGATCCGCGCGGCTCCCAAGGTCTACTGGGAAGGCTGAACGACCACGACGGCTTTGTTCCCGCCTCCATCGACGGAAAGATCAAGCTCTTGGCCAAATCGTCGATGGCCATGCTCGCCTGCCTGGAGCCCCTGGACGAACTCTCTGAACTCGAAGAATTCCAGGCCTCGAGCGCCAACCTCCGCGTGCGGTTGCGAGGTGGCGCCGTGGTCGCAGGGTTGGTGCGAGTTCTTTTGCCCGGTGACCGCCAGCGTCCGCTGGACTTCCTGAACCACCCCGACCGCTTTTTTCCATTGGTGACAGAATTCGGCACCGTGGTGGTCAACAAGGACTGGATCGAATCGGTCGAACAGCTGGAATTCGCCTGATGGCCACCCTCGACAGCTACCTCCAGGCGCAGATCGCCCACGGCGCCACGCACTTCGTGTTCCAGGCGGGCAGAGAAATCATCTTCGTCTTCGACGGCGAAGAACGCCCCATGACGGCGGAACGCTGCGACCCTGCCACCGTAACCTCTCTCCTTTCCGAGATCGCTCCGTCCAACACAGTGGCCGCCATCCAGGGCAACAGCCCCTTCGAGTTCCGCTACCTCTGCGGCGAACGCACGTTCTCCTGCATCGGCCGCCCTACGGCGCTGGGCCCAAAGGCCGTATTCACCTTGTCGGAACGCGCGGTCAGCACCGTGGACGACCCCGAAGCCCCGCCGGATGATCCGGTATCCGTCGCCGACGTGGTTGCGGAGCCCGCCATCCATCGCCTGTTCCGCACCATGGTCGAGCGCAAGGCGTCCGATCTGCACCTGTGTTCCAACGAGCCACCGATGCTGCGCGATTCGGGCGACATGATGCGCTTGGAAGGGGAACCTCGGCTTTCCGAGGCGGTTCTGCGCGACCTCCTCTTCGAGATCGCCCCCGCCAGGAACAGAGAGGAATTCCTGGAGACCGGCGACACCGACTTCGCCCACGAGATCCCCGGCCTCGCGCGCTTTCGGGCCAACTACTTCCGCGACCGCAACGGAGTGGGCGCAGTATTCCGGCAGATTCCGACCAAGATCCTCTCCGTCGAGGATCTCGGCCTGCCCGACGAGGTCCGGCAACTGTGTTTCCTTTCCAAGGGACTCGTGCTGGTCACCGGCCCCACCGGCTCGGGAAAGTCCACCACGCTCGCGGCCCTCATCGACCTGGTGAACCGACAGCGCAAGGACCACATCATCACCATCGAGGACCCGATCGAGTTCGTGCACCCCAACAAGGGCTGCCTGATCAACCAGCGCGAGGTCCGCATCCACACCCGCACCTTCTCCAGCGCCCTGCGCGCGGCCCTGCGAGAAGATCCCGACATCGTTCTGGTGGGAGAAATGCGCGACCTGGAGACCATCTCCATTGCCATCGAGACGGCCGAAACGGGACATCTGGTGTTCGGCACGCTGCACACCAGCACAGCGCCATCCACTGTCGATCGATTGATAGACGTCTTCCCCGCCGACCGGCAGGACCAGATTCGCGTCATGCTCTCGGAATCCATGAAAGGGGTCATCGCGCAGACCCTGTGTCGCAAGGTGGGCGGAGGCCGCGCCGCAGCGTACGAAATCCTCATCGGGACCCCGTCCGTATCAGCCCTGATCCGCGAGGGCAAGACCTTCCAAATCCCTTCTGTGATGCAGACCGGCAAGAAGTACGGCATGTGCACGCTCAACGATAGCTTGACAGATCTTGTCCGGCGCAAGACCATCGAGGCCCGCGAGGCCTACATCAAGGCGGTGGACAAGCAAGGACTCCTGGGAATGTTCAAGAACCAGGGTATCGACACAAGCTTCCTCGCCGAGCTGGGCGCGGGATAATCGAACGGATCATGGAAAGGATCCGCCTACCGCCCCCGATGCTGCATCAGATCCTGTCGGCCACCTTGCGCAGGCCTTCGATAGCGTAATCGGCTTGGTCAGCTGTGAGCACCAGCGGCGGGAGCAGACGGAGCACGTCGGCTCCGGCGCGGTACACGATCAGACCTTCCTCTCGGGCAGCCTGGATGATCTTCCCCGGATCGCACGAAACTTGCACGCCCATCAGGAATCCACGACCGCGCACCTCGCCGAAAGGCCCGCGACCACAAAGTGATCCTAGGCCCGCGCGCAGCCGGGCCGACACCTCACGAACGCCTTCCAGAAATCCCGGCTTTTCCAGCCGATCTAGGACTGCGAGTCCGGCCGCCATAGCCACCGGATTACCCCCGAAGGTGGTGCCGTGGTCGCCGGGGTGGATGCAGTCGGCCACCGCCTGCTTGAGCAGGACGGCTCCCAGCGGCAATCCGCCACCCAAGGGCTTGGCGAGGGTCACGAGGTCCGGCCGCAGCCCTAAGGCGGAAAAGGCGAACCATTCTCCCGTGCGGCCCAAGCCGGTCTGGATCTCGTCGGCGATCACCAAAAATCCGTGCTTGTCCTGGAGTTCGTTCAGCGTCGCCACGAATTCGGGCGACGGCTCGATCACCCCGCCCTCGGCGAGGATGGGTTCCAGGATCACGGCCGCGGTATGGGCCCCCACGGATTCGCGAAGGCCTTCCGGCGTGAGCGGAGACCGCACGAATCCGGGCAGAAGCGGCCCGAAGCCGGTCTGGATCTTGTCTTGGCCAGTGGCGGACAATGCACCGTAAGTGCGCCCGTGGAACGAATTCTGGAACCCAACAATCTCATGGCGCCAGGCCGATCCGCGTTCGTTCCAGAACTTGCGCGCGAACTTGATGGCTGCTTCGTTGGCCTCCGTGCCGGAGTTGCAGAAGAATGCCTTGTCCAATCCGCTGTGGCGGCAAAGAACCTCTGCCATCCGCCCGTGCAGCGGCGTGAAGTAGAGGTTGGAGGCGTGCGCAATCTTGGAAGCCTGCTCGTGGATGGCGGCCACCACCAAGGGGTCCGCATGCCCCAGGGCGTTGACCGCGATTCCCGCGGTCAAGTCCAGGTACTTCCGTCCATCCACGTCCCAGACCCAGGCGCCGTCTCCGCGCTCCAGGAATAGGGGCTGGCGCGCGTAGGTGCCCAGCACCCAACGCGTATCCAGCTCACGGATGGCCTGGGAAGTCATGCCTGGTTGTGCTGGGGGGTGAGCTCCTCCAGCGACTTGGCGTGGAAGATGCGGTAGCTATCAGCCGGCGCGTCCGGATCTTCTACCAGTTCGATGCTCACACCAAAGCTCTCCAGCCTGTGGAAAGCGGTGGAGCGTTCGGCCACCAGGTAATCAATGATGCGCGAGTGCACCACGATGGCGATTTCCTTGGGGCCATTGCGAGCCTGGTTGCGCCGAACCCAGCGTTCCAGCGATGCTACGACAGAACTTGGCAACAGTACGTTCCCCGATCCTTCGCAATGGCTGCAAGGCTCGGAGACAGTCTTGACCAGGGCTTCGCGCACGCGCTTGCGGGTCATCTCCAACAGGCCGAACTGGCTGATGGAACTGGCCACGGTGATGGGTGCGCGGTCGCCGCGCAAGGCCTTGCGGAATTCCTTCACGAGCCGTTCGCGGTCGTCTTCGGAATCCATATCGATAAAGTCCACCACCACGATGCCGCCCAGGTCGCGCAAGCGCAATTGCTTGGCGATCTCCTTGGCCGCAGTGATGTTGGTGTCCAGGATCGTGGCGGCCTGGTCGTCGCGGCCCACGTTGCGGCCCGTGTTGACGTCGATGGTCGTCATGGCCTCGGTGGTCTGGATCACCAAGTGACTGCCCTTGCGGATCCAGACTTTGTCCGCATAGACCTTCTGGACTTCCTGCTCGATCTCGAATTCGTCGAACAGCGGGACCTTTTCGTCGTAGAGGTGCACGCGGCTGACAAGATCCGGCGAGAGCTGGCGGATGTACGCCTTGGTCTTCTGGAAGAAGTCCTTGTCGTCCACCATCACTTTGTCGACCTTCTCGGAGAAGTAGTCGCGCAGGATGCCCACGGCGGCTTCGTTCTCCTCCAGCACTAGGCGGGGAGCCTCGCATTCGCTGGCCACCGACTTGATGAAGGCCCACTTCTCCTCGAGGATCCCCATCTCGATGCGGAATTCCTCTTCGGTCTCGTTGAGGCCGTTGGTCCGCACGATATAACCCACGTCCGGGAACCGGCGCAGTTCCTGCACCAGCTGCTTCAGCTTGCGGCGGGAACCGTGGTCGCGGCTCTTCTTGGACACGCCAATGAAGGTGGTGTTGGGCATGCACACCAGAAAACGCCCGGCAATCGAGAGGTACCCCGTGACCTTGGCGCCCTTGGTGCTGATGGGCTCCTTGACCACCTGGACCAGGATCTCCTGGCCTTCGCGCAGAAGCTCGGCGATGGGTTTTTCTGCGCGGTCGCGGCGGCGGGGATCGACGTCGTCGTCGGAATCGTCGTCGTCATCGAAGGCCTCGGAGCCCGCGGGGACGATATCCGCCGCGTGCAGGAAGGCCGCCTTTTCCAGCCCGATATCCACGAATGCGGCTTGCATTCCCGGCAGGACGGAAACCACGCGCCCCTTGTAGATGTTGCCCACGATTCGCTGATTGTCCGGCTTGTCGACGACCAGCTCGGTGAGTCGCCCGTCTTCTAAAAGCGCGATCCGCTTTTCGAAGGGGGAAACGTTGATGAAGATGTCTCTGCGCAAGGAATAGTCCTCAAAACTTGTACTGGAGGGATGCAAGCAACGAGATGTCGTTGGTGACATTCGTCGAATTGGGATCGCTCGGAATGCTCCGATCGGTCCGTTTGTAACTCGCGTCGAAATTGGCGACCAGCTTCGAAGTGAAGTTGTAGGACGCGTTCGACCCACCGTAAACGGTAGTAACGTCCTCGAGGGTCTGGGTGGAGTCGTTCTGGCCCAGGGAGGGATCGTACCGGCTCTGCCGCTTCCATTCCCGGGTCCATCCCCCTTTGAAAGTGACCACCAGGTCGTTGTCCAGCTTGATGAACCACTTGAAAACCTGGATGCCCTTGTGGGTCTGGAACCGATAGGTGGCCGTGCCTTCGTTCCCCATGTCGTAGTGCCAGTCCTGGGATTTCCCGACCACCTGGAAACAGCGGTCCACCGACTTTCCGGGCATGGTGTAGAAGACCGGAAGCGATTGGTCTTTGCACACGCCCAACACGACGGTGGGTCCCGAAGCCGTGTTGACCGTCGCGGTGTCCGGCTGCTTCAGGAAGTTCACCGCTTGGATCACCCCGAAATTGGTGCGGTCATCGAAGCTCCAGTTCCCCTTGGTCTTGGCCTGCAGACCAATCAGCGGAGCCCACTTCCATGAGTAGTTGTCGACATCGTTGCTGATCGAATGGGGGAAAATCTGCTGCTGCTTTTCCCATGTGGTGGTGTGAGAGGCCGTCACGCTCTCGAACCAGTTGCCCAAAAATGGCACCCGCCCCGCGAAGTTGGCCAAGGTGGCGTTCAGGCTGATTTGGGGCCACGTCACGGTGGTGTCCACATCCCACGGCGATGCCCAGCGCTCGTCCCAGGAGATCAGGTAGGTCAGGCTGGGCTGCAAGGTGAGCAACAGGCCCGGCACGGTAAAATCAGTGCTGGTGCTCAGGCGGTAGGAACGGGTATTGACCTGGCCCGAACGGATGGTTCCGCTTTGATCCCAGTCGGCATCGCTCGTGGAGGGATCGTAGGTAGAGTTATTCATTCGGGAAGGCCGGTATTGCCCAAAGCCCGATTTGGACCGGCCACCGGTCACCAGATCCACGGGAGAACGCCAATTCCTGCCGTCGTTCAGGCCCATCTGCCATAGCTGGAGCCCCCCGGCGCCCATCTGCTCATCATGCGAGGTGTAGTCCAGCGTCTGGCGGACGCCGGAGATGCGGTCGTCCATCGAATATTCCAGCCCGATGCCCGTCCAGCGCCACCGATCCAAACCCTGGCGGGCGTCGTTGATAGGCTTGGACCACGAATCGGGCAGGATCCCCTGGAGGGTCCGGAAGACTGCAGGCACATCCAACCGCAAGGTGGACCGGAAATTGTCCGAGTGGCTGTAGTTCCAGTACTGGAGGGAGACAGTGTCGCTTTGCGGATCCAGCCGTAGCGTGGAAGCCTCTCTGTTCAACGAGCCGTTGGCCTGGTACGAACCATTGGTGGTGAACCACGGCAGGATGCGCGGGGTCAGATCGAAGGCGAAAGTGGATGTCCGTCCCGATTCGTTGCGCAGCAGGCCGAACTGCTGGCGAGCCTTGTTCGGATCGTGCGCTTGGCCATACAAGGGGTCGCCGGGTTGGGAAACATGCGTGGTGTCCCAATCGAAGATGAGAGGCCAGGCGTTGACCAAGCCCGTGGAGGGATCGAAACCAGGCGTCTCGATGGAGTCGTTCCACAACCGGGTGGAGCGCTCCGAAAAGCTGAACTTGGCAAAGTCGAACAAGGGCCAATCCATGGAGATGGCATGGTTCAGGTTGGCCGTGTAGGTGTGGGTCCAGTTGCGCGGCAGGCTATCCTGGTCGGGAGCCAGGATGGCGTGGGTCCCCTCCAGGTAGTCCAGGTCGCCCAGAGTGCTGGAAATGGTAGTGGGCCAAGGCTGGATGGCGAAGTTCTTCACCAGGTCCGGGACCCATTTGCCCTTCGCCGTTGCGAATGGCTTGAGGGACGGTGGCGCGGAAGGGCTGAGGTCGTAATCCAAGCGCAGGGTATGGGTCCAGGTGCTGTCGCGCCGCTCCGGGGCCAGGGTTCCCTGCTCGGTGTAGGTCCAGGATGCCTTGGGCCGGGACGTCAGGACGTTGGTCAAGAACGCTCCCAGCCCCGGATTTTCGTCGCGTCCGCGAGACCAGGAGGCCGTGAGTGTCCGGGAGACCGTCATGGTCTCGTAGGCGCGCGAGTTGCGCACCGCGATGTCCGCAGAATCGCGACGCATCTTCCCGTCCCACCAGTCGTTCGTGATCTGCTGCAACCCGTCGCGCGTCAATTCCTGGTCAGAGCCCGGCCTGGACCAAGGTCGGGTGAGTCCGCCATTGAAGGTGTACGACACCGGAAGCTGCGCCTTCCATGACTCCGGAAGGAATTTGTCCAACGAGAGGCGTGCGGTCCCGGTCACCGACGCCGTGGCCTGCTGCTGGGAAAGCGCGGGCTCCTTCTGTCCCATGGGTACGAAGTCGCCTCCGCGGTATTCGGTGGCGGCGGAAAGATCCAGAAGATCGGAGAAATTCATCTGCACCGCACCGCGCAAGGCGCTACCCATGGCGCTGTGAGGAGCGTCCAGGCGAAGGTCATCGATCCAGATCTCTCCCGAGACGATGGGGCTCGACGAGCTGGGGTTGGGCCGCACCCACATGCGCATCCAGGTCACCTGGGAGACCGTGGGATTTCCCACAATGGCGATGGAATCGTCTCTGGTCGACCCGAGGGGAGCCGTGTAGGCCTGCCGGAATAGCGTGTCGGATCCTCTCTTCACCGCATCGCGAAAGGTCTTCAGGCTGGTCAGAGTCTTCACGGGAATGCGGATCTCGTTGTCTTGCCAGTTCTGCTGCATCGCGGTGCGGCGCACGGCATCCGACACATTTTGACAGGTCGGAGATTGATCGCCCAGAGGACAGGTGGCGGGCACCGGATCAAAGGAGTATTCGTAGTAGGGCGCGGTGGCGCTGGTGGGATCTCCGGAGCCAAACTGCACGCCCAAGCGAACCGGGGCCGTTTCCGAATGGAGAAGACCCACTGCCTGGTGGTACACCAGAAGCTCCAGGTTCTGGTAGAGAGTAAAGTCGCGGCCCACGTCGTAGGTCCGAAGCGCCACGCCGGTGTCGGCGTGGAACGGGCTTGTGGAGGTGGCCTGGAAGTTGCGGTGCAGGTTCTTGTACACCAAGCGAAGCGCCTGCTCGTTCTGGAGCGCTCCCGTGGTCGCGTCCCGGACCTGGGGCACCTGGGGCGACGCGACGTAGCTCGCATTGTCGGTGTTCGTGCCGATGGTGGAAACATCCAGACGGGAACTGTCCTGCGAAAAGACCTTGCTCACCGCCGACCAGTTCCCGGAATAGGTGCTGTCCACCACAGTGGTGTCGTCATTCTTCGACATGTGCCCTGTGCCCAGCCACTGGTTCCCCACCAAGGTCATCCGGGCGATCTGGAAACGCTCTCCCAGCGGATTGCCGCCATTGGCGGCACTGAGTCCGTCTACCCACACGCGCACGTACTTGATCTTGTTCCAGGTGGCGCCACCGCCCTTCTTGAGGGTTGCCTTGTCCAGCGGGATCCGGTAGAGCCGCCAACCGGTCTTCAAGGCTTGGTAAGGCGTGGCGTCGCTCCCTCCCAGCTTGATCCGGAATCGGTCAAAGGCGTTTTTGGTCTGGAGCGCACCGCTTCCGTCCAGGTTCTCGGAATCGAAATAGCCGCTCGGCATAACGATACTGTTCCCCTCGGTCCCGTTGATGGCCGGATCGGGGTCGCGACTGGTCCCGTCGGCCCTGAAGTTGTCGCCTGCGGGATCCTGGTCGTTGAGCTTGGTGCGAATGGTGTCTTGGCAGGTGGGCCCATAGCAGTTCCACACCCGCACGACTTCGTCGGGGCTCGCCTTTCCGTCCAATCCGAAGTCATTGATCTTGGTGGTCACCGTATGGGTCGCGGTGTCCACATTCTCTCCGTCCAGATATCCGTTGGGCTCGTTCCCATCCAAAGACAAATCTTCGCTGATGTCGCCAAAGTCGAAGTTGATATTCCCTCCGCCAGTGGCGTTCACCACCAGCTCCAGGTATTTGCTGGAACTGAAGTCGCTATAGCTGGAAGACGTCGCCCGCATAATGCCGCCCCACGAGTACCCGGATCCCGAACGGTCGTTGGGAACAAACCGCAGTTGGAACAGGCTCTGGGTTGCCGGAGCCCCAGTGCCGTCGTCGTGGTTGGGATAGATGTTCACGAGCTTTTCCGAGGAGTTGGACGACCACACCAATAGGCCTTGGTGCTGGTAGTTCAAGGTTGCGTCGTAATCCACGCCGTCTTTGACAACTCCTCCCGGAGGGCTCGCTTGGGTCCACGAGACGCGGCTGATGGGCAGGTCGTTGTTGATCTGCGAGTTTTCAAAATCGTCCACCAGCGCATATCCCGCCGGGTTCGGATTCACACGGCTCTGTGCGCCTTCCAGCTCCAAGCGCCAGCGAGATTCGGTCTTGG
>OCZT010007723.1_pt1 | contig 10510 bp, 6 predicted proteins | sample 1539031 | NCBI WGS metagenome assembly OCZT01 (sample SAMEA3539308, study PRJEB22396) | soil metagenome | biome: tundra; feature: field; material: soil | place: USA | collected 2010-05 | depth 0.15 m
TGATCTTTCATTTGGACATGGACGCGTTTTACGCTTCCGTGGAACAGCGCGACGACCCGAAGCTGCGTGGCCGACCGGTGATTGTCGGCGCGCCCCCGACCCAACGCGGAGTGGTGTGTGCCGCCAGCTATGAGGCGCGGAAGTTTGGGGTGCATTCAGCCCTGCCCAGCGCGACGGCGGGGCGGCTTTGTCCCCGGGGCATTTTCGTCCGTCCGCGCATGGATCATTACCGGGAAGAATCCCGGCACATCATGGAAATTGTCGCCCAGCCCGGGGTGGTCATCGAACCCATGTCCATTGACGAGGCGTATCTCGACCTGTCCGCCATCTGTCAGGCAGAGGACACGGACGCATCGCTTCGCAAGGCCGTGCCGCTGGCGCGGCAGTTGAAGCAGCGGATTCTGTCGGAACGCCAATTGACCGCCACCATCGGCATCGCCTCCAACAAACTGCTGGCCAAAATTGCCAGCGACCACAAAAAGCCTGACGGACTCACAGTGATTACCGATCAGGAAAAAGTGTCGTTTTTGCGTCCGCTGCCGGTGCGGGTGCTTTATGGGGTGGGCAAGGTCACCGAACAGACGCTGAACCGGGCGGGCATCGTCACGGTCGGGGAGTTACAGGATTACGCCGGAGACCTGCGTGCCTTGGTCGGTTCGTTCGGGCCGAAGCTCAAACAGTTTGCATTCGGCGAGGACGACCGCCCGCTGGAACTCGGGGACGAGATCAAGAGCATCAGCGGCGAGGAAACCTTTCTCCAAGACACCGACGACCGGAAGGTGTTGCGGGGCTGCCTGAAGGAACAGGCGGCGGATATTTCGTCGCGGCTCAAGCACAAACGATTGGGGGCGCACACGGTTCAAGTGAAAGTGCGTTATAGTGATTTCACCACCCTCACGCGCCAGATTTCTGTGGAGGAACCGATTACCGAGGCCACCGATATTTACCGGCTGGGTTGTTTCCTATTGGGGCGGGAGAAATTGGTGTCGCGTCCGCTGCGGTTGCTGGGGCTTGGTGTGAGCGGTTTGCGTGAGCCGAATGGACAACAACTGGTGCTACTTTGAATCAGCCGCCCTCGCTCGCTGTTTTCGGGCGACGTCGGCAATCTTCGAATTAAAGATGCCAGATCGCACAATCGGCCGGTTAAGCCTAAAGACGCCGCTGAACGCGACGACGCGCAATCCTGCGGCATCGTCGTGGGGCTTGTAATTGCAGGGGTTTCCGCGATTTTCCGGCAATTTCGCCGGTCGGCGGCAAAAACGGCCCACTCTCGAAGGAATGGCCGTTTATTCACTTGGACGATCCGGCGGTTTGTTTAATGTCAGGCCGGATGTTGCCGAGCCTAAATCCCAAGACGCTGGACGACCTGCTGGCCAATGCCCGGCACTACGCCGAATATTTTTAGGGAGATAATCGGAGACGAAATCTTTTCGTAGCTGTTCGGCTCGTTTCAACTCGTCATGGCCACTCCGGGCGAGTCTGGGGATCCAAAAATCAATTTTTTCTGCCATCGCCAGACGATTCATTTGTCGCCCGCTCCTTGCTGATGGATCACGACTCGCATATTATTGTTTGGATTGGCGTGCTGAGGGAGCCAAGTCATTCAAAAGTTTGGTGCTGTTGAGGCGGAGCCAGTTTTTTGCATGGTCGAACCGGGGGCAGTGCGAACGGAGCAGGAGCCAGAATTTCGGGGAATGGTATGGCTCGACAAGGTGGGCGACTTCATGAGTGACGATGTAGTTGAGGACTTCGGGTGGCGCCATGATGAGACGCCAGTTGAAGGACAGATTTCGCTTTCGGGAGCAGTTGCCCCACTTGGTGCGCTGGTCCATAACGTAAAGCCGATTGGGCACGCGCTTTAACCTGGCTGTTATCGCGGTCAATTGCTTTTCGATTTCGCGGCGGGCTTCGCGGCGTAACCAGTTTTCCAAGCTGCGGGCGAGTGGCGTGCGTGAGGCCGGGCCGCGCTGAATGGTAATCTCACCGTTGGCGTGAACGACGCGGTTCTCGCGGCGCTTGTGCAAAACGGTTTCGATCCGAACCATGGTGGCGACGCCGCGAAAGAGGATTTCGTTCGCACCGTTCTTTGATATGCGCCGAATGTCGCCGAGCCGGGCTACGCGATCCAGTTGGCCGAAAAGCCATGCCTGATTTGAACGGAGAAAACATGTGACGGCCATGCGCGGGCGGGCAGCGGGCTGAATTACCTCGACACCGCAACATTTCCAACTTCTGCCTGAATCCCAAATTTCTGACGCAACTCCATGCGCCATTTTGGGGCGAGCATTTTCGGGCACACGATCAAAAGTCGGCGGGCATCTCGCCGCGCCTGAAGCTCCAGCCAAATAAGTGCGGCCTCAATCGTTTTCCCCAGACCAACTTCATCGGCAATCAACAGCCGCTCCGTTGGTGAATTCACGAAGGTCAACACCGGCTTAAACTGATATTCCAGAAAATCGATGCGGGCGGCGTCCATCGAATAGATAAAATCGTGAAGCGTTCCTTTTAATTTCTCAAAGGTCAGTAATCGTCGAAGATCGTCGGCCTTGCCATACATCCCTCGTCGAATCATCCCCTCGGGACTAGAATCCTGCTCGTCGAACATCCGCAGAAAAGTTTCGGCGATGTAGCGTTTCTCGTTTGGGCCAAACGCAACTTCATGAAAAACTAGCCCAGCTCTTTTCTGCTGCCGCCCAGTGAGCTGTCCAATCCTAGCCGGGTCGTTCACGTCGAAAGCAGCAGCTTTAGCAACGAATGGCATTGCGGAAGTATGACGTTCGTTTTCCATGCAGATTGGCCGGCATCGTAAGCCGCGGCGGAATTTAGGCAATCGCAAAACCTTGTGCAGAAAAGGCTTTTGCGCCAGTTGAGTCGCTGTTTTTTGGCGGCAGCACGGCAAACAACACACACGGGCTTTTTTTAGGGTTCAGTCAGCTACCTCGCACACTTTGGCAGGACGCGCGAAGCCGGCTTGACCGGACGCCCAAATGAAGCATTTGGATGAGGGGCTAATTGGTTGGCGGAAACGAACCGCTGGTTGCCAGCGGCGCGTATTTTTTGTAAAGCGCGCGGCTAAAAGCGAAAAAATCTCCGTGCGGTTCAGTGGCATAATCGCCGTTAGCAGTCATCGCAAATTTCAAGTCATGGTTGCGCCACTGTTTTTCGAGCGCCGGGCGATCAACCGGTGTTTCACCTTTCAATTCCGCGAGCGTTGCATCAATTAACATTTGCCAGCGCGGCAGATAGTAATCACTCATCAACCCGTTCCACTGCCGGCCCGCGTAATCCGTCAGGCTTCCGCCCCAAATGGTGATGATACTGCGCGCGTCCTTTTCGTAATACGCCTGCTCGTCCTTTTTTGCCGCCCATGATTTGGCGTCGTCAATCCATTTGCCCAGCATGAACTCGGTGCGCGTGCCGAGAAATTTGTCCATGTCGCGACCCAGAGCCATGAAATTGTCGGCGGCTTTCTCAAACGCGACGGCATCTTTCCGGTCGTAGGCCGCAGCCATTTCGTCGCGTAACATCAAGCCGATGTTCCCCAACGCCTGCCGCGTCGTGTCAACCAAGTCGCGCTGGTAGGCGCTGGATTTCCGCGCAACGGGGCCGGCCTGCAAAAACAGTTCCCACGCGCGAACCAAATCCACGTTGTGATAGGCAATTTTGGCGGACAGCCTGTTGTTGGCCTCACCGCGCAAAGTTGGATTACGCGTTTGAAAAATAACCCCGTGACCGTGGATGGCTAACGTGTTATCCACAAGGATTTTTTCCCGAAGAATGTCCCACGCCTGTTCGACATGGGGGTCCGTGCCCCCGGCACGGGCGCAAGCCTCGTCGCGCACCCATGTGGCGAGATTCAGGTTGGTGCCAGCCCAGACTCGGTCAAACAACATTTCGTACACGACCGGATTGTTGAAGCCTTCGAGCGTGGCGCCCACACCAGTGAAATTGGTTAACGCCGCATCGTTCATCACCGCCGTCACGTGCTGGTTGATTTTGTTGATCGGGCCGACCAGATGCGTGTTGCCGCCGAAGTTGCCGAGATAACCCCAGATGAACGGCGCGCCATAGAACGCTTTGGTTTCGCGGAACAATTCACGGTCTTCGCAGACATAATCAATCAAAACCATGCGGCCATGCGGCACGGCACCAATCATGGCCGAGAGCCGCTCGTCGCTCCAATTCCGGCGGTCATTACCAAACGTCCAGCCCATTTGCAGCCAGATTGCCTCATGGTCAACTTGAGCCATGCCGTCATAAATTGCCCGCGACACGTTTGCCAGATACGATGGTTCCCAGCTTGGCGGATTGATTTCATTGAACGGATCCGTGCCGTAGTAATGACTCGTGCCGTATTCTTTCTGCTGTTCCTGCAAAAACTTAATCTGGATTTCATTGAATTTTGGATCAAGCGGGTTGAGAAACCAGCAGCCATATTCGCCGGAGAAACCGCCCCACCCCGGCGGGATTCTTTCAATCTTCATCGCCGGCTGCTTGGCCTTGAGCGCTTCGGGCACATGTCCTGCGAATGCACACAGCACCGGCTTCATGCCCAGTTCGCGTTCGCGCGCCAGAATCTGCTTCTGCAAATCGTGTTGGCCATCAATGAAACTTTGCGGCAGCGGACCGTCCCATTTATCTATGTTCACCATGCGATGCCACGGCAGGTATGCCGGGCCGGTGAAGAACGCGCGGCTTTCCTCGTCGCTCAAACCATACTCGCGCCAGACTTTTTGCCAGATGTATTCGTTGCCGGTTTGCGCGAGCGGCAGGTTGATCCCGTTGAGCGCCATCCAGTCAATGCACCGCTCCCAATCGCGCCAGCGCCAGAACGGCATCGTGTAACCGAACGTGCAATAATTCAGGAAAAAACGATTCTTCAATTTCGTCGTCCGGCGGATTTTTTCTGACGGCATTGGCAGTTTGTCCGGCACATTCACCGCGTCATCCGCATACCACGACACGTCCACGAATGCGTCGTGCTTCAAATACCAGTTGAACGCGACCGCCTGTGACAGCGGGCTGTCGCCGCGCAAAACAATTTTCCCGTCGCGTGCCTCGACTTCGAAAATATTTTCACCGGCAGACGCGGCGATGGTTTCGACAACAAAGTCCTGGCGATGCCCCGGCGCTATGCGCTCGATCAGTCTGCGCACGACCACGTCAACTTCAGCGGCACGGGTCGGCAAACTCTGGCAAAGCAACGCGGCAAAAAGTCCGATTGAGAATATGCGTTTCGTCATGGTTGACAGCCGATTGATGATTTTCATAGTTCAAATTTTTTTTATCATATTTAGCAATTACTGACTGACGGCAAAAACAATCTTGTTGTGGCTTGAGCGTTGCTCAGCCACACACAGAAGCGCAACGGACGTTCAATAAAACCCGCAATCTCAAAAACTGCTACATCATTTTAATAACGTTTTGCCAGAGTGATATTCCACAAGCACCGAGCGCACGGCGTTAGATTCGGACTCGACTGGAGTTGACTGAATTACGGACACCTCGACCACAAAATGACCAGTTGCCGAATCAAACTTAACTTCGCCCGCAGTTCCGTTTCGGACAACCACGGACGGCTTCAAGCCGGCATGGCCATGAAGTTCGACAGTTTTCTCGGAACTGGCAAAAAAAACGGTGGCGGTGAGTTTGTCGGGTTCATCTTTGATCTGGCTGATGCGCTGCTTACCGGTGGAAACAAATTTTCCACTGTCGCCAAAAAAGGCGATGCCGCTCTGACCAACAGGGGCAACAAGGTAAGAACGCACACCATTGGGCAGCAGTGACACTTTGAATCGTCTGTCTGATTTCAACTGCGTGACTGCATCCGAAGCATCGTCGTAAATGCAAACTTTGCCGGTGTAACCCAGTTCGCTCGGCGTGAATTGCGCGGTTCTTGCCTCCGTATGATTGCGGTTGAAAACAAAAACATAGCTGGTGCGCAAGCCGTCGTGATCGGTGTAAGTGCTGGCCAAGAGTGGTTCGCCGCCTTTCGTGGCATCAGTGACGTAGCATTGGTCGAGCGGCACACAAGGAACATCGGGCTTCACGATGACGCCATCGGCGCGGACCGATTTGAAAATGTTGGCCTTGTTTTCTTTTCCGATGGCGTCGCCTACACCAACCGGGCCGGCGGAAAGCGTGGCCAAAAGAAAGTTGTTGGTCTCCGAACTTTTGAAAACATCCGACCACGGCCAGATGCCCAGCGAATACGCCAGCCGCGAGGTGTAGAGAAAATCATTCCAGAGCGGCTGCATGAAACGGTCGTCGCTGGTGCGGATGGTGGTCAGATTTTCATAGCGGCTGCCTTCCATAAAATAGCAAGGATACGCCATGCAGTATTGCATTGTGATGCCGCGCTCGCAGCAGGCGCGGGCCATCTCGCGGACGAACGTTTCTCCGGCGTCCACCGTCGAACTAAATTCCGGCGAATATTTATAGATGCGATCCAGCCAGTCCTGTTCGTAGGTCACAATGCCGCAGGACTTCATGTAATCGGCAATGTCCTCCCAAAATTTGGGATCCACGGCAGCCACGCCGGATATTTTGTATTTTTCGTGATACGGGCTGGCGGGATCAACCCAGCGGTTGTGCGTCGCCAGCGGCAGGCCGATGGATTTTTGAAATTCGGCCAGCCCGTCCGGAAACAAAAATGGATGCGCCTTGTATTCGAGCAGCCCGCCATAGCGGTTCCATTCGCCCGCTGGCAATCTGGGCTGTTTGGTCTTGCCGATTTTGCCGTCGGCGTCAGTGAAGGTTTTGAAATACCACCAACTGTCCAGTTGCAGGCAGTGAATCGGAATTTGTTCCTGCCGATAATGCGCGACCAGCGATTGCAGCGTGCCGGCATAACCTTTGTCCAGATCGTAATTGTAATAATAGACCGCGCCGTTGTCGGTCCAGTAGGAAAAATATTTCAGCAAGACATCGGCATCATTGGCCGGGCGTTTCGCGCCGCGAAGCTCGTTGAGCGATTGCCCCCACAAATCCCAGCTGCGGTTGATGCCTTTCCCGAAGGCCAGAATCGTCTGCTGCGAAAATCCTTGAGGCAGGTCGCACAGATTGGTGTTGAAACCGCTGGCAACGCGGCCGCGGCCGTCGCCAAACATGTTGGCCACCATGAAATGCGACGCAGGGGAAATCACCGCCGCGTCGGCATCGTCATCGAACAACAGCCACGGCGTGGAACACTCGTTCGCCTTGAACGACGGCGGCGCAAATGTTTCCTGCCGGTAACTGAAAACATGCAGGCGAGAAGGCAACCCGCTGAAATCCGGAAACGGCGCGGGCGCAGTTTTGCGAGCCTGGCCGCAGGTATCGGAAAAGAGGACCAACGGTTTTCCCTCATAGACGCGAATGTTCCCGCTCATGGGCAAACCACCGTCTTGCCATTCAAAATCCACCTGCCGATATGCGCCGATGGCGTCAGCGCCTTCGTTTTGGGTGGCAGGTTCACTGGCCGACGGCAGTTTTCCGGAAAATTCCCACCCGGGATCGGCACAAATGACTTCGTAGGAGCCGGATTTTTCTTCCCACTTCAATTTCACCCAGCTATTCGAAACCGACAATTGACCGCCAAAAGCGGCAAGGCTCGTTTGGAATGCCAAAAGTCCGGCAACTGTTTTTCCAATCAATCTCATAAATCTATGGGCCATCGGTAAACATTGCTGCTACTGCCATTTCTTTCCCGTTTATGCCACCTCCCCGATTTGAATCATAATACGAATCTGAAATGAGTTTGAAGCGCCCAATCAAATCCACCCAATGCGGCCGCAACTTGGGAGCGGTGAACGCCCTGTTTGCCATTGCTAATGATCAAATTTTTTCCCGCCTTCAAAATGTTCCTCGATTTCTTCCAAAGTTTTTCCCTTGGTCTCCGGCAGAAAGAACGCGGCGGTGACGAAAAAAATCACGGTGAATCCTGCGAACACGAAGAACATGGTCGAGTAACCGTATTTGCCGACGGTCGGCAGGAAGATAACTGCGATGGTGGTCGAAACGGCTTGGTTGATGAGCAGTGCGATGCTCATACCGTTGGAGCGGATGCGCGTCGGCATCAGTTCGGACAGCGCCAGCCAGACACATACGCCCGGCCCGATGCCGAAGAACGCCATGAAAATGAAAAGACAAATGGCCACCAGCCAGCCGCTATGTTCGCTGGGCACGGGCGTGATCAGCGCGGTTTCAATTTTCAACGGCGCGGTGCGCGCCGCAGCAAGATTGGCGAACGGGTTCGAGAAAAACGCCACGACCTTGTTGGGCGGAACACAGTTCGCACGCGTGATTTCAACGGGCTTGCCCGCTGCGTCAGCGGAACGCGCCACTGCGGTCGCCGCACGAAAATCGCCGTAGGCATAGATGACAATCAAGGAAACCGGTTCGCCGCAGATTGTTGTGCCTGCAAGAAGATTGCTGGCCGTAGTTTCATTGAACGGGAGCGTGAGCGTTTGATTGGTGGCAACCATTGCTTGGACGGCACTCTTGCAATCCACGCGCAGTTTTTCAGTTTGGCGAAACAGACTGCCAACACAAATGAGCGAAACGATGATGCCGAAGCTGCCGAGGGACAGTAAAAACTTGCGTCCTTTGCGATCCACGAGCATGACGGCTCCGATGGTCATCAGGAAATTTACCAGCGTGAGAATGACATAACCCAAATGGGCTTGCCGGTCATCCAAGCCGGCTTGAATCAGAATGGTCGCATTGTAGCCGATGATGGAGTTGATGCCGGTGAGCTGGGTGCACGCGAGAATGATGCAGGCCAGCACAAAAGGAATGACATACTTGCGGCGCAGCAGAGATTCCTTGATTTTTTCTCCGGTCGTCGAGGTTTTGGTTTTTTCGGCGGCGGCGATTTCCGCCATTTCTTTCAATTCAATTTCCGCTTGTTCTACAGTTCGCGAACGGAGCAGCGCGGCATGGGCCGCCTCCGTTTTGCCGCGTCGGAACAGCCAGCGCGGTGATTCGGCCACCATGAAACTGCCGATGACGAATAAAATCCCCGGCGGCAATGAAACCCAGAAAATGCTGCGCCAGGCGGTGTCTTTGAACGCGAACAGTCTGGCGGCATCGCCGAGTTTCGCCACTTCATCAACACGATTGCTGAAATACAAACCGATGATGGCCGCGGCGACAATTCCCAACGTCAGCAGCCATTGAAACATGCCCGTGCCTTTGCCGCGCTGCGCCGCGCCCATACATTCCGCGAGATAAAGTGGAACCACCACGCCGATCAGTCCGGCGCTGATGCCTTGCAGCAAACGACCGAAAACCAACGGGCCGTAACCATGCGCCAGGGCAATGACGGGAATGCTGATGACAAACAGGATGCCGCTCAAGATCATCAAGGTTTTGCGGCCCAGCCAATCCGCGAGCGCGCCGGCAAACAAGGTCGAGATGACGCTGCCGAGCAGCACGGCGGCGACAATAAACGAAAGTTGACCGGCATTCAGTTTGGAGGTGGCTTCCAGATAAGGCAGCGCGCCGGAAATAATTCCTACGTCCACACCGTAAAGCAGTCCGCCGAGTCCGGCGACGAGCAGGAGAAAACGATTGTATCCCGTCTTCGCAGCACCATGATTCTTGTTCATACTTTTGTTGCAACTGCGGTTTTGATATTGGCTGTTGTCAGCGCGCTAAACTAAAAATGTCGCTCGGATTTTCGGTTGCGCTGATTTGTTTTCCGCCACTGAACTCATTTTCGATACGGCCATTTTTCCACTGGCGCAACCGGTAGAGCGTGGCAAACGCGAAATCGGGAGCCAAGCCACCTTGACCACCGACCAGTTCGGCGCCGCGCCGCACATTGTCTTGCAACCACGCGGGCATTCGCAGGTGATACGGATTGCGCCTTACTTCGCCGACATGAAACGACAACGCGGCCAGCAAATCCGCGACGTCTTCCACGCTGGACTCGACCATCAGGTTCGGCGACGGCATCTGCCCCCAAAATTCAGTTTCCACCATCAGGCACTGGAAATTTGCGGGCAGCGTCTTCAGCGCGTCCGTGATCAGAAAATACGTGCCGATATGCGTGCTGTTCCAATCGAGTTCGTGCGGGAAGAAAATGGCGCGCGGCTGGTGCCTGGCGAGAGTGGCGGCGATGACCCTCACCGCATCAGCCCAGTATTTCGGATCGTCCTTCCGGGTTTTTGCATTGATTTTTTCCAAGCCGTCCGGCGCGGTTTGTTCCAATCCAAAGCCCAGCCAGTCGCAGGCATTTTTTAATTCCTGCCAGCGGGCTTGTTGCCGTTCCTTGTTGCTGCCTTGAGTGACGGCGACGTTGGTGACACGCATTCCAGCTTCGCGCATCAGGCGCAACGCGAAGCCGCCGATGATGCACTCATCGTCGGGGTGCGGCGAAAAAATCAGCGCAACCGGCGCATCCGCTGCCGGCTTGGATTTGTTGTGTGGGGGAATGCCACCCAAGGGCAGTGATTTCCCCGCCGCGACGATTTGGGCAAAAGAGGAAACAAAGTTATGATAGGGGTTCATCGTAATTCCGGTGCAA
>OCZT010007725.1_pt1 | contig 10508 bp, 7 predicted proteins | sample 1539031 | NCBI WGS metagenome assembly OCZT01 (sample SAMEA3539308, study PRJEB22396) | soil metagenome | biome: tundra; feature: field; material: soil | place: USA | collected 2010-05 | depth 0.15 m
CTAAGAAGGGCGTTGCCGAAGATGTGAAGGTTGCGTAACCTATGACCGTCGAGAGTCGCTAACTTTCAACGGAGTTCCGGGCAATCTCCAGCGGGACAGGACTGCCTCATTTGGGTCACCTTCACTCCCACTCAGACCGGACTTCAAAGCGGAACGCTGATGGTTACGGATAATGCCTCCGATAGCCCGCAAACCGTGACCCTGGTGGGAACCGGCGTTACGGCTCCAATTCTTTTCAACCCACCGAATGGGCTTTCCTTCGGGACGCAGGTATTGGGAAAGACGACCGGGGCGATGACGGTGGCAGTTACCAATCCCAGCGCCGCCTCTCTCACTGTTTCCAGTGTTGTGGCCTCAGGAGACTTTGCTCAGACCAACGATTGCGGCACCGTGGTTGGCCCATCTTGTCTGGTCAGGGTCACCTTTACGCCGAGTGCCGTCGGATCGAGATCCGGCACACTCACGATTATGACCAGCGCGGGCGGCCCACAACGCTATCCTCTCTCCGGCATCGGCGCGAATACGTGGGTCGAATTATCCAGCGCCGCCCTCGCTTTCCCCGCACAAAACGTCGGCACAACCAGCGCAGCGAAAAACCTCCGCATAACCAATACGGGGGCCTCTGCCCTGAGCATTATCAGCGTGGCGGCGAGCGGCGACTACGCCCAAACGAACACCTGCGGATCGAGCTTGTCTGTGGGCGCGAACTGCGTCGTTTCAGTAACGTTCACCCCATCGGCGACCGGATTAAGGAAAGGGCACATTACGATTAGCGACACCGATGCGAGCAACCTGCAAAGTGTGAATCTCTCGGGAAAAGGCTAGGTTCCCGTCAGCACGGTGAGCGTAAGCCCGGTCTCGGCGTCCCTAACCTTCACCCAACTCAGCAAATTCACGGCCAGCATCAGCGGCGTGAACACCACGGATGTGGCCTGGGCGGTTGACGGGGTCACCGGCGGCAATAGCAGTGTGGGAACAATCGACGGCACAGGGCTCTATACCCCTCCCGCCGTTGCCGGACCGCACAGCATTACGGCAACCAGCAACGCTGACCAAACCCAAAGCGCGACGGTACCCCTGGTCGTGACTAACTATGCGGGCACATTTACCTATCACAATGACCTTGCCCGCACCGGACAAAACCTGAGTGAAACGGTCTTGACTACCGGAAAAGTGAATTCGGCGCAGTTTGGAAAGCTGTTTTCTTATGCTGTCGATGGGCAGATTTACGCTCAGCCGCTGTATGTGGCCAATGTCAGCATTCCCAATCAGGGATATCACAACGTGGTTTACGTGGCGACCGAGCATGACAGCGTGTATGCCTTTGACGCTGATGGCCGAACAACCACCCCGCTCTGGCAGAACAGCTATACCAATGGTTCTTCTGTGACCCCTGTACCCGGCAGCTTGTTCAACTGTGGCAGCCTGTAACCTGAAGTCGGAATCACCGGAACTCCAGTGATCGATCCGGTCCGTGGGGCGCTGTACGTCGTAGTCAGAACTGCGGAGGTGAACGGTGGGGTCACCAACTACGTTCAACGCCTGCATGCTTTGGATATCACCACGGGCGCCGAGTTGGCCAACAGCCCGGTAGTCATTCGGCCAATAGTACCCGGCTCGGGGTACGGGAACGATCAGAATGGAAATGTCCCGTTCGATCCTTTGAAAGAAAACCAGCGCGCCGGACTCGTACTCTTGAATGGTTCGCTTTACATTGCGTGGGGAGGATTGTGCGACAACAATCCCTACCACGGCTGGCTGGTACAGTACGATCCCAACACACTACAGCAAGGGCCTGCGTTCAATACTTCGCCCAATGACTGGGGCGCCGCGATTTGGGATAGCGGAACGGCTCCGGCGGCGGATGTCGATGGGAACCTGTACGCCCTTACGGGCAATGGTGATTTCGACCTGAATTTCGGCGGTGGTGAAATGGGGGACAGCTTCGTCAAAATCTCCACCAGCGGCGGCCTCACTTTGGCCGACTACTTCACTCCTCATGATCAGTCGATTATGTATTAATGGGACTTGGATCTCGGCTCTGGCGGACTGCTGCTGCTCCCCGACCAGCCCACGGCTCCCACTCACCTTCTGGTAGGCGGAGGAAAGGAAGGCACCATCTACCTGGTGAACCGTGATGACATGGGCGAATTCAATTCCAGCACCTACGATGACAGCCAAATAGTTCAATACTTGGTTCATGCTGCCGGAAAGCTGGGTGCCTACAAGGTCACCGATTCAGGTCTGTGGAGTATGCCAGCTTACTACCAGAACCAGATCTATTACGTGGGAGTCGGCGATGTGCCCAAGGCGTTTCGGTTGTTCAACGGCCTGCTCACACCCTTCCCAGTCTCCCAGGGAACGCAGAGTTTCAAATATCCGGGCGGAGAAATTGCGATCTCGGCAAATGGGTCTGCGAACGCCATCATGCGGACGGTCGAGGAACCGCTGGCAGCTCCGCAATACGCGATCCTGTACGCTTATGATGCAGCCGATTTGGCAAATCGGCTGTATAGCAGTGCCGCCTCGGGAACCCGCGACCAGGGTGGATTCGGAGTGCAGTTTGGCCAGCCCACAGTGTCCAACGGCAAGGTCTATGTGGGTACACAGAGCGAACTCGATATATTCGGGCTTCTGCCCTGATACTGATCCGTCCGGCGGCATTGAAGCCGAATAGCTGTTGGTTAACGCTGGCAATGTCGCTTGATTCTGTTCGATTCCGCATTTGACTGGAGGAAGATGGCTATGAGAGGTGCGTCCAAAATGTTGGTGCTTTTTGTGGGGCTGGTGGCGGTGACCGCCCCAGCCCAGATCTCACACTTTAAACACGTCGTGGTCGTCGTCCAGGAAAACCGCACGCCGGACAATCTCTTTCAGGGACTGTGCGCCGCGCCTTATGGAGCCTGTGCCGTGCCTCCGACTCTAAGCGCGCCTTACAACATTCAAACCTCGAATTTTCAGACCAAGGGGGGCACGATTCAGCCCTCGTCTGTGAGCTTGGTCGGCACTTACGATCTGGGGCACTCATACCAGTCGTTCTATGCAATGTGCGACATGGTCGCCGGCAACCCTCCTGTCTGCCAGATGGATGGCGCTGCCAGCGTTGATTGCGCCCCGAACACTGGTACCACTTGCCCGCCTAACCCACAGTTCAGCTATGTCGACAATTCGACGGGCATTCTGAACCCTTATCTTGCTCTGGCGACCCAGTACGGCTGGGCCAACTACATGTTTCAAACCAATCAGGGACCGAGCTTCCCGGCGCATCAATTTATCTTTGGCGGGACTTCGGCGCCCAGCGCTGCGGACGATGCCAACGCGATTTTTGCAGGGGCAAATCCGATGCCCGAACATACCGGAGCGGGGTGTATTGCCAAAGCCGGGACACTCGTCGCCCTCATTTCCCCCAATCCTAATCCGCCGCCTTACGGCCTCGAAAATTCCCCGATGTTTCCGTGTTATGAACACCAGACGATGGCGGACCTGGTGGGCGACTGGAAGTACTATGCGGCCGGCCCAAATTCTCCGTTTACTGCTCCCAACGGGATTAACCACATCTGTTTGCCCATGGATGGAGTGTGCACCGGCTGGGGCGCGCACGTCGCTGCTAAGAATCCAGCGCAGATACTGAGCGACCTCGGCCGCTGCCATTTCCCCGATTTGATTTGGGTCACTCCGACAGCGGCGAACTCCGATCACGCCAGTAGCAACGATGGCGGGGGACCCTCATGGGTGGCTTCGGTAGTCAATGCCATCGGCAGCAGCACCTGCACTGACAAAGTGAAGAACGGGACCCTTACTTATTGGCAGGACACTGCGATCTTCATTACGTGGGACGATTGGGGAGGCTGGTACGACCACGAACCGCCGACCATCTTGCCGGGCATACAGGGCGACTATCAGTACGGATTTCGTGTTCCCATGATTGTGGTTTCCGCCTACACCAACCCCGGCTATGTAGATAACAGCCGCTACGATTTTGGCAGCATTCTGCGCTTCATTGAACACAATTTTGCCAACCTCGGCCTCACGGAAGGCGAACTGGGTTTTGCCGACAGCCGGGCCACGACTGACTTCACGGCTTTTTTCCAACTGAATCAAACGCCGCGGACGTTTTCCGTCATTCCTGCTCCCAAGGGCGCGGATTTTTTCATCCATGACCCCCGACCGCCCGAACCGCCAGATAACGATTAGCGTGAACCGCGACTGAGATGGCGCGCGAGATTGATCCAATGCGACTCGCCTGCAAAGGCACGCCGCTTCAAGGAGTGACGGCATGCTGCGTGAACCCGAGGCTTCCGTTCCGGTAAGAAGGGCGGCGTCCGCGGACTAAATCTACTTTCCATATCCGCTCAGGGTTATAGCGCTTAGGCCGGTGGTGGTGTTGTCGGTGATGGAGACTTGCCCGCTGCGCGTGCCGCTGCTCGTCGGGTCGAACTTTACCGTTATGGTGCAACTGCCTCCGGGACCAAATGTAGAGCCACAAGTATTGCTCTCGATGAAGTCACCCGCATCGGGGCCACTTACCCGGATACTCTTGATATTAAGTGTCCCGGCGCCGGTGTTGGTCAGAGTCACGTTCTGAGGTGCGCTCTGGGTATTCAGGGCTTGGCTGCCAAATCCCAGCCAATCGGCGGAGAGTGTCACAATGGGAGCCGGCATACCGGTTCCGCTGAGGCTTACGGTTTGTGGGTTGGTGGGGTCGCTGTCAGTGAAGACAATGCTTGCGGGGCGCGAACCGACTGCCTTGGGGGTAAATGTCACGGTGATCGTGCAGTTCGCGCGGGCAGCCAGGCTGGAACCGCAATTGTTTGTCTCGGTATAGTCGGACGTGGTGGGGGCGATGCTGGAGATCGACAGTGAGTTGCTCCCCAGGTTGGTTAGCGTAAACGATTGCGGGGTAGAACTCGTATTAATCTGTTGCGGCGCGAAACTGAGGCTGGAAGTGGAGAAGCGCACGGCGGTCTTAGGCACTACGAGCGATGACGTGACGGTCCGTGTGGTGCTCCCGTTGTTAGCCAGAATTGTGATGGGATATGTCCCGGGCACAGTGGTGGCAGCTGCCTTCACGGTCAGGGAGGCAGATCCGGGAACGGCACTCGAGGAGGAACTGAGCGTTGCGGACAGGCCGGGAACTTCTTGTACTCCGTCGAAGCTCAGTGCAACCTTCCCGGAAAAACCGCCGATAGGCATGATGCTGACGTTAAGTACGGCACTGCCGCTAAGAGAAAGTGTGTGCGTGGCGGTGTCCACGATCACCCAGTAGTCGGGCCTGTCTGCCGGGACGGAGCATCCCGCGGTGGCTTCGCCAGAGGGCGCATTCCAGATTGAACCAGAATCTTGCCCTGTGGTTGATTTCCATCCACTCAGCGGCGCGCTTGTGCCCGGATGTGGTGTGGGGACGGTGAAGGCACTGCCATTCGAACTGTTCCACCAGACATTGTTGTCGGAGGTGAGCGTATTTTGGAAACTGGTCCAGTCGGAACCGCCCAGATAGCTATCCAGGAACACTTGGTTGGTTCCGGACGACGCAATTGTATTGTCGGTGTTGGTGAAGTTCTGCGTCACCAGATTATAGGTCTGTCCGGTTTCCCAGTTATAGATGCTGATGCCGCCAGCTTGACCCTGGATGTTGATTTGGCTGGTGGAATTGTTGTAAAGGGTTCCCGTAGTGAAACTGATCTGTTCGGAGTTTCGCAACTCGATCCCACCCTCATATAGAGATTGATCGTGAACGACTGGATCGTTGTTGCAGACAGAACTGCTGGCAACCGAAACCGGCCCTTCCACCACCTCGAAGAAAATGCCATCGAGCAGGTTCTGCACGGAGACGATGCCGCTGGCTTGTACGTTGGCGACGTCGGTGTCCCAGTGAATTCCGTATGTCTGGTTATAGGCAGTGGTCAGGCCGACGACGGTGTCGGTGTGTGGGGAATAAAAGTGGGCTCCGCCGGAGTTCCAGTTGTAGTAAGCTCCCTGACCTCCCCGCCAATTATTGTAGGAAGTTGTGACCCCCTTCCACAAGCCGAACAGAGTCTGCCCAGACTGAAATCCCGTCTCGCCATTGTGATTGGCCACCGTGTTCTGAACGGTAAAATGGCTGGTGGGGTTTTCAACGTATAGCGCCTCTGAGTTGTTCCACAAGAAGTTGTCGGTATCGAACAAGATGTTGTTGGAACTGCCCATCACATTTAGTGCGGCGTTGTCCCGACAGCTATTGGCATACTGAAATGTCAGGCCGCGCAGCACGACGTTTGACTTGCCGTAGATGTAAAGGAGTTCGGGCAGGGTAGCCACTTCAACGTCCGCGCTGTTGATGTTAGTTCCTGCCTGCGGCCATATATAGACCATGCCAGCGGTCTCGCTGACGTAGAAGGTGCCCTCCAGCATTTGTCCGGCTGCCATCACTTGCGTGAGCGGGTTCCCGTTGACAAAGATCATCTCCCGGCGCCGCACGATGTCTTGCTCGTAGGGCAGCGTACCCGACCAGCGGCTGCCCTGTTTCGCAGGAGGGCACAAGCCCCAGGCATTGAGCCAGGTAGAGGTAAAGATGTTCGGGTTGCTGCCGTAGGTCTGCCAGTTCGTGTAGGGTATCGCTCCGCTAATGACGACAGTCCCGTTTGTGGCCGCTTGCAACGTCAGGGGCTGGGCAGTGTCGGCCTGCTCAGAAGGCAGTGTTATGTCCTCCCGGTAAGTGCCGGGATTGATGATGACACGGGTTCCGATGCCATCATGATTCTTAGCGATGGCTAATGTCGTCGCTGCTCCGATGGTTTTCAAAGGCGATTGCTGCGTACCGGAATTCGAGTCGGAGCCCTTTGTTCCATCCACATAGAGGAAATAAGTCTCAAGATTTTCGTTAACGCTGGCTTGTGCAATGCAGTAGATCGGTAAGACTAGGACAAGACACACGACGACCGTAGTCAGCTTCATGGGGGAAACCTCCGTTTTGTGCTTAACTAACGCGAAGTGGCTAATCGTCCTGCAGAGCGCTGGAACGAATTGCTCTCAGGGAAAGTTGCTCTACGGTTCTTATAGCTCAAGAGTGCAGGCGGAACAACAGCCGAAAGGTTCTAATACCCGTTACCGAAGGCCAATTCGGGAATGAGGCGGTAGGACAATGCCGACATCGTGCGCGGTACAGTGCCCTTGGCTAGCGCGCGACGTGTAACCCAGGTGCACGCAGTCTGGAAGCAGTGATCCCCGGGAAAGTTTTCCCGCGTGTCTGACCGCTTTGAATTTGCGAATTCAGTTCTGGCCGGCAGCTGCGGCCTGAATTGCCGATGCATAAGCGGTATCGTAACCCGTGAAGTTCGGATCGAATCCCGTCAGCCAGTCCTCCCAATACAGCTCCATGATCGTGGCGTGATGCTGCACCGCGAAGGGGAGAAGAGTGACCAGAGAGCCGGTCGCGCCTGCTCCGCTGGGATCACTCTGGCTGAGCGTCTGCAGTTCCAAGGGCACCTGCCCGGTGTACTGGTTGAAGAGATTGCACCAATCGACCGTGCAATTGGGATAATTGGTCAGGTCGGATGATTGCAAGCCCTGGCTGCCAATGCCGATGCCATCTTGGACTGCGCGTGCCGCATAGCGCCGCTGCGGACCCTTGCGCAGGGCCATGAGAACAATGTTGTCCAGATCGCCGCGCAGTCACTTTCCCCCAGCGTCGGGGCGCGGGCGACACGCGGCCCAGCCCCCGGAAAAGACCTGTGCACACCCAACATAGAATTTTGATTTTCCTATGCGTCAAGTCCTCGGTGCAGCTCCGTCGTGTCTAATCGCTTGCAATCAGCCGACGCACCTGTTCATCGGTGAGACTTTCGATTCCGCGAGGATCCTTGTCTGAATCACCGAACTCAATTGAGCAATGGTGGGAGCCTCAAACAAGTCCATGAGGGTCAAGGCGATTCGATACCGGGACCGGATTCTGTTGACGATTTGCATGGCGAGAAGAGAATGCCCGCCCAGATCGAGGAAATTGTCGTGAATGCCAATTCGCTCCAAGCCGAACACACTGCTCCACATTTCGACGAGCGCCGCCGCCACGGTGTCGGTCGGCTGGCCTGCTCCATCCTGCTGACTTGCAGGCGGCCGAAAGCCCCTCTCTGCCGGGTGCACTTGCGAAAGGTACTTTGTGGGATCGAATACCGCTTCGGATTCTTTCAGCAGATGCTCCAGATTTTCCGGGCTGACAATGACCTGGGTAAGATTTGAATTTAGAGCTCGCCTGAACGCCTCCAACCCGTCTTTTGTCGTGATTGCCCTTTCGAGGGCAGCCTGCTTCCACCCCTCCAGCCCGGGCAGAGTCGCAAGGTCAGCCAGCTGGCCGACTTCTCTCCAGCCCGGCCAGTTGATGGTGAGGGTATGAAAACCTCCATGAGCATTGGCAAAGCAGGAGTAAGCATCGAGAAAGGAATTTGCAGCACTATAGTCGCACTCCGCATAAGGGGTGAGAATCGAGGTAATGGAGGAGAACAGGACCAGGAAATCCGGTTTGACCTGCCTCAAGAGGTCGAACAGGATCATGGCGCCGTATACCTTGGGAGCCAATACGGAATCCGCGGTTTCTCTCGTCTTGGCCTGAATCAAGCCCGCTCTGACAACACCTGCGGCGTGGATAACCCCGTTGATTGTTCCGTACCTCGTGAATACTTCGTCGACAGCAGTCTGCATTTGTTCTCTGTCGGAGACGTCCGCAACCAAGACCTCGATCTCTGCGCCCATCCTTTCGATCTCGATTAAGGCCGTGAGCGTCTTGAGAACGGGGGCCGGAGTATCCGCCGCCGTCACCAATTCCGTCCAACTGGACTTTTTCGGAAACGGGGCCTTCTTGGTCAGCACGAGTCTGGGCCGGCACGCCTTGGCAAGATATCCGGCGATGGCCAGTCCGAGTCCACCGGTTCCTCCCGTGATCAGGTACACTCCGCCGGGCCTTAAACGCCTGATTACAGGCTCCTCGCTCGGCGCTGCAGAAGGGAGAGGCTCGTTCAGCTTGGCTCGTTCGAAGTGTCGTTCCCACCGATACTTCCCGCGATAGGCAATGACTCGGCTGGCATGTTCTTCGGCGAACTCAGAAATGATCCGGCCGAGCCATTCGTCAGGGAGGCTCTCAAACGGCTGACTGTCCGGCAAATCAATATTGAAGCATTTGACGTTCGGATATTCCCTGGGAATGACGCCGCAAGGCCCCAGCACGGTTGCCATTGCAGGAGCGACGTCTTCCTCACCCGTAACCGAATGCAACCGGTTAGAAATAATGCCGATCCTGATGGGAATGGAACTCCGGAGCTCCCCAATTGCCTGTGCGATATGGAACAGGCTATAGAAACCAAAATTCTGGTTTGCGGAAGAAGCCTGGGCGGCCTCCTCATCTTCCCTGATCAGGCTTCCCAGATGAACGATGTTAATTGGGGTACCGGCTGTTCGTCGTTCCAGTTCCAGGAATAATTCCCGATAGCCCTCAATACCTGCGGGATTCAGCTCAAATGAGCCGTCGGTGTGACGGACAAACGTTTCGCCGAAGCGTACGAAAGCCGCCGACATTCCAAGGGCGTGGAGTTTGGATTTCATGCGGCTGCCACCGCCGTATTTATCCGCAACAATTAGCCAGAAGGCGGCCTGAGGATGGTCGGCATCAACAATGTCATTCGGGAAGGGCGTCCGTTTCCAGGTCGGAGCATAGAACCAATTGTCCAGGCTGGATGTTGCAGATACCGACTCCTGCTTTTGTGCGATGTTTGAACTGCCTGGCGTGTCCTCTAACCAGTAGTTATGCCTCTCAAAAGGATAAGTTGGCAGCGATACTCTGCGCCGTCGTTCCGCGGGATACATGCTTTCCCATCGAATCTCAACTCCAGAGAGCCAGAGCCTGCCAATGCTCTGCAACAAAAATTCAACATCAGACTGGTTTTCATAATGATGGCGGATCGAGGAAACGGTTACCGGGTCCGCGGCATTTTGCCGGTCGGGATGCTGCATGGCCAGCACGCCGAGAGTTCGGCCAGGCCCGGCCTCCAGCAAAATGGGATTCTTCAATCTCCAAAGCTCCTGGAGGGCGTCGCTGAACCTGGCTGTGTGATCGGCGTGCATGGCCCAATAGGAGGGACTGGTGGCGTCACGCCCCGTAATCCATCTTCCCGTGACGTTTGAGATGTATGGAATTCCAGGCTCGTTCAGCCGGACTTTTCTTACTTCCTCCTCGAATGCGCTCACAATCGGACTGAGCATTCTCGAATGAAAGGCATGGGCATTCTGAACACGCCGAGAAATGATGTGCCTTTCATTCAACAGCCGCTCAAGTTCAGCCACGGCAGCGGTCGGACCCGCGACCACGCACAATGCCGGGCCATTGATCAGAGAAATGGACAGATCTCCGGTAAGCAGGAGAAGCACTTCCTTCTCCGGAAGCGTGACGGCAAGCATGGCTCCCTGAGGTAGGTCATTGACTAGCCTGGCTCGTGTGGCGATCACACGCAACGCGTCTTCCAGGGATAGCACCCCGGCCAGGC
>OCZT010007726.1_pt1 | contig 10506 bp, 9 predicted proteins | sample 1539031 | NCBI WGS metagenome assembly OCZT01 (sample SAMEA3539308, study PRJEB22396) | soil metagenome | biome: tundra; feature: field; material: soil | place: USA | collected 2010-05 | depth 0.15 m
GAGCGACGCCGCCATAAGTCTATGGCTCCTATTCGAAATAGCTGTGCCGAAAACAAACCTTTTCTGCACGCGCCGGATTTCAGAATCTTAGATCAACGAGCTTCGTGGCTGCAAAATCTACGATTCTGCTCCTTCATTTCCTGCCGACCCCATAAAAATCCGCTTCCTGCGAGTAATATGATTGAGGCCAACAATGGGATCCAGCACCGTCGGGGATAGCGATATACCGCTCCCCAGCATGACCCATGAAAACCCCATTTCCGGCCAGATATTAAACTAAACGATGTTCTAAGAAGGAGAGACCATATTTATGCATTTTCCCCGCAGCTTCCTTTCCATTTTGTGTGGTCTGACTGGCATTGCCTTGTTGCCTGGCGTAACAGGCAGTATCGGCCGGGCGCAGGAGAAGGAGGCGAAGGCGGAGTTCGATCCACGAGAGACGTTTGCCCCGCTGACGCTGCCGGAGGCGGTGAACCCCTATCGCTCGAGCAATGGCGCACCCGGGCCAATGTATTGGCAGAACGAGGCGGATTACGAAATGCACGCGACGCTGGACACGGCGGCAAAGCAGTTGAGCAACATCGAGACGATTACTTACACAAATAATAGTCCTGATGTGCTGACCAGCCTCTGGGTGCTGTTAGAACAGAACTCATACCGAAAAGACTCCCGGTCACGATTGCTGGGTGGCGGGCGGGGCGGAAGGCGGGGTGGCGTGGCAAATGCCGAGCCGCCTTCAACGGACGGAAATGTCTTGGATTCGGTGGAGATTGAGGCGGGCAAGGCGACGGTGAAGGCCGAGTACATCGTGAATGATACCCGGATGCAGATCAGGCTGGTTAATCCGCTGAAGCCAAAGGGAATGTTGAAGATCCACATCAAATACCACTATGCGATTCCAGGCACGTGGGGCGGACGAACTTCGTGGGGGACCACGAAGAATGGCGATATTTACGACATGGCGCAGTGGTATCCGCGGATGTGCGTGTATGACGATCTTCGGGGCTGGGACACCCTGCCTTACATCGGGAGCGAGTTTTATCTGGAGTATGGGCACTTCGATTACTACGTGACGGTGCCGAGCGAGATGATCGTTGCGGGTTCGGGTGAGCTGATGAATGGAAAGGATGTCCTAACGAAGACGGAACTCGACCGGCTGGAGCAGGCGCGCAACAGCGATCAGACCGTTTATATCCGGACTCTGGCGGAGGTTGGCGATCCGGGCAGCCGACCGAAGCAGGGAGGGACGCTGACGTGGCACTTTCACATGGACCGAACACGGGACGCGGTATGGAGCGCGTCGCCGGCGTTTGTCTGGGACGCGGCAAAGATCAATCTGCCGGACGGCAAGAAGAGCCTGGCGATGAGCGTGTATCCGCCAGAGAGCGTTGGCCCGGATGCGTGGGACAAGTCGACGGAATACACCAAGGACACGATCGAACGGTTTTCGAAGCTCTGGTATCCTTACCCATGGCCGGCGGCGACGAGCATCGCCGGTTTCTCAAGTGGGATGGAATATCCGGGAGTGGTTTTCGACGGGGTGGCGGACAAGGGGAGTTTCTTTTTCTGGCTAACGGCGCATGAATTTGGCCACACTTGGTTTCCGATGATCGTAGGTTCGAATGAGCGGCGTAATGCGTTTATGGATGAGGGGTTCAATACTTTTATCGATATCGAGGAGTCAGCAGCATACGCGGGTGGAAAATATGGGCCGAAGCGAGACAGCGAATACTCGGCTGGAGGTGAGCCGCCGGACACGATCTTGAAGGTGCTGGACAATCCAGCGGCCCCGACGCTCATGATGCCAGCGGACGCCTATCCGGGGCCGCTCGGGCACCCGGTGAGCTACTTTAAGGGTGCGTATGGAATGGTGTTGTTGCGTGAGCAAATCCTGGGGCCGGAGCGGTTCGATTGGGCGTTTCGAAAGTACATCCGGGACTGGGCTTACAAGCATCCGTCGCCGTCTGACTTCTTTCGCGCGATGGCGAGCGCCGGCGGCGAGGACCTGTCGTGGTTCTGGCGGGGATGGTACTTCAACAACTGGAGGTATGATGTGGCGGTGGACAAGATCGATGGGGCGACGGTGACAATCAGCAATAAAGGGCAGTTGGTCCTGCCTACGCCAGTGGAGATTGTGATGCAGGATGGCGAGAAAGTGAGGCTGAGCATTCCTGTGGAGGCGTGGCTGTCGAAGGCTACGTGGGTCTGGACTGCTCCGGGCGGGAAGGCAGTCAGGTCAGTGGTGGTCGATCCGGACCATGTGCTGCCAGACGATGATCGCGGAAATAATGCGAAGAGTTCAGAGTGACATTTGACGATAGAACTTTGCCCATGGTGTAGGACCAGTTGACCGATAGCATCCATCGGTTAAGTTTGAGCATGAATAGCGTCGACCTACTCGGCGTCGAAATGATCCTCGGCCCGCAGGAGATTATTCCGCTTCACGGGTCGCGCGGCAAGCAGCAGGTGAAAACATTGGTGGGCGACATGGATGAGAACGGAATGCCGGGCCGCCCCCTGCTGGTTATTGAACGCGATGGAACCTACTTTGCATGGACTGGCAGCCATCGCCTCACTGCCGCAGTTGAAGAGGAATTTGCCGGCGTGCCGTGTTACGTCATACCAGAAAGCGCGATCATTCCATACGGGGTAACTGCCGATCAGGGACACGTTGAGGATCATGAACGACTAGCGATCATGCGGATGGTTGGAGACCAGTTCGCGATCGACCTCATGGGCCAAGAAGGCCGCTGCAATTAACCTCGTCACCAAGCGCGCAGCCCAACCCGCCGCTCAACCCGTGGGGATTTTTGTGCGCCCGGTCGTGATTTCGCGCTGTGCGAAAATCCAAGCTCCTGGAAACGGGCGATTCGCGGGAACTCGAGAACAACGGCTGCTAAGGCTATTGCTCGTGGAAAATCACTTTCGGATGGTAGACTCGTGAGCTTGGACAATCCGCCAGCCTTCTGGACGCTTTCCCCAGACCGCCGTAACAACGAATTTGCCCCGCGAGACCTGGCCGTCTGGCAGTGTTCGCACCGATTTCATCGGCTGCGTGACAACGGCTGCCTCTGGACTAAGTACGGTAAACGTGGCTTCTCCATTTTGGCTGTATACGACATCGCTTTTGCCGTTGTTCCAGGCCTTCAACTGCCCGGTGCGCACATCATCCCAGCCGATCGTGATTACGCCGTTGAAAACGAAAACCAACTTCTGATCGTGCAGAAACGTGGCCAGAAAACGGTCAGTGTCGTGGGCGTTCGCCGCTAGTAGCTGCTCATCTAACAGCGGCTGAATGTCCGTGCGCACTCGACTGCTGTCCGCTGCCTGAGCCTGCCCGGCAAACAGTGCAAAAGACGCAACCAACATCGGGAAGATTTTGTAATTCATAGTCATTTAGGTGCCGTAGGGGTGGCTAGAAGCACGACGCCGCTCCATAGCCCGATTGCGAGTTCATTGTTCCCGATCTTAAGGCGCCATTCAAATCCCGATTTTCCGCTGTTTCTAAAGTCAACGTCTGGAAAACGGCGAATTTCACGGAAACTTCGATCAACGATTTAGGTAACCCTGCTTTTCGTGCAAATCGTTGATCGCGGTTCCGGGCCAAAAACGGTGCCTTTAGCAACAGCGACGGAGAAAAAATTATAATTCCGGAGAACAAAATAATCCGGGGGCAACGCTGCCGTTGCGCTTCACTCGCTGCGCAATGCCGCGGCCGGGTTCACGCGCGTGGCACGGAGCGCGGGCCACACGCAGGCGGCCAGGCCGACGAGCGCGAGTGCACATACGCCGGCGGCCACGATTATTGGATCGAGGGCGGTCACACCGACGAGCAGCGTGGTGAGCAAGCGGCTCGTGGCGGCGGTCAGCCCAAGGCCGGCGACAAGCCCCGCGCCGACCGCGTAAGCGCCGTAGCGAAGGATCCAGCGGAGAATGTTTGCAGCGTCGGCGCCGAGCGCCATGCGCACGCCGATTTCCTGGGTGCGTTGCGTGACCGTATAGCTCATCACGCCGAAAATACCGAGCGCGGCCAGCAGCACCGCAGTCGCGGCGAACGCGCCCGTGAGGAGAAGCGTAACGCGGCGCGGCGCGGTCTGCCGCGCGAGCTGTTGCTCGAGCGTTTCGGGATTATTGAGGGCGAGATCGGTGTCGAGTTTGTGGGTGGCGGTGGTCACCGTGCGGGCGAGACCCGCGGCGTCGCCTTCAAACTGGAGCACCGCGGAGAGCCGCGACCGCGGCTGCTGCGTGAAAGGAAAATATGCGAGCGGTTGCGCGGTGCTGTCGAAGCCGCGCGGGCGGATATCGGCGACGACACCAACGATGGCGGCGGTCGCGGGTTGTCCGTGCGTGGCGTTGGGGCCGCCGTTGCCGGGGGCATTGACTTGCGCGCCGAGCGTGAAGCCCTGCGGGTAAAATTGTTTGATGAACGCCTCGTTGACGATCGCGACGGCGGGTGCGTCGGCACTGTCGGCTGCGTTGAAAAAGCGGCCCTGCCGGAGTGCGATGCCGGTGGCGCGGAAAAAATCCGGCGTGATGTTGGCAATCGACATCGTCGGAGGCGCGGCAGAGGTGGACGAGTTTTCGCGGGTGCGCTGACCGACCGAAAAGACAACCTGGGCGGAATTCGAGAGTGGCGGGATGTCGGTGAGCGCGGCCTGTTTCACGCCGGGCACGGCCTGTAGCGCGGCCAGCCAGCGGGTGGCGAAATCGGCTTGTTGCACCGGCGTGCCGTAACGTCGCGGCAGGGAGAGATTGGCGATCAGGACATCGCTCGTCCGGTAGCCGAGGTCGGTGGTGTAAACCTTGTAGATGCTCTTCACGAGGAGGCCGGTGTTGATGGCGAGGACAAGCGCGAGGGCGACCTCGAACGAAACGAGGGCCTGGCGCCAGCGATGTCCACCCGCGGAACCTTGATGGCCACCGTCCTTCAGCGTTTCCAACAAATCGACGCGCACGCCCTGCCACGCCGGCGCGAGGCCGAAGCCGAGACCGGCGGCAACGGCGAGCAGCGCCGAAAAGCCCAAAACCGTCGCGTTGACGCCAACCGGGTTTACGCGGGGCAACGTATCGGCAAGCCATGCTTGCAAGGCGGCGGTGCCCCACCACGCGAGCAGCACGCCGAGCGCGCCGCCCGCGAAGGCGAGCAACAGGTTTTCCGCCAGCAGTAGGGTGACGAGGCGGCCCGGCGAGGCGCCGAGCGCCGCGCGCATGGCGACCTCGCGTTTGCGGCTGGCGGCGCGGGCGAGTTGGAGGTTCGCGATGTTGGCGCACGCGATGAGGAGCACGAACGCCACTGCGCCGAGCAACAACCAGAGCGTCGTGCGCGATTGTTTCGCGAGCTGTTCCTGCAACGGGACGAGTTGGGCGCTGGCGTCGGCGAACGGCAGACGGGGACGGGGCGCGGGCGCCGGGGCGGCGCCCAGTGGGCCGGAGAGTGGCAGGTTGTTCCAAAACCGCTCGGAGATGCCGTCGAGCTCCCGCTGGGCGACTTCCCGCGAGGTGCCGGGCAGCAGCCGGCCAAACACGCGAATCAACTGGATCCGGATCTGGCCCGGGGCGTTTGGCTCGAGGGGCAGCGGCTTCCAAAACTGCACCGGATCGACAAATTCGAAGGCCGGCGGCAGCACGCCGATGATCGTGTGTGCCACGTCGTCGAGTTTCACGATCTGACCAATCACCGCGTCGTCGGCGCCAAAATGCGACTGCCATGCACTGTAGCTGAGGACGGTAGTTGGCGCCGCACCCGGCTTGAGATCGTTGGTATCGAACAGCCGGCCGCGCCAGGCAGAGACGCCGAGCAGCGGGAAAAAACCGCCCGTGACAGCGGCGGACGGCACGCGAACGCCGCCATCGCCGAGCTGGAGCGTGGCGGCGGCGTTGCGATAGCCCGCAAGCGTGCGAAACGATTTCGGCACGGCTTCGAGCCAGGCGAGCAATTCGTTATCCAGCATCATATCGCCACCGCCGGGGAGATTGGCGGCGGGATCGCGCGGCGGCTTGCGCACGAGCACCAGGTCGCCCGATTGCGGGTAGGGCAGCGGTTTGAGCAACACCGCGTGGACGACCCCGAAGATGGCGGTGTTGGCGCCGATGCCGAGCGCGAGGAGCAGAATGACGAGGGAACTGAAGCCGGGGTGGGCGTGGAGGTAGCGCAGGGCGGAGCGGAGGTCGCGCAAAAAATTCTCTAACCCCGTCCAGCCGCGCTGTTCGCGGGCGATTTCCTTGATCTGCTCGACGCCACCAAACTTCCTTAGTGCCGCGTAGCGCGCCTCCTCGGACGACATGCCGGCGGCGATGTTCTCCTCCGTCCGCCGCTCAAGATGCAGCCGCATCTCCTCGGCCATGTCGGCGTCGAGTTTTTCTTTCCTGAACAGCGCAACGAGCTTGCGAGGAGCTTTCATTGTCTCGTCATACGGCACCCTCGCCTCAAGCCGATTTCATAATCTCGCCGATCGCCACGGTCAGGCGGTCCCATGTCTTGGCTTCCACCTCGAGCTGCTTCCTGCCCGTCTTCGTCAGCCGGTAGAATTTCGCCTTCCGGTTGTTGTCTGAGGTGCCCCACTCCGATTCGATCCAGCCCTGGTCCTGCAGGCGGTAGAGCGCGGGATAGAGCGAGCCCTCGCCAACATTGAGCACGCTCTTCGAGAGTTGCTCGATGCGATCGGCGATGCCCCAGCCGTGCAGCTCGCCGCGGCTGAGCACGCGAAGAACCAGCATGTCGAGCGTGCCCTGAAGCAGGTCGGTTTTGAAATCGGTTTTGGTCATAAGCGTTCGCGATTGCGTCCCCTTGACGTTCGATGGGAATCACGACTCCCATCGAATGTCAATGGGTGTGTGGCTCTCCCGGATATTTTTTAGAGACTGCGATGCCTCTGCTTTAACCATACGAACGAGGACGATGCGCTGAATTCGTCTGCCAACTCTCGTCGGGGTTGAACTTTGTAGTGCTGCAAAATTGAACCTAGCTCACACCCATAGCGCTAGACAGGGCGCCTATTCCGGTGCCTCTTCAATTTCCAAGGTCGGACTGAGCCCATCTGGTGATCGACCGAGCCTTCCGTAAACCGGCTCAATTTCGGGCGGGGGCATAACGCGGATAACGAGGTTCTTCGAGACGAACCTCCGCCGAGGCTCCATTTCGCAAAGTAGGGACTTGACATTATATCATTTTATACAATAGTTCTTGTAATGCAAGATAACGTGCCATCGGAGGTCATCAGCTGGAAGTCCCAGCTTAAGAAAGGGACGCTAGAGCTCGCTATCTTAGCTCTGCTCGACGCCAAGGTCTCCTACGGCCTCGAACTGCTGGAGCGGCTAAACGAGTTCAATCTGGATGTAAGCGATGGCAGCATCTATCCGCTGCTCGCCAGGCTGCGCAGCGAAGGGAAAGTGACTACGAAATGGGTCGATGAGGATGTGGGCCATGCGCACAAGTTCTATAGCCTAACGCCAAATGGCCGCCAGTTCCTAAGGAGATTGGTCGCGGCATGGCATGAATACACCGAGGCCATAGATGGAGTAATCAAAAAGGCACATAAACATGAATAAGTCATCCCGAACCGAAGTAGAGGATTTCCTGCGATGCTTCCGTCGCGGTTTGGCCGCCTTGCCCCCCGACATCCGTGAGGACCTGGTGGGCGAGCTTCGCTCGCATTTTGAAGAGCGCCTGGGAGAGGGAAAGCTGGACCTGCCCAGCGCCTTTGGCTCGGCCGAGGATTACGCGTCCCGTTTTGTGGACGCGCAGGCCCTCCAAGCGGCGGCGACCCGGGACAACCCTCTAAAGCTAATCGCGGCCTTGCTCGGCAGGATGCGGGCAACGGCCTTTGTTGTCTTCGTCGTGCTGCCGTTGGCGGTCCTCGAGATTATCGGGCTCGCATTGGTTGCCATTGGCTTCTGCAGGCCATTCAGCAACGGCCATATCGGCCTATTTTTCGAGGCGGACGGCCGCTTTGGAGCGCTGGGATGGGTGAGCGACCCGGGTTCGATGCGGGAGGTGCTGGGCTACGCCGCGATGCCGGTATTTATATTCAGCGGGCTCTTGGTGTTTTGGTTGTGCAACCGGCTCCTGTTGAGGGTGGCGCGCCGGGAACTGGCCCTGATCGCGAGCGGGCCGGTGAAATTCCTCGAGTCCCAGCCTTCAAAGGGAGACGCATCGCGATGAAGACGAAGAAACTCCTCACATTTCTGGCCCTCGTCTTCGCGGCGGGCTGGACGCTTCAAGGACTCGCCATCAGCCATGGCGTGAGCGGCGAGGGACGCAAGTGGCTGCTCGCTGCCATGTGGGCGCCCATGCTGGCCGCCTTGTTAACCGGACGCGAGGCCCGGCGGCGGCTGTGGGAACGCATCAGACGGATTGGTTGGAAGTTCTGGCCAATCGCACTGATCACCGGATGGTCGTTCAGCGTTGGCCAACAGCTGCTGCTGTGGCCCGCGCACCAAGGTCGTTGGAATAGTGACTTTTTCCGTCTCGGCGGGGATGGCCGGAGCATCGATTCGGTGCATCACCTCGCCATGATGCTCGGAGTAGAACATCAGAGCATTGGACTCTTTGCCGTCAATCTCTTGCTCTCTGTGACTGTCGGGTCCCTAGTCATCATGCTGCTCGGGGGCATTGGGGAAGAGGCGGGCTGGCGCGGCATTCTCCAGCCGGAACTCGAGCGCCGCTTCGGGTTGTTCAAGGGCACTATGCTGGTGGGACTGATCTGGGGATACTGGCACCTGCCGGCCAATCTCGCCGGTTACAACGACGTGCAGCATCCCATTCTGCAGGCGGCGCTCATCTTTCAAATCCATACGATCTCCATGAGCTTCGTGCTGGCGTGGCTGGTGAAACGTGGCGGCAGCCTGTGGCCAGCGGCTTTGTGCCACGCAGCCAATAATACGCTTCAGTCCGGGCCGCTTGTCGTGCCCAACGGTTGGTGGCCGGACCAACTGACGGGAGTCCTGGCGTCGATCGTAGTCGGCACGATCTTCTGTTGGCTGCTCATCCGGCGCAACTTTCGCATTCAGGGAGAAAGCGGAAACGAAGCCGGCCCCATTTCGGCGTTCGGACCTCGGACACTGGAATGAATCCCTCTATGTTGCCAAAGCCGAGGTGCCTGTAATTGGGTTTCATCGACATTAGAGCATTGCCAAGCCGGCCAAGGGCGAAAAATACGAAAAACGATATGCTGCGAGCGCGCGCCAATGGGTGACGGCTCGTCGACACGATTCCAGACCCACCAACAATCCAAGTTCTTAAAAACACCATTATGAATATAAACATCCTAAGTTCGTCCTCAACGAGGACGCTCCCAACTAAACTGCGGGCGCTGATTGCCGGCACCGTGATTCTTTCCAGCAGCGCTCAGGCGCAGGAATGGCAACACCGCTGGCAGCTTTCCGGACACCCCAGTTTGCAGCTATCGAGCAAAGGCGTGGAGGTGGTGGTAGAAGCGGGGTCGGCCAACGCCATCGAAGCTGTGCTTGAGGTCGAGGGTTCGTCGATGGGCTCGCCTGTCGCAAAAATTGACCAGCATCAAGACGGCGACGTCGTGAACATCCATCTGGATGCGCAACCATATTTCGGGGTGCGATATATTCGTCTGCGGATCCAAGTCCCCCAGAATATCGAGGCTGACCTGAGATCGGGCAATGGATCTATTGCGTTGCATGGATTGCACGGCCGATTGCGTTTGGCTACCGAGGTAGGTGACATTCAAGCGGATAATATCGATGGAACCCTGGAGGCTGCTACCAAGGGCGGAGCTATAAAAATTCAAGGCCGGTTTGACCTCTTGAACCTTCACACGCAATCTGGGCCAATCGACGCGGAGGTGTCGTTAGGATCACGGCTCATTTCGGAGTGGCAGATTGAATCCGAAGGTGGATCGATAATGACTAAAATCCCTCCCTCTTTGGCTGCGGAGATCGAAGCTCGCTCGGAAAGCGGAAAGATTCAGTCCGAGTTGCCACTCATTCCCAAGGGGTTTCAAAGCAAGAATCAAGTCCAAGGGACGCTTGGCCTCGGTGGTCCAACGCTCCTTGTCTGGAGCCGAAACGGGTCGATCCTGTTAACGAAGTGATCCGTAGGCGCGAAGTGAATGTAATGCGCCGAGACTTCCAGGAGGAAGCAGTTTTCCCTGTCAAACTGAGGTTCTAGGTTGGCGGGCTGAAATATTTTCCGCTCGCGCAGCAGCCGAGCGCCCGGCTCGCGGCCGTCCTCCAGTTCGACGGCGACGCCGCGCCGCTCGCCCGCGCTGTCACAGTCGCCACGCACAAGATCGATGCCGATCTCGCCCTCGACAACCCACAGACGCTCGAGCAACAGCTCGCGCGGCAAACCGCCCCGCGCCGCGTTACGCTCATGCTCACGGGCGCCTTCGCCGCGACCGCCGTGTTGCTCGCCGCGCTCGGCATCCACGGCTACGTGCTTCGCCCCGGCATGAAACGCGTGTTGTGCGGCCTGGTTGCCGGCCTCGCCGCCTGTTCCCTGCCCAGCGGACGCGCCACAAAAGTCGATCCCAT
>OCZT010007727.1_pt1 | contig 10505 bp, 6 predicted proteins | sample 1539031 | NCBI WGS metagenome assembly OCZT01 (sample SAMEA3539308, study PRJEB22396) | soil metagenome | biome: tundra; feature: field; material: soil | place: USA | collected 2010-05 | depth 0.15 m
CGCATCAAAATGAGTAGTTTGGTTGGCAGTACGCAAGAGGTAAGACCATGAAGCGGGTCGAAATTGTTAGCATGGCATTCCTGATATTTGCGCTCTTTGGAGCTACTACCACGTTGGCCTATGCGCAAAAGGGTCAGGACAAGCAGGAGCGACAAGCCCAGCCACAGCAGCAGCGACAAGCCCAGCCACAGCAGCAGCGACAAGCCCAGCCACAGCAGCAGCGACAAGCCCAGCCACAGCAGCAGCGACAAGCCCAGCAAGCTCAGCCGCAGCGGGATCAGAACCGGCCTCAGCCGCAAAGCCGGCAATCTCAACCGCAACAGCAAACCCGGCAAGCCCAGCGAACTCAGCCGCAGCAGAACAGGCAGCCCCAGCAGGCTCAGCGAGCCCAGCAGCAGGACAGGCAGCCGCAGCAAGTCGCTCGCCAGCAACAACAGCGCTCACCGCAGCAGCAGCGGGTCGAGCAGAGCCAGCAGCGCAGTGTCTGGCAGCAGCATCGCGCAACCAACTGGGACTCCCAACGGCGTACCTGGCAACAGCGCGGCGGGTACAACGGCTACCGAATTCCCGATAGCTATTTCCGCGGCTACTACGGTTCAAACCACTTCTTCCACATCTACAGCCTTCCGTTCCTGGTGGTCGGCGCCTATCCGCGGTTCCAGTACGGTGGCTATTGGTTCAGCATGATGGATCCATATCCCGAGTACTGGGGACCCGACTGGTATCAGACCGACGATGTCTACGTCGACTACTACGGCGATGGCTATTACTTGTTCAACCGCAGGTATCCCGGTCGTCCCGGCATAGCGATCAGCATCACCCTCTAACGAGGAAACGGATTTCATCACTGCCGCAACTCAACCTCTGTCGCGCCCTGACCGCCCTGATTGTATGGCGGTTCGGTGACAGCAGTGACCTGGGGATGGTTGCGCAGGAACTCGCGCAGCGTGCGGCGGAGGACGCCCATGCCGGTCCCGTGAACGATGCGGATGCGCGGCAGGCCAGCCATGAAGGCGCGGTCGAGGAAGCGGGAGACTTCGGTCTCGGCCTCATCGGCGGTGCGGCCGATGACGTTGATCTCGGAGGATAGAGAGTCGGAGTCGACGCTGGTCTGAACGGTGATGCCTCCTCGGCGGCGGGCGGCCTCGAGGTTGGATTGATCCGGCGTGATGGCGACCACCGGCGTCACCTCGGCGATGTCGCTTTGCGCGACGCGCATCTTCATGGTCCCGACGGAGACTTCGAAGTTCTTGCCGTCGATCACGCGCTCCACGCGGGCTTCGCGGCCAAGACTCTTCAGCTTCACCCGATCGCCGACCTTGATGCCTTTCGGCAGGTGGGGTTGCGCAGCGGGATCGTTCTTGTCGGCGCGGCTGGTGTGGGCGACCACGGTGGAGTTGAACTGCTCGGAAAATTCGCGACGGGCGCGCGCGGTGCGGGTGGCTGAGTCGCGCTGGATCTTCTGCGCCAGGGCCTTGTCGTCGATCGCCTTGACGATCTCGCGAAGCTGATATTCGAAGTCCTCGATCAGCGAGTTGAGCTTGACTTCCAACTCACGCGTGCGCGCCTTCTGCTCGGCGCGGCCCTCGGTTTCGAGGCGGAGGCGTTCGCGGGTGAGCTCGCGTTCGCGGAGTTGGAGGCTGTCGCGCTCTGCGCCGGCTGCGGTGAGCTGCGCGTGTAGTTGGTCGAGCAGCGCGCCGATGTCCGCGGCTTGCGTTGTGAGCTGCGCGCGGGCTGCGGCGACGATCTGGGGCGAGAGGCCGAGGCGTGCCGCGATGTTCAGTCCCGCCGATGCTCCGGGAACACCGAGGCGGAGTTCGTAGGTGGGCGAGAGCGTCTCCTGATCGAAGCCGACCGCGGCGTTGAGAACTCCAGCGCGGTTTGCCGCGTAGACCTTCAGCGACGTGAGGTGCGTAGTGATGCAGGTCCACGCGCGCAGGCTAAGAAAGTGCGCGGCGATTGCGACGGCGAGGGCAGCGCCTTCTTCGGGGTCGGTGGCGGAGCCCAGTTCGTCGAGCAGGACGAGCGAATCTTCTGTCGCTTCGCGCGCGATGCGGTCGACGTTGACCACGTGCGCCGAGAAGCTGGAAAGATTCGTCTCGATCGACTGCGCGTCGCCGATGTCGGCGTAGATCGCCTGGAACAGCGGCATGGTCACCGCTTCCGCAGGCACTGGCAGGCCAGCTTGAGCCATGAGCGCGAGCAGGCCGGTGGTCTTGAGCGCGACCGTCTTTCCGCCCGTGTTCGGGCCGCTGATGATGAGTTCGCGCGCATCGGGTTCCAACGCGAGGGTCATCGGAACAGGCGCGGCGCCGGAGCGGCGGAGACGAAGGTCGAGCAGCGGATGGCGCGCATTCACCAGGGACAAGCCCGACGCTTGCGGCGCTTCGGACGAAATGCGGGGGTTCTTCCCCGTCGACAAGCTCTGGGTCAGAATGACAGTTTCAACCTGGATGGCCGTCCCGGGAGGAACCGAGAAACTCGGCCGGACGCAGGCCAGCGCGTTGGCGAAGCGGGCGCGGGCGAAGTGCGACTCGACCTCGGCGAGGATCGATGTGCCGAGCAGGATCGCGTCGGCCTGCTCGCCGATGGCGCGGGTCATGGCGACGAGGATGCGGTGGATCTCGCGCTGCTCTTCGTCGAGCAGCCGAACCAGCTCGTTGTTCTGCTCGATGGTTTCGAGCGGTTCGACGAAGACCGTCTGGCCGGATGAGGAAGACCCGTGAATTACTCCGGGAACGCGTCGGCGGAATTCCGCCTTTACCGGAATGACGAATCGCTCGCCGCGTACGGTGATGAGTTCTTCCTGCGTGCTGCCCTCGGAGGCGAGGGCGCGGAGAGATTTGCGCAGGCTCTCTTCGATGGCGCGATGCTGCCGTTCCATCGCACGCCGGATGCGGCGGAGCTCGGAGCTGGCGTCGTCGGAGAGCGAGCCGTCGGGTTCGATCTTGCCGCGCAGCGCGTGGAGCAGCGGCGCGAAGTCGTGTTCGAGCAGCGGCGCGGAGAGCCTGGCGATCCCGGGCCACACCCGTCCGCGGCCTGCGGGCGAGAGCAGCAGCGTTCGCCATGCGGCGACGCGCTCAATCACCGTGAGCAACGCGTTGATCTGCGTACCTTCGAGCGCGGCGCCTTCGAGGCCGGACTGATCGAGCAGGTCGGTCGGATCGAAGAGGCCGTGGAAGTCGAACGTCGCGCCGCCGGTGAGCAGGTCGCGGATTTCCGCGGTGCGCTGTTGCTGGGCGTCGATCCATGCGGCGTCGGAACACGGTTCGAGGGCGAGCGTCCAGGCTCGGCCGAGCGGCGAGGCTGCGTGGCCGGCGATGTGCTCGCGCAGGCGCGGCCATTCGAGCGCGGCGGCGCTGGACTCGGCTAGAGGCGACGGGATGTCGGGCAGCAAAGACACATCTGCTATGGTATCTGGCAACGCATCCGCTGGCGGGATCAGGCTGCGGGGAACTGCTTGCCGCCGCGCGGCGTATCAGACGTTAGCGACGCGGCGTTTGAGGAGGTAGGCGATGGTTTGTCAGGCATGCGGTAATCTGGTTCAGGGTACTTTTTGTTCGCGGTGCGGAGCGCAGGTTGTGGCTCCTCCAGTTCCTCCTGCTCCCATGTACGGCGTTCCGGCTGCGATGATGGCTGCGTCGCGAGTGCATCGGCATGTGCAGACTCTGGGCATTCTGTGGTGCGTGTATGGCGCGTATCGGGCGATTACTGGAATCGTCGCGGGACTCTTCCTTACGGGAATGTCGTCCGGCGCATTCTTCAACCGCTGGGGTTATCCGGGTACGTTTCCATTTGCGCGGCAGCCGTGGATGGGCTTCGGGCTGTGGCCGATCGCGGGTTCCCTGGTTGCAATCCTCCTCATCTGCAGTGCGGTGCTGTCGTTCGCGGTCGGATTCTCGCTGATGACGCGCAAGCCGTGGGGCAGGACACTTGCAATCGTCATCGCCATCCTGTCGTTGATCAAGATTCCCGTCGGTACGGCTCTGGGAATCTACACGCTCTGGGTGCTTGCTCCGGGTGCTTCGGGCGCGGAATACGACGCGATTGCTGACCGGACGTGATGCGCCTCACTCGGTTCCGGGACGGGTGGACGTAGACTGGACGCATGAACTTTCCTGTTACACGGATGCGGCGGTTGCGGCGGACCGAGGCGATGCGGTCTCTGGTGCGCGAGACGCATCTACATCCCGGCGCGCTGATCTATCCGCTGTTTCTGGTCCCCGGCGAAGGCGTTCGCAAAGAGATCAGCTCCATGCCCGGCGTCTTCAACCTGTCCGTCGATGAGGCGGTGAAGGAGGCTGAGGCTTGCGCGGCGCTCGGGATCGGCGGCTTGCTGCTGTTCGGGCTTCCGGAAAAGAAGGACGAGCAGGCGACGGGCGCGTGGGCCGCGGACGGAATCGTGCAGCAGGGTTTGCGGGCGCTGAAGTGCGACCGGAAGCTGGATTCGCTGGTGGTGATCGCGGATGTTTGTCTGTGCGAATACATGTCGCATGGACACTGCGGCGTTGTGGCTCGCGACGGCGACCATTACGAGATTGAGAACGATTCGAGCGTGGCGCTGCTGGCGAAGACCGCGGTGTCGCTGGCGCAGGCTGGCGCGGACATCGTTGCGCCGAGCGACATGATGGACGGTCGCGTGGAGGCGATGCGCGCGGCGCTGGATGCGGCCAAGTGCGAGGCGACGCCGAGCCTCGAACACGTTCCAATCCTCAGCTACGCTTCGAAGTTCGCGAGCGCGTTCTACGGACCGTTTCGCGAGGCGGCGGATTCGGCTCCGCAGTTTGGCGACCGGCGCAGCTACCAGATGGACGGGGCGAATCTACGCGAGGCGATGCGCGAGATCGACCAGGACATCGCCGAGGGCGCGGACATGGTGCTGATGAAGCCGGCGATGCCGTATCTCGACGTCATTCGCGCGGCGCGGGAGCGGTACGATGTGCCGATGGGCGCGTACCAGGTTTCGGGCGAATACTCGATGCTGCATGCTGCGTTCGCGCGCGGATGGCTCGAACCGGAGCGGACGATGATGGAGTCGCTGCTCTCGATCCGGCGGGCGGGCGCGGACTTTATCGTGACGTACTTCGCCAAGGATGCTGGGCGGGTGCTGGGGTAGTAGTGTAGTCAGTGGACAGCAAGGGTACCCCCCTCCCCTGTTGTGGGGCAAAGTATTCAAAAATAAGTGGTTAGCGTAGGACTGTACTGCCAAGGTCTTCGATCCAAAGGGGTTACAGCTAAAGTCTTCTGATCACAGTGGTTATGGGTCGGGGAAACGCGAAAAGGCTGCAATGGTTCGCGCGGTGCGCTGGCCATGCAGCCTTTGGATCTTTTTCCAACTACATTAATTGTAGCAGGTTGAGCATAACTAGTATGCCAATTAGTTTTGGGGTGTTAGTGGTTTGGTTTGTGTTGGTTGGGGGAATTTGAGGAGTCTTGAGAGCTTGACAGGCTGAAGTGACCCCTGGAGTGAGACAGAGTGGGAAGTCGCGGTTTGCCGTTCGCTATTTCCTAATGGAAGAACGGGATAATGTTGCAGGCTAAAGCGTGGCCGGGGAAGCCTCACAACACTGCTTCGCCAATGCCAGGGATTCCAGTCCGGCGGCGGACTATTGCGCCGGAGGCTGGGGGATGGGAACGATCCTGACCCGCGAACCGAACCGTTTGTAATCGCGGAACTCGATCTCGTTCAGGAGAGCCTCGTGCTTTCCCTGCCGGATGCTGACCGCTGCGTGGATGGGCATGAGATAGTCGTGGCTGTTGATGACGGTGTAATCGTAGTCGACCGCCATTGATGAAGCATGAATCGAGAAGTCCCGAGGGATTCCGTCGGCCTCCAGGGTGATTCTGCGGACCCCGAAAGTGGCCGCATCGATGTAAACAATGCCGTGGAAAGCCACGTTTAACTGGCTATTGTTGCTGCCGATCAGACCGTAGTTCGAGTTCTCCTGCCGGACCCTGTAGCTGAAGACCTGCGCCTTTCCGGAGCCGAGAACGTCGGTCTCCTTCCACTGGAACTCCGCCTTTGCGGCAGGTTGAAATACGGCGCTGAGGACGCCTCCGAACTGGCCATGCGACATCATGCCCTTGAGATCGTCCGGGGGAGTGCTGCTGCGCTCGCCGTTCGCCTGGAGCATGGTTCGGGACTCGGTGCGGTCCTGGTACTTGAGCAACTGCGCCATCTGGTCCTTATGCTTCCACTCGCCTCTGCCCGAGGAATCGAGCGAGCGAGTCGTGACTTCGACACAATAGAAGTTCGGCAGGGACTCAGCATAGTGAAGCGCCCTGGCTCTTGCGCCGTCGATGATGGACGCGATCTCGCCGGGCGGCGGAGCGGGAACAGGGTCGGCGGGCGAGGTGATGACGAGCTTGCTGGCCAAGGACGCCGCGATGCTGGGGAGATTGGCGTCGTCGGCGGAATCGTCAAGGGCGCTGCCCGGAACCGCGGGTTTCGGACCGTCGGCGGCGCTGGCCAACTCGGTACCGTGAATGGTGAAGGCGACGGTACGAAGTGTAGATTTGGTCCCCTGCGTGAGCACGGCTGCGACCTCATAGTGTCCAGGCGAGAGCGAACGGGCCTGAATGGTCGCAAGGTAGGGTATGGCGGTGGCGGCGCGTGCGTCGGAACGGACGGGCAGGAGCATTCGACCGATGGACTTGCCGTCCTTGTGTACCTGCATCTCGAGCTTGAGGGGGTCCTTGCCGTCGTCGGGATGAATGATGAAGAAGACGGAGATGTCCCTGGCATCGCGCGCGACTTCGCCGGAGAGATTGGGGACCACTTTGGCATTGCCGTAGCGGAGGGGCTCGAGGGGGTCGGCGTCGAGGCGGAACGGGTCGGTGCGCCGAACCAGGGCCATGTCGCTGAGCCCGAGCCCGATGGGGTTGGCGGGGACTTCGAAGTTGATGCGCTGGGCGCCGGCCTTCTGGCTGTTGTGGTCGAGGATTGCGGTCTCGAGGACATAGTGGCCGGGAGGAGCGACGAAGTGGCGTTGGAGGGTTACGACCTCGGCCTGGGTCGCCTGCAGGGACTCGATGGCGCCGCGGCGGGGAATGTCCTCGGAGAAGTGGTCGATGACGGTGCCCGCCGTGTTCTTGATCTGCGCGACGATGGAGAGATGAAGGGAGTAGAGCCTGGTGTTGCTGTCTTCGCGGACCTCGACGCCGGAGAGGGGCGCTTCGATGACGAGCGTGTTGACGTTACCGTCGGGAAGTTGGCCCATGCGAAGGACTGCAGCGCGAAACTCGAGGTCGTTCGGGAGCTGGGGGGCGTCGAGGATCTTGAGCAGCGGAACTTCGAAGGGCTTTACAGTGGAGACCGAGCCGGGCGCGAGCGCAAAGTAGCCGGCACGGTAGCGAAGGACGACGCTCTTGCGAAGCGAGGCGATGTGCACGGGGCGGAAGCTGCCATCGTAGTCCGCAATGGCCGGAACGAAGGAGGCCTCGTAGTATGTGGCCATGTCGTCGACGAGGCGCTTGAGAGGCTTTTTGAGACTGTCACCGCCGACGATGTAGGCTCCTCCGGTGTTTGACGCGAGGGTGCTGAGCGGGCTGCTGGTTCCGGAGAGGCCCTCGGACTCGATACGCCCGGCCTGGTCAATGGCCGCATTAAATGTGCCTTGACTGGTTGGCTCAGAGGATCCCCGGCCGGACGCCGCCCTGGCAGACGCCGTAAGAGAGCCAACGGAGGGGGCGATCGCGATCGACGCCAACAGCTTGTTGCTGGAGCGCTCGTCCAGGGCGCTGAGGTCGACGACGTAGAAGGTAACTCCGGAGCGATTTGCCTCGCCAACAATGGACTTGACCATGTCGACTGCGTTGGAATCCATCTGAAAGCCCTGGGTGAAGTAGAGGACGACCTTGCGGCCAGCGATCTCGCGCTGGGTCCGGGCCAGGGCCAGCAGGCCGGCGAGCGTTGGCTGGCTGTTCTGGTCCTGAACGATACGCTGGGATTCCATGAGGCCGGCGAGCAGCACTTTTGCCAGAGCGCGGTCGGTGGCAGGAACGGTGTTGCCTGAAGCGTTGGCACCGGTCTGCGCGACTGCCTGGAGATCCTTCTCGGGGCCAGCGGAGTTGCCGGGATCGCCCGGCTTGTCCTCGACGGTTGCCAGGGCCACGGCCTTGTCCATTTCGGCGCGGTCGGAGGTGAATGCATGCAACAAACGGAGACGGCTGCCGATGTTCAGGACAGCGAACGAAGAGCCTTCGGGGATCGCCTTGATAATTTTGGGGGCGATGTCGCGGGCGTTCTTGTCGCCGGCGGAGTCGAGCCTGGCGAAGACCAGGGTCACCTTGCGCACGTTCGCTGGATCATCTTTGATGAGACGGAGGTTGGTCAGCTTGACCGGAGTCCCGCCGTCGGTCACGGCGATCTGCGATGGCTGGAGATCCAGAACGGGGCGGCCTTTCTCGTCGTGAACGAGGAGATCGAGAGACACTTCGTCGGCGTTGACGGAGATCGGTGGGGCGACGGGCGCGGTAGGAACTGGCGCCTGGCCGTGCGCACTGCACGCCGTAAGAAAGACGGCGAGCACTGCAGTTGAAAGCAGGAGGAGTATCTCGCGAATGGGTTGCGAATGTCTGCGATGGGAGATGGGGAGCACTGTTTTACCCGTGGGCGTAGCGTGATTCGAAACGAAACGGCAAGATGCACGCAACAATTGAGGCAATGGTGCAATGGTTGGACTCCATGAGGATTTCGCGTCAAGGAATCCGCACGTTCGCCTGTGGGTGAGAATTGTCGCACGTTGCGTGCGATGGCCTCAGGAAAAATTATGCTGGACTGGGGCTTGCGGGTAATGATGAAACTTGCTCGTTTGCTGGTAGCGGTACTCAGTGTGTGTTTTGCGGCGGGATACCCGGCGTGCGCACAAGTCGCTTATAACGAGGGCCATAGCAGGCGAAGAGGAGAGCCGAGACCAGGGGAAGGATGAGGCGGGGCGTTCGTTTGCGGGTTCTGGCGGAGCGGGTGGGGGCGAGCTTCGCGGGCACGCACAGGAAAGTTTCGACAGGACGGGGATCAGGCGTGCTGGATCGCGGACCAAGTTTCGCAGATGCGCGAATGAGATTTCGGGGACGATCGACCCGAGGATGGGAGAGTTACACGGCTGCACGGGCAGGTGTCAAGCATGGACGCATCGGGGTTCGCCGTTTATCTGGGTAGGGCGGCGGATGGCGCCGGGCGAGCGGCAGGAAGTCACGATCAACGAGGGACTGCGCCCGCTCGGGAGTCATGGGGCACCCCGTCCAGCGGCGCTGATGTATGCTGGGCGGGATTGCGTTGAGGGATGGGCGAGGATTTCGGCATGGATGGTATGGCGACGGCTGGGTTGGTGGTGCTCGCGTTTGTGGCGCTGCTGTTGTTGGTTCTGGTGGTGAAGACGCTGTACACGGTGCGGACGTACACGGCCGGCGTGGTGGAACGGTTTGGCAAGTTCAACCGGATTGTGCAGCCGGGACTGCATACGCTGGTGCCGTTTGCGGAGAGCGTGTACTTCGTCGACCTGCAGGTGAAGCAGGCGCAGTTCCAGGTGGAGACGAAGACCAAGGACAATGTGTTTGTGCAGATTCCGGTGAGCGTGCAGTACCAGATTCTGCCGGAGAAGATCTATGACGCGTTCTACAAATTGAGCGCTCCGCAGAAACAGATTGAAAGCTTCGTGTTCAATTCGATCCTGGGGCATGTGCCGAAGCTGACGCTGGATGAGACGTTCGAGCAGCAGTCGGGGATCAGCGTGAATGTGAAGACTGAGTTGGACATGATTATGAGCGGGTTCGGCTTCAATATATTGACGGCGCTGGTGACCGACATCATTCCCGACTCCAAGGTGAAGGACGCGATGAACGACATCAACGCGGCGCAGCGGGCGCAGGTGGCGGCGCAGGCGCGAGGCGAGGCGGAGAAGATTCTGAAGGTGAAGCAGGCCGAGGCGGAGGCGGAATCGAAGGCGCTGCAAGGGAAAGGAATTGCGGCGGAGCGGCAGGCGATCATCGAAGGGCTGCGGGCTTCGATTGAGAACTTCAGGGAGTCGGTGCCGGGGGCGACGCCGGAGGATGTGATGGCGCTGGTGCTGCTGACGCAGTATTTCGACACGCTGAAGGACATTGGGACGAAGGCGGGGAACAATACGATCTTCCTGCCGAATAATCCTGGCGCGGCGAACGATTTTATGACGCAGATATTGGCTGGGCTGCGCGGGAGCATGAATGCGGGGTATGGCGCGGGAGGCGTGAGACTGCCGATGGTGAATCCGCTGGCTGCGCCGGGGGCGGTGGTGCGGGGCTAGCGGCCGCGAGGTTCGATCCAACGGGTTCTTAGTTTTCCGACGGCTTCTCCAGGTGGTCGATTACGAGGACTTCCACGGGCGCCTTTGCGGAGCGCAGTCGCAATCCAAGCTGCTCCCGGAGTGCGGTAAAGATCGACACATCGTCCGCTGCTTCGTGCTTCGACGGGGTAGCGGTGTCAGGGGTCCAGTGCAGCGTGAAGTTGAAGAGACCCTTCAGCTGCG